>Ga0299915_10001016_pt1 | contig 20470 bp, 27 predicted proteins | sample RVTome_13_FD_200263 | JGI IMG/M metagenome (GOLD analysis project Ga0299915, IMG submission 200263) | Soil microbial communities from uranium-contaminated site in the Upper Colorado River Basin, Wyoming, United States - RVT92D227 (version 2) ... | reverse complement strand
TGTCGAGATAGATGTAGGCAACATAATCATAACCACCGGCTATGACCCGTTCGACCCCACCCCAATCATCAAGTACGGTTATGGTAAATTACCTAATGTTGTCACCGGTCTTGAATTCGAGAGAATTTGTAATTCTGTAGGGCCTACCGGTGGCAAAATCGTTCTCAAAGACGGTTCTGAGCCGAAGAGCATAGCTATAATCCACTGTGTGGGCAGTCGAGACGAAAATTATCATGCGTACTGCTCACGCGTTTGTTGCATGTACGCCCTCAAATATTCTCACCTCATAAAGGAAAAAACAAAAGCCGATGTTTATCAGATGTATATAGATATGCGCTGCTTCGGTAAAGGTTACGAGGAATTCTATAAGCGGCTAGCTGACGAAGGGGTTATCTTCATACGAGGAAAGCCAGCCGAGGTTACGGATAGGGCGATAAATGATGAGGAGAAGGGAAAGCTGATAGTCGTTGGGGAGGATAGTCTTCTAGGAACCATTGTCCGAGTCCCAGTTGACATGGTTATACTGTGCATAGCCCTGGAAGCCCGCGCTGATGCCAAAAATGTTGCTCAGAAATTCAGCATCAGTCAAGGCGCTGATGGCTTCTTTATAGAGCGACACCCTAAACTCGACCCGGTAGCAACTATGACTGAGGGTGTCTTCATCGCCGGTTGTTGTCAGGGGCCCAAAGACATACCTGACACTGTAGTCCAAGCCTCAGCCGCAGCTACCCGTGTATTGGCCTTAATTAGCAAAGGCAAGGTTGAGATAGAGGCAGCCGTCGCAGTCATAGATGAAGAGAAGTGCTCCGGCTGCCGAATCTGCAACCTCCTCTGTCCTTACAACGCCATCTCATTCATTGAGGAAGAAGAGGTGTCCCGAATCAATGAAGCCCTATGCAAAGGTTGCGGTACTTGTGTCTCCGCCTGCCCTAGTGCAGCGATTACACATAAGCATTTTACTACCGAAGAGATTATGGCAGAAATAGAGGGGGTATTAGTATGAATTTCGAACCGAGAATCGTTGGCTTCTGCTGTAACTGGTGTTCCTATCGAGGCGCCGATTTAGCTGGCACCGCCCGAATGAAATGCTCCCCTAACGTCCGCATCATCAGAGTGATGTGTAGTGGCCGGGTGGAACCAACCTTTGTCGTCAAAGCGTTTGAGCTGGGAGCTGACGGCGTTTTGATCTTGGGCTGTCATCCCGGTGACTGCCACTATTCAGAGGGCAACTATAAGACAATGCGACGCATGCCATTGCTCAAGAAAATGCTGGCTCAAATGGGTGTCGAGGAGGAACGAGTGCGTCTAGATTGGGTGTCAGCTTCCGAAGGTGACCGCTTCGTCTCGGTAGTGGACGATATGACCGCTAAAGTTAGAGCCCTGGGACCATTTAAAAATAACTCCAAGGAGGCAAAACATGGCTAAACTCAAATTGGCTCTATACTGGGCTTCCAGTTGCGGTGGTTGTGAAATCGCTCAGCTCCAGATTGGCGACAAAATCCTCAAGCTAGCCGAGGTTGCCGACATCGTATTCTGGCCGGTAGCCATAGACGTCAAGTATAAAGACGTCGAAGCCATGCCCGAGAAGAGCATAGATGTCTGCCTATTCAACGGAGCGATTAGAACTTCAGAGCAGGAACACATGGCAAAAATGCTCCGCGAAAAATCCAAAGTACTGATCGCCTACGGTGCCTGCGCCTATGGAGGCGGCATTCCCGGCCTGGGTAATATGTTCAACAGGGAACTGATTTTCGAACGAGCTTACCTGGAAACACCATCGACAGATAATAAGGATAAAATCTTACCACAAACAAAATACAAGGTCCCTGAAGGCGAGCTTACCATTCCTGAGTTCTATGATACAGTCAAGACTCTTAAGCAGACGGTTGACATAGACTATGTCATCCCTGGTTGCCCACCGGAAGCCAGGACAACCTGGCTGGCTTTGGAAGCCCTGATTGAAGGCAAACTGCCGCCTAAAGGGACAGTGATTACGCACAATGCCAAAGCGGTATGCGATGATTGCCCTCGGAAAAGAGACGTTAAAAAGATTAAGAAATTCTACAGAACTTATGAGATTATCCCAGAGCCGGAAATCTGTCTTCTGGAGCAGGGTCTACTTTGTGCCGGCATCGCCACCCGTGGTGGCTGCGAGGCTCCATGCCCACAGGCTAATATGCCGTGCACAGGCTGCTACGGCCCAGTGGATGGAGTAATCGACCAAGGGGCACATTTCTTAAGTGCAGTGGCCTCGGTGATCGATTCCAATGACCCTGAGGAAATCCAGAGAATTATCGATGGTATCCATGACCCAGTGGGTACTTTCTACCGCTACAGTCTACCTGATTCGCTATTAAGGAGGGCAAGAGTAAAATGAAAAAGATAACTATAGACCCGATTACCCGGCTGGAGGGTCACGGCAAAATAGAGATATTCCTCAATGACGCCGGAGAGGTGGAGAATTCCTATTTCCAGGTGCCAGAGCTCAGGGGCTTTGAGAAATTCTCCGAAGGGCGATTGGCTGAGGACATGCCCCAGATAACCCAGCGAATCTGCGGTGTCTGCCCCGAGGCTCACCACATGGCATCAACCAAAACCCTCGACGATCTCTTCCATGTCGACCCACCAAGCCCAGCCAAGAAACTCCGCGAACTCTTTTACAGTTCCTTCTATGTTACCGACCATACCACCCATTTCTATATCCTGGCTGGCCCAGACTTTATCATGGGACCAGAAGCGCCCGTAGCTGAGCGGAATATCCTGGGAGTCATCGCCAAAGTCGGCTTAGAATTAGGCGGAGCCGTAATTAATACCCGGATGCAAAATCACCACATCATTCACATGCTCGGCGGTAGAGCGGTGCATCCTGTCTTCGGCCTACCAGGTGGTGTCAGTAAAGGGCTTAATGAAGACGAAAGGAAAGAAGTCGAACAAATAGCCAAGGACTCTGTGGAATTTGCCAAGCTCTCTTTGAAAGTATTTGATGATATTGTCCTCAAGAACAAAGAATACGTCGATATGATTGTTAGCGACGCTTATACTCACCACACCTACTACATGGGGCTAGTTGATGAAAAGAACAAGGTCAACTTCTATGATGGTAAAGTCAGAGTGGTTGACCCTGACGGTAAAGAATTTGCCAAATATTCACCCCGAGAATACCTCGACCACGTTGCTGAACATGTGGAACCATGGAGTTATATGAAATTCCCTTATCTCAAAAAGGTCGGCTGGAAAGGTTTTGTCGACGGCAAGGATAGCGGTGTTTTCCGGGCCACTCCCCTCTCTCGACTCAATGCTGCTGATGGCATGGCAACACCACTAGCCCAGGAAGCCTACGAAAAGTTCTACTCTACACTAGGTGGCAAGCCGGTGCACCATACCTTAGCAACCCACTGGGCACGCCTCGTTGAACTTCTCTACGCTGCCGAAAGACTTCTGGAACTCAGCCGAGACCCTGAAATCACCAGTTCTAATATTCGCACCATCCCCACAGCTACACCAGATGAAGGGGTCGGCATCGTCGAAGCACCAAGAGGTACCTTGACTCATCACTATATTACTGACGAAAGAGGTGTGATCAAGAAAGCCAACCTGATTGTAGCTACTGTTAATAACGCCGCCGCCGTTAATATGTCAGTGAAGAAAGCAGCTATGGCACTCATCAAACCGGGCAAAAAGATAACCGAAGGGCTGCTCAACCGCATTGAGATGGCGTGGCGTCCCTATGACCTTTGCCTTGCTTGCGCTACCCACACTCTATCGGGGCAGGCACCAATGGAGGTGGTAATCTATAACAGCAAAGGTGAAGTAGTAGAAAAGCTGAAAAATTGAGCCGTTAGGCGACAATCATAACCAGCTAGGAATAAGTTCGCACTCATAAGTGGATGGGAATACGAAAACACTGATTTTGGGGCTAGGCAACTCTCTTCTTTGCGATGATGGAGTGGGAATCTACGTTGCCGACGAACTCAAAAACAGGGTTGACCGACCAGAGATAACAGTTATGGAGACCGGCGTAGCCGGTCTCAGCCTTTTAGACCTGCTGGTTGGCTATGATAGAGCCATAATCGTTGATGCCATTCAAACAGTAGGTGGAAAAGCAGGACAGATCTACCGCCTAGAACCAAAGGCGTTTGATACCGCCCTACACACGGCATCAGCTCACGGCATTGACTTTACTACCGCCCTTGAGTTTGGCAAAAAATTAAGCCTTCACTTACCTCAGGAAATCGTTATCTTCGCCATCGAGGCATCAGATGTAAGCACCTTCAGCGAAGAATGTACGCCTGAGGTTAAAAGTGCAATTCCGGCTTGCGTGGAAATGGTACTACAAGAGCTAAATTAGATTCTCGACACACAATTGCCTGCCAGCACAACAAAGCATCGTCTACCCAACGTTCCCTAGTGCAGCCGTTCCATCAGATTGGGCAGCTTGCCCTCCATATAGAGCTTCGCTGCCTCATCAATATTATTGACATCGGTGACTATAGTCTCAATGCCGCGGCTCTTCAGACTCTCATAGGCACCCCAGCCCATGCCTCCGGCAATGAGAACCTGACAATCAGCGATAGTCTCAGCCATGCTGGCGTGCCTCGTCTGCGAGCCGGCATCATAGCCATGCCTCTCGCCGGGAGCTAGAGAGGCATCAGAGTGGGCAGCGAAAGTATGATGCCCCGCTTTATCACGCTTTTCTCTATTCACAACTTTGCCGTCCTCCAAGGTGACCACCACATACAGCGGCGCTCTCCCGAAGTGCTGGCTTATAGTTGTCCCGTCTTCCGTTATAGCAGCAACTTTCATGACCTTGCACCTCCATTTTTATCGTCTATCTTAAGCTCGTATTTGGGTTTTCCCTCATCAAAATATATCATCACTGTTACATGTCTACCCTCGGCGAGATATTTCTCTGACTCATCGCGTAGACTTTGCGACTCAGGCGACTTCAGAAAAGATACTAGAGACTCAAATCTCTGCTGAAGCTCCTCGTCCTCGCTCTCCATGTGGAGAAGTGCCATAAGGCAATCGTTAAGCTCTTTTTCGGCTAGGCATTTGATGCACTTACCGGGTATGTCTTTATTTGAGTACCTTGGCTCAAGATTGATTGGCTCCATTGTTGAAATTCCGATTTTCATTATTAGTTCCTCCTCCGACTGAGGGTAGCGTTAGACTAACCGAAATTGCCCTCAGTCAGACTTTCGGTTCACTCCCGCTTGGTTTCTAATTCCTCGATTCTGGCATCTAAGTCTTCCAGATGATGTCTTGTCACATCCGCCTCTTCCTTCAGGAAGCCGAACTCCTGCTCCCGGGTCATCCCTGGAGAATAGGACACTGGTCCAGGTGTATACGGGAAAGCCGCGGTTATCCCTGGATACGAACATCTAGGAAGTCCCCCTCTTCCCCTTCCCACATAAGGCCAGGGAGGAGAAGCACCTCTAAAGCCAAAGCCGTATCGGTAATACATACGCTCACCTCCTTTCACTGATTTTGCATACACCGGCTCTGCGGCGCGAATAGCGCCAACAGGACACGTTTCCGCACAGATTCCACACTTACTACAAAGCCTGTAGTCAATCACCGCCACGTTAGCCTGGATGCTTATGGCCCCTTGCGGACAGAACTGCACACAAAGACCGCATCCGGTACATTTATCGGTCTCAACAGAATACATATCTATTCACCTTTTCCTTCTATGGTGATTACCGCGTCTTCCCCCTCTACCCCAGCCGAGGCCATGCTGCGGAGGTGGCATTATGTCCGACGTCTTGCATGCAGGGCAAAACCGGGGGAATACGTCCACGGCAACCTCAAAAGGTATATCCCACTCATGACCATGAACACATCTGAAACGGACCGGGGACATCTCAAAATTGCCGCCCTCGATCCTTATCGCCTTGCCCTTAAGCAGAGCATCAGCCACTTTTTGCCGTGCTGAGGCGAGTATTCTCTGAAAAGTCGGGCGAGAGATGTTCATCTTCGCAGCACCTTCTTCCTGTTCCAGACCCTCGAGGTCCTTAAGGCGTATCGCCTCCGCCTCCTCTACTGAAATGCATACCTCTTCAAGTGCCTTGAGTGGTATGCCCGCTGGCTTGAAATATGTTGCCCCGGGCAAAAAGGCGACCCTACGACATTTCGACGGCCGTGGCATATTTCTCCCTCATTATGAGCATATGCTCATAATGAGCATAACATTAGAGTCGCCCAAAGTCAAGCAAGCGACTAATCAGATGAATAAAAGAATAATGGTCCCCCAAGAACTAAAAAGGGGGTGACAGCTTCCAGCTATCGCCCCCTTTCAAAAAAAGAGAGGAAATTATCACCACTTCTCTTGGGTCAATCTGGAAGTGAGCCAAGTGCGTAGTGGTTCATCCAGTGTACCAACTCTCGATTCCAGCCAGCGGATATCTCCACTCTCCAGCGCAGCCTTTGCCTCTGACGTTAGATTATAAGCCTTGAGAGCCTGATTGGGATTATCTGCCAGTTTAGTCAAGAACTTAGTGTCATCTCTAGCTCTAGCCAACACTGATATTAGAGCCTTGGTTTCAGTATCTATATAGCCCGTCTGTTGAGTTTGCAGCTGCGGCTTAGAAAGCACACTTGCAAGCCATGGCCTGGCAGCTACTGCTCCAATAGCACGTTCCTTGCGAAGATAGATAAGCCAATACATGCTACCTACAAAAGTGCCACCGACGATATTGCCTAGAGTGACTGGAACCAGATTACCGATAAAGCCAGCGATACTGAGATTTGCTACCTGGCTCGCAGTTACACCAGCTACTTCAAGGACCTTGGTTTGTCCTGCCATAGCCATGCCCATTGGAATGAAATACATATTAGCGATGCTGTGCTCAAAGCCGCAAGCTACGAAAGCCGTTATAGGGAAGAGGATGGCAAATACTTTATCAACGGTAGTGCGAGCGCCAAAACAGAGCCAGATAGCTAAGCAGACCAGCATGTTGCATAAAATTCCACGGGCAAAAGCCGGCCAAAAAACCAGATTAACTTTGGCATTGGCAATTGACAAAGCATTTACACCCACCTTGTACCCATCAAGTGCCCAGACCTGACTATAAAAGACTACAAGCACCAGGAGCAGCGATCCAACGAGATTGGTGAAATAGACTATGCCCCAGTTTCTAAACAATTGGGACAACTTGATCTTGCCGCTGGCTCGGCTGCCCACCATAAGAGCATTGCCGGTAAACAACTCAGCTCCAGCGAGTACCACAAGAATAAGTCCTAGACTAAATACAATTCCACCTACAAGTTTGGTCAAACCAAAACCTATTTGGATATCAGTCGTAACCAAGGTACAGAACATAGCCCCCAAGCCGATAAAGAATCCCGCCATTATTCCTAGAAGTGAAATAGCCCAGATATTACCATTCGCCTTGGTTACACCCACATCTTCCATTTTAAATGCCATCTCTGCCGGCGGTCGACAATCAGGCGTAGCGCAACTTTTCAGCTCTTCTAACGCAGCCTGAAATCGGGATGCTTCCATTGGCGGAAGCTTCTCAAGCTCTAACCTCTGTATTTCCTTACCCGATAATTTTAGGTTTGCCACAGTTTCACTCCTTTACCACTTCTCCTGAGATAGTCTGTACAACAGCCAGGTCGACAACCGCTTGTCCAGCTTGCCCACCCAACCCTCAATCTTCTGGATATCACCGCTGGCTAGAGCCGCTTTCTCCTCCTGAGTAAGTGTATAATACTCCTTGAGAGCTTCATGAGAGTTATCTGCCAGACTGGCCATGAACTCAGGCTCATCGGCCGCTCTAGCTAGCACAGACAATACCGCCCACCTTCCAGCCAAGCCCTCCTTTGGAACAACAGTGGGCGCACTGATGAGCCCCTCGAGCGTTTCAGCAGTTTCCTCGGTTCTTCCATGAACTCGCTTAGTCATTTTTGTCACCTCCTTCTTCGCTTTCTCTATCTTAAATGTAGCAACTATCAAAGTATCTCTCATCGGCCCTTAGCTCTAATTTTGATAGGACTTTAGGTATGCCCAAAGGTAGTAGGCATCTGATTGAACTTTTGGCCAGAAGTACACCTACATCATCTCCTTCACTAGTACATCAACCACTAACGGGTCAGTCAGAGTAGTTATGTCAGCCAATTGTTCTACAGTTCCGGCAGTCAGCTTGGGTTGTCGACTTATATCTTGTGCGGTCAAGTCGCAGCCACAACACCCACTGAGCAGCACTACAAAAAATATGCAGATTCGAATACAAAGCGATTGCTGCTAGAAACAGAACAGCGGATATTGCCAGACCCAGGACCACGATGAGCTGCCCTTGCATTATTTCCATCCCCTTTACCATTTCTCCTGTGAGAGCCGGTTCCAAAGCCACGCAGCCAAACGCTTGTCCAGCTTGCCCACCCAACTCTCAATCTTTTGGATATCACCGCTGGCTAGAGCCGCCCTTTCCTCCTCAGTCAATGTGCAGTACTCCTTAAGAGCTCTATGCGGGTCATCTGCCAAGCGGGACATGAATTCAGGCTCATCAGCTGCTCTGGCCAGTACAGACAATATCACCCAACTTCCGGACAAGCCATCTTTTGGAATGACAATAGGTGCCTTGACCAGTCTATCGATTGCTTCGGCAGCTTCTTCAGTCTTCCTATTAACTTGCTTATCCATTCCTGTCGCTCCATTATCTCTTGACTTGCTTTTCTGCCCTAACTGTAGCAATTAGTAGCTTGGCTCTCATCGGTCTTTAGCTCTAATTTCAATAGTACTTTGGCCTATGTCCCGACGCGGGACATTCGACGTGCCTGACTACAATTATTGTTTCTTCTAGCTGATATAGCTTATAATTGGTGTTGAATCCGCCAGGAGCCGTAGAAAGTGAAGCCAAAGACTAAAATCTTAATCGCCGATGACCATCCTTTGTTGCGCGAAGCGCTATGCCAGGTATTTTCCAACCAAAAAGACATGGAGATAGTTGGCCAAGCAGGCAATGGCGAGGAAGCTATTGACTTAGCCTCCCAATTGAAGCCAGATATCCTGGTTATGGATATTGTGATGCCTAAATTTGATGGTCTCGAAGCTAGTCGACAGATTAAGAAGATTGCTCCCAATACAGCCATATTGATTCTCACCGCCTACGACGATGATAACTATGTGCTTGGATTGCTCGAAGCTGGAGCAACTGGTTACTTGATGAAGAGTGCTAAGGGACAGGACTTAGTAGAAGCTGTGCGGGCTGTACGGGCCGGGGAGTCAGTACTGCATCCTAAGATTATTGAGAAGCTGCTCAAACAGGCTATGGCTAAACCAGCCGAAACTGTAGAACTAAAGATAAAGGACCTGCTGAGCGACCGGGAGATGGAAATGCTGAAGCTGCTGGCTACCGGAATGAGCAATAAAGAGATAGCCGAAAAACTATGCCTGAGCCTGCGCACTGTTAAGGCTCACATGTCCAATATCTTCACCAAGATGAACGTCGCTTCGAGGAGTGAAGCCCTTGTTGAATCCCTAAAAAAAGGACTACTTACCTTAGAAGATATTAAACAAGCTGGTACTTCAGAAGGCTAGAATAATTGATAGTTGAACCAATATTCCTCACGAATAATTAAGGTCAAAAGTCCGGGACAATGGCTAATAAATGGCGAATTTTTAATATTTGTTTCATAACCATCCTCTTTCTACTTCTGACTCTGTCCCACTACCATGAGCTCTTAGTTGGCATACCTGTAATAGCCGATGTATCTATCACTTCGTTCCTTGGTCTATCAAGACATGTGGTAGAGCGATTCATTTATATCTTACTAATAATCTATGCCGGCTGGTCACTGGGAATAAAGTTCGGCATTGCTACATGGGTGGCATCTGCTTTAGCTATGCTGCCCTGGGCACTATTTATCTCCACTAATCCCTCAGACGCCTTGACCGAGAGCCTTGCTGCACTTATTATCAGCGGTTTAAGCATCTCCTTAATTCAAATGCACCGTAGATGGTACCAGCAAAAACAAAAGCTACGCGGAATCAAAGTAGCCTTAAGAACATCTCAAGAGAGCTACGAGGAGCTCTTTACTAATGCCAGTGATGCTATCTGGGTTCATGGCATGGATGGCAAGATAGTAATAGCCAACAAAGCCTGCGAGAAAGTCACTGGCTACTCCCCAGACGAATTAACAGGCAAAAATGTTTCCGAACTTATGCCCCCCGACGCGCTGAGCATAGCTAGAGAGGTCAAAACCAAGCTCCTGAAAGGCCAATCCATAGACCAACGCTATGACCAACGATTGATCAAAAAAGACGGCTCAGAAGCAATTATAGAGTTATTCACCCGCCTAATCAAAGCCGATGGCAAGCCAAGTGCCTTTCAGAACATCGCTCGAGATGTAACCGAGGAAAGAAAATTGAGGGACAATCTCCGCATTCAAATTCATAGAACACTTATGGCACAGGAAGAGGAACGAAAACGCATTGCCCGGGAGCTCCATGATGACGTTGCTCAGTCAATATTGCTATTATCGCGCCGGCTGGACATCCTTATATCAGGAGGTGCCCATAAGCCACCAAAAGCCTCAGTAAGCGAGCTGGAAAATATACAGGCCATAGCCAATGAGGCCTATAAGAGCTTGCAGCGCTATGCACGTGATTTGAGGCCAAGCATTTTGGATCAGATGGGATTAGTAGCAGCACTGAATTGGTTAGCTGAGGAGCTTGGCAAAGAAATGGGGACCAAAACTACGGTGAAAGCGGACAAATTGCCTCCACTTCCATCTGAAACAGAGCTAGCTATGTTCCGCATTGCTCAGGAGGCATTGAACAATGTCCGGAAGCATGCTCAAGCTTCCAGGATCAATATTACAGTAAAATCTGATTCGAACAATGTGAAAATGACTATAACAGATAATGGTAAGGGCTTCTCAGCACCTAGATTGACCGGGGATCTGGCAAGAGAAGGAAAACTTGGCATCTTAGGAATGGAAGAACGAGCACGTCTTATTGGAGGTAATCTACAGATAAAATCCGAGCCAGGCAAAGGCACGACTGTGCTCGCAAAAGCACCAACCTAAACTTGATATAGAGACTCTTCCCGTTGTATTCTGAAATGAATTTCCTTTTACTTATATCACAGTAAGCCGTATCACCTATGATAAAACCAGGATAGAAAAATGGGATTGTCAAACACCCCGCAAGTTAAACAACTTATCGCCCAGGCTATCGCCGAAGACCTAGGCCAAGGAGACGTGACTACCGAGGCGCTAATACCTAAGACCCAGCAAGGAAAAGCATCAATTGTAGTCAAAGCGAATGGAATCATAGCCGGAGTCGAGGTGGCCAAACAGGTTCTCCTTAAAGTCGACCCTGAATTGAAACTAGCTATCCTTATTGAAGATGGGACTGAGGTTAAGCCTGGAGATATAGTAGCTAAAATAGAAGGCAGAGTCGCCAGCATAGCAAAAGCCGAGCGCGTAGCCTTAAACTTCCTGCAGCATCTTAGCGGCATTGCCTCAGAAACAAGTCGTTACGTCCAAGCCGTCAAGGGACTGCCCGTTCAAATTACTGATACCAGAAAAACTACACCTGGTTTAAGAACACTGGAAAAATACGCTGTAAGAGTTGGCGGCGGTAAAAACCACCGCATGCATCTCGGAGATGGTATTCTAATCAAGGACAACCACCTGGCAGCACTTCGTCGCCAAGGGCTAAGCATAAAGGAAATTGCGACTAAAGCTCGCCAGAAAGCACCGCCGAAGCTAAAAATCGAGGTTGAAGTCAAGACCACACAGGAAGCTGTTGAAGCTGCCGAAGCCGGGGCTGATATTATCATGTTTGATAATATGGGGCTTGAGGATATGCGCCAGGCTGTCCAGCTAATCAAGGGTCGTGCTTTAATCGAAGCATCAGGAGGAATTACTCTAGACAGGGTCAGAGCAGTTGCTGAAACAGGCGTTGACCTTATCTCAATAGGAGCCCTTACCCACTCCGCCAAAGCCTTAGATATAAGCTTAGAGCTAGACTAACCTCTGGCAATCTATTAATGGGCCAACCCATGAGCTTTAAGCAAACTAATATCATTCAAGATGTCTTCTGTATTACCATCAGCCACTATCTTGCCTTCATCCATCACCACAGTACGTCCGCACAAAGCCCTTACCAATTCCAGGTCATGAGTGGCGACAATTTTGGTCATCGGAAGCTGCTTCAATAGCTCAATTAAAGACCATTTACTTCTCGGGTCGAGGTTGCTGGTAGGCTCATCAATAACAAGAACTTCCGGGGCTAAAGACAAAACAGTGGCAATGGCAATCCGCTTTTTCTCACCAACGCTGAGGTGATGTGGTGAACGCTGTTCATATCCTTCCATCCCCACCCATCCCAGAGCCCGTGCCACACGCTGTCTCACTTCAGACTCGGCATAGCCCATATTTATAGGTCCAAAAGCTACATCATCGAAGACATTCAATGAGAAAAGCTGATCGTCGGGGTCCTGAAATACCAGGCCAACTCTTTTTCTTATCTCTTTCAGATTCTTTTCTTCCACGACTAAGCCGCAAATCTTCACAGTGCTGTTGCCGCGCATGATCCCATTAAGGTGAAGCAAAAGCGTTGATTTCCCAGCACCGTTAGGACCAATAACCGCCACATTCTCACCGGGGTAAACATTCAAGTCGACGTTTTTCAACCCCTGATGCCCATCAGGATAATTAAAGGAAAGGTTTTTGATTTCTATAACTTTATCCATAGCCTGCAATTTCTACCACCAGATAACACACGGGAAAATGAGCATGAGACAAAAGACCGCACCAAAATAAGCGTCGGCCTGTCTGAAGCTTAGTTTATGCAGCGTACGGACCTGAGCGTCAAAACCTCTGGACAACATAGCCGCATAAATCCGCTCACCCCGCTCATAGCTCCTGATAAATAAGGTGCCCACCATGTTGCCAATAGTCTTCAGTTGATGCAGCCGATTGCCGCCGAAGTTGCGGCTATCGCGCGCCTGCTGCATCCGCATCACCTCATCCAACAGAACGAAAATATAGCGATACATAAATGAAAGAATTAATATCATCACCTGGGGCACGCCCAATTGCCTCAAGCCTTTTAGCAAGTCGGCAAGCTTTGTTGTCGATGACAGCAAGATTAAACCCAAAATACAGAGCCAGGCTTTCACCACCACATTTGCCAGAATGAGCAGGCCACTGTAAGTTACCGAGACCTGCCACATCCAGATGTTATAACTGCCAGCCACCTCCCCTTCTTTGAAAAAGGGAATAAAAATAGCGATCATCAAAACAAAGGGGAAAATAACCAGAGACCTTTTTAGAACATAGAGGGGCGGCAATTTGGAAAAGATTAGCAAAGCAACTATGATACAGAAATAGAAAGCAAAAACTCGCCAGTTGCTAGCTGGTGTCAATACCACCGCTACGATGAAAGCCAGACTGGCAATAAGCTTAGTCCTCGGGTCAAGCCTATGGATAAAGCTGTCTAAGCTGCTATATTCGTCAATAAAGCTATGCTTCACGTCTTGCACTCAACAGTTTGGCTAACCCATAACCGATGCCGAAGAGAATAAGAGTGCCCACGATTCCAGCCAGAATTGTGGCTACAGCTTCATTCGTCACGCCGGGTATCACATAGTCAGGCACAACTTCAAAGAAAGGTCCAAGAGCCGCGCTAATAAAACCCTTATCCTCAGCCACTCTCTCCAGACCGTCCGGCGACGAAGAAGCCAGTGGAGAGAATATCGCCAGCAGCAAAGCTAAAATCAGAGCTCCATGCCACCATTTGAATTTCATTTCTGATTTCACCTCCATCAAGCCTTCTGTAGTTCCAGCAGATCAGCCCTGGTAGCTAACACCAAGGCAAGCACTGCTGCAGTTATCAAACCTTCACCGATGCCAATAAGAACATGAACGCCAGCCATCGCCGGCAAAGCTACACGCAATGGCACAGTACCTGATATTGCCAACTCAACCGCACAAGCAATCGATGCCATTACCACTGTAAACCAAGCCGCCAGACCACTGCCGACCATTATGCCTAACTTGCGCTTACGGAAAGGTAAAGCAATCCCTCTATAGAGATAATAACCTACAAAGCAAGGGACAATGCCCATATTGAAGATGTTTGCCCCTAGAGCGAGCAGTCCACCGTCTTGAAAAATCAGGCTCTGCACTATCAGAACACAGGTCATTACCAGCACTCCCGCCCATGGGCCCAGTAAAATAGCAGCTAAAGCAGCACCGACAAGATGCCCTGATGTACCACCGGCCACAGGAAAATTCAACATCTGGGCGGCAAAGATAAAAGCCGCCAGCACTCCCATTAGCGGTATCTGCTTCTCTCCCATCTTCTTGCTCGTCGCCTTAACCGCGTAGGCAACGCTGCCAGCAGCTACAACAATTCCGGCTGCCGCCACCGGCGTACTGATGAAACCATCTGGAATATGCATCGAAATACTCCTCTCAATAAGACTTATTCAATAATATGCAACTGCAACTAATTGCATCACACAGCAAAAAAATAAAATTCCGAAATGCCTTCTACGCCATCTTTTGGCACTCAGGGCACAGACCAAAAACAGCCATATGCTTCAAATCCGCTTTAAACTGGTAGGCATCTAGCAAAATCTCTTCCAAAGAATCCAGTGCCGACTCAGGCAAGTCGATTATTTTACCGCACTTCTGGCACACAAGATGATGGTGATGCCCCTTTTCCGCGGGGTGAAAGCGGACACAGCCATCACCCAAGGCAATTTCAGTAACCAGCCCAAGTTCCTTTAGCAATTCCAGCGTCCGGTAAACCGTAGAAATGTTGGCATAAGGATACCTGGCACGGACTTGAGCATAAATCTCCTCAGCACTAACATGCTTATCAGCACCATGTAGAGCTTCAACCACCATCATCCGCTGCGGTGTCAACCGATAGCCCATCCCTTTAAGCGCCTGACCACAACTCATAGCAAAAACATTTTAGCACATCGGTGAAATTATTGCAACTAGTCGCTAATGCAATTAATTGAATTTCAGGAAAATTTTTCTTTACTGTCCAACGCTATAGTAACCGGACCATCGTTATGTATCTCCACCAACATATGCTGCTGAAACCGTCCTGTCTCTACTTTCAGTCTATTCTCACGAACGCGGCCAACAAAAAAGTTAACTAAAGTTTCAGCCTGCTCCGGCGGTGCTGCTTCCTCAAAGCTAGGCCTCCGACCTTTACGTGTGTCAGCTAAAAGAGTAAACTGGCTTATAATGAGTATCTCGCTCCCGGTCTCCAGTGCCGAAAGATTGAACTTGCTGGCTTCATCAGCGAAGATGCGGAGATTTACTATCTTATTGGCTAAGTAAAGAGCGTCTCTCTCCATATCCCCCCGAGCTACACCAACGAGGACAACTAAACCCCGCCCTATCTTTCCAACCACTTCACCACCCACACTTACCGATGCTTTACTGACCCGCTGCACTAGCGCTTTCAAAACGCCTCCAATTTCTTAATTCAACTAGTAAAAACCTACCTCAATATTTTACGAAAGCAGCCTACTTAAGACAAATTGACAGCTAAAATTCGATAGAGTACAATGGTTTTGCATAGGGCATGGAGGAATATTATGATAGAGATGACCATTGATAGTATTCGGGTAAGTCTGATGAACTATCAGCACGTAGTAATCTTGAGAGAGAAGGCATCAGACCGCTACTTGCCCATCTGGATCGGTCCTGCAGAGGCAGACGCTATATCAATAAAACTGCAAAATGTTGATCTAGCACGACCGATGACCCATGATTTGCTGAAAAACGCAATCTTCGCGCTAGAATCCACTTCAGGAACTGTAGTAAGCAAAATTGTTGTAAATGACCTCCGTGCCGACACGTTCTACGCCCAAATTATTTTTGAATCTACCGATGAACCAAGACCGGTCAGCGTAAAGTTCCCTCATGACAGCAGTTCTCATCGAGGATACGATAATGGATCATGGATGTCTCTCACCTGGCAGGACAAAGAATACAAACTTAAAATAGTCAATGATTGGCAAGAATCAGGTAACAGACTCATCGAGGCAATGAATGACGACGGTCTGATATTTGAACTTCGATTTGACAAGAAAATCGAGCAGTGGCTATTAACTAAGATAAAGCTTGATTCTCGTCCCAGCGACGCCATTGCCTTAGCAGTAAGAGTAACGATCCCAATATACGTTGACGAAGCAGTGCTGGATAAAGCTGGCATCATACTCGACCGAGAAACAGGAAAACCTATACCTATAGACAAAGGTGCTGATAAGCCAGGCGGTAAAGGTAAGGTTGATGAGCAAGAATTAAAGAAGCTGTCAGCTTTCTACGATTTTATTAATACGCTTGACCTGGACGACATAGGCAAGCATAAATCCTGAATTTGATGGCCCGGCTACTAAAATCAACTGAGTCTGGCTGACGACCGCTTTTAGTGCAAACTAAGAGCGCCTTAAGACCAATGGTAACTGTTTGTTATATGACAAACTGCGTGGGGTCGGCCGAAGAGGCCAAAATATGGAGGCCGTTTATGGCCTAAATAACACTGTCACTCAAAAGCTGCAGTTATACTAATAAAGACAGAATGTCAAATATTATATGACCTTAATTCAAGAGGAAATCTACACCATAGTGGGGCAAATCAAACCTGAAAAACCAAAGTATAAGGAATGGGCACGTCCCCTGTGGTTCCTTTCTACCGTTGGCTGGTATGTAGCTTTGAGCATCGTTATACCAACCGGCATCGGTTACTGGCTTGACCGCCCACAGAGATTTGACACCCACCCTCTATATACTCTCGTTGGATTTGGAATAGGTACAGTAATTTCCTTCTACGGTCTTTATCGAATGCTCCGCCGCTTTTATATAGAACAAAGGGAGCAAGAAAAAGGCAAGGAATCGAAATAGCACGATGAACTTGGGTTGTGGCTGCTCAATCAAGATATTAGCCTTTGTAATTATTATCCTTTTGGCGCTCCTTTTAACCGGACTGATTGTCGGCCCATTAGGCTCCAGTCTGCTAGGTATCAAAGCCCCTGGCTTCTTAAATGTCGCCAAACCCCATGTCGAACTCCCATCAGAAGGGATATTTCACGTTTCTGGCTTCACTATCACCAATACTCTCCTTGCTTCGTGGCTTACTATAATCGTATTAATTGGCTTAGTTTACGCCTGCACTCGCAAGATGAAACTGATACCAGGAAGGCTTCAAAACCTAGCCGAATTGATTGTAGAAACGCTGTTGAACTTCGTTAAAGGCGTGGCCGGAGAGAATCATGCTCGTATCTTTTTCCCTATGGTAGCCACTATTTTCCTTTACGTTTTGACTAATGCCTACTTGGCTCTTCTACCGTTCTTTGGAACTATAGGTATTACTGAGCACGATGGCACTTTTATACCTTTACTCCGAGCGGCAAATACTGATATCAACCTCCCTCTTTCTATCGCCCTGATTTCCTTTACCTGCATTGAGTTTTGGGGGCTGCGCGCCTTAGGTTTCTTCCATTACATGGACAGTTTCTTCAATTTTGGTCAACTACGTGACGGTTTTATAAGCTTGTTCAAGGGAAAAATTCGACCTGCCATCAGTGGTATTATGTTCGGCTTTATTAACCTATTCATAGGAGGGCTAGAGGTTCTCAGCCATTTTATCCGGATCATCAGTTTCACTTTCCGTCTCTTTGGCAATATGACTGCCGGTGAGATATTGTTGTTGGTCGTCTCCTTCCTAATACCACTAGTAGCATCTATTCCCTTCTATGGGTTAGAATTACTTGTTGGCGTTCTTCAAGCATTAATCTTCGCTGGTCTAACACTTGTATTTGGCGTTATTGCAATGGCTCCACATGCTGAGGAGCCAGAGCACACAGCTTAAAGAAGGAGGACACAAAATGGACGCAGAAACTATGAAAATGCTAGCTGCAGGGCTAGCTGGGGGGCTGGGCATGATAGGTCCTGGTATAGGACTAGGACTTATTGGCTTTGGTGCCATGCAGGCCATCGGACGCAACCCCGAAGCCAGAGGGCCAATCTTGACTAACATGATTTTGATTGGTGCCTTAGCTGAAGCAATCGGAATTTACGCACTAATTGTGGCTATCCTACTAGCTTTGGTAGTATAGCAAGGAGAATTAAAAATGGAAGATGGCGGTTTGCCAGGTTTCATAGGTGGTCTTATAAGCGCAGCTATAACAGTCGGAATTGTAGTGGCTTTCAGCATGATTATCCTCGTCTTTATACTTGCTCAAGCCTAAGTTTACTTAATACCAGCCCGACCTTGATTTACGGGCTCGCGCTTAACTACCACTACGGATAATTAACAACTAATAAATCAGGTGATGAGATGGAAGGTATAGGAATTAACCTACCGCTGCTAATAGTGTTTGTCATAAACTTCGTTATTTTATTTGTAGCATTGAGTATAGTTCTGTACAAGCCGGTGCTTAAGATGCTTGACGAAAGGCAGTCTAGGATAAAAGAGAGCATGGAACAAGTTGAAAAAATCAGGCAAGAAACGGCACGCAGCGAGGAGGAAATCAAAGCTCACTTGGAAAAGGCCCGCAAGGAGGGGCAGGCTATAATAGCCCAAGCGACACAAATAGGAGAAAGGCTGAAGGAAGAGACTAAAGACAGTGCCCGCCAGGAGGCTGAGTCCGTGATTTCCAAAGCACGCAGTGAAATACAGCGAGAGAGGGATAAATCCATCGAGGAGCTGCGCGCCGAATTTGCCGATATAGCCATTTTGGCTGCAGAAAAAGTAATCAAAGAAACAGTGGATAAAAAGAAGCACCGCAAGCTTATTGATGAAGTACTCAAAGAAAGCACTACTTTTAAAAAAACATAGAAGGTTAGTAGTCAAATGCCAGTAACAACTTCTGTCAAACGCTATGCTCAAGCAGTCTTCGAGATTGCACTGGAAAGCAATAAGCTGGAAGAGTGGCAGTCTAACCTGGGGAAAATCGCTCAACTAGTACAAGATACTGAATTTATAGCCCTGGTAGAAAACCCGAAATTACCGTTTGAACTGAAGGCAAAGCTAGTGCAGGAAAGGCTGGGGAAAATAAATCCTATGGCTCTGAATCTCGTGTACCTTCTCATAGCTAAAGGCAAACTCAAAAACGCCGGGCAAATTGCAGACGAATATGAACGTTTATTAAATGACCACTACGGGATAAAAAGTGCCGAGGTTACCACTGCCATTGCACTCGATGCTACAGAAAAAGAAAGACTTGGTCACTATCTTGAAGCAATTGTTGGAAGGAAAATCAGGATTAACACTCAAATTGACCTGGATATTCTAGGCGGTTTTATCGCCAGAATAGACGATAGCCTTATTGATGGTAGCATCCGTAACAAATTAGAGATGTTAAAGAAAAGTCTGGCTGAAACCAGAAAATAACTACCCATAAGGGGGTGAATAGAATGACAACAGGCGGACGAGACATAGTCTCAGTAATTAAGGAGCAAATCAAGCAGTTCGGGGCTACTGTGACCATGGTAGATGTGGGGACAGTAGTTGAGGTAGGTGATGGCATTGCTCGAATTCATGGACTTCACGGTGCCAAATACAACGAGCTGCTGGAATTCCCTAATGGCATCATGGGGCTGGCTCTCAACTTAGAGGAGGACAACGTCGCTGCTGTTGTCCTCGGCGATTACAGCCATATCAAAGAAGGAGACGAAGTCCGCTCCACTGGCAGAGTAGTTGAAGTACCTGTAGGTGACAATCTCATCGGTCGCGTGGTCGACCCCCTAGGCAACCCCTTAGATGAGCTGGGGCCAATTAAAACCAAAAAGACTAGACCTGTGGAAAGAGTTGCGCCAAACGTTGTAATGAGACAACGAGTGAACACGCCAGTACATACCGGCATAAAAACGATAGACGCTTTGATCCCGATCGGACGAGGTCAACGCGAGTTAATTATAGGTGACCGCTCTATAGGCAAATCAGCCATTGCCATAGACACTATCATCAGCCAGAAAGGCGGTGACCTTATCTGCATCTATGTAGCTATCGGTCAGAAAACGTCTAAAGTAGCACAAGTAATAGACACATTTAAAAAGTACGGAGCTATGGAACATACTGTAGTAGTTACGGCCAATGCTTCTGACCCAGCGCCTCTGCAATATCTAGCCCCTTACTCTGGCTGTGCTATCGGCGAAGAATTCATGGAACAAGGGAAGGATGCTCTAATTATCTATGATGATTTAACCAAGCACGCTTGGGCTTACCGTCAGATATCCTTGATACTCAGACGCCCACCAGGCCGAGAAGCTTACCCGGGTGACGTTTTCTATCTTCACAGCCGACTTTTGGAACGAGCTGCTAAGCTGGACCAAGAACATGGTGGCGGCTCACTAACCGCCCTCCCCATCATAGAAATCCAAGCCGGTGATTTAGCTGCTTATATTCCAACCAACGTTATCTCCATTACAGACGGGCAGATTTATCTCGAAACAGATATATTTAATAGCGGTGTCCGCCCTGCGCTAA
>Ga0299915_10001015_pt1 | contig 20476 bp, 23 predicted proteins | sample RVTome_13_FD_200263 | JGI IMG/M metagenome (GOLD analysis project Ga0299915, IMG submission 200263) | Soil microbial communities from uranium-contaminated site in the Upper Colorado River Basin, Wyoming, United States - RVT92D227 (version 2) ... | reverse complement strand
GACGCCGAAAAAGACCCCGGCGAAAGCGGGATGTGCGGCCAGAGGGAATGCCCGTGTGCCTTTGGGGTTGGGGAGGCCGGAAGCGACCGCCTGCCATGGCCCACCGGCGGTCCGTCGATAGACGCAGGCTTCGGCATATTCGCGGTAGTGCGCCTGCCCCGGGCCGCGGGAGGCCGTGATGACCATCGTTTCCGGGTCGCCTGAGTCGACCGCCAATCCCCACAAGTAATGATGGCGCAGCCCGGCATCGGCCGGACGCCACGTCTGGCCTGCATCACGGCTCTCGGCGAAGCCGCCACCCGCGACCTCGTAAACCCGGCCAGGCGCTGAGGCGTGGGTGCGCAAGACATGCGCGTCGTGCTGGGAGCCAGGCTTCCGATCTTCCCAGGTCAGCCCGCCGTCCAGGCTCCGCATGACTCCCCCGAGCTCGATCCCGACGAAGATCCGTTCCGGCTCAATCGGGTCGGGGGCGATCCAGCGAACATGGCTCGTCGATGGGCGAGGAGGGAAGCTCCAGGTCGGGGCGGAGGGCAGATCCTTCAGGCTCGCGCGCTCTTGCCAAGTGCGGCCGCCGTCTTCCGAGCGGAAGAGGGCGCTCGGCTCGGTGCCCGCCCAGACCACACCGTGCTCACCCTGCCGCTCGGCGGCGCTGACGGCGACGGACATGACTTGGGGATGCGCAATCCCCTCCCCGGCCGGCGACCAGGTTTCACCGCCATCGGCGCTCAGCAACAGGCCCTGGCCGAACGTCCCACAGAAGACTCGCTCGGCGTCCAGCGGATCGACGGAGACGCACTCGGTCGGGAGGCCGACCAACTTGAGCCCGGCGTTCCACTCCCCGCCGCGCTCGGTCAATCGGACGAGCTCCCGGCCCGTCGTGACGTATATCCGTGTGGTTATGGCCTTCATCAAGCTCCCTGCACTCATGACTGCTCCGCCGCGTGTTCCGTATTCGAATCCCCGTCACACATCCGCAGCGGACCTGATCCGCCGCAAAGTGTGACCACAAAACCCCATACGTCTCTGACGAGACTGAACTGCAACCCCAACCCCCCATACCCCGAACATGTCCCAACCAACTTGAAGGGGACAATAGCCTGAGTGGGATGGCGGGTCAGCGAAGCTGATCCGCCATCCCACTCAGGCTTCTTTCCTGCGGGTGAGGTCCAGGATTGAACAACCGAAGCCACGCGAGACGGTCATCAAGCTGCAGATCTTGCCGACGGTCTAGACCTTCACCAAAAACGCCGTGAAGTACATGATCGCCAACCCGAGCAGGAACCCCACCAGGTTGAACCAAGAGACGAGGGGCGTATCATCCCTTCGGCTGTCGCGTTGCAGCAACCTCCCGACTTCGACGATCACCTGCCAGATCGCCCCCGCGCCCAGCCCAAGGAAGACCGTCGCCAACAAGGGCGAAAAGGCGAAACCTCCGATCCAGGCGCCGGCCACGGCCGGAGCGCCGGCCAGGAGTGCCAGCCCGGCAAAGTGAGTCCACGCCGGCGATGGTTCCGGGGCGGTTTCTTCCAGCTCGGCGCTCGTCTTGCGGGCCGGGATCAAGGGCGCCACGATCCCGATCCCCTCGGTGATGTTGTGCAGGGTGAAACCGACCACCAGGAAAGAGCCGAGGGCCCCTGCGCCCACCGCAAAGGCGGCCCCGATCGCCAGGCCCTCGCCTAAGTTGTGCAACCCGATGCCAAGCGCGATCAATCCCGCCAGATAGACGCGCGCCCTGGCTGGATCCGTCGCACCGGTCGAGGCCCTGGATGAGCCGATGGCGACCAGGACCAACCAGGCCAAGAGAGCCGAGAACAGCATCAACGGCACCCCCTGGAAGGCGCCGGGGAGCTCACCCCCGACCTCCAATCCCTCCAGAAGAGTGTCGATCAGCAGAAATACGAGGAGCCCGATCGTGAGCGAGAGGATAGCGCCCATCCAGCGGCGCTCCAGCCGACGCATGGCCGGATACCACAGCATCCCCAGGACCACGGGGATGATGCCGACGTATACCCCGACCAGACCGTAGGCCAGGAATTGTCTCACCCCCGGCACGGGCGTAGGTGCAGCCGCCGCGACGAGACCCTCGAACGTCAGCCCAGTAGAAGTCAAAACCCGTATCAAGTTTGGCTCGCCGGTCACCCACGGATAGGAAATGTCGAGCTCCGCCCGACCCAGGCGTGGGATCGTGTTCGAAGGGGTTATGCTGAACGACCAATAAGCCGAATCAACCTGAACTTGTGTTACGGTCACTGCCACCGGACCGCCGTTGACCAGGGTCACCCGGAACCCGTCCTGGGTGACTTGTATCCGATCGAAAGTCAACTCTTCCGCCGGCGGAATATTGCCGCGGAACAGTGCCAGCGGGTTGCCAAAGGTGAAAACCGACAGGAGCAACCCCAGGGCCACCAGCGGAACGAGAGCGGCGAGCCACATAGGAACCTGGCGGCCCATGACCGTTACCGCAGAGGTTGGGCGACTCATTGGTGTATGCATCAAGGCCTATCCCGTCACCTGGAAGAAACCCATCCAACCCAACTCGGCGAATTCGCTCTGGTGGGCATGGAACATGTAGTTCCCGGGCTCGAATCCGGCGAAGCTAAACTCGAGAATCCCGCGCTGCGCCTGGCACTGCATGACCGTGTCCACGGTGCGCAGCGTCGGTTGAAGGGTGGTGCCATGATCGTAGTAGTCGAAGAAGTTCGCATGAATGTGGATCGAGTTGAGCGGATCGAACTCGGTGATATTGATCAGGTAGAGTCGCTGCAATTGATCGCGGCGGATTTCTACCGGATCATGCATGAAGGCAAACGCTACCGTGTTGACCGCATACACTTCGTTCTCATCGTCGAAGTTGGTGTCGAAGGCATTCATCACCATGACCATTTCGTGAACCGCCGAGTTCTCGGCGTAGTTGTGGTTTCGCGACATGGCCGCCAGCCGGTCCTCTCCTGCGTGCTTCTCGGGGTCGGGATCGATGATGAACGCCCCGTACAGGCCCTTGTGGATATGCCGCTTGAGCGGGACCGAATGGCAGTGATACAGATGGCAGCCGAAGGGACGGGCATCGAACTCATACACAGTCCGATCCCCGGGCTGGACCATGCCCGCCCCGGCCCCCGGTACGCCGTCCATCGAGGCGGCGTGGATCCCGTGGAAATGCATCGTATGTGGATGGCTGCTGCCATTCGAAAATGTGATCCGGATGTGGTCGCCTTCCACGCAGCGCAAGCTGGGCCCGGGAACCCGGCCGTTGTAAGTCCAGGCGGGGAAAAAGACGCCCGGGGCGATCTCGATCTCTTTGTCCAGAGCAACGATGTTGTATTCGCGCAGCGTCTGGCCGTTCGGCATGGTGCTCACGATGCCGTAGTCAAAATCTGTGAGCATGTCCGTCGGATTGAAGCCGTTGCGCCCATGGTCAACCTCACCGACAACCCCGAAACCCCCGTGTCCGGCATGGTCACCGGTGCTGTCCATCTGCGGGACCGGGCAGAACAATGCCGGCGTCTCCTCAACCGGTCTGGGCACAATCCTGCCCGACTCGAAAACTGCCCCGGCAAGCCCGCCTGCCAGCAAACCGGTCTTGATGAAACCCCGGCGGGACAGACCCTGCCGATTCCGTTCACCTTCAGCCATGCGTAGAGCTCCTGGATGATTCCTCGACTGGCAGTACAAAGACCCGATCGGTCACCTGGCGGCCCAGCGCATGGGTCGTGGTTTCCTCCGCCACTCGCACGTGCAGAGGACCGTCAAACGGCCCTCGGTCCGTGACCTCGATGGGGGTCGATAGCCGGAGCCCGATCTCATCGAGGTAGCGCAGGATCGCGGGGTCCTGATCAGATACTCGGCAAACTACGGCCGCACTCCCTTGAGGCAGCTCGCTCAGACGGATTTCCTGTCTCCGGCTGACGGTCCCCTCACGGGTTGGGATCGGTTGCCCATGAGGATCGAGCTCCGGGTAGCCGAGTTTTGCGGCGATCCGGTCCTCCAGGGCTTCGGAAATGACGTGTTCCAGCCGGTCGGCTTCGGGGTGGACCTCATCCCACGGGAAATCGAGCGCCTCGGACAGATAGCTCTCGATCAGCCGGTGATGTCGGATGACCTCCAGGGCCACCTTTTCGCCGGCGGGTGTCAGGCGGACACCCTGATAGCGAAGGTACTCAACCAAACCAGGCTTGGTGGAAGCCATCTTCTGGAGCATACCGGTGACGGATGGCCGGGCGACACCCAGCCGCTCAGCCAGAAGTGAGGTAGACACCGGCTCTGGACCGCTTTCCTCGGCCAGTTCGTAGATCGCCTTAAGGTAGTCCTGAATGGACGACGATGGAGTTTTCAAGACCTTATTCCGTTATTAGCCTTGCCTAACTTATCACAGATTATAAAGCGGATCAAGCGGAGCGTCAATATCCAATTCGCCCGCCGATCAGAACGCGGCGAGGCCAGCATGGGTTTGATCTCCCGATTCCGTTCAAGACGCCTTAAAATGGGCGCAAGCCACAGGTTGGTTTCTGACCGCAACATCTTGCCTTGCGGCATGGCCCGTGATAGTGCCGGGATCGTGTGCCTTGGAGGCTTCCGGCTGCTCACCCAACAAGAATGGGGAGTGGGTTCCCCACAGCGGGCCTGAGTGTGCCCTTGGACTCCGGGAGAATCGATGAAAAAGCAGACCAGGCGGGAGCTCCGCCGAACCCGACAACAGAGAGCGCGCTCCCGATCCATATGGATCTGGGGCGGGCTTGGCCTCGGCGTCATCGTCATGATCGCAGCGGTCGTAGCCCTGAACCGTTCACGGGGGACTGCCGCCGATGGGAGTCTGTCGACGCCGGTCGGTGAAGCCATGGCTATCCTCCCCGCAGAACACGTGGAACCGGGAACGGACCCGGGGCCTTACAACTCTGATCCACCCACGTCAGGCCGGCACTACGCCGCTGAGTATGACGCCGGCTTCTACGAAGAGACATCTCCCGAGGCGTCTGAGGTTTATCCGGAGGGGTATCTGGTTCACAACCTTGAACACGGCTACGTGATCTTCTGGTACAACTGCACACTCCTCGACGAAACCGGCTGCGCGATCCTCAAAGATCAGATCAAGCAAGTCATGTCTGCATTCGAAAACCTCAAGGTGATTGCCTTCCCGCGGGCCTCCATCGATATGCCCTTGGTGATGACTTCGTGGGGTCGAATTGAGCGATTCGCGGCCTTCGACCCGGAACTGGCAGCCGCGTTCATTCGCGGCAATCGAAACAAGGCACCTGAGCCCAATGCGCCCTGACTCTTGCAACGCTTGTTCGATGGCCTCGAGAAACGGAACGCCCGGCTAAGCCGGGCGTTCCGTTTCAATCCAGGTCGGACGAGGTCAGGCCATTGCAGCGGCGTTCCGGCGAGGTGGTCGTTTCACAAGCACTCGATTCCATCCGAGATGCGGGCTCCCCGGGCCGGCGAGGCGGCGCGGCTGGATGCAGTTGCCAGACTTCGCATGAGAGCCAATGCCGCAAGTAATGTCATCAGTGCGAGGATTTGCGCGCTGCGGATTCCCCCAATGAGCAACACGCTGTCACCTCGAAAGGCCTCGAGGAACAGGCGTGAGGCCGATGCCAGGGCCACCCACACCAGTGAGACACAGCCGGGGAAGGTCTGCCTTCGGCCCATCTCGAGGATCACCATCAGGGCCAGGCCGGCGAACAGGATCTCGTAAATCTGCGAAGGGTGGCGCATGTCACCCCATAGCTCCACAGCCCAAGGCACGCGTGCAGGCGCGCCAAACGCGTCTCCGCTCGCCAGATGCGCCATACCCGTAGACAGGCTGAACACCGCCAAGCCCGGAGCGAGGGCATCCGCTGTCGCCCAGAAAGGAAGCCGCTTCCGTTGTCCATAAACCCAGCACGCAAGCAGCCCGGCGATCAGGCCGGCCCCGGGAGAGAGAGTGGCCGGTTGAAGCGAGAACAATCCCAGGGGGTTCTCAGCATAGACGTTCAGGAAGCGCGCCGCATACCCCAGCCTGGCGCCAAGAACCCCGCTGACCAGCCCAAAGAGAATCAAGTTCTGGAGTGTGGCTCTTGACAACCTGAGGCGCCCGGCCTGACTATCCGTGGCCGCGGTTCCGAGCCATACGCCCGCCAGGAGCAAGAGGCCGGGGAGCTGGATCGCCAAAGGTCCGATGTGTATGATCGGCAGCATCATCTCCGCTCCGCCAGAAGCTCTTCGATCGAGGTGCGTATCGTGGCCTCGCTCATCGGCCCGCCGATGATGACCTTCCGAATGACCCCATCGGCGTTGACAAAGAACGTCGATGGCAGTGCCCGCAACTGATACCGTCGCGCCACCTCCCCCCGCGCGTCGACCAGGATCGGGAAAGTCAGGCCGTATCGTTTAACGAAAGCCGTCGCCTCCGCCAGACTGTCCTGATAGGATGTGTTAACGGCGAGCAGTTCCACGCCTTCGCCCTTCAACTCCCGGTACACCCGTTCCAGCGTCGGCATTTCCTCTCGGCAAGGCGGACACCAGGAGGCCCACAGGTTTATGACGACGACCTGACCTTGCATATCGGCAAGGGTCACGACCTTCCCGTCGAGCCTCTCCAGCGTGAAACCCGGCGCGCTAAACCCTTCGCGAGGACTGGGAATGCGGCCAGCGGTCGTCGACGAGACGGGCTCCCTCGAGACCGCAATCCATCCAGACCCGAAGAGCAGGGTCGCGGCCATCAACATTCGCCAGCGATGAGTGGCTTGAAACCAGGAGAGCATGGGCCTGATCGAGATCTCCGCAGATCGAATTTCAGAATGCAAAGGGGCGCACCGCCGGATCATCGAGGAGGCGGGCCGCTTCAGCCTTGAGGCTAGGAGCGGCCTTGGCCTCACACGGCTTCCAGCCCGTGAGCCATGAGGAGTTCTGCCTCAGACAGGATCGCTTGCGTCAGGCCGTCGGCGACGATGACGCCGGCGTCGATCAAGATGGTCCTCGAAGAAAGTTCGGCTACCAGACGCATGTCGTGGGTCGAGATCAGCATCGTCTGCGGCAGGTCTTTCAGCATCTGGACTAGGCCTCTGCGCGAGCGCGGGTCGAGCCCCGAGGTCGGCTCATCCAGCGCCAGGATCTCCGGCTCCATCGAAAGAACAGTGGCGATCGCCACGCGTTTCTTCTCGCCTGCGCTCAGGTGGTGAGGGACGCGCGCTTCACTCCCTTGCATCCCGACCGCGGCCAGTGCCTGCCTCACCCGCCCTTGAACCTCACTCTCCGGAAGCCCCATGTAGAGTGGCCCGAAAGCCACGTCCTCAAAGACGGTCTGAGAGAAGAGTTGATCATCCGGATCTTGGAACACGAGCCCCACCGCCGCCCGGACCTCGGCCAGAGTCGACTCCGAGACCCGCGTACCGCAAACGAAGATCTCTCCCTCACCATGCAGAATCCCATTCATATGCAGCATCAGCGTTGACTTGCCCGCACCGTTGGGACCGACCAGAGCGACCTTCTCTCCGGGAGCGATGTACAGATCGATCCCGTTCAGGGCAAGCACCCCGTCCGGGTAGGCGAAGCGGAGATTACGAATATCGATCGTATGGTGCATCGGCTCAAACCAGCACTGCGGGCAGCATTGCCGCGCTGAGCGCGATCCCACTCGCACCGAGCACGACCCAATCGGCGCGCCTCATCCGGAAGCGGCTCAGCGGCCTTGGATGTCCGTCATACCCGCGTGAGCGCATCGAGGCAAAGACGCGTTCGCTTCGCTCGATCGCACGCAAGAACAGGCTCCCGATCATCGAGCCCGCGACCCGGCCCTGCCAGCCGATAGACGACCGCCTGCGGCCGGTGACTGAGCCGCTCCGAGCCGCCCGCGCACGCAGCATCCGTAAGCTCTCATCGGCAACCACGAAGAGGTAGCGATACATGAAGCCGATAATCCCGACCAGCGTAAGGGGAACGCGCAGCGCACCGAGTCCCCATAAAAGGTCCGGGAAGCGCGTGGTGGCAGTCAAGAGGATCGCGGCTTGGACCGCCATCCACATCCGGATCAAGATGCTGAAGAAACGGACCAGACCGGCGTCGGAGGCCGTCCATCCGAGCCAGGGGACGGAGAACACCACAGTGCCGGGGGTTGTGAACGGCAGAGCTAAGGCTGCCAGCGCGAAGGGAATCGCCACGTAGGATCGCCGGGCAGCGAAGAACCACCCCAGACCTGAGAGCCGGCTGGCGAGCAAGACGAACCCGAGGAAGATCGAGAATGCCGACCACGCCCCGTTGGGCGTCAGCCCGACGGCCAGGACGTAGCCGACAGCCACGATGACCTTCACCCGCGGATCCAGCCGGTGAACACCACTCTGCCCAGGGTGATACTGATCGGTGAGGTCGAAATGGAGCGTGCTAATCGGCTATACCCCGCCGCCCGACTGTCGCCCGCCCGACGAGCCACGCCGCGACAAAGACGATCAACGTCCCGATCCCCACCGCCACCATGGTCGTCATCGCCGGGTTGTGGATGATGCCTATCGTGTAGCCGGGCAGGATCGAGTAGGTTGCGGACTGCCCCAGACCGAGGAACCCATGCTGCCCAGCAACGAACTCGAGCCCGTCAGGAGACGAAGAGGCCAAGGGAGAGAGCGTCGCCACAGTCAGCGCGAGGACCATCCCCGCCACGACCGCCACGGCGCCTCGCCGACCGGGCGCCATCTCTCCGGCCTGGAGGAGTTCGGGTCGGCTGGCCTGCAAGAAGCCAATGGCCCCCGAGGTGATTAGGCCCTCTCCGAGACCGATCAAGGCGTGGACGCCGGCCATTGCCGGGAGCGCCAGACTCAATGGGCTGGTGCCTGAGGCGGCCAACTCGATCGACGTGGCAATTGCCCCCACCTCGACCGAGATCCAGGCGGCGACAAAGGCCGCCGCCACGGATGCGCCGGAAGTCGATCCGATCAAACCGCGCGCGAGCCGGTAGCAGACATATCCGGTGAGGGCGGTGAACACCCCCATGTTGACGATGTTCCACCCCATAACAAGCAGGCCGCCATCTTGAAACACCAATCCTTGGACGGCGATGACGGCGGTCATGATCAGCGTCGCCGCCCAGGGCCCGACGACGATCGCCGCCAGGGCCCCACCCAGCAAATGCCCGGAGGTCCCGGCCGCCACGGGGAAGTTGATGGCTTGAGCAGCGAAGATGAAGGCCGCCAGTACCCCCATCAGCGGGATCTGTCGCTCGCCGAGCTGTTGACGAGTCTGACGGATCGCGACGGTGATGGATGACGCCGCCAGCAACCATCCGATGGCTGAGACCAGCGGGGTCAAGAAACCATCCGGGATGTGCATGGGAACAGGTGAGAGAAACACAGGTCAACTCCGGCGAATGGCGTCTTGGGGAGCCAGAGAGGTAGGCGTGTTATCGAGGCTGGAGCAATCTTCGCACAGGCCGACCAGCGTCAGGTGATCGAGGGCGATCTCGAAACCGGTCTTCTGGTGGATCTTGACCGCCAGTGGAGCCGCGTGCGCCGGATCCAGCGTCAGAGTCTTGCCACAGCGGTGACAAACGAGGTGGCCGTGCAGGTGCTCAGGATCCCGCAACGAGAAACGGGTCACGCCTCCGGTGTCGAACAGATCGACCAGCGACGCCGCGTGGAGGGTCTCCAGCGTTCGATAGATCGTGGCCAGGTTGAGGCCCGGCAGGCGCTCACCGGCAGCCTGATAAACCTCTTGCGCGGTCCGGTGGCCGTCCATGTGGGCGATCGTTTCCAAGATGACGGCCCGTTGGGGGGTGACGCGGTAGCCTTGCTTGCGGAGTTCTTTGGCGAGCCGTTCGCCGCATGACATTGGCAATCCTTTGTTGCTGCAAAGATTCGCAGTTAGATCATAGCCGAGGCCCACCCGAAAGTCAAACATGTTCGCCGATCCGCGACTTGGGCCTGCCCGAACAATCAGCCTCCTGGCTCCCTAGGCCTACCTCCCTGGCCCACTCGGCCGGGGGGAAGCACCCATGGCAATCCGGGCCGCCGAGGACGGCGGCCTAAGCACCCACCTAGATGCTCCCGGCGCCGTCCTCGGCGCCGGACCATCACGGCCGGCATGGACTCCGGCCCATGCACTCACGACCTCGCTCCCTGCACCGTCCTCCCTGACCTACCCGGCCAGGCGGAAGCAGCCCGTAACGATGCGGGCCGCCGAGGACGGCGGCCCGAGCAATCTCCACAGTGGTGACTGCGTTCGCAATCAGTCCTGTTTGCTGAAAAGCCAGATGGCCGGGACCAGGAAGGCCACACCGAACCCCGCCATCACGGCGATGTTGGTCCCGATTGGATGCAGGGTGAGATCCTGGAGGATTGCAGCCGGCAGGCTCTCACGCAGCGCCACGAAACGCAGCGGGTCGATCCCATAGGTTACCGGATCGATCTTGGAAATCCACTCCATCCAGAGCGGGACGCCCTGCAGCGGGAAGAATGCCCCCGAGAGGAAGAACAGCGGCAGCAAGATGAAGTTCATGATCATGTGAAAGCCCTCCATCGTCCGCTGCCGGGCCGCGATCAGGATCCCCAAAGAGGTCATCACGGCCGCCAGGAGGAGCATCAGCCCAATCAGTGCCGTCACCTGTCCCAGCGTAAGTTTGATCCCCAGAATGGGGGCGAAGATCAGCATGAGGATCCCCTGGAACATGGCCACCGTGCTCCCCCCGGCCACTTTCCCAAGAGCGACAGCGGTGCGCGAAACGGGGGCGACCATGACTTCCTTCAAGAAGCCGAACTCGCGGTCCCAGACGATCGAGACCGACGAGAAAATCGACGTGAAGAGGACCGCCATCCCGAGGATGCCCGGGAAGATGAATTGTTTGAAATCAAGCTGACCCGCTCCGAGACCTGTCATAGCCGGCGCCAAGCCGGCTCCAAAGACGAACAGGAAGAGCACCGGTTGGCCGAAGGAAGCCAGGATCCTCGACCGGTCCCGCGAGAAGCGCAGCACGTCCCGATACCATATCGTAAAGGCGCCTTTCAACTCACGCCCAAGCGAACCCATGAAGAACGCCTCCTCTCATGTCCGAGCGGCCGCGCCCGGAAGTGTCAGCGCTGGAACATCCGCCGTCTCATTCGCATCCGGTCCTTCCCGCTCGCTTCTTCCTCGCGAATGGCCCGACCGGTGAGTTTGATGAAGACATCCTCCAGCGTCGGCCGACGCAGATTCACACTCTGGACCTCGACCGGGTTCCCCCCATCGGCGAAGGTGCTGATCATATGAGGGATGAACTGGTCACCCTTATCTGTCTCGACGATCACCTGACCTTCCGGACCAAGTCGGGTCTGGATGCCCTGAAGTTGAGCCAGCTCCGCCATCGCCGCCGCATTGTCTGAGGTCTGCACTGTAACGACATCGCCTCCGACAAGTCCCTTCAGCCCTTCGGGTGTGTCGAGGGCGACAATCTGCCCATGATCGATGATGGCGATGCGGTCGCAATTCTCGGCCTCGTCCATGTAATGGGTCGTCATGAACATGGTGATTCCCCGGCGGTCACGAAGCCGGAATAGATATTCCCAAATGTGACGCCGGGTTTGCGGATCGAGACCGAGGGTCGGTTCATCCAGAAAGAGCACCTTCGGGCGGTGCAGCAAGCCTCGGGAGATCTCCAGCCGGCGTTTCATCCCTCCGGAATAGGTGCGCACGAGATCGTCGGCCTTGTCGGTCAGGTCGACCATCTCCAGGAGCTCATCCGACCGTCTGCGGAAGTCGTCTCTGGCCACATCGTAGAGCATGGCGTGAAAGCGCAGGTTCTCCCGACCGGTGAGTTGTTCGTCCAAGCTTGGGTCCTGGAAGATCAACCCGATGGACTGGCGTACCGCACCTGGGTCGACGGCGACATCGATCCCGTTCACCTCCGCCCGCCCGCCACTTGGGCGGAGTAGAGTGCACAGCATATTGATGGTCGTGGTCTTGCCGGCGCCGTTTGGTCCCAGGAAACCGAAGACCTCATTCTCGGGAACGTCAAAGCTCACCCCGCGAACGGCAACGAAGTCACCAAACTTCCGGGTGAGGTCTTCGACATGGATCGCGTTCATTCCTCGATACTCCTTGCGTACGGGCTGAGCGCCTTCCGCCGTTCATGGGGAGGCAGATCGGGGTGACTGAAAACCCGGTGCAAGATTGCTAATCCGCGCACGAGGTATTCGCAATCCTGGTCCGTTAAACCATCCAGCTGGCTCGTCATAGCACTGGCGGCCACCTTGTGGATGGCGGCCAGGACAGCCTGCCCTTCGTCGGTCAGCGCCAGACGGATGATTCTGCGGTCGCCCGGGTCGCGCACCCTCACAACCCAGCCGCGCTCGACCAGGGTCGAGATCGAGCGGGAGGTCGTGGGCAGGCTGACCAACTGCCGCTCGGCGATCTCGCTCAGGCTATATCGTTCACGAGCCAGCATCGTCATCACATGGTAGTGCCCGGGCATGATGGCGTAACCGGAGCGGCGCAACTCGGCCGACACGGTCCGCATGACGTGCGGGACGATCGAAAGGACTTCCTGGGCGGCATCTTGCTGACAGCTTGTCATGATTCCTTCGCACCCCTAACTATTAGGCCAGCCAATAATACTCCCAGGGTTGGATTCGTCAACCCCGTAGCGCGGGCTGCACGGCCAGATCGATGCCCCGAGCCTAGGAATCCACCCAAGCCGGAGCATCATAATCCCCCTGATTCGGGGACGAAACACCTTGACAGTCGCGCCAACCATGATAGACTCATAGACGATCATCTATGGATAGTAGCCAACCCTCCGAATCACTGCTCTTCGCACGCGCCCTTTCCGACGAGACTCGCCAGGAGCTCATGCGCCTGTGTTGCTGCGAGTGGCGGTCCGTCGGTGACCTGGCAAAGGCCGTTGGAGTGACCCAGCCGACGGTCTCCCACCACTTGGCATTCTTGAAGGAGGCCGGCCTGGTGGATGCCAGGCACGAGGGCCGCCAGACCTTTTACACCTTGAATCAGGATCGCGTCGCCGAGTGCTGCGGCCGGCTGGCGGCCCGCTACGCGCCCGAGGTGGCCATAGAGGCCATCGTTCTTCGGGGCCAGCCAGGTGAAGTGGAGGATAGCACTCAGTCCTCCCCTGTGCATTCGGAGGCCCTAAGGGAGTTGACCCGGAAAGGGATTGAGGATGAGTTCAGACGAGAAAATTCATGAGACGGTACGGGCTTACTACGGACAGAAAGCCAGAGAGCTCACTACCGGGGAAGGCTGCTGCGCCCCCTCGACATGCGATTGCTCCACTTCCTACTCGGGCGAGGCCTTGCTCGATATCCCCGAGGAGATCAGCCTCGGATCCTTCGGGTGCGCCAACCCTCTCACTCACGCCTCCCTGAGGGAGGGTGAGCGGGTCCTTGATCTTGGGTCGGGCGGCGGGCTGGACTGTTTCCTGGCCGCCCGCCAGGTCGGCCCAACCGGCCAGGTCATCGGCGTCGATATGACCGATGAAATGCTGGACCTGGCAACCAGGAACTCCCGCCGCTTGGGCTTCGAGCACGTGGAATTTCGCCGCGGCACCATCGAGTCGATCCCAGTCGACGACCAATCGGTCGATGTAGTCCTCTCCAACTGCGTGATCAACCTCTCTCCCGACAAGCCTGAGGTTTTCGCTGAGATCTTCCGCGTGCTAGCCCCGGGAGGGAGGGTCAGCCTGGCCGACATTGTCACGCTCGGGCCTCTCTCATCCGAGTATCTGGACCAGCGGGACAGTTGGGCAGCCTGTGTCGCCGGTGCGCTTACGGTCGACGACTATGCTCAGGGTCTCGCCCGGGTCGGGTTCACCGATGTCAGCGTTCGGCCGGCCGACGGAAGCGACTGGCGCAACGTCCTCCACGGCCACCCGATCTCGGCCTTGATCACGGGGCGCAAACCGGCCCGCAACGGCTTTCCCTCCGAAGGACCAGGGGCGGGGTAGTCGGTCCCGCCTTCACAAGGGTACGTTGAGCGGCCCAAACTCCCGTCCGGCCCATGCCCGGATGCCGACCCAACCCCCCGGGGGAGGGCCGCCGTCCTGTTCCCCTCCCGCATAAATCCAATTGAAGTCACCCCTACGTAATATGGGATAATGGCTCTCTGAATTATTGAAGCCCAAGGAAGCCGATTGATGCTTGGCTCATTGAGTACGTCTATTCTGGTCTTATCCTCAAGTCTGGGGGCCGCGGCTGAACCCTGGGCCATTCGCGTCGACGAGGTTGTAAGATGAGCGAGTTGGACGTACAACAGATGGCATGCGCCCGCATCCCCACCGCCGAGGCCGATTTCCGGCTCTACCTTTACCACAACAACCAGGACGACAAGGAACACCTTGCCCTGGTCATGGGAGAGGTTGCCGGCCAGGACGAGATACTTGTGCGTGTGCACTCCGAGTGCTTTACTGGCGACGTCCTGGGCTCGCTCCGGTGTGATTGCGGTGACCAGCTCCACCGGGCGCTGGAGATGATCACTGCCGCGGGTCGGGGCGTTCTGATTTATCTGCGACAGGAAGGCCGAGGCATCGGTCTTCTCGACAAGCTCCGCTCTTACAATTTGCAGGATGCAGGATACGACACGGTGGACGCCAATCTCCTCCTCGGTCACCAGGCCGACGAGCGCGATTACAGCATCGCCGCCAGTATCTTGACCGACCTCGGTGTCAATTCGATCCGGCTGCTGACCAACAACCCAGAGAAGCTCAAGGATTTGAAGGGCCGGGGGGTTGATGTTGCCGATCGCATCCCGCTTCAAACGCCCGTGACCCCGGAGAACGTGGGGTACCTGAGAACCAAGAGCGTACGCATGCATCACATACTCAATCTGGCTCACCCGGCGGAGCTCCAGGCCTCTTCGGCATCCGGTGTCTGATGCCGGACGCATTGGGTGAGCTGTCGGAGTGGCTGAGCGGCGCGCCCCGGCCGCCAACGCGCCCGCTCGTCACGGTGAGTTATGCTCAGAGCCTCGACGGGAGCATCGCTGCGCCCGGCGGCGGCACCTTGAGGCTCAGCGGACCTCAGTCCATGCGCATGACCCACGTCCTGCGGTCCCTTCACGACTCCATCATGGTGGGAATCGGGACCGTGCTGGCGGATGATCCTCAGCTCACGGTTCGCGAGGTCGAAGGCGAGAACCCGCGTCCCTTCGTCGTCGACACCCACTTGCGGACGCCGGTAAGCGCCAGAGTGCTGAGCTCCGGCAAGCCCCCCGTCATCGCCGCCGCTGAGAGCGCCGATGCAAGCGCCCAGGTCGCGTTGGAGAAAGCCGGAGCAGAGGTTGTCCGCGTGCCCACCTCCCCCGACGGTTGGCTGCAACTCACCTCGTTGTTGTCCAGGCTCGAATCATTCGGCGTCACGCGCCTGATGGTTGAAGGCGGGGCCAGGCTGGTCACGAGCTTCCTCAACGCCCGGCTCGTCGACCGGGTCGTAATCACCGTCAGCCCATGCCTGGTCGGGGGCTTGAAGGCTGTTGGCATCATCGACTTCGCTCAGTTCGGTCACTATCCACGTCTGGTGCAGCCGCATTCGGCGTGCTTCGGCGAAGACATCGTCATTTGGGGCGATGTCGAATCACCCTCCCGATGAACCGGCAGGCAGTGTACTTCACGGGTTTGAAGGAAGTGGAAGTCCGGCAAGAGCCGATCCCTGAAGTCTGCCCGGGGAGCGTGCTGGTTCAGAGCGAATGCTCGGCTATCAGCCCCGGGACCGAGATGTTGCTCTACCGGGGACAGACGCCGCGCGATCTCGCCGCGGACGATGTGATCCCGGCACTCGCGGGAGAGATGCGCTTCCCCCTCAAGTACGGTTATGCCTCCGTCGGAGTCGTCACAGAAGTTGGTGAGGGCGTCGATAGATCGTGGGAGGGCCAGCGGATATTCTCCTTCAACCCTCACGAGACCCACTTTCTCGCCTCCCCCTCCGACCTGATCAAAATCCCAGACAGCCTCCCCACGGAGGATGCGGTGTTCCTGGCCAACATGGAGACAGCGGTTAACTTCCTGCACGACGGCCACCCCCTGATTGGCGAATCGGTCGCCGTCATCGGCCAGGGGGTCGTCGGGTTGCTCACGACAATGCTGCTTGACCGCATCCCGCTTGCCGCTTTGGTGACGCTGGAACCTGTCGCTCGCCGGCGGGCCGTCTCACTTTCGGCCGGGGCGCATGCCAGCTTCGATCCCACCCTGCAGGGCGCCCAAGACGAAGTTCTGAGAGCGTTGAGGCGGATGTCCGCGTCGTCAGGCTTCGACCTCAGCTACGAGGTCTCCGGGTCACCCGATGCTCTGAACCTGGCGATCGCTCTCACCGGGGACAGCGGCCGGGTTATCATCGGATCGTGGTACGGCCGAAAGCAAGCCGCTCTGGATCTGGGTGGGCGCTTCCATCGGAGCCGAATCGAACTCAAGAGCAGTCAAGTGTCGACGGTGGACCCTCGCCTTTCCGGCCGCTGGTCGAAATCACGCCGGCTGGCGACGGCGCTTCAGATGCTGGCGGTAGTGAAACCCGCGCAACTCATCACCCATCGCTTCCCGATTGGTGAGGCGTCGCGGGCTTACGAATTGCTGGACAATCACCCGGATGAGGCGATCCAGGTATTGCTCGAGCATTCCAGTTCGAAGAGTGCCTGATTACCGATACCACTAAAACACTCCGCCGGGAGTGAACCGACCGCGTGAATGACACGGGCTGGACCGCGCGACGCTACCACGGCGACCCGGTGCCCGTTTCGATCGCATTTGCCCGCAACAGTGCTGCCTGAGGAGCGTTCATGTACAGCCTGGGACTCCGGCGCGACCTGGTCGCTCGCCATTACCTGATCGGCGGCGATTGGGGATCCGAGAACGAGCTCCATCCGCACGACTACCGGATCGAGGTACGGCTGGAAGGCGAATCCCTCAATCACCATGGTTTCATCGTCGACCTGGTGGACCTCGAGAGTCACCTGGATCGTCTCATCGCCCGTTATCGTGATCAGACCTTGAACGAGCTGCCGGAGTTTGAAGAGTTGAACCCGAGCCTGGAGCATTTTGCCCGCATCTTTTGCGAGGGATTGACGGCGGCGCTCGAGCCGACCAGCCTGACGGCCTTCCAGGTCACCATCTGGGAGGACGAGGCCGCCTGGGCGGCCTACCGGCAGGAGGCTTGATGCATCTGGGTCTTGTCATCCACGGAGACCTCGACCGGCTCTCCGGCGGATTCTTGTACGATCGCATGCTGGTACAGCACCTGCAAGCCAGCGGATGGCGGGTCGATGTCTTTGCGCTGCCTTGGGGTAGCTATCTCAGCAACCTGGCTCTCAGTCTTTCCGGCCAGCTCTCGAGTGAGATCGAATCCAGTTCGATTGACCTGCTTGTCGAGGATGAGTTGAGCCATCCCTCGCTGTTCGCCCTCAACCGCTGGGTCCGCCGGCATAGTCAGATACCGATCGTCTCCGTTGTCCATCACTTGCGCTCGGACGAAGCGCGCTCTGCCTGGATGAACACCTTCTACCGCGTACTCGAGCGAACCTACCTCCGCGGAGTCGATGCCGCAGTCTGTAACAGCCTGGCCACGCAGCGCAGCCTCGAGGCGCTCCTGGACCGTCCGCTGCCGTCAGTCGTCGCGTATCCCGGACGCGGCCACATTCTCCCGCAGATCGATCCCGAGCAAATACGGACCCGGGCGCTTGCAGCGGGCCCGTTGAGGGTCGTGTTCCTTGGCAATGTCATCCCACGGAAGGGCCTCCTCGTGATGGTCGAGGCTCTATCGTCCGTCTCAGCGGCAGATTGGCGCCTTGAGATCATTGGCGATCTGACGGTGGACCTCTCGCACACCTGCCGCCTTCGGCGCGCAATCGAGCAGGCCGGGGTGGCAGATCGGGTGACCTTTGCAGGACGCCTTGACGGGGCTGCCCTTGGCCGACGCCTGATGGAGAGCCATGTCATGGTCGTACCGGCCTCGTACGAAGGGTTCGGGATCGCATATCTGGACGGCATGGCCTATGGGCTGCCGGCGCTGGCGACGACGGCCGGCGGGGCAGGAGAACTCGTGCGTCACGGTTACAATGGCTATCTGATCCCTCCGAATGACTCCGAGGCCTTGGCTGCTGGTTTGGTCAGCCTGATGAAAGATCGGCCCACACTGGCCAAGATGGGCCTGGCTGCACTCGAAACCTACCGGTCACATCCAACCTGGAGTGAGAGTGCAGAGCTCGTCCGTAGGTTCTTGTTCGACTTGCGTGGCGACGTCAGCCAATTCGCCATGGCCGGCTGAAGATCGCCCTATCTTAGAGCCAGAGGAGGCTCCTCATGAGTCGTTCGGCGCTTCGCACAAGCATCATCGTTCTGGGACTGATCACATCCCTGGTTCACCTTGTCATCCTCAACCTCGGATATCTCCGGGAGACTGGAAGACCGGATGTACTCTTCACACTCAACGGGTTGGGTTACCTCGGGCTATTGGTGGCCCTCTTCGCCGGGATTCCGTTTCTGGCCAAGCAGCGCACTCTGGTGCACATCGCCTTCATCGCCTTCACAGCGGTGACGATCCTGGGCTGGGTGGCGATGGGCGCAAGATCCTCATTGGGCTACGGGACCAAAGTCGTCGAAATCCTGCTGATCATCGCCTTGTGGATGCACATGCGCCTCGGCCCCGAGGCTGCTTGATTCGAGGTGCCGGTACGAGTCGGCATCTTCCCCGATCAGAGTCAGTGATTGGGGAGATGTGCTTGGCCGCGTGAACCATGGCAGATCCCCCAGGTTCTGACTTCATTCGATACCTGGCGTCGAAAAAGACCGTTGATGATCGGGCGCTGAACGCGCACGTTCTACAGAGTTTTCGCGACTCGCTGCCCGCCTCCGGGCCGGCCTCGCCGCTCCGAATACTCGAGGTGGGAGCCGGGATCGGAACGATGATCGAGCGGCTTCTTGACTGGGGGCTTCTGGCCGACGCTCAGATCACCGCCGTCGACGAGCAAGCCGAACTGCTGATTGAAGCTCGTAGACGTTTGGCGACCTTCGGCAACGCGCACGGGCATCGCTTGAGTGGAACCGATTCTTCGTCACTCGAGCTGCAGCGCGGCGAACACCTCGTCCGCATTCACTTTGTTGAGCAGGAAGTTCTCGACTTCGCCGGTAGCCGTTCCGGTCCACCGGAATGGGATGTCCTTCTGGCGAATGCCTTCCTCGACCTTGTCGACCCGCAGGCGACCCTTCGAGCACTCTCCAGACTCTTGCGAAGGCCGGCGCTCTTGTATCTAACGATCAATTTCGACGGCATGACCCTTTTCATCCCTGAGATCGATTCGGAGCTGGATGCGCAGATCGAGGCCTCTTATCACCGGACGATGGATGAGAGAATGCGGGACGGACTGCATTCCGGGGGCAGCCGAACCGGGCGAGGGTTGTTTGGCGTGCTGCCTGTCGTTGGAGCTGAAATCCTCGATGCCGGGTCCTCAGACTGGATCGTCTTCCCCGATGGATCCGGCTATCCGGCCGATGAGGCCTACTTCCTGCAATGGATCCTGGATTCGCACGAGAGTGCACTGCGCAAGAGCACCAATCTCGAGCAGACGCGTCTTGTGGAATGGATCGCCGAGCGTCGGCGGCAGCTCGAGCGTGGGGAGTTGATCTACGTCGCCCATCAGATCGACTTCCTTGCCCGCCTCACCGGGGACGATCCGATCGAGGAGCGGGGGCCGCGCGAGAGCATCTCCGCATACATGGAGGGTTGATCGTTGAAGTCCCTCGTTGATCGGCGGAGAGGGCTGCCGCCCGTCTCACCATCTCCCCTCGCTCAGGCAGCGTCCGAAGGACCCTCCGGTTGGCGGCTCGCACGCTTCCCAGGTACTAAGGCGACCCCCAGCCAGAGACCGAGCCCTGCGAAGAGCAAGTCACGCGCCCGGATCAACAGACCCAGCCCCACCCCATCTGCCCGGCTGAAGCCGAGAGCGCTGACCGCCAGGACCTGGCTGGCTTCGAGCGCTCCGAGTCCGCCGGGAACGGGGAGCAGGAAGGCGAGCCGCGCCGCGGTAAGCACGCCGACAGCTTGGGTCGGACTGACCGAGATCCCGATAAATCTCATCGCCACCCACGCCTCGAGCAGCACTGCCAGCCAGCTGACGAAAGACAAACCCACGGCGGCGAAGAGCCAGAGTGAGCGTCCACGACAGAGCGCGCTCACTTGCTCCTCGCCTCCGGCAACGGCCTCGGCCAATCGCCGGTAGCCCGGCCACCGACGGGCGGCGGCCGGGAAGCGCCTCAGGAGCCATGTGGCCGGGCTCGCACCTCGGCAGGACAGCCAGAGATACGAGACGGGCAGGAGCAATAGACCAACCGAGAGCGAGACCAGTGAGGTCCTTGCCGTCGAGGGAATCAGACCGAGATGGAGGACGACCAGGATACCGATCATGAGGAAGGTGAAGTTGCTGATCAACTCGAGCGTCTTGTCGAGAAGGACCGAGGCGATCGCAGTGGGTGCCGGCAGAGAGTGACGGCGCGAAAGCAAGTAGATTTGCAGTGGCTCACCGCCGAACTGAGTACCGGGAGTCAGGTAGC
>Ga0299915_10001014_pt1 | contig 20501 bp, 16 predicted proteins | sample RVTome_13_FD_200263 | JGI IMG/M metagenome (GOLD analysis project Ga0299915, IMG submission 200263) | Soil microbial communities from uranium-contaminated site in the Upper Colorado River Basin, Wyoming, United States - RVT92D227 (version 2) ... | reverse complement strand
TGAGTTGGAACGCGTTCTGGACGAACTCCGGGCGGATATAGGAGTCCGTCGCACCTTCGGCCGCGTAGCGATAGACCGCGGCGGCAAAGATCCCGCTCAGCGTAGAGCTGACGAGCCCGATGATGACCAGACCAACCACCACCAGGACGATCAAGGCCAGCAGCAAGACCGGGGAGTTGAATGTGAATGCCAGATATCCCAAGACAACTCCGATAACCACGACATAGGCGAATGATAGGAGCCCGAAGACGCCTCCGATCCCGAAGTTGCCGACGATCTGTTCCCCCCATGTCTTCTTGAGCAGCTCTGCGCTTCGTCGGATGGCCTCGATAGGACCGACGTCCTCGACGACGAGGACCGGCACAACCAGGAAAGTCGCCAGGTTCCACGCCATTCCGATCAAGGAGATTGCGATCCGCCCCAACACGCTCGCCCGCCGCTGGGCGAGGGAACGCAGGATCATACCGACGGTGGACGCGATCAGGGCATAGCCGAAGATGGCCCCGATGTGTGCGAGAGCGATGCGAAAGCCGTCGGCCAGTGTCGGGTCGCCCCCACGGAGGCGGATCAGGGCCGCGCCGACAAGGGCACTATTGGCGAAAATGATGATGAAATACTGGGCCAGATAGAACACGAACATGACTGCCAGTCCGAAGAAGTCGATCCGCTCGGTCCCTCCGGAGAGCATCGTGTCGACCAGGCCGGTCACGAACATCGGGACAATGAAAGTTGCCGTGACCAGAAGAACGCCGATCGACGACACGATCGGATACACGATGAGCTCCTTATCGGCGCGCAATACCGCGGCGCTCTCCTTGACGAGTTCCCAGCTATTCGACAGCCGGCTAAACATGATGCCTCCTCGATGATGATCCGAGACAGATCAGATTATCGGCTCAGGGTTGCCCAACGTCAAGTTTGTCGGGCTGTCGGGTGCATTCCGTTTCAGCGGGCAGGGGGCGGTCCTATCACGCCCGCCCCCCTCTCCCCTGCGACCCCCAAACCCTCCCGCTAAGAGCTTACGGGACGAACCCCGCTAAGAGCGTGCGGGGCGGACGGCCCCGACAAGGTCATCGGGACAGGCGGCCCCACTCCGGAAAGTGGCCGTTGATGCCACGGGCCGCGAGCGCGTGTCCTCGGCCGCTCCCGCAAGGGCGAGGTTCTAGTTTGGGGCGTTGAGCTCGATCTGTGGCCCAGCCACGGTGACCTCTGTAGGAGCCGGTTCTTCCATGAGATGAAGTCAAGTCGCAATCAGGGATGGCCGGGTTCCCGCTGTAGCGGAGGAGCCCATCAACGGCCATTTGCGTAGGGGCCGTTCGCCCCGCAGGTTCTTAGCGGGGAAGTGGGAGGTGTGGAGGGAGAAGGGGGAGAACGCATTTTCCCCCTTCTCCCTCCACAGAGAGGCCGTGCCCCCCAACAGGGCAGGGCACCAGGGCCCGATCATCTTGCTGGCGGCGGGCTCAATACTGGGATCGTGCCCGCGGTCTGCGGTGTAGAATGGTCCGTCATCCGTTGGGTCGGACAGGCGTCTCAGGCTGAGTGGGCGATCGTCGACCGTTCGCCGCGTCCATCCGGGAGGGCTACGGAGCGAGCTCCTGGTGCCCGACGGAACGCCCCGCGACCCAGGCGCTATAGGTTGGATTCGGATGGATGAGAGGAACTCGTCGGTTGAGAGGACACTCCACCTGGAGATTCCGCTACTCCTACCCGGCGTGGAAGATGGTCGGGACCAGTGTGTAGAGCGACTTCAGGAGAGCCTTCTGCCCGTCGCCGGCATCCGCCTCGCTCACGTTGAGCGCGTGGACGGCGCGGCCGTGCTGTGCCTGCACTATGACCCGGACCTGCTTTCTCTCGACCGTGTCGAACGACTGGCGCGCGAGGCCGGCGCAGCCATCACCGAACGCTACCGGCACGAGAGCCTGCACGTGATCGGGATGGATTGCGCCGACTGCGCCGTCAGCCTCGAGCACATCCTACATCGGGCTCCGGGCATGATCAACATTGCGGTCAGCTATGCTGCCGAGAAGATTCGAGTCGAGTACGATGCCACGGCGATATCGCATGAAGATGTCATTCGTCGAATCCGAGGTCTGGGCTATGACGTCGTGCAGAAGCGCCGCGAAACATGGTGGGAGCTCCACGCGGATCTGATCCTCTCCTTGCTCGCCGGCACACTATTGACTATCGGCTTCGTTGGGGAGAGGTATCTCGGGTTGCCTCACGGCTTGGCCGTGGCCGCCTACGCCCTGGCCTACCTCAGCGCCGGGTATGACATTGCCGGGCATGCCATCGTGGCGGCCCTTAACCTGCGCTTCGACATCGACGTCTTGATGATCCTGGCCGCAATCGGTGCGGCGGCATTGGGTAACTGGCCCGAAGGAGCCTTCCTGCTGTTCCTGTTCAGCCTCGGTCACGCCCTTGAGAAGTCGGCCCTGGACAAAGCGCGCCATGCCATCGAGGCTCTCGGCCAGCTTGCGCCCAAGACGGCCCATGTGCGGCGGCTTGGAGTTGAACAAGAGACCCCGGTCGAGGAACTCCTTCGGGGTGACGTGGTGATCGTGCGCCCCGGCGAGCGACTTCCGGCAGATGGCCGGCTGATCCGTGGCGGCACGACGATAGACCAGGGCCCCGTCACCGGTGAGAGCATGCCGGTCCAGAAGGAGGTCGGCGACGAGGTGTTCGCAGGAACGGTCAATGGGGCCGGAGCGATCGAAATCGATGTCACGAAGCTCTCGGCCGATTCGACGCTGGCGCGCGTGTTCCAGTTGATTGAAGAAGCCCAGACGCAGAAATCGACGACCCAGAGGACAGTCGAGCGGCTTCAGGGATGGTTCGTGCCGGCCGTCTTGGGCGCCGTCGTCCTGACCGCCGTTCTTCCGCCGGCTTTGGGGCTGCTCTCCTTGCGTCAGGCGTTGATCCGAGCTATCAGCCTGCTCGTCGCCGCCTCACCCTGCGCGTTGGCACTGGCAACGCCATCGGCTCTCCTTGCCGGGATTGCCCAGGGCGCGCGCAACGGGGTGCTGATCAAGGGCGGCGTCCACCTCGAGAATCTCGGCCGGGTGCGGGCGGTAGCGTTCGACAAGACCGGGACGCTCACTCGAGGATCCCCCCAAGTCACGAATGCGATCCCCATGGGCGACGCAACCTCGCAGCAACTACTGCGCGTGGCAGCCTCGCTCGAGAGCCGTTCCGCCCACCCATTGGCCGTCGCTGTTGTCCGCCACGTCTCGGACTTGGGCCTTCGGTTTGAACCTCCCGATCGCCTGAGCGATGCAAGCGGTCTCGGCGTACAAGGAGAGTTTCGGGGGGAGATCGCCCGGGTGGGGGGTGAGCGATACTTCACCGGCGACGAGGCCGATCTCCCAGCGGAGATACAATCGGTTCTGCTCCGGCTGGCCGCAGAAGGCAAGACGACGATGATCGTCCAACTGAGCGGCATCTACCTTGGCGTGATCGGCCTGGCCGATCGACCGCGTCCGGAGGCCAGGCAAAGCCTCGCATCCCTGAAGTCGGCCGGGATGGGGCCGATCATCATGTTGACCGGTGATCATCGGGCTGTGGCCGAGGCCGTCGCCGCCGAGGTGGGCGTAACGCAGGTCGAGGCCGGCCTGATGCCCGACGACAAGGTACGGACGGTGATGTCCCTCCGTAAGCGCTACGCCCATGTGGCCATGGTAGGTGATGGGGTGAACGATGCCCCCGCCTTGGCAGCGGCAACCGTCGGGATCGCCATGGGCGGCGCGGGTACCGGCGTCGCTCTGGAAACCGCCGACGTCGCGCTCATGGCCGACGACCTGCTAGCGCTTCCTTACGCCTTTGCGCTCGGTCGTCTCACGCGGCAGATTGTCATGCAGAACCTGACGATCGCGATGGGTGTGATCGGGGTTCTGGTACTGGCAGCCGTGACTGGGCTGACCGGTGTCGGACCGGCGATCGTCGTCCACGAGTCCAGCACGCTTCTGGTCGTGCTCAACGCGCTGCGGCTGCTTGGCTTTCGCAAGACGTAGAGGGGGGTGAGTCCTCTGGTGTGCGCAGCCGCGAACCCGCTGGCCATGAGATTCTATGTGTGAGAGAAGGACCCTGGGGGAAGGCCTCCGAACGGGGGCCGTCGACAATGCCCGCTTGCTGCGCTCGCGGCCAGGAGCAGAGCTTCTGTACTCCAAGGCCTGCGCGAAGCCGCGATTTGCTACGGTTGCCGGAACAAACCCCTCAAGTCTCGCGTGACTCTCGTGGCACTTTGACCTTCGCCTGGATGAACTGCTGGTGGGTGAGCTTGAGCGCGAGGGCGATGGCCCGTATCTCCTCGATCTCAGCATTCGACGCAGATCCGTCGGCGACGGCCACCGAGAAGAGGACGTCCAGGAAACGAACACGCTCGGCCTCGTCAGTCGTTGTGAAGAACTCGCGCGTCAGGCGGTAGTAGTCCATCTCGGGCGTCACCTCGGCGAGCGCCACCTCCGCCACAAAATCCGCCTCATCCTGTTTCAAGTCCCAGCCGCGCCGCAAGGCTTCGATCATCGCACTTGTCTCGCCTCCGGTCACTTCCCTGTCGACTTCCGCCACCCGCGCCATCAGCCCCCCGGCCAGGCCCAACTTGCGCAGGCTGGACTCGGGGATCTCGAAGGGTCTACCCTCATTGGCCAGCCGCTGCCGCAACCGGTAGTAGACCTTGTTCTTGATGAAGTCCTCAAAGTATTCCTCCCGGTTCGGTGCAGCGGACAAGGCCTCCGAACGCCGTCCCATTGAGGACTTGACGACCCTGCTCAGTTGCCCCAGGAGCCCGACGTCGGAAGATTGGATCTGTCGCTTGATCTCCTCGATCACCTGCCGCTCGTGATCGCCAACGGCACCGTCGGCAGCCACAAGCTCGTCCAGCGAGTGGAGTGCAAGGACGCTGTCGGATGCGGAGGAGATCAGTTCCAGGAGCTGAGCCACCAGGCGATCACGTTCCGCATCCCCGACGGGCGACTCGATGTACATCTCCAGGTTCGCCCATTCCCGGCCAGTCAGGCCGGGGAGGCGGAAGAGCAGATCTTTCAGGCTGTTGATTTCCCGATGGGAGACCACACCATCAGCCCAGGCCGCGGCGACAAGCACCTTCGCAAGGGTCAGGATCATATTCGTCTTTGTCATGAGACGACTCCTCCTCATTCTCACGCATCCGTCAGCGGCCTGCCGTCTTCAACTATATCATCTGGCCAACGCGCCCCGTACGCGACGGCTCAGTTGCTCCTTCCATGTGTCTCCGCGGGGGTGGTATGGCGTCATGATTGCGCTTCGATGTACAATGCGATCTTGCTATGCCTCTCTCTCCGCGGCCGGGGCCGCGCAGCTCTACTTCCTTGGTAAGCTGGTCGGCTTCGAATGGGCCCCAGCGCGTAAGCTCGCCTCTCGCCCGCTGGCTACTCATCCTCGGCCTATCGTCCTTGTCGCTTATCTCGCCGGTCCGCCTGCGATCCTGGGTACTAACCGAAACCGGCCTGCGCCGGTCTCCCCTCATAGGCGCGGGAATGCCGGTCGACATGCCCGTTCAGGCCGATTTAAACCAGGACGGGACGCCTGAGTCCCTGGATATTGCCGATGGGGGACTGGCTATTCGTTCTGGGGCATCGATCCTTTGGCGATCGCCTGCGGAATGGACGGTACGTCATGCCGGGATCACCGATCTGAACCTCGACGGAAGGCCCGAAGTGAGCCTGCTCGTGTGGCGCGCTTTCGAGCCGTGGCCGACCGATCGCTTGCTGCCACATGCCGGAAGGATCGACTCCTTTCACAATAGCCGTGGCCAGAGTTGCCACCTGATCCTCATCGGTTGGGACGGCCAAGGACATCTGCGCGAGTTGTGGGCAGGCTCAGCCCTGGCCGATCCAATCACGAGTTTCACGACCGCGGACCTGGACCAGGACGGCCGTCAGGAACTACTCACCCTCGAGCATAGGTACGACGATCCCTCGCCGGTTCACGCTCGCGGCCTCAAGGTCTGGGAGTGGAACGGCTTTGGCTTCACCGCGATCGCCGCGACTCCCGGACGGTTCTCGCGCCTGGGTGTTGTTCAGGGAATCGAAGGCGTCGAGATCCTGGGGCAGATCGATATCCAAACGACGGACGGCGTGCCTGCAGATGGGGCACCACGTACCCCGGGTCGATAGGCTTCACACGGAGGACAAGATGAAACGGAACACGCGCTCGATCCCCTGGTTGATCTTCGCCGGGTTCGCCTCGTTTTCGCTGGCGTGCAACGCCTTGCTCTCATTCCTCCCCACGACGCCCACCCCGGCGACGGCCCCGTCCACGAGCCCGGCGACGAATCCAACATCGCCCCCCGGCGGTCCCGCACCGACCCCTCCACCGGGGGTCTACTCCGGTGCCTTCTCTACGTATCCATCGATCCAGGTCAACTTGCCGGCCCGTTTCTCGGGAGGCTACACACTCCCCGTCGACCTCTCCCAGGTCGAGCCGATTGACGGCCTCGAACTGAGTCCGGCCCAGCGCGAGCTTCTGACGCAAAACGGCTTTGTCGTTGCTCCGCCTGTGCCCGGGATGTACCGAGAGTTCTACCAGATATACGAGTCCTTCCGCTATTCGGACCAGCCTCTGTTCATCACGACGGATGCCGTATTCCACATCTACCACCTGATCTTCGACAAGATGCTCCGTGACTTGGAGACGACCCACTTCATCGCCACCTTGAACTCTCTGACGAATGCCATGATCGTCGTCAGCCAGGACCAATACCAGCAATTGAAGGGCACACCGCTCGAGGAACCGGCGCGCCGCAACCTGGCCTTTTTCGCCGTCGCCGCGCAATTGCTCGAACTCCCCACACCGGTCCCTGAGGCGGTCGCCGATCTAGTGGCCTCAGAAGTGGCTCTCATCGAGGCCCATGCCGGGGCGGATATATCGCCGATCTGGGACCGCGAAGATCTCCCTCCGGAGAAGAAGCTCATCGAGGACTACAGTCAGTACGTCCCCCGCGGACACTACACCCGCAGCGACGAACTCAAGCGTTACTTCAAGGCGATGATGTGGTACGGCCGAATGACGATGCGAGCGCGCGATGCATTCGAAACTCGTCGGGCGCTGCTGCTTGTCCAGGCCCTGCGCCAGGCCGAAGACACCGAAGGCGTTCCCGCAACCCAGTTGTGGCAGCGTATCTACGAACCGACTGTGTTCATTGTCGGGAAAGCGGACGACCTCTCCTATCAGGAGTACGGCGTGCTCTCCGACTCGGTCTTCGGCACGTCCGCTCCCCTGCAGTCCTTCGCCGACGATGCGAAGCTGGAGGCGTTCACCGCGGCCGTCCGTCAGCTTCCGCCGCCGCAAGTGAATTCGATGTGGGTGTGGATCACGGAGGACAAGACCGAGGCCACCCAGGGTTTCCGCTTTATGGGCCAGCGCTTCACCCTGGATGCGTATGTCTTCGGTCAGATGATCTGGCGCAACGTCGGGACCCTCAATGATCCGCGCGGCCTTCCCAAAGGCCTCGACTTCTTCGCCGCCATGGGGTCGGATGAAGCCCTGGCGATCCTGGATGATATGGGTGAGAGACACTACGAGAATTTCGACGCCCAGATGACCAAGGTCCGGCAAGAGATCGCTGGGCTGGAAATGGACTCGTGGACACAGAACCTGTATTGGAGCTGGCTGTATGCCTTCCAGCCGGTGATTGATAAGAAAGACGAGCGCTTTCCGGCATTCATGCAGACGCAAGCCTGGGTCCGTAAGGACCTGCACACCGCGCTCGGATCGTGGACGGAATTGAAACACGACACGATCCTGTATGCCAAGCAGGTGATGGCCGAGCTGGGCGGCGGACCGGAAGAGGGTCCGCCGCATGGTTACGTTGAGCCGAACCCCGAGGCCTTCGCGCGGCTTCTGGCCCTGGCCCAGATGACCCGCGACGGGCTTGAGAGCCGCGGCTTGCTCACCGATCTCACTCGCTTCAACCTCGAGAATCTGATGACGGAGCTGGAGTTCCTTAAGGCGGCCGCCGAGAGCGAGCTCGCTGGTCAGTCTCTCAGCGACGATGACTACTGGCATATCAAGTATTTCGGCGGAGTTCTGGAGCAGCTGACCCTGGCGGCTGCCGACACGCAAGACCCGTCCGATCGAAACCTCGAAGACCAGAAGGCCGCCCTGATCGCCGACGTCGCCACCGGACTGGATCAGACGGGCCAATTGGCAGCCCTTGAGGAAGCGATCGGCCAGCCGACCGAGATGTATGTCGTCCTGCCCGACGAGCCCTGGCGCATGGCCGTCGGAGCCGTGTTCACCTACTACGAGTTTCCGGTCCCGATCTCCGGCCGGATGACGGATGAACAGTGGCAGGAAGATGTCGAAGCCGGGAATGCGCCGCCGCCGCCGGACTGGACGAGCAGCTTCATGGCGCCTTAGACCGAACACGAAATGGGCTTTCCCCTTTGTACGGGCGCCCGCGGTCAGAAGATGGGACCGCGGGCGCTTCTCATTCTCCTTTTCACCTGGCTTCTCGGCCTCGCACCTCCGAGTGATCTCGTCACCCTGGCCTTCCTCGGCGACGTGATGGTCGGCCGAGGAGTGCTGGCAGCGGATGCTCCGGCGGCAGAAGTGACTCGCGTGTTGCGCCCGGCCCTGACTTCGGCCGACTTCGTCCTGGCGAATCTGGAATCACCCCTGGGCGACCCGTCTACGGTGAGCCGGTCTGGCTATAACCTATGCGCTCCGCCGGGACAGCTGCCGGTGCTGACCGAGGCGGGGTTCGACTTGCTCTCGGTGACCAATAACCACCGCCTGGACTGTGGTCCGCCGGGGACAGAGGTCACACGGGCACTACTGGCCTCGGCAGGAATTCAACCTCTCGGGCCCGAGGGTCGTGTTGACCGAGTAGTCGGGCGATTACGGCTGACTTTCTTGGCTTTGGACGATGTGTCGAGTGCACTGAATCTGGATCGAGCGACCGACGCCGTCAGCATGGCACATGACGAAGGGGCTATCGTTGTCGTGTCCATCCATTGGGGAGGTGAGTACAAGGGCGCTCCCGAGGAGCGCCAAATTGCAATCGCGCGCGCGCTGACAGAAGCCGGTGCGGCGCTGATCTGGGGCCATCATCCTCACGTCCTGCAATCGGCCGAGGAGGTCCCGTGTCGGATGGCGCGGAGGTGTCTGGTGCTCTACAGCCTGGGTAATGCGATCTTCGATCAGCAGGGGCTGGCAGACACGCGCCGGAGCGCGCTTCTTCTGGTGCGTATCGATCGGCAAGGCGTGATCGATGCCCGAGCCGTGCCATTCATGATCGATGTTCAGCATGGTCGTCTGCAGGCGGCAAGTGCCTCCGAGGCGGCGGCTGTGTTCCGACGACTTGGCCCCCATGTGGGGCCTGCCGACTTCGGTCTTGACCCATAAACTTGCACATCCCTTTGACAGCGGTATGCGTTTCCCGCGCCTGCGGGGATAGAGGAGGGCTGCTATAGGGAGGGGGGCGCCTGCCGAGAGACGGTCGCTCCTTGCCGATGTTGCGACGCAGCCGGCGCCTGGCGCGCCTATGGCTCAATCGGATAGCCAGCCTGGATCCAAGCCCGAAAACCGCCCAGGATAGGGGTCACTCGTGCGAAATCCTCCTCGAGCAGGATCTGCGCCGCACGGGCGCTGGATTCCTCGGCCGGTCAGGTGCAATAGGTGATGATCCAGGCATTCCGGTCGAGCTCGCCCGCGCGGTCGGGCATGTCGCCGAGGGGGATCAGTATCGCGCCGGGGATGTGGCTGCTGGCGTACGATTCCTCGTCACGGACGTCGACAAAGACCGCAGCCCCCGACTCGTACGCTACTTTGGCATCCAACAGGTTGACTCGAGGGATTTCTTCAACAGGGATCTGTTGGGCGGGTCCAGCGGTAGCGGCAGGCTCGGCCGTCGGGCGCAGGGCGAGGAAGACGGCTCCGGCGAGCAAGATCAAGCCGAGGCCCAGAACGGCCATGCGCAGAGGCTGCAGACGTGGGTCGGTCGATCTCTTGGCCATGCGCGATCCTCCGGCTCAATCATATCATCGTCGCTGGATGTGTTGAGGGTTCGGCCGCGAAACACCGCCAAGGTCCTCGGGAGTGGAGATTCAGAAACTCCGGGTACTTGGTGACCACCACACATGCGACTCAGAATCCGCATGCAACCTGCCCGACCAAATGATTGACTATTGAGCGTAACCAGAAGTAGACTGTGCGGGCCGGAGCGTTGCCAGTCTGCAACGAGGCGCGCCCCAACCAGGACTTGGTCCCAAGGAATCCCGAGTACGTCTTTGCCCACCCGGGTGTGCTTGCGACGCGCATGAAACCCTCTCGACGACTAAACCCGCTGGGGATGGCAAGGCTCTTGTGTCTGGCCTGTCTGCTCGCCAGCTGCGGCCCGCGCGCCGTCGAGCGGGTGGCGAGCCCGACAGTACCCCAGCCAGTCCTGAGCACGGTGACTCCGATCCCTACTGCAACAACAACGGAGGTCCCAAGCGCGACACCCGTCGCGTCGGCCACTGAGATGGAACCGCTGCCTGCCACGGCGGTGGTGCCGCCCACCGAGGTCTCCGTCACGACGACCCTCCCGGCTGGGCTGACGATCGTTCCCGACGTGATCGGGATGCCCTACCGCGACGCTCGAGAAGTGATGCTCGATAGCGGTTTCAGCCTCATCTATCGGGACATCCTTGACCTCGAGCGGCCTCTGGGGAGCGTCCTTGCCCAGGAGCCGGCAGCTGGATATCCGTGGAAGACCGGAGGTATCGTGACTCTCCTGCGCGCCTTCGCTCCACCAGCAATGTGGACCGGCGACAAGTGCTATCCCTTGAAAATCTTCTCCCGCAGTGGAAGACTGTTGTTCTACGTGACCCTCGAGCAGGATCGACCCTACAAGATCAGCACAGACTTCACATATGGCCGGACGGGGATTTATGACTACCAAATGAGTGAGCAGGATTCATTCTCGAACGATGAGGCCGACAGTCTGGTATTCGAGCCCGAGACCAACGGCGAATACGTGCTCGCTCTGGGTCCGTTCGAGGTATCCCAGGGAGACCTCGACAGTCATCCTGGTGGTATCCCTGCCGGATGTCTTTTCGTCACGTTGCCTGAGGAGTGATCGCATTCAGCGCGCAGCCGCCTTCGCCACGGCGGGCGCGGTGCCGTACTCTTTATCGCAGTCGATGATGCTGAAGATCGCTGGACCTTCCCAGCCGGGGCTACACGCCAGGCTGGGCTTCTGTCTCATTCCTTCGTGAAGCGAATGCTCGGGGGATCCCCTTAGCGAGATCTCCTTTCCGCAAACATCAAGTTGCGTTCCTGGACTTTCCCCCTTCTGTGAATCCCCCTCTAGTCTTGGCCCCGGAAGACGCCTCGGGAAAGACTCCCTCGCCGGACGGGGGTCAAGCCGGATGAGGAGGTCTGCCATTCTGGCCGAGCAGCCTACGTTTCTTGCGCATCAGGCTAGAGGAGTGTCTGTAAGGCGACTGTAAGTCCGTAACGCCTTGGGGAGAGCTACCATGGACTAGGGAGCCTCCTAATCTGACCGCTTGGCCGAGCAGCGGGAGCCGTTAAGCACCAGACAGAGCAAGGCGAGTGTACGCCTAAGGTTCCGGAGGGGAGCCCAGGCTCTAAGCACAGGACATGCCAACCGCAGATCTCATCGCGATCCTTCTTTCCGTTCTAAATGGCCCCGTCGGATGGCTGCTCTTGATCCTCGTCGCAGGCTATGTGACCATCGACTTACTCCGACGACGCAAGCTTCGGCGCACTAACAAGGCCGTCCCCAAGGGTGACTCCAAGCCCGCTTCCACCCCGCCGACGGGACTGCACCACGATCTCTCGCAGTTTGCCCTGGGCCTCTCGGTTTTGTGGGCTCTACTGGTCGGATTCCGGCTCTACCTCTTCCTCTTGCGCGACCTGCCCGAGCCCTTCTCGACCCTGACGGCGCTGGATTTGGTCCTGACCGTGGGAACGCTTGCCCTATGGATTGGCGTGTTCATGGCCTGGCGCAGGTACGAGCGCAAGTAAGGGTTCCGGATCGACCCTCGGCGACCACCAACCTCCTTCCCTGCACGCCAAGAACCTCCAACTTTGGGATTTCGGCGCCGGACTCCGGTGGATTTCCCTGGTTCTCCTGTGATCTCGCCCACCCAGGTCGATCCCCGTAAGGGGCGAAACGGCGTTCGGGCCTTCCGTACCCATTCCGCTTGCGTGTGGTCGCTACCGTGTTGCCCCGTCTTGTTCAAGACTGCCCTCTGCCGAGCCTGTCATGCCCTCCGTGAGAGAGGCCAGCCCATCTGCTAGCGCAAGGACGACCTCAATCCTGTGCTAAACTCCCAATGAGCACACTGCTCGTCCGGCCGGGGAGAAGACCACATGGACTTCCTAAAGCTTGCCGAAGCGCGCCGAAGTGTGCGCGCCTATCAATCGATCCCGGTAGAGGACGACAAGCTAGCCCAGGTCCTCGAAGCGGCGCGCCTCGCGCCGACGGCGAGCAACCTCCAACCCTTCCGGCTCATCGTCATCCATACACGCGGGAGGGAGACAGAGCTCCGCCGGGTGTACGACAAGGAGTGGTTCGTTCAGGCACCCCTGATCATCTGTGCTTGCGGCGTACCGGCCGAGGCCTGGGTTCGGGATGACGGGACGAGCCTTCACCGAGTTGATGTGGCGATCGTCATGGACCACCTCATCCTGGCCGCCACAGATCTCGGCCTGGGGACTTGCTGGGTGGCCGCCTTCGATGCTCACGCCGCACGCCAGGCGCTGGGGATCCCGACCGTTGTCGAACCGCTTGTGATGACGCCTCTGGGATATCCGGCGGATGGGCCGGGCGAGAAGACGCGCCGGCCGAAGGCCGATCTTATCCGATACGAACGCTGGTAGGCCGCCGAGTTCGGAAAGGCCGGGCGCCGGAAATGGACGGGTCACTGCCAGGCCAGTCCTTATGCGGTCTTGGTGATGAACGTCCTCCGTATTAGGTAGCAACCAAGCCTGTCGCCGGACGGCGAAGCCCCTACAATACTTTGGATGCGACGACCCTCCCGCCGCAACCATGCCGATCCCGAAGAAAGGTCATTCCAGGAGGCCCGGTCATGCGCCCCACGCTTCAAATACTGAATGACGACGTCGTCAGCAAGGTGATCGACGAAGGCTTCCAGCTCCTGCTCGATCCGGGTGTGCGCGTTCACAACCAGGAGGCACTCAACCTGCTGGCTGAGGCGGGCGCTGAAGTCGATTCTGATTCGCAGATCGCCCGCATCCCCGAACGGATCGTGCGACAATCGCTCAAGACGGCGCCCAATGAGTTTCATTTGTACGATCGGATGGGCGCTCCCGCCGTGCACTATGGGGGAAACAGTGTTCAATTCGACCCAGGCTCGGCGGCGATATCCGTGCTCGACAGCCAGACACAGCGCCAGCGGCCGCCCTTGACGGCCGACTTCGTCCGTTTTGTCAAACTGGTCGAGATGCTGCCGCAACTCGATGCCCAGAGCACCGCCATGGTCTGCGCCGATGTAGTCGAAGAGATCGGTGATCTCTACCGCCTGTACCTGGCGCTCAATTTCATGCGTAAGCCGATCATCACCGGCGCCTTCCGTAAGGACACCTGGTGGACGATGAAGGAGATGCTCGTCGCGGCGGCTGGCGGCGAGCGAGAACTGGCCGAGAAACCGCTGGCCGTCTTCGACGTCTGTCCCTCGCCGCCGCTCCTGTGGAGCGATCTCACATGCCAGAACATGATCGACTGCGCCCACGCCGGGATCCCTTCCGAACTGGTCTCGATGCCGCTGGCGGGCGCCACAGCGCCGGTCACCCTGGCGGCGGCCGTGGTCCAGCACACCGCCGAGTCTCTGAGCGGGGTCACAATCTGCCAATTGGCCAAGGCGGGGGCTCCGATCGTCTGGGGTGGCTCGCCGTCCGTCTTCGACATGCGCCAGGGGACGACTCCGATGGGCGATGTCGGCACATGGATCATCGACTGCGCTTACGTCCAGGTCGGGAAAACCCTCGGCTTGCCGACACATGCCTATCTGGGAATGAGCGACTCGAAAATCGTGGACGCGCAGGCAGGTCTTGAGTCGGCCGGCGGAGCGATCCTGGCTGCTTTGGCCGGCGTCAACATGGTCTCCGGGGCGGGCATGCTCGATTTCGAGAGTTGTCAGAGCTTCGAGAAATTGGTGGTCGATGCTGAGATCATCGGGATGGCCCGGCGCCTCATTCGGGGCATCGAGGTCCGCGACGATCCGATCGCCCTTGACCTGATTCGGGGGCTCGGTCACCGGGCCGACTACCTTGCGTTGCCTCACACCGCCAAGTGGTTCCAGCGGGAGTTCTACATCCCATCGGAGATCATCGATCGCGGATCGCTCGACGCCTGGGAGAAGAAGGGTTCGCCTTCGACCCTCGATCGCGCCAGGGCGCGGGTTGATGAGCTGGTGAGCAAGTACGAGCCCGCGCCGGTCCCAGGTGAGCTGCGAACGGAGCTGCGTCGGATTGCCACGGCGTGCGCAAGACAATTCGGCATGGATAGTCTGCCCCCGCTCCCCGAAACATGAAACCGCCCGACGGCGAGATCACGAACGATTCGGAGGACCTTGATGGACAGTGAGCTCCTTAGCCAGATCCGTGATTGTGTTGTTGGTGGGGACCAGGAGGCCACGCTGCTCTTTGTCCAGAGGGCCTTGGCCGCTCACATCGTGCCGGTCCAGATCATCGATGAGGCGTTGACTCCGGCGATGCACATTGTCGGCGAGAAGTTTTCGTGCGGCGAGTATTTCATCCCGCATCTGGTCATGGCCGCCCGGGCGATGCAAGCCGGGATGAAGATCCTGGAACCCGAATTGGAGCAGAGGCAGCAATCGCCGGGGTCGGCCGGGACGGCCGTCATCGGGACGGTTCACGGCGACATCCATGAGATCGGCAAGTCACTCGTCGGGATCATGCTCTCGGCAAATGGCTTTGAAGTGCATGACCTGGGGGTCAGCGTGCCCATTGAGGCCTTCGTGGCCAAGGTCAAGGAGACCGGTGCCGGCCTCTTGGGGATGTCGTCTTTGCTTACAACCACGATGGTCGGACAGCGGAAGGTGATCCAGGCACTGGAGCAGGCCGGTTTGCGTGGCCAGGTAAAGGTCATGGTCGGCGGCGCTCCAGTCAAGCAGGGCTGGGCGGACGAGATCGGGGCCGATGGCTACGCCGAAGATGCGACCGGCGCGGTCGAGCTGGCCAAACGGTTAGTGGGGAGGTGAAGCGAGGGCTGAGTGGCATGGCTTCTGCCCAGCCGGCGGCCTTGCTCAGTCAGAGTGCTCGAGCCCCCTGAAGGTCCTTGGGTAAGATCCCTGGCCCGATGTGCGTCTAAAATGAGGATCGGATAAAAACGTCCCCAGTAGCGGAACCAAGGGCTGCGGGGTGAATCCAAGTCCGGCGAGCGAGCATGCGGATGCTGGCGGTTTGGAATGGGAGGGTGCTGGCCGAGAGCGACGAGACGATCGTCGTGGAAGGCAACCACTATTTCCCTCCGGCATCTATACAGCGCGATCACTTCAGATCCAGCGACCACCATACGACATGCCATTGGAAGGGTGTGGCCAGCTACTTTGACCTCGAGGTCGACGGTCAGTTCAATCGGAATGCTGCCTGGTACTACCCTGATCCAAGCCAGGCTGCTGAGAAGATCAAGGATTACGTGGGTTTCTGGAAAGGGGTGCGCATCACTCCCGCGGGTGAAGCTGAGTCAGCTCCTCCTGCAGTCTGAGCGGTCCCCCGGCCGCTGTTCGACCCCTCGTCTTGCGGAAGCATCCCTCACCGGATGCTTCCGTGGCGTTTACCCATTCGTCATGGAGGGTAATCTCTTGAGCACCTCCAACAGGGGCTTTGCAGCCTGATCAATCCCGATTGAAAGCAGGTCGCGGTGCGAATCCCCGTCCAATCCGTTCGACCGCGCAGGCGCTAGCCTGGCCCGACGCCATCTTGCGTGACCTGTCATGAGCGTGCGAACGCGGCGCTATAATTCCGGTGCCTTGATCACCCGAACCTGCACGGCCGCATCCCGAAAGCACGCCGGCATTCTCTGGCCGGTAGTCGAAGGCGCACTCATCGCCCTGCTCGGCGTGGCCTGCACACGCGCCGGTTCAGCGCCTACGCCGACCCCGTTCGTGCCTTTGCCCGAAGCTACAGCAACTCACGCGCCTTCGCCGCGCCCCGCGACCCTCACTCCCTCGCCGACCGCGCAGCCGGTCACCCCGACTGAAACGCCGACCCCCGTTACGACGCCGCTGCCGACGCTCGTCGCCGGATCGCCGGTTCTGATGCGGTCGATCCACATGGTTGACACTTCAGTCGGCTGGGGGATCGGCGGTTACGAAGGCGCAAGCGACCACGTTTTGTACACCTTCGATGGCGGTCGGAGCTGGCGGGACGTCACGCCTCCCGAGCCCGAGCCACAAGAGGCGGGCACCGCCAAATCGGCGATTGGCGCCTTCCTGGACGCCTCCCGGGGCTGGGTGATCTACTCGTCTCCGAATCCGTACGAGCAAATTGGATTGACGACAGTCTGGGGTACGGACGATGGCGGCCTCACCTGGCGAGGCGGCAGCCCACTCGACATTACCGGGCTGGACATCTTCATTCCCAAGTTTATCGGCTTCTCCGGGGACAAGGACGGCTGGCTTCTGATCGACCTCGGGGCGGGGATGATGCACGAGTACGTGGCGCTCTACACCACTCATGACGGGGGCCGACGCTGGAATCGAGAGCTCGATCCATACAGCCCTGCTCCTATCCAAGGCTGCGACAAAACCGGGCTGACGTTCATCGATGCCGACGCCGGATGGATGACACGCGACTGTCACGGGGTGGTCGAAGGGTTGTCTCTGGAGAGCACGCTGGACGGCGGGCAGACCTGGATCTCGCTCCCACTCCTGCCGCCGGCTTCTGAACCGGGCGCGTTCGATTTCCCGAATCTGTGCTGGGTTCACTCGCCGCGGCTTTTCAGCCAATACCGCGGGGCGCTGGCGGTCAGTTGTCAGCAGTACGACGAGACTCGGGCCAACACGGACAACCCATGGACGAATAAGAGAGGCTACCTGTACCGGACCGATGACGGGGGCGGCTCATGGTCCATCCGGGCTGCTCCCCCTGGGACGATTGAGTTCATCACCGAGGACGTGGCCTTCTCATTCGACCGGACGATTTCGATTACCGAGGATGGCGGCAGGCGCTGGGAGCCGGTGAAGGTGGTCGCCTGGGATGGTCAGTTCTCGTTCGTCGATGACCAGTCCGGCTGGGCCGTTGCACAATCCGATGGTGTAACCGCGCTCGTGATTACCACGAACGGGGGCAAGACGTGGCAAGAACTGCACCCGCTCGTCCAGCCGTGAGCGAGTGAAACCAGGGGATTACACGCGGCTGGGGCCGATCGCTCTCATCGGCCGACTTCAGGCCCGGACCTCCTGACGCTGGAAGAGGACATAGGCGAGCGCGAAGAGCAGGATCACTCCGGCGATCAAGCCTGTCAGTTCCGGCCAGGTCAATTCGCCCGGCCCGGTTGAACCCCTCACCGCACCGCGTTCTGGCTCGTAGAAGCAAAGCGGACAGGCCCCGTCACGGCCTGACCCTCCAAACACATCGACCAGAAATCACGCCAGTGCGCCGGGATGCGGCACGAAGCGTTCACCGGCTTCAACCCGGAGATCAAGCAGATTCTGCTCCGGTGGGAGGGGGCAGGTGGCAAACATCGTGAAGGCACATGGAGGGTTGTAGGCCCGGTTGAAGTCGACTATCACCTTGCCGGCCTCCGGAGCTGGGCTGGTCAGGAACCGGCCTGAAGGATAGGTCTCCTGTCCATTCGTCCGATCACCGAAGATCAACCATAGCCTACCCGCGTCCGTGCTCAGCGCCTCAAGATGATGGACCGCATCCTGCGATACGAAGGTGATGCGGCCTACTCCGGCCTCTTCCAACTCGTCCCCTAACACCGTGGGTACCTGAAGACGCCTCGGAGGCTCATGGGGATGGAAGTCGGCTTGGATACGCCACGACGGATCCTCGGGAAACCAGATCCGGCGGGGGAAACTCCGCCGAGCCGCGCGGCTGTTGTCCCACAAGCGAACGCCCTTCCGCGAGCCCCGCTCGAGGACGATCATCGCCAGGGGACCCAGAGTGATCCGGGTCGGATCGCTCGAGGTGTCAGGCTCGAGCACAGCCTGATCGACATCCTTCCCGTCGATCTTGAGCGATCCCGGGGTGAAGACTTGCAGGCGAGCTTTGCCGTGTTCCAGAAGGATAGAGCCGGCAATCGGCGGCGCGGTGGGAGCCGGCAGAACGATGTCATTCGAGGCCGCCGATCCGAGGAGGTTCTCGCCCTCATGCAGCCAGAAAAGTCCCGCCAGCGCCAGCCATCCGTTCTCTTTGCGGATCGAGGCGTCCATCGATTCTCGCCAATCTTCGAGGGTCTGAGGGCTTGGGTCTCCGCTCATGTTGAGCACCGTGTGCAGATTATAGCCGTCAGATCATCGGCCCGGCTGGCGGGCAGGCAACCGAGGGTAGGGGATGCCGGTCCGCAATCGAGCCGCCAAGGCGCCGCCGGTGTCGGACAGTTGTAGTGCAGAGCAACGGGCCGGCAGGCTTCACGATCCAACTCGGACGCCAATTCGCTCCATGGGCGGATCTGACTGCGCAGTCTCGCGCAGGATAACGAACAGGCGGAGGACACGACCGGAGACGACCTGGGCTATGATTCAGTCAGAGAGACACGATGATCCGGCCGATGCGAACGGCGCCGTTCAGAGGCGAGGCGCGACGTGCCTCGTCAATTTCCGGGCATGAATGCGAGTCGGGGTATCCATCCCGAAGGAACTCAAACCATGAGGATCGGACTTCAGGTACCGCGCTTCACCTGGCCGGGAGGGGCACCCCGGATCCGAGAGACCCTGGCCGAGATCGCCCGAGCGGCGGAAGCGGCCGGGTTCTACAGTCTGTGGGTGATGGATCATTTCTTCCAAATCCACGGGGTTGGAGAGATCGATGAGCCGATGCTCGAGGGATACACGACCCTGGCCTACCTGGCCGGGCTGACCGAGAAGGTCAAGCTGGGGACGCTGGTCTCAGGCGTCGTGTATCGAAAGCCGGGTCTGGTCGTCAAGGAGGCCACGACTCTCGATGTTCTCAGTGGCGGCCGGGCGTATCTGGGGATCGGCGCGGCTTGGAATGAGCGCGAAGCCCTCGGATTGGGTTTCGACTTCCCACCGCGGAAGGTGCGCTTCGAGTGGCTGGAAGAAACCCTCCGCATCGCCCACCTGTCGTGGTCGGGCAAGGTTGGCGTATTTCACGGGAAGCACTTCCGCCTGGAGGAGACTTTGAACAGCCCGCGGCCGATTTCGAAGCCGCACCCGCCAATCATGGTGGGAGGCGGGGGTGAGCGGAAGACTCTGCGTCTGGCGGCCCAATACGGCGACGCCTGCAATCTGTTCTCGGGCCAGGGTATGGAGACCCTCAAGCACAAGCTCGATGTCCTGAAGCAACACTGTGAGGAACTCGGGCGGGCCTACGACGAGATTGAGAAAACGACTCTCGGCACGATCCACCTGGCGCCGGGCGCGATGAGTGCGGCCGAGGTGGTCGCGCTATGCCGTGATTTGGCCGGCGTGGGCATCCAGCACGCCATATTCAATTTTCCCAATGTACATGAGATTGAGCCGCTGAGGACCTTCGCCCGCGAGATCATCCCGGAAGTGGCGGCTTTCTGAAACGCAATGCATTGAGACTGGGGTGCCAGCGCGTTTGATGCGAATGCACTACAATGCTCAGCGGATTCAGAGATGCCGGGGCATCTGCCGGCTGCCGGACGTGAGAATACCGTCCGCTCGAATGATCATCCGAAGGAGTGGGAGATGAACCTCCGGAAGGACCTGTCGAATCTCAACTTTGTCGGAAAAGTGCAAGGGAAACGCCAGACATATCACGTGTTTGACGGAGGCGAGAGGTACTTGATCGCATCCGCCGCCAGGTCCAAACCTAACGCCGGCTACTTCAACATGGTCGAGAAGGGGGTGGTCGAGTACGTCCTGAAGCGCATCGCCGGGGAACGCGGGATTACGTCACAACAACTTGTGCAACGGGCGCGGCGGACGAAGCGCATCGTCGATTCGCTGCACGCATTGAACATACTGTACGTCCTTGTCGCCCTACGGAAGGCCGAAATCGATCGGAAGCGTGAGGGGGTTAAGCTGTATTTCGACATCCGGGCCGCCTAAGGTCTGGCCGTTCCACCAATCCATGGCCGTTCATCGGGGCGTCATCGCGACGCCCTGATGAGGGCTCCAGATCATCCTGCAGCATCACCTCGACTGCTTCGCGCAATCCGGATTGGATCCTTCAGGCCCTCGCCTCCTTACTCCCTAGGAAAGCCTGTCTCTCATCCCGTCATAGGAGGAAGAGACAGGTGGGCGGGGCCGATGCATCCGATTTACACCCGTGTGCAAGAGAGGGGAAGGGGGCGGGGCAGCCCGCCCCCTCCCCACACA
>Ga0299915_10001009_pt1 | contig 20598 bp, 16 predicted proteins | sample RVTome_13_FD_200263 | JGI IMG/M metagenome (GOLD analysis project Ga0299915, IMG submission 200263) | Soil microbial communities from uranium-contaminated site in the Upper Colorado River Basin, Wyoming, United States - RVT92D227 (version 2) ... | reverse complement strand
TCGCCGTCTCCCGCGCTTTCGAGCTCGGCGTGCGCTCCGTCTCCGTCCCCTCGGCCGGGAACGCGGCCTGCGCCATGGCCGCCTACGCCGCCGCGGCCGGGATGAAAGCCTACGCGTTCATGCCCCGGGACGTCCCGGCGCCGTTCATCAACGAATGCCGCGCGTTGGGCGCCGAGGTCACCCTCATCGACGGCCTCATCACCGATTGCGGGAAGGCCGCCGCGGAGGAGGTCAAGAAATTCGGCCGCTTCGACGTCTCGACCCTCAAGGAGCCTTACCGGATCGAGGGCAAGAAGACGATGGGCTATGAGCTGGCCGAGCAAATGGGCTGGACCCTGCCCGACGTCATCATCTACCCCACGGGGGGCGGGACAGGGCTCGTCGGGATGTGGAAGGCCTTCGAGGAAATGGAAAAGCTCGGCTGGGTCGGGCCGCGCCGGCCGCGCATGGTGACGGTCCAATCGGACGGTTGCGCGCCCATGGTCCGCGCTTTCCGTGAGGGGACCGAGTTCGCCGCCAAATGGGAGGACGCGAAGACCGTCGCCGACGGCCTGCGCGTGCCCGCCGCGGTGGGCGATTTTCTTATCCTGCGCGCCCTGCGCGAGAGCGGCGGCGCGGCCGTGGCCGTCCCGGACGAGGAGATCATGGCCGGCGCCAACCTCCTCGGCCGGACGCAGGGGATGTGGCCGGCGCCCGAGGGCGGGGCCACTGTGGCCGCCTTCATCCGGCTGCGGAAGGACGCCTGGATCAAGGACGGCGAAACCGTTGTTCTTTTTAATACCGGAAGCGGCCACAAGTACTCCCATCTCTGGGACCGCGACCGCTGAAACCACCCATGTCCGACGCCACCGCTGCCGCGCGCCCCAGACCGTCCTTCACGGTCGAGGCGGCGGCCGGGATCCTGCGCCAGCTCTATGGCCTCGACGGGGTGTTGCGCGAACTCCCCAGCGAAAGGGACCAGAATTTTCACCTGCGCGACGGCGGCGGCAAAGAATGGGTTCTCAAGATCTCCAACGTCGCGGAGAAGCGGGACGTCCTCGACTTCCAGAACGCCGTGCTCGCCCACCTCGAGACGAAATGCCCTGACCTCCCGCTTCCCCGGCTCCGCCGGACGACGGAGGGAGCAGGGCTCGGAGAAGCCGTCCATGCCTCGGGGACGCGTCATGCCGGCCGCCTCCTGACCTTTCTCCCGGGGCAATTCCTGGCCCTGGTTAAGCCTCAAAAGCCCGAACTCCTGCGGGATGTCGGCCGCACGCTGGGCCGGCTGAGCGCGGGCCTAGCGGCCTTCGACCGTCCGATGCCGGAACGCGACCTCAGGTGGGACATGCGCCGGGCGCCGGAAACCGTGCGGCTATTCCTCCCCCTCATCGGGGACGCGGACGGCCGCACACTCGTCGAAAGCTTTGTCGCGGACTATGAGCGGACGGCCGGTCCGCTCCTGCCGCGTCTCCGCGCGGGCCTCCTCTACAACGACGCCAACGACTACAACCTCCTCGTCGGCGACGGGCCGGGGGGCCTTTTCGGACGCTCGAACCGGGTCGCGGGCCTCATCGATTTCGGGGACATGACGCCCGGCTGGGTGGCCGTCGAGCCCGCCGTGGCCGCCGCGTATGTCATGATGGCCAAGGACGACCCGCTCGAGGCGGCGGCCCACATCGTCGCCGGCTTCCACGAAGCCCGGCCGCTCACCGAAGACGAGATCGCCGCGCTTTTCTCCTTCGCGGTCATGCGCCTCTGCCTGAGCGTCGCGATCTCGGCCGAGCAGCACGCCCGCGAGCGCGACAACGATTATCTCCGGATCAGCGAAGCGCCGGCCTGGGACCTGTTGCACAGGCTCCGCGATATCCCCCCCCGCTTCGCCCACTACGTTTTCCGCGCCGCGTGCGGACTCGAAGCCTGCCCGCAGGCGGTCACGGTCAAAAAATGGCTCAAAGAAAATCGCGGGGAATGCGGGCCGGTCGTCTCCCCTGACTTCAAGACGAACCCGCCTCTCGTCCTCGACCTCAGCGCCGCCAGCCTCGAGTTCGGGCCGTTCTCCATGGCCGACCGGGAGCCGGTCTTCACCGCGCATATTCTGGGGAGAATGGCGGCCGAAAGGAAGGCGGTCGCCGTCGGCCGCTACAACGAGGCCCGCACGGCCTACACGACGGAGGCGTTCCGGGTCAAAAGGAATGACGGCTGGGAGACGCGGACCGTCCATCTCGGCCTCGATATCTTCGTGGCGCCGGGCCGGCCGGTCTTCGCCCCACTCGACGGCGTCGTCCACAGCTTCCGCGACAACGCCGCCTACCAGGACTACGGCCCGGCCATCATTCTGGAACACCGGATCCCCGGCGGGCCGTCATTCTGCACGCTCTACGGCCACCTCAACCGGGCCTCGCTCGCCGGCTTGCGGGAAGGACACCGCGTTCGCAAGGGCGCGCGGATCGCCGAGGTCGGCGCCCCGCCCGAGAACGGCGGCTGGACACCCCATCTCCATTTTCAAGTCATCACCGACCTCTTGGACAAGCACGGCGAATTCCCGGGCGTGGCGCTCCCGAGCCTGCGCAACGTCTGGCTCAGCCTGTGCCCGGACCCGAATCTCATCCTCGGACTGGAGGAGGGCGCCGTTGCGGCCGCGGTCCGGCCGAAAGAGGAAATCCTGCGGCTCCGCCGGGAGACCCTCAACCCGGCTCTCAGCGTCTCCTATCGGCGGCCGCTCAAGATCGTCCGCGGCGAAGGCCAATACCTCTACGACGAGAACGGCCAGCCCTACCTCGACACGGTGAACAACGTCGCCCACGTCGGGCATGGGCATCCGCGCATCGTCGCGGCGGCGGCGCGGCAGATGGCCGTCCTCAACACGAACACACGCTACCTCCACGACGCGATCGTTGACTATGCGCGCCGGCTCGCGGCGCACCTTCCGGCGCCGCTCCGGGTCTCGTTTTTCACCAACAGCGGGAGCGAGGCGAATGACCTGGCCCTGCGCCTGGCCTGGACGCACACCGGCCGGAAGGACATCATCGTTCTCGACGGCGCGTATCACGGCAACTTGAGCTCGCTCATCGATATCAGTCCCTATAAGTTCGACGGGCCGGGCGGGAAGGGTGCGCCGCCGCACGTCCGGAAGGTCGCCATGCCCGATACCTATCGCGGGCGGTTCCGCAGCCCCGACCCGGACGCCGGGAAAAAGTACGCGGCGCTGGTCATGGAGGCGGTCGAAGCGATGCGGCGCGACGGCCATGCCCCGGCGGCCTTCATCTGCGAGCCGCTCCTCAGCTGCGGCGGTCAGGTCGTCCTCCCCGATGGATATCTCGCCGAAGTGTACCGCATCGTCCGGGCGGCGGGCGGACTGGTCGTCGCGGACGAGGTCCAGGTCGGATTCGGCCGCGTCGGAACTCATTTCTGGGGTTTCGAAACGCAGGGTGTGGTTCCGGACATCGTCACGCTCGGCAAGCCCATCGGCAACGGGCATCCGCTCGGGGCGGTTGTGACCACCCCCGAGGTCGCCGCGTCATTCCAGACGGGCATGGAGTATTTCAACACCTTCGGCGGGAACCCGGTCTCGTGCGCCGTCGGGCTGGCCGTCCTGGACGTCGTCGAGGACGAGGGGCTCCAGGCCAGGGCGCTCGAAATCGGCCGTCATTTTAAAGCGGGGCTTGAGGCGCTCAAAGACAAACATGCCCTCGTCGGCGACGTGCGCGGACTGGGGCTTTTCCTGGGGGTCGAATTCGTCCGCGACCGGGACGACCGCGAACCGGCGGGCGACGAGGCGGGCTACATCGCCGAACGGATGCGCGACAACGGGATTTTGGCCTCGACGGACGGACCCGGCCACAATGTGATCAAGATCAAACCGCCGCTCGTGTTCACCAAGGAGAACGCGGATTTTTATGTCGCGACCCTGGACCGCATTCTAGGCGAGGACGCGCTAACTTAAGCAAGCCCCGCTGGCAATAGCGTAAACGCACTAATTTTTATGACGTCCCATCGCCATGCGGCCTGAATGCCACCCTTTATTCATCCTTTCGCCGGCGAGCCTACGGCCCAGCACAAGGGAGAATTCCCGAGCCGATCGGACGGTCCCAAAACCATGCGCAGGCTGGCGTGTTGAGGAACGAGTCCCTGGAGCAAGTTGAGGGCGGCCACGGCTCGTCCGTTTGTCTCCAGCACGCCGACCCGGAGAGGAGCCCCCGCCGTCTCGAGCGCGATTGCGGCGAGGAGGGCGAGCGGGCATTCAGACTCCGGTCCGATGATCCACGGCCCGGCAGCGACGAGTCCCCGGCCCTGAAGTCCGAGGATGAAGCCCTCGAGATGGCCGGCACGTTCCAAAACTTTGGCGAACTTCGGATAGAGCTCGAGGCGCCGCTCGAGGAAAAACCCCCGGTCGTCGCCGAAGGCCTGCCGGTCGAGGCGACAGATCTCCGGAAGATCCTCCCGGCGCATCGGCCTCACGTCATGGGACGGACGGCCTTCGACCGTCCCCAGGACTCGGAGCGAGCGGCAGACCGGCCGGAAGCCGAGGCTTTCGTAGAAAGGCACGGCCCGCACGACGCCGTCAAGATAGATATTCTCGACCCCCCGGTCGCGGAGATAAGCGATCGCCTCCGCCAGGAGCCGCGGACCGACGCCCCGCCCCCGCTCTTCCTTCCGGACGATGAGCTCGCCGACGAAGCCGGACCTTTCGTACGCCGTCGCGGCGCAGACGCCGACGCGATATCCGTCGCTCTCCGCAATCAAACAGCCGGCCGGGTCACGGTGGAGGAAACTCTCAAAGACCTCGCGCGTCTCGCCCGGCCAATCGACCTCGGCGGTGCGCTCGGCCGCGAAATCGAGGTCATCCTCCCGCATCGGCCGAATGGTCACAGCCCGGCCTCCGCCCGGCGGATGTTTTTCCGGCGCGCGGCCAGGACCCCGTCCAGCGAATACACGGCCAGGGCGACCCAGATGATAACGAAGCCGACGAGGCGCGCCGCATCGAAAGGTTCGCGATAAACCAGGACGCCGAGGATGAACTGGAGGGATGGGCTAATGTAGCCGAGAAAGCCGACCGTCGCCAGGGGGATGCGCCGGGCGGCGGCGGCGAAAAGGAGCATCGGGGAGGCGGTGACCACCCCGCTCAGCGCGAGGAGAGTGGTCGGGTTCACCCCGCGGCCGAAAGCGCCTGTGCCGCCGGCGCCGACGAGAAGGAGATAGGCGAGCGCGGGGACGGAGAGGACGGCCGTCTCGAAGGTCAGGCCTTCCGTGGCACTTAAGGCGCCGACCTTCTTGATCAGGCCGTAGAAGCCGAAGGAGAAGGCCAAGCCCAAGGCGACCCAGGGGAGGCCGCCGTACCGCCACGTCAGGAAGAGGAGCCCGGTCCCGGCCAGAATGACGGCCACGGTCTGCGGCCGGTTGAGCCGCTCCCGGAGGAAAAGGAAGCCGAGGAGGACGTTGACCAGCGGGTTGATGAAGTAGCCGAGGCTCGTCTCGACGAGATGGCTTGAATTGACGGCCCAGATATAGAGGAGCCAGTTCACGGCAATGAGGCCGGAGGAGGCGAGAAAAGCGGCCAGGGTCCGTCGGCAGCGCAGTTTTTCACGGAGGGCCGGCCAGCTCTTGCGGAGCGTCATCAGGACGGCCAGGAAGATGAACGACCAGATAATGCGGTGGGCGAGGATCTCGACCGGCGGGACGGCCCTGAGCGCCTTCCAGTAGATGGGGAGAAAACCCCAGAGCAGGTTGGCCCCGACCGCGTAGAGGACCCCTTTCTTCATCGCGCTCGCTCGCTCCATCGTTCCCGGTAGTATACAATAGGCAGGGCACAGCAGTCCTCTCGTCTTGACTTTTCGGGACCCATTCGATACCTACTAGGAAGTCTATAAACCATGCCTGGTCGATCCTCGCCCCGCCCGCCCGTCGTCGCCGTCATGGGGACGTTCGGCGAGGGCAACACCGGCGATGATGTCTTGCTCTTGGCGACGGTCGCCGGCGTCCTAGCGCGCCGGCCGGACGCGTGTTTCGTCATCTTCACCTGCGACCGGGGTTACACGGAGGGGCTTCTGGAACGTGAGGGCGTCCCGCCCGGCGTCGGCAAATGCGTTTACACCGGCCGCTACGGCTTACGGGAGCCGGGAAGGCGCTTCCCGCGATCTCTCGCCTGGACGGTCGAAAGCGTCCGGGCTGTCGCCCGGGCCGACATCCTCCTCATCGGCCCGGGGACTCAGCTCCAGGATGTGACGCGGCGGTTCAGGGTCCTCTTCTTTCTGGCCCGCGGTGTGCTCGCGTGGCTGCTGAGGACTCCGTATGCGTTCTTCGGCATCGGCTACTGGAAGGTCGGCGGCCGTCTCTCGAGCTCGGTCCTCCGCTGGACGGGGCGGCGGGCGGCGTTCATCTCGACGCGCGACCGGGCTTCGGCGCGGGCCCTCGAAGCTCATGGCATCCCGGCGGCGAAGATCATCCCGCTCGCCGACGTCAGCTTCATCTCCATCCGGTCGGAAGAAGGATCCTGACGATGAGCCCTATTCCTCTCCTTATCGGCCTGACGCTCAAGTGCTTCCCGAAAGAGGGCTACCCCGGCGACGTTCGGGCGAAGTTCGGGGCCGCTCTACCCTCCTTCCTCGCCGCGGTCCGGGCCGACCACGGCGCGCGCTTCCGCTTTTTTCCCTTCTACGAGGCGAGCGCCTGGCCCGACACGCGGGCTTTGGATGAGGTCATGGCTCGGCGCCCCGGCTCCGGCTTCCCTGTCGAAACCTTGCGCTGGGCAAGCCTCTCCGACCTCCGGCGCAAGATCGCCGCGTGCGACGCTTTCATCGGTGTCCGCTTTCATTCCGTTCTCTTAGCCGTGCAGGCGGGCGTCCCGGTCCTCGCCATCTCCTACGCGGAGAAGACGGCGAATTTCATGACCGAGAACGGGCTCGGACGGTTCGTCGTCCGTTACGAGGATGTGACGGCCGAGGGCCTGTTAGAGCGCTGGAGACTCCTCTGGAAAGAGCGGGTCGCCCTGAAGTCGGAATTGGCGCGGGTCTGCGCTACGGAAAAGGCCCTGGCCGAGCACCATTTCGACCAGGTCCTAAAGGTGCTCGCCCCTTCCTCACCGGAGGACGGGCGGGGTCACGGTCTTTAGCACGCACTGCTCTTCGAATGCCCGGGCGAATTCGTTGACGGCCGCGGGCGTGAGGACGAACTTTTCCTCCCGCAGGAACGTGTTGAAGACCTTGTTGAAGCAGGCCTGATAGCGGTAGCCTTGGAGGCTGGCGCCCGTCTCCGCTTGCTCCTCGTCATAGAGCCGGACGGACAGGAGCTCCTGCTTGTCTTCGGCCAGGCTGTAACGGAAAGTCGCCGCCGCGAAGCAGCTGTCGGGCGTCGCTTCCAGGTCTTCGGGGGGCGTGAGGTCGAAATGGACCTCCGTGGAAAGCTCCAACAGGGCGGCCGGCGTCAGATCCCGCGTATAGTAGAAAAAATCCCCGTCGGCGCGCTGGTCGATAATCCCGCCGTTGCAGCGGTCTCCTTCATCCCAGGCCTTGAGGACGGCCAGCTCATCCCCCGCTCTGCGGACGAGGATGAGATTGTCGAACAGTCCTTCGCCGCCGTCGTTGAACGAGACCGCCAGGAGGGTGAGGTCGTTGAGGCCGGCGTAGAGTCCGTAGGCGAAGAACGGAACGCGTCCCGTCGCCAGGTCCTCCTCGAAGTCGACGATATACCAGCCGGCCCGCTCCTCCCACTCCCAAAATCTGAACGTGCTCCTGAACTTGGACAGGTCCAGGGCCTGTCCCGGGGCCAGGTAAATGGCCTGAATGGCCGCCGGGTGAATGGGATAACCCTGATAGGAGAAAGGCCCTTGCGCGGCCGGCTTTTCCGAGCGACAGGCGGGCAGAAGAATCAAGACGGCGACGAGGGTGGCGATGCTGATCGATTTCATCGGTTCCTCCAGAGCCCGGCGCTGTCCCTAAGGGTGGGTCCTTAGATAGGAATCGAAGGGGCGTCCTTCCGGAACTCCTTCCCCTCCAGGCGCTTCCGGGCCATCTCCTTTTCCTCGGCCGTTTCGGCGCCGAGGGCCGGGTCTGGCTCCATGGTCAGCACGAACTCCAGCTCCTCGCGGGCCTTTTCGACCTCGTCCAGGGAGAGGTAGGTATCGGCGAGATAGATGCGCGTCAGCCCGACCCGCGGACCAAGTTCCTTTGACCGGAGGAGATGCTCGAGCGATTTTTTCTTGCTCCCGCCGGCGAATCCCGGGAGCTCATGATAGACCCGTCCCAGGACGCGGTCCGGCCCGCCGTCGTCATAGGCGGGGTCGAGCTCGAGGACCTTGTTCATGGCCGCCTTGATGGGCTTGACCAGGGACAGACTTTTGAGGACACCCTTGGCTTCGCCGTAAACCCCGTAGCAGATGCCGAGCCAGTAGTGGCCCTCGGGCTTATCGGGCGCGAACTCGACGGCCTTCTTGGCGTAGTAGATCCCCTGCTCGAAGATCCGCTTCTTCTCCGCCTTATCGGGCGTATGGTCGCCGACCCAATAATGGGCCCGGGCGATCCTCCAGCATGCCCCGTAAACGTCTTCCTTCGAGGCATAGGCCGCCCGGTATTTTTCCAGGGCCTCCTGCGCCTTGGACAGGTCCGCCCGACCCGTATAGAGTTCGTCTCCCTGTTGAATGAGCGTCTTCCCTTCCTGGGCGGGACCGGGCAAAGCCGACAGGGCCAGAAAACTGAGCGTCGCGGCCAGAACGAAAAGTCGTTTTTTCATCCGCCGGCCTCCTCTCTCTGGAGTGATTATTACATCATTCTGGTGACGATTCAATGAATTCGGGGGACGTTTGACCTAATTCTCGGACCAATAGATGAGATTCCCGTGGCCGGCAAAGCGACCATGAAAACCTCCGCGGGAGTGAGGCGGCCATGGGGGTCGCATTTCAAAAATCTTGGAATTAGGTCAAACGTCCCCCGAACTAAAAATTCTTCTTGACAAAATGAAAAATGGACCTATACTGTATATGGTTAATATATACAGATGATACAATATAATCGTTTGATACGGAGCCCCGAGGAGAGCCGCCGATGAAGATCATCATCTCCAACTCGTCGCCCGACCCCATTTACGAGCAGGTGACCCGCCAGGTCAAGGGTCAGATCATCAGCGGGGAGCTCAGGGAAGGCGACCCCCTGCCTTCCATCCGGAAGCTGGCCCAGGACCTGCAGATCAGCGTCATCACGACGAAAAGGGCCTATGAAGAGCTCCAGAAAGAAGGCTTCGTCGACGCCGTCGAGGGCAAGGGCTCCTTCGTGGCCATGCAGAACAAGGAGCTCCTCCGGGAGAAGAAGATGAAGCTCGTCGAGGAGAAAATGAGCGAGGCCGTCGACGAGGCCCGCCTGCTCGGCATTACCCTCCCCGAGCTCAGGGAGATGCTGACGCTCCTCTTCAAGGAGAGGGATTGATGACCAACGCCATCGAGATCAACGGGTTGCGCAAGGAGTACAAGGGGTTCACTCTCGAGGACGTGACCTTCGACGTCCCCCAGGGCTACATCATGGGCCTCATCGGACCGAACGGCGCGGGCAAGACGACCATCATCAAGCTCATCATGAACCTTATCCGCCGCGACGCCGGCGAGGTCCGCGTCTTCGGGTTGGACAGCCGCCACCACGAACCCGAGATCAAGTCACGGATCGGGTTCGTCTACGACGTCCCGCGCTTCCCCGAGGACCTGCGCCTCCGGACGATCGCCTCGGCCCTATCCGCGTTCTACGCGAGGTGGGACGACCGGCGGTTCCGGGCCTTGCTGGATGAGTTCCAGCTTTCGCCGCGCCAGGTCTTCAAGAAGCTCTCCCACGGTATGAAGATGAAGTTCTCGCTGGCCCTCGCCCTGGCCCACGACGCCGACCTCATCCTCATGGACGAGCCTACGGCCGGCCTCGACCCCGTCTTCCGCTTCGAGCTCCTGACGAAGCTCCGGGCCCTCATCCAGGACGAGCGGAAGAGCGTCCTTTTCTCGAGCCACATCACCTCGGACCTCGAGCGGGTGGCCGACTTTGTGACCTTCATCCACCAGGGCCGCATCATCTTCTCGGCCGCCAAGGACGAAATCCTGGAGTCCTGGGGGGTCGTCCGGGCCGCGACCGACGGCCTCCAGCCCGGGGACGTTCCCGGGGCCCGCGGATTCCGCCGCACGGAGCACACCCTGGAAGTCCTGACCGCGGACCTCGACGCCGCCCGTCGCTCCGCTCTTCCCGGGGCGGTCTTCGACAAGGCCTCGCTCGAGGACATCATGTTCTTCATCAGCAAAGGAAACGCCCATGCTTAAGCTTCTCCGGCTGGAATACCTTTTCAATCTCCGGCAGCTCCTGATCATGTGGGCCATATTATCCGTCTATTTCTGCTATGTCGTCGCCAGGCTCAATTCGCCCGGCGTTTTCATCGTCACGACGAGCCTCATGGTCGGCTTGGCCATCCCCTTCGCCGTCGTCGGCCGTGAGGATAAGTTCAAGACCGCGGCTCTCGTCTGCAGCCTGCCGGTCCGCCGGTCGACCGTGGTCCTCGGCAAGTTCGCCGCGACCTGGGCCGTTATCATCCTCGGGCTGGGCTACACCCTGCTCCTCGCCGCCCTCCTCCCCTTCTCGAAGGTCCCCCTCGCCGGTGTCCTATCGGCCCGGAACCTCCTGGTCAGCCTCTTCCTCGTCAGCGTCCTTTTCGCCGTCATCCTGCCGTTCACGATCCGGTTCGGCCTAACGGGCATCATCATCCTCCTCGTCAGCCTCCAACTTCTAGGGATCTTGGCCCTCATTCTGGCCCGGATATTTGGAGGGGCGAGAAACCTTGTGCGGATATTCTTCGGCGCTGTCGAGGGCGGGCTCAGGTCTCTGCTCCATCACCAAGCGACGCCCGGCTACGTGCTGTCCCTCGCGGCGGCCATTATCGCCGTCAACCTCCTCGCGATCCTCGTCTCCTGGGCCCTCTACGCCCGGCGCGACCTGTGAGGCCGTCCATGGAATACGCCCTCGAAGTCGACTCCCTGCGCAAGGAATACCCCGGGTTCACGCTTCGGGACGTCTCCTTCGCCCTGCCCCGCGGCTACATCATGGGCCTCATCGGGCCGAACGGGGCCGGCAAGACGACCGTTATCAAGCTCATCCTGAATATCGTCCGGCGGAGCGGCGGCACGGTCAGGGTCTTCGGGCTCGACGCCCTCGACCGCGAGGAGGAAGTCAAGTCCCGGACCGGCTTCGTCCTTGACGAGACACCTTTTTACGGCTACCTCAAGTCCCCCGGCGTCGCTTCCGTCATTGCTCCGTTCTATACGAAATGGGACCGCGGCAGGTTCGAGCAGCTGTGCCGGGAGTTTGAACTGCCTTGGACGAAGCGCGTCAACGCCCTCTCCCGCGGGATGAAGATGAAACTCGCCCTGGCCGTCGCCCTCTCTCACGGGGCTGAGCTCATTCTCCTGGACGAGCCGACCTCGGGCCTCGATCCCGTCTTCCGGCGGGAACTCCTCGAGCGGCTTTCGGGTCTCATCCATGACGGCCGGACGTCGGTCGTGTTCTCGACCCACATCACCTCGGATCTGGAGCGGGTCGCCGACTACATCACCTGCCTGAAGGACGGCGACCTCGTTTTCTCGGCCACACGCGATGAGATCCTCGACCACTGGGCCCTCGTCAAGGGCGGCCCCGAGCTTTTCGTAGGAGAGTACGGGAAGCTCTACAAGAGCGTCAGCCGCGGCCCCTACGGCGTCACTGCCCTGACCGCGGAGAGGGAGGAAGTCCAGCGCCGGCTGGCCGGGCGGGGAGCCGTTATCGAGCGCATCCGTTTCGACGACCTCATCTTCTTCCTGGGCCGAGAAGGGCCGCCAAAAAAGGAGGCCGCTCGTGAGTAAACCGGCGATCTCCCTGCTCAAGAAGGACCTGAGGATCACGAGGATCCTCTGGGCCCCCATGGCCTTTTCCTATGGCGTCTTCCTGCTCATGTTCATGGAAAGCGTCTGGATTTACCTCGCGACGGGCGCGTGTCTGGCGTTCGTCGCGTCCGCGACCGCGCTCGGCATCGACGACAGGTATCAAACCGATCCGCTGTTTGCGGCTCTCCCCGGAACCCGGCGCAGCCTGGTCAGGGGCCGCTATCTCGCCTGGGGCGTCGTGACGGCGGCCTGCCTGGGGCTTTTCTTGGCCTACACGGCCCTCATCCATGCCGGCTTCGACTCACGGACCTCCCGTCTCGTGTCTCTCGTCTCCCTCCAGGGCGTGACGGTCTTCCTCACCGGGGCTCTGCTCACGGGCTTCGTCTTCCTCCCCTTCCACTTCCGGTTCGGCTTCTGGCGGGGGATGGGATTGTTCACCGCCACCGGGTTCGTGCTCTCGGTCATCGCCCTCAACGCCGCACCTCTCATCGTGCCCGCCGGCGCTTCCGCCGAGCTTTCGGTTTCCTCGCTCCCCGGACCCTTCGCCTCGACGGCCCGTGGCCTACGCTCCCTCGCCTGGCTCATCGACCGCCACATGGGCAGGCCGCCCGTCATCGCGACGGCCGCTGCCTTCCTGACACTCGCGGTGTATCTCTCTTATCGAATCTCCGTCCGATTCTATAGCCGGCGCGACCTGTGAGGCGGACCATGAACGTCGCCCTCGAAATCTAAGATCGGGGTAAGGGAATAACCATGAAAACCATCATCAAACTCATCGTCATCATCATTGTCCTCATCATCATCGTCTTTAACCTGGCCGCCTTCGCCTGCGACACGTGGGTCGCCTTGGGGAACGCTACGGCCCGCGGGATAACTCTGTTCGCCAAGAACAGCGACCGGCCGCTGTTCGACAGTCAGCCGCTTCTGCTCCACCCGAGGGCCAGCTGGCCGGAAGGCGCGCAGGTCGACGTCGGCCGGGTCCGGATCCCCCAGGTCCGGGAGACTTTCGCGACCCTCGGCTCAAGCCCCTACTGGTGCTGGGGCTACGAAGAGGGAATCAACGAGTTCGGCGTGGCCATCGGCAACGAGGGCGTCTGGACGAAGCCGCTCCAAGAGATAATCGCGGCGGCCGCCGAAGGAAAAGCGCCCGCCCTCGGGCCGACCGGGATGGACCTCCTGCGGCTCGGCCTCGAACGGGGCCGGACGGCCAGAGAAGCGCTTGACGTCATCACGACGCTCGTCGAACGGTACGGTCAGTTCGGCTCCGGAACCCCGGCGGGCGGCTTAGAAGGGGCTTATGACAATTCTTTTATCATCGCCGACGCACACGAGGCCTGGATCCTGGATACGGCTGGACGGCAGTGGGCCGCGAAAAGAGTCGCCAAGGGAACCGCGTCGATCTCGAACAAGCTCAGCCTGACAACGGGCTGGGACAAGGCCTCAAAAGACCTGGTCGGCTACGCGGTCGCCGCCGGCTGGTGGCCCAGGGAAAAGGCCCGGGCATTCGATTTAACGGCCGCATACGCCGACGCTAACGAGGCCGCGACGAGGGCCCAGATACGTCAGACCTGCTCGGCCGGCCTCCTCTCAGGGATGAGCGGCCATGTCACCGTCGAAGACATGATGCGGATCGCCCGCGACCGGTCCACGACGCCGTCCCTCGACCTTGACCAGACGGCCAGCTCGTGCATCGTCGAAATCGCCGGGCCGGGCGAGGGCATCCCGGTTTTCTGGTGGTGCGCCGCGACCCCCAGCCGAAGCTGTTATATGCCGTTCTTCGTCCACGGCCGGCGGCTCCCGGAGATCCTCTCTACGGCGGGGTCGGCGGGAAGGCAAATCGGCGCCCCGGAAAAAGCCGTTCGTGACACATTCGCCGAGACCTCCTTCTGGTGGCTTTTCCGGGACCTGTGCGACCGCATCAACGTCGATGAGGCGAAACGCCTTCCGGCCGCCCGCGTCGCATTCGACGCGTTGGAGAAGGATTTCGCCGCAGGCCTGCAGGACGTCGTCAAGCGGGCCGCCGCTCTGCGGCAAACCGGACAGGTCGAAGAAGCGGCCGCGATCCTCGACGCCTACTCGGAGTCCTGCGTCGCCCGGGTCCTCGACAAGGTGCGGACATTGAGAGGGGAATTTCCCGCGTCGGCCCCCGTCCCGGCGGAATATCAGCCTTACATCGGAACCTACGCCCACGCCTCGGGGCCCCTGGCCGGCCGCGTATTCAAGGTCCTCGTCCGCAACGGGAAACTGGCCGTGGACATCCCCGGCCAGATGGTCGTCGACCTCAATGTGCCTGACGCCAAGGGCATCCGGTCGATCGCGCTGAGTCGCGACGTGGCTTTTTCGTTCGAGGCCGGGTCAGGGGGGCCATGCGCCGCCCTCAACCTTCACCAGACGACAACATTCCCGAGGCTGCCCGCGGCAGACGCCGCGCCGGAGTCGGACGTCCCCGTCGACCTCGCTCCCCTGCTCGGCCTCTACGGGCTGCCGGCCGCGAAAATCGAATTTGATGTGAGGTTCCTGGACGGCGGCCTGGCGCTGGATATCAAGGGTCAGGGGGTCGTCGGACTTGAAGCGCCAGATGGGGAGGGGTTGAGAGCCTTCGGAGACGACCCGACCGCCAAGATCTCTTTCGTCCGCGATGCCTCCGGCAGGGCCACCGCCCTCAAGCTCCATCGGACGGTCAAGTTCCCGCGGAAGGCCGACCGATAATTCGGGGGACGTTGACCTAGATTCTTTTATATCCCTCGGCCTGCCAAATCCTTGGCCGTTGAGGCGTCCGTCAGCGGAGGTTTAGCCTTCTCTCGACGGCCTCGAGGGGACCCTCACGGCCCTCGCGGTCGCCAGAACCGCGAGGACCGCGACCCTCACGCTCCCGGAGGACCGTGAGGACTGCGGAGACCGCGGGGACTGTTTGAGCCTGGCCGCAATCAGGATGCTGGCAAACAGCAGACTCGGTCATATTGAGTGGGACCATCGTTGTGGCGAGTTCCGCAGCGCCGAGAGGACGGAGAGAGAACGGCGTTAAGAACCTCCGCGGGAGCGAGACGGCTGCGGATATCCCGTTCGCAGACCCCAGAATAAGGGTAAACGTCCCCCGAATTACTTTTTATGCTATACCATAGGCGTCAGGAGGGCCGAGATGCGCAACAGGACGATACTCTTCCCGCGGTTTCTGATCTTCCTCGCGGCCGGATGGCTCATTTCGTCAACGCCCGCGTCCGCGGGGCCGGGCGCGGCCGACCGCCTCGAGCGGTTCAAACCGGCCGGCGCTTTTCCCCCCGCGTCTCCGGCGGTCGTCGTCCGCGGACAATTCAACGGTTACACGAATTATTGGCAGAGCACGTTCTGGACTTGGTCCCGCCAGGGAAATCTCTTCCTCATCAGCCAGCCTGACATCCCCCGGTCCGTCGCTCAAAACAAGGTCAACCTCGCCGAGGAGCTCGGCCTTCCGGGCCTCGTCATGGCCGAAGGGTTTCTCGACACCTTCCTGCGCGGGGCCGCGACTGAGCTCGAGGATCCAACTCCGGCCGCGCTCGAAACGGCCCTCGACCGAGGCGACGCCCTGGCCTGGGTCCGCCCTGCGGACGAGCTCGGACGCACGCTTCTGGCTCTCGTGCCCGATATAAGAGCCTGGCGAGATGACCTCCGCAGCCATCAGGCGAACGCCCGCGGTTTCCACGACGTCAGGGCTTTTGAGCTGACGGACGGGGCGCGCCGGCTGCTGGTCGTCGCCACGGACTGCTCCGACTGCAGGCGCCGGCTCAAGGGCCTCCTAACGAACCTGCGGGAGGTGCTCGACCACTACGACCTCCACCGCGGCTGGTTCGGGACCGGGACCCTGCTGCACAGCGTCACCTGCCATCCTGGACATCCCCTCGAAGTGATCGCCCAGGGCCTGGCCCAGGGGAACGACTGGTTCACGTTCAGCGGCTATATGGACTATCTTCTCCAGTCGCAGCTGCCCGAGTGGCTCGGCAAGGTCGGGCTCGATGTCGTGACCGACGTCGGGACCGGCAAGGCGACGCACAGCCTGGGCACGGTCGCCTACGGCTGCCGCGATTGGGACGGCCTCAGGATCCAGGACATGCCGACCGAGGAGGAATGGCTGCGTTTCGTCAAGGACCGGGGCGGCTTCATATTCCGTCCCGTCTACGACCCCGCCTGCGACAAGTTCACCTACGACGGCACTATCGCCATCGACGGGACGAAAAAGACGATCGACGGCGAGGACCGTCCCTTCATCCTCCAGACGGGACTTATCGGAGAAGAGGCGCCGGCCTGCATGGTCCTTTTCACCGCCAAAGGGCGCCCCCTGACGCGTGAGGCGATGTGGGAGGCCATCCTGTCGCGGCGCGCCGTCGGCGTCCTGCCGCAGGGACGGATGATGGGGCCCGTGCGTCTGCGCCAGGCCCTCCAGTTCCTCCTCCTCGACCGCATCGTCCTCGAGGATTATTTCGGCGACCGCGTCGAGCTCGAAGCGGCTGTCGAAGGTCAAGTGCTTCGCGTCCGCGCGGCCAACCTCAAACGAGAGACCCTCGAAGCTCAGCTCACGATCCGCCGGGCGCCCGAGCTCGGAGGGACAGGTGGTCTGGAAAAGGTGGTTCTTCCTCCGGGGGCCGAAAAATCATTTCGCTTTTCCATAGAGCCGACGCTAGCGGCCATGGGCAGAACAAATCCCATCTGTGTCGACTTGACTTGGACCGGCGGCCGCAAGAGGACCTTGGCCGTCGTGGACCTCCCGCCGGCCATTTCGGTCCACCGGCTCCTCTACGGCCAGGCGCCCGAGGTTCTCTATCCGGTCACGGTCCATAACTTTACGGACAGGACGCAGTACCCGGTCGAGGTCAAAGTCTACGAGAGGGACGGCGCCCGCGCTTCCGTCTTCTCAACCTCCGAGGCCGGCTCGGCCGCGCCTGGCGGCTATCAGGAGCTCGCCTTCCGCCTGCCCCTCAAGCCGGGCGCCTATACGGTCAAGGTCTCCGCCCTGGGCGCGGCGAACGAGACCCAACTCGGCGTCGGGGCCGCGGCGGGCCGCGCGACCGCGGTCGAGACGGACCTCGACGGCGACGGGCTCAACGAGGTCCGCCTGGAAAACGACAAGGTCCGGGTGACGCTCCTCAGGATCGGCGCCCGGGTCATCGAGTACATCGTTAAGGAACGCGGGGACAACGTCCTCTTTAAGCTCTGGCCGAAGAAAGAGGACACGGACAAGCGGCCCTTCCGCGAACGGGGTTTCTATCCCTACGGCGGGTTCGAGGACTTCCTCGGCCAGGCGTCCATCGAAACGCACCGCGTCTATGATATCGAGGTCCTCAAGAGTGAGGGGTCCTCCGTCCAGGTGAAGATGTCCGCGGACTATTACGGGAACCGCTTGGAGAAGATCTTCACCCTCGACGGCGGATCTCCCCTCGTTGAGGTCCGCTTCGCCCTCGAGTTCCGCAATCCCGAGCTCAACATGCTCGGGCCCCAGCCCATCCTCGAGCTCGGCGCGCGCCACGGCCCGGAGGACGTCTTCGTCGTGCCCGCCCGCGGCGGGAACCGGGAGGTCCGGATGAGGCCGGAGGAATATTTCGGCGAGGTCTTATTCGTCCGTGAGGGCTGGAATGCCGGCCGCGACACGGTCGAGGACGTCTCCTTCGTCGGCGCCTTTCCCGTCGGCGAGCCGGAATTCCTCCACATGTGGATGAACCATCCCTCGAACGGCGAGTCGCACCATTATTACGCCGAGTTCCAGCCCTGGGTCCCGATCCACCAGAAAACGGTCCGGTACTTCTCTTATTATTTATGGGGGGCCGGAGGACCTTGGGAGATGGGGGTCGAGGAGCTGCGGCGCCGGAACCTCATCACGACGCGCTAATCTACTTCTTGAGCGAGGCCTTGGAAAAGACCGTCTCCGGGATGGGGACGTCGAGCTCGATCTCCGTCAGGGCGAACTCCGTCCCCTCGCCGCTCTGCAAGACGTCCTTGAACAGGAGGCGGTCGGGGATCCAGCGGCCCTGGACCTGACGCACGCTCCGCACCTCGGCCGTCTTGAGGAGTTTGCCGCCTCTGGCAAACCGCTCCTCGCGCAGGACGACGAAGCGCACCTTGTCCACCCAGAGCTTGCGGCTGTGATAGGCGACGTCGGGTTTCTTGGCCGTGAGTTGCAGGACCCAGCAGGTTCGCTCCGCGACGATCTCCTCGCCGTCCACCTTGGCCTCGTAACTGTTTCCCAGGACCGGGTCCTCCATCATGTCCTCATAGGAGAGGTCGGAGCCCATAACGGACTGGCGGAGCATGTGGCCGGCGATGAGGATCGTCCGGTCGGTCGTCGGGTAATAGGTCCAGAGCTGGTCGCCGAGCTTGAGCATCTTGACCCCGCGCTCCCGTGGCGGGTCGAGATATTCGGAGAACGATTTGTCCTCGCCCTGGATCCAGGACTTCGCCTTGATCGTCCGGCTGCCGCGACGGCCGTGGATGACCATCTCCGAGAGGACGACCTTGTTGCCCGTGACGCGGTTGTCGTCGACCCGCTTCAGGACCCAGTCGCCGGAGGGGGGCGCTTGCGCCCCGCCGACAAGCGAGGCGGCGATGAGACAGAGGAGGCCCAACAATCCCAGGAGGAGGAAAGCCCGATGGAGCCGCGACGTTTTCTTCATGGTCGTGATGATGGTGGTCGTCATGCTTCCAACTCCTTGATGAGCCGGGACGTCTGCCGCTTGTAGATGCCCAGTCCGGCCATGGCCGAGCCGAGGAGGGTCGCCAGAAGACCCGGCGCGAAGCCGATGAAGAAGGCCGCCGGCGTCACCCGCGCCCTGATCCGGGTCGTCATCAGGATGGAGGCGTTCTCAAAGAGTCCGCTCATATCAATGCCGTGGACCTGGAGCCAATAGGCAAGCGCCAAGCCCACGGCCGAGCCGATGACCGTCCCTCCCAGGCCGATCAGGAGAGACTCGCCGATCATCGAGCGATAGACATGGCCCTTCGACTCTCCCATGGCCAGCCGGACCCCGATCTCGCCGTAGCGGCGGATATGCCCCATGAGGCCGGCGTTCCACAACACGACGGCCATGGCGGCGATGAAGAGGGCGATAAAGACCCCCGCGACGACTTTAAACAGGTCGAGCATTTCTCCGAGGCCGCTCTGGTTCCGGAGGGTGTCCATCATCGGCGCGAAGGGGTCCGTCGTCGCCGGTCGGGCGGAGTTGAAGGAAGCGGCGAGGGCGCCCGCCTCTTCCTCCCGATAGATCTCGTCGGGGAAGAAGCCGAGCACCTCCCCCGCCGCGCCGGACATATCGAGGACGTCCTGGACAGCCGCTACGTCCGCGACCATCGTCCCGCGATCCAGCGCCGCCAGCCCGAAGCGGACGGTCCCGGCCAGGGTGAAGTTGGCCGTGGCCAGGCTGCCGTACATGGTCGACGAGATGAGGGTCACCGTGCCGCCCGGTTCGAGGCCCAGGCGGCTCGCGAACTCATCGCTCACCAGGATTTCCGTCTTCTCCTCCGGCAAGCGGCCGCGGACCAGGGCGACCTCGAGCCCGAGGATGCCGGGCTCGGCGCTCCCGGGCGTCAAGAGGTCGGCCGCGATACCGGCCACCGGTCCTTGGGCTTTGGTCTCTCCCCGTTCGTCGGGCACGTCGAGCAGCCCCCCGAATCGGATCCGGGTCGTCCAGACAAGAGAGGGATGGTCCCGCCGGAGGCCGGCGACAAGGGCGCCGACCCCGGTGAGGGCCAGGTCGTTCGGGAGCTGGTCCGCCTCTTCCGCGTAGGCCCGGGTCGTGACACGGACGTGACCCGAGCCGAGTTTGGCGCTCGTCTGGAGCATGTTGCCGGCGATGCCGAGGATATAACAATAGAAGAAGACCGTCAGGAGGACGCCGAGCGAAACGGTCAGCACCGGAAAGAGGCTGCGGGAGCGGTCGCGAAGGAGCCCCTTGAGCAGGAACTTGATCATGAGAACCTCCCTCGCAGGGCGTCCGTGGCCTTGAGCTTGGCGATCTTCCGCGTCGGGAGGAAGCTCACGACGGCCGTCACGGCCAGGACGATGGCGGTCGTCCCGAAGATGAGGCCGGCCCCATAGACCGGAAAGATCTTATCGCCGAGAGCGAAGCCGAACCCTTCCCAGTTCTGCGGGATGGCGAAGCCGGTCTTCTTGACATAGAAAAGCAGCGGCAGTCCGTAGACGGCGGCGAGGGCCGCGGCCAGGACGCCGTGGAGGGTGCCCTCGAGGGTGAAGAGCCGGATGACCATGCCCCGCGTGAACCCGAGCGCCATGAGCGTGCCCATTTCTTTCCGGCGCCGGAAAATGGAGAGGACTTGGGTATCGAAGACGGCCAGCATCCCGAGCGAGAGGAGGAGGACAAACATGATGTTCCGGCCGATGGACTTGGTCTTGTAGAGCTGGCGGATGTCCCGCAGGAGGTCGTCCTGGGATTTGAACACCCAGTTCTCAACGCCGGAAGGCGGCGCGACCGCCGGGCTGACGATGACGTAGGTCGCCTCCCCTTCCAACCGGGTCATGGCCCGGAGCTTATCCAGGGGCAGCCAGAGGATATTCATGTCGACGGTCGGGACGGTCGTCGTCATGAGCGCCGCGATGCGGCCGTCGAGGGCATTGAAGGAGCCGCCCGGCTCGCGCCAACGGATGGTCACCGAGTCTCCTTGGTTGAGACCCGTCGCCTTCGCCATCCGGCTGCCGACGAGGACGGGGATCTCCTCGTCCCCGCCGCCCGCCAAAGACGAAGAGGGAATGACGACCGTCTTCTGGTCCG
>Ga0299915_10001008_pt1 | contig 20602 bp, 19 predicted proteins | sample RVTome_13_FD_200263 | JGI IMG/M metagenome (GOLD analysis project Ga0299915, IMG submission 200263) | Soil microbial communities from uranium-contaminated site in the Upper Colorado River Basin, Wyoming, United States - RVT92D227 (version 2) ... | reverse complement strand
TCGGAAAAACCAACAACAACCAGCGCCTCACCGGAACGGGTGGTACGTATGGAAAGGCTTCGTAAAAAACCGGTTTTCTGTTCATGATGATAAAATTCGAATCCCTGTTCAATGGCAAAGGATTTCACAAATTCACAAATGGCCCGGGAGGGCTCCGATTGCAGGTAGCATTCCCGGATATCGACTATTTTACCTGGCTCGCCATAACGGTGAAATCCCAAAGCAGGGCCTGCGGGTCCTGTTTCCTGAGGGTGTCCCTCCCTGAATGGAGAAGATGAGAAGGTATATTCAAGTCTGTGTCTGTAATAATGTATTTCAGGAGACGGAATTACAGAAGGTATATGGGGGGTGGTAATACTGTATTTATTCAGGGCATTTATCAGGATCTTTCGTTTGAGTTCCAACTGAAACGGATAATCGATATGTTGCCAGGGGCAGCCACCGCAGTTCCGGTGATGAATACAAAAGGGATCCACCCGATGGGGCGAGACGGTAATGGATTCGATCACCTGGCCGGTTCTGAATCCCTGCCTTTTCCTTTCCATGGCGAAGGTGACCGTTTCCCCGGGGATGCCAAAGTCGAGATACACATTCTTATTTTCATGAACAGTAATGCACCTGCCTGAGGAATGGACCTCGTCAAGCGTTACGGGACCTCGGATCGTTTTTTGCTGAATGGTTGTCATTCATCATCCCTTTGGTTAATCCGGTCAAAAATATAACCTGAGCTGTTCTAACCTGAATCATTTGTGTTGTAGTGCAAATATAGTGTAAATAGGGGCACTCATTCATTTATACAGATACTCCCTCCCAATCCCCTTTCTGATCCTTTCATCCAGCGTCCAGATTTTGCAGTTGTTTTCCACGACAGCTTTTATAATAACTGCATCAATTATACTTATGTCCAGGTTGTTGAAGTTATTCCGATTGGCATAATCGGCAGCAGATAATAGGCCGCATGTGGTAAAAGTTAATTTGGGAAGCAGGTTCCAGTATGACAAAATTATTTTCCTTTCTTTGTCATTCCTGGCTCCGAATAATAATTCCGAGAAAATGGGTTCGATGGTTATTATACCCCTCTTTTTTAACAGTTCCTGTAGAACGGGGACATATACAGGATTCTGCCTGAGGAATTCAATCCATATACTGGTATCGGTCAGGATCATAACCGCTTGTTTAATTTCCGTATGTATGCTGCCGAAAAACCTTCCTTGAACTGCAGGGGCTCATCCTGCAATTCACGGTTAAGCTTTTCAATCCTTTTGGCATACAGCCAATCATTAAGTGCCCTGATCAGGCTGTCGGTCAGATTTTTTCCCCCTGAATATGCCTGCACATCCCGGACAAGATCATCAGGCATTATGGCAGTTACTTTCATATAAGGATTATTTATACGATATGTAAATACGATACAAATATACGATATTTTCTTCATCCAAATCATGACAAATTCTTTTTACATTTATGGGCTATAATACTTTTACCTGTGTCAAAAAAAGTACTTGTTGTTTACTATACCCAAACCGGACAGCTCAGGGAAATTGTGAAATCGGTTACGGCTCCCCTGGCTGAAGACAACGAAATCAAGATAGTTTTTGAAGAGCTTAAGCCCAAACCTCCTTTTCCCTTTCCATGGACCTCCGATGAGTTTTTCCAGGCCATGCCTGAATCGGTAAAGGGCATACCCTGTGAGCTGGAGCCGTTGTCAATTAACGGACAGGAAAACTTCGACCTGGTTATTGTTGCCTGGCAACCATGGTACTTGTCTCCTTCCATACCCATTCATGCATTTTTTCAACATGAGACCGCCAAAAGACTCATCAGGGGTAAACCAATAATCACGGTTATCGGCAGCAGAAACATGTGGGCAATGGCTCAGGAACGGGTGAAACAGTATATTTCTGAAGCACAGGGCCGTTTGGTGGGAAATATCGTTTTATATGATAAAGCCCCCAATCTGCTTAGTGTCATATCGGTGATACGCTGGATGTTCAAGGGTAAAAAGGACAGGTTTATAAAGGTCATTCCTCCTGCCGGGATTTCAAACGAAGACATAGCCGGGGCGGCCCGGTTTGGTGTACCTGTTAAAGAAGCATTGTTAAATGCGGATTATGATGATCTGGCTGCTAAACTTGTTGCGGCTGGCGCTGTGGATGTAAAAACCGGACTGGTGATGATCGAAAAGCGTGGTATCATTTTATTCAGGCTGTGGGCCGGTTTTGTTATTAAAAAAGGTTCATATGGTGCAAAATCCCGCATTCGCAGGTTAAGGCTGTTTAAATATTACCTGCTTGCGGTACTTTACCTGGTATCGCCTTTGGCCACTTTGTTGTTTCAAATAATAAAACCCTTCAGGCGTCAGACTTTAAAAAAACAAATATCTTTATATCAATCGAATTAATCAGGTATTGTAGTTTTTTATAATTTTGCACTTTCATTAACATGTTGATTTATCCTGATTCCTAAGACTTGGATCTTAGATCTTGGATCTTGAATCCTGAGTCCTGGTTTTTATATCTTTTTCTATGTCAAACGAGGTTTTTATTACCAACATTACCAAATTCTTACCGAACAGTCCTGTTTCCAATGATGAAATGGAAGATTACCTGGGTATGATCGATAACAGGCCCTCCAAGGCCCGTAGAATTGTGCTCAGAAACAACGGTATTGTCAACCGTCATTATGCCCTGGAAAAAGGTGGCAAACCTACGCACAGCAATGCTGAACTGGCTGCTGTTGCGGTGAATATGCTGTTTGACAACAGGTTTAAAAAAGAGGATGTTCAGTTACTGGCTTGCGGTACTGCTTCACCCGATCAGATTATGCCTTCTCATGCATCCATGGTTCATGGTTTGCTGGATATTCCTTCCGTTGAGATCGCTTCATTTGCAGGATCTTGCTGTGCAAGCCTGCAGGCCCTCAAATACTGCTATTTGTCGGTATTGTCCGGAAATACATCAAATGCCATTTGTACCGGTTCGGAAATGCTTTCGCAGTGGATGCTTTCCAGGTATTTCGAAAATGAAGCAGAGAATGAGAGCAAAATAAAAAATAATCCCCTTCTGGCATTCGAAAAGGAGTTCCTGCGCTGGATGCTTTCCGATGGCTCAGGTGCAGTATTACTGGAAAACAAACCTTCCGGAAAACAACCGCTGAGGATTGAGTGGATCGATATCCGTTCTTACGGAAATGAAATGGATACCTGTATGTACGCTGGTGCCGATATGGGTGAAAATGGTGAAATTATAGGCTGGTGCAGGTTTGAGCCGGAAGAATGGCTCAGGAAATCGGTTTTTTCCCTGAAACAGGATACCCGAATGCTGGGTGATTATATTGTGAAGCTGGGCGGACAATTTCTTCAGGAGATCCTGGCTTCCCGGAATTTTAACATCGAATCGATCGATTATTTTCTGCCCCATCTTTCATCGGAATATTTCAAGGAACCTATCTTCAGGGAACTTAAGGAACGCGGAATCAATATTCCCAGAGAGAAATGGTTTACTAATCTTTCCCGCGTGGGTAATGTTGGTTCAGTTTCCTTTATTCTGATGCTGGAAGAGCTTTTACGGACGCATACCCTTAAAAACGGACAGAAAATACTTATCCAGGTGCCTGAAAGTGCACGGTTTACCTATGGTTATGCATTGCTTACGGTTTGCTGACAATTATGATCCAAGATCTAAGATCCAAGATCCAAGATCCAAGATCCAAGATCCAAGATCTAAGATCTAAGATCTAAGATCCAAGAAGTAGGTTATTAGATCTGACCTAAGGTTATTTAGTATGAATCCGTAGAAATGGATTTAGTTTATGAAAAAGGATGAGCTTCCACAGGACAAGGGATATCTGATTGAGGGGAAGGTCAGGGATCTCAATTATGTTGTAGATCAGGACGGTCGTTATGTGAGCGCCTTGAGTATAGGCTGGGCCCCAAAAAATGAGGCCATTAAACTCGCCTGGGAAGAGCTTTATGAGCATATTGAAGAGGCACGGCAATTGGTGCTGGCCGGAAAAGCCAGTCCCCTTGTTTTTTACATGAAACTGAATATTATGGATATAGGCATTCTGGCAAGTTATACCGGTATGTCGAGGTGGAAGGTCAGAAAACATTTGAAAATGAAATGCTTCAGTAAACTCAAACCCGAAATACTGGCAAAATACGCTGAAGTACTAAACATAACACCGGCCGATCTGGTTAATACCGAAAGAATTCGTGAGATAGTGATCCGGCATGAAGATTGACTTCCAACATAATCAGGCCGCACATTGTGAGAATGGCGTAACTTCCAACCTGCTGAAATTTTACGGGATCGGTCTGAGCGAACCAATGATTTTCGGTATTGGTTCGGGATATTTCTTTTCACATATGCCTTTCATCAGGTTAAACGGAATGTCGGTTACCTCCTTCAGGGTTTTACCCGGATGGGTTTTTAAGAGAGTCACCCGCAGACTGGGAATCCGTGTCAGGCGTTATAAATTCAGGAACAGGGACATGGCCATGCAGGAACTCGACAAATTACTGGAGAAGGGCATTCCCGTCGGATTACTCGTTGGCGTATTTCATTTGCCCTACTTTCCCAAGGAGTACCGCTTTCATTTTAACGCGCATAATATCACGGTTTTTGGTAAGGAAGGTGACCGCTACTGGGTAAGTGATCCTGTTATGGAATCCGTTGAAACACTTTCGGGCGAGGAACTCAGGAAGGTAAGGTTTGCCATGGGCACCTATCCGCCAAGAGGCAGAATGTATTATATAACCGGCATACCTGAACAGGTTGAGCTTAAACCTGCTATTATTAAGGGAATCCGGAAAACAGCCAAAGATATGCTAACCATCCCAATTCCGATGTTTGGTGTCAAGGGTATTCGGTTTCTGGCAAACAGGATGCGCAAATGGCCTGCAAAACTGGGTGAGAAAGCTGCAGCCCTTAACCTCAGTCAGATTATCCGCATGCTCGAAGAAATCGGAACCGGGGGAGCAGGTTTCAGGTTTATTTATGCTGCCTTTTTACAGGAATGTGCCGTAATCCTGCAGCAACCCTGGTTAAATGACCTTAGCAGGGAGATGACCGGAATCGGCGACCAGTGGAGGGAATTCGCAGTTCAGGCTGCAAGATGCTTCAAGAACAGGGATAAAGGACAGACATCTTATGACCAGCTCGCTGACATGCTGATCATGATCGCGGAACGGGAAGAAAAAGTATTCATTCAACTCCGGAACATCGGCCTTTGATGAACAACAAGGTTGCCATACAGATAAATGATCTGACCAAGGTCTACCGCGGAAGTACAAAACCAGCTATCGACAAAGTCAGTTTAGATATCTGTGAGGGCTATATTTTTGGTTTGCTGGGCCCGAACGGTGCCGGAAAAACCACGATGATCCGCATCCTTTGCGGATTGCTGGCACCAACAAGTGGCCGTGTGACCATCGGTGGATATTCCCTTAAGCATGAAATCCATCGGATCAAAAGGATAATCGGACTTGTTCCGCAGGAAATTGCATTTTATCAAACGCTTACTGCAAGGGAGAACCTGTCGGTATACGGTGGAATCTGTGGCCTGAAAGGAACCGATTTGAAAAACCGTATGGATAAATGGCTGTCGGTTTTCGGTCTCTGGAAAAGCCAGCATCAACAGGTGGGAAAGTACTCCGGAGGTATGAAAAGAAGACTTAATCTCATAGCAGGGCTGTTACACAATCCGCAAATCCTGTTTCTGGATGAGCCCACCGTTGGAATTGATGTTCAATCCAAGAATGTCATCGTTGAAAACCTGATGGAGATCAACAGGGCAGGGACAACCATCGTTTATACCTCACATTACCTCGAAGAAGCTGAAAATCTGTGTTCACACCTCGCCATCATTGATGAAGGCAGGATCATTGTCAGGGGTACCCTGAGAGAAATAAGGAGTATGCATAATACAGATTTAAAACTGGAAGAAATTTTTCTTGAACTAACCGGGAAAGATCTGAGGGATTAAACTATGCGGGTAATTGGCAAACTTGTATATAAGGACTTCCTGGTAATTATCAGGGACAGGGGGGGGCTGGCCATGCTTTTCCTTATGCCCATGGCGCTGGTACTGATCATGACCAGTTTACAGCATAACACCTTTAAAGCCATCAACGAAAGCGGAATAAATCTGATTTTGTTGAATCATGACCAGGATTCCCTGGGGCTGGCTGTTGAAAGGGAAATCGTCCGCTCCAATTTTTTTAACGTTCATCGCAAAATGAACAACCAGATACCTTCGGAACGGGAGGTTAAAGAAGCGGTTGCCACCGGTAAGTACCAGATCGGGATCGTCATTCCCTTCGGAGCAACCCAACGTATCCGCGACAGGGTGAAACAAAATGTATTAAAAATATTTTCGTGTGATACCTCCCGGAACACTTCTGTGGTTGATTCGGTAAATATCCTGCTTTTTGTTGATCCGGCAACCAAAAACTCATTGCGGTCCACCCTGCAGGGATCAATCCGCGAGTATGGGGAAAAGATTGAATCCCAACTTGTTCTGAATGAGCTGACCCGTCAGATTAACAGCAGGATCATGATGCCGGTGACAAATTTAAATCTGATCAGACAGGAAATGGTCTTTTATAAAGAAGAGTATGTGGCCCGCAACAATAAAACCATCATACCAAATGCTGTTCAGCATAATGTGCCTGCCTGGACGCTTTTTGCCATGTTTTTTATCGTTATACCCTTTGCCAGTGCTATGATCAAAGAAAGGGAAGATGGCAGCCTGGCTCGTTTGCTTACCATGCCCTGCTCCTATGCCGGCATAATGGTGAGCAAAGTGCTGGTGTACCTTATGGTTTGCATGTGTCAGTTTAGCCTAATTCTGATGATGGGTGTGTACCTGTTTCCATTGATCGGTTTGCCTGCCCTGCAGATTGACGGTAAAATATGGAGCCTTTCATTTATGGCTTTGGCAGCGGCTCTGGCCGCAATAGGTTATGGTATCACTGTGGGAACTATGGCCCGGACACATCAACAGGCCGCCATTTTCGCCTCTATTTCAGTTGTTATTCTGGCAGCAGTGGGAGGTATCTGGGTGCCGGTATTTGTTATGCCGCCCTTTCTAAGGGAAATCAGTATTGTCTCACCCCTTAACTGGGGTTTGAACGGCTTTTACGATATTCTGGTACGAAATGCCGGATTGCCTGATGTCATTCATTACGCGATCTGGATGTTAATGTTCTCTGTAGGTTGCTTGCTGGTCTCCTTATATTATCAGAAACTACGGAAGGAATTTAGCTGAAAGCATGAAGGAAAAAATTAAAACAGCGCGTTTATCCATTATTTCAAACAGTTGCTTAATAATCTTGAAGCTACTGGCAGGTCTTCTAAGTGGATCGGTAAGCATCATCTCAGAAGCTATCCATTCCGGCATGGACCTGGTTGCAGCCCTGATTGCTTTCTTTTCGGTAAAAATGTCTGATACCCCTCCGGATAATGAACATCCATATGGACATGGTAAGCTCGAGAATGTTTCCGGTGTGATTGAGGCCGTTTTGATTTTGATTGCGGCCGGATGGATCATTTATGAAGCCATTCGTAAGTTAATCAGTCCTGCTGCAATTGAAAACATTGAAATTGGTGCTGCAGTGATGGCTGTATCCGCAATCATAAACCAACTTGTTTCACGAAAACTCTATAAGGTGGCCAGAAAGACTGATTCCATAGCCCTTGAAGCTGATGCACTTCATTTGAAGGCCGATGTATACACATCAGTGGGTGTGGCTCTTGGATTAATGACGATATGGATTACAGGTTGGCATATCATCGATCCGGTTGTTGCTATTGGTGTTGCCCTGCTGATCATCAAAGAATCCTATATCCTGCTCAGAAGTGCCTATAGCCCGTTATTGGATACCTCACTCGCAGCAGAAGACACTTTGATAATAAATGATGTTATAAGTAAGAAAGGATACTCTTTTCACAACCTGAGAACCAGGAAATCCGGACGTTACAGATTTGCTGACCTGCACCTCGAATTGCCCATGGATATGTCCTTAAAGGATATCCACAGCATTTGTGATGAGATAGAAGAAGAAATCAAAAGCAGGATCGGTAATATGGAAGTTCATATACATGTTGAACCTTTTAGTCCATAAAAATGTGAAGAAAAGCAGGTATTTCGGAATGGACCGGAATATTTTTTTCACCGGTTTAACCAGTTTCCTTACCGATACGTCCACCAAAATGGTGTACAGTGTTATGCCTCTTTTTCTTTTGTCGTTAGGAGCCTCCAAAACGACTCTGTCTTTAATCGAGGGAATTGCGGAAAGTACTGCTTCCTTATTAAAGGCTCTTTCAGGTTTTTGGAGCGATAAGATCGGTAAGAAAAAACCTTTTATGATCTTCGGGTATAGCCTGACAGCCCTGATCACTCCGGTTTATGCCTTTGTGATCACCCCGTTTCAGGTTTTGGTATTCAGGTTCATTGAAAGGATTGGCAAGGGAATAAGAACTGCACCACGCGACAGCCTGATCAGCGGTTCAATGAATGAAAATGAAGCCGGTAAAAGCTTTGGCTTTCATAAAGCCATGGATAACAGCGGAGCTATTATAGGTCCGTTATTTGCCGGTTTGCTGTTATTCATTTTCCCTACCAGTTTTAAGTATGTTTTTCTTTTCTCCTCAGTACCTGCATTTATGGGTGCACTGACCCTGGTGTTTTTTATCCGGGAAATACAGGTAAAAAGAATTGAGGGTCAGCAAAAAATGTCTGTCAGGGGTTTGTCGAAGAAATTTATGTATTTCCTTATCATCATGTTTGTGTTCTCCCTTGGAAATTCAACAGATGCCTTACTGCTGGTGAAAACAAGCGAATCGGGCGTAAAGGACTCCTATGTTCCTTTTCTGTATATGCTGTTCAATATGGTCGCGGTTCTTCTCGCCATACCCGCCGGAAAACTTTCCGACAAGATGGGCAGGGGAAGACTGATTGTACTGGGTTTTCTGATTTATGCCCTGGTTTATATAATCTTTGGTTCATTCAATAATATAAAAGTATTTGCAGTGGCATTTGTCTTATACGGATGTTACAGTGCTCTTGCTGACAGCGCCCAGAAAGCACTTGTGGCTGATATTGTAGGCACTGAGGTTAAAGGAACAGGATTTGGGCTGTATCATGCCGTTTTAGGAATATCTTTACTGCCTGCAAGCCTTATTGCCGGACTGCTCTATGATAAGGTCAATTCAGCTGCACCTTTTTATTTCGGAGCCATAATGGCCCTGTTGGCTGCACTGTTAATGGCAATGTTTACGATTAATTTAAAAGTTAGGGAAACAGGTTTATAGCTTGTGGTTTTTTATACATCACTGCCTTCCCAAAGCTTATTTCTGAAATAGATTTTATATCTTGCACCGCTTAAAATGATTCATCTTTTTAAATTCATTGTAAACCAACCGGTCATATTCTTGTTATGAGGTAAACCGGATTTATTAAGAAGTATGGACCAATTAATCAAACAACTTAAACAAGATATTATTGAAGCACTGTCGCTGGAAGATGTGGTAGCTGATGATTTTAACGCCGACACTCCTTTGTTTGTCGAAGGACTGGGTCTTGATTCTATTGATGCCCTGGAACTTATTCTGCTGATGGAAAGGAAATACGGGATTAAAATCGAAGATCCCAAGGAGAGGCGGAATGTCCTGCGTAATGTAAGGACTATGGCTGAATGTATAACAAATCACAGAAATATAAACAGGTAATGTATCCCAGGGTTTATGTTACCGGAATAGGCATAATTTCGGCAACAGGCAACGGTACCGAAGAAACCCTGGATTCATTTTTTAACCTGAGAACAGGAATAGGCAAGCTCTCTTTGTTCAGATCAACTCATGCCGGTATTCCAGTAGCTGAAGTTAAATACAATAACACAATACTTGCCGGACACGCAGGTATTTATGAGCATGTGAACACATTTACACGCAATACGTTACTGGCCCTGGTGGCTTCGGAACAGGCAGTAAATAATTCCGGATGGACCGATACACAAGAGAAACATACCGGGATGGTATGGGCCACAACCGTGGGCGGGATGGATTTCAATGAGCAGTACTACCGCTCACTGCTGGAAAGTGATCAGCATAAGGATATTATCGGGACTCTTGACAGTGCAGATTGTACTGAAAAAGTTGCAGCGCGTTTTAATATCCGTCATCAAGTAACAACCATTTCCACGGCGTGTTCTTCTTCGGCTAATGCCATTATGCTTGGAGCGAGGTTGATCAGAACTAACCGGCTGCAAAGGGTATTGGTCGGAGGTTCTGACTCACTCACCAGGTTCACGCTTAACGGTTTTAATGCCCTTGAAATCCTGTCGCCAACAGGATGCCGGCCTTTCGATATGAACCGTAACGGACTTACCATTGGAGAAGGAGCAGCAGCACTGATTCTTGAATCGGAGGAAACAGCGGAACCTGATAGGATAATATGTGAACTGAGGGGATATGCAAATGTTAATGAAGCATTTCATGCCACAGCATCAACAGTTGATGGTTTTGGTGCTCTGCTTGCCATGGAGAAAGCACTTGAATCTGCCCGACTCAAACCATTGGAGATTTCTTATATAAATGCTCACGGGACAGGGACTGAAATTAACGATTTATCAGAAGGAAGGGCCATTGAAAAGTTATTTGGAAATCACATTCCTCCTGTCAGTTCTACGAAGGCATTCACCGGTCACACCCTTGGGGCCGCCGGTGCGATGGAGGCCATATTCTCAGCATTGGCTCTCAAATATCAAATACTGCTGCCGGGGTTGAATTTTGAGGCACAGATGCCTGAACTGTCATTTAAACCCTGCCTGAAAGCTGATCCTTACCCTTTAAACCATGTTGTATCTAATTCCTTTGGTTTTGGCGGTAGCAATACGACACTCATTTTGTCAAAAGCGTGAAATGAAACCATATATTCTGGCCAGTTGTATGATATCTCCGCAGTCCACCTGCAACGCGACAGGTTTTCCGGCTGAGGTTGTGGAATCAGTTGCTGACCGGCTCATTTGCATCGAACCTGATTACCGCGAACATATAAATCCCATACAGCTGCGAAGGATGCCCCGTATTCTCAGAATGGGACTTGCCTCTGCACAAATTTGCCTGAACAGGGCAAACAATGTCAGTCCCGATGCCATAATCGTGGGTACAGGTCTTGGATGTCTTGATAATCTCGAGAAGTTCCTGCTTGAGGTTCTTGACCATGACGAACATGTGACCAGCGTACTGCCCTTTATAAACTCCACCCATAATGCGGTAGCAGCTCAGATAGCCATGCTTTTAAGGAATCATAGCTATAATATTACCTATTGCCACAGGGGATTTTCGTTTGAAAGTGCACTCCAGGACGCTCTGATGCTGATTGAAGAGAAGCAGGCGAAAAACGTGCTGATGGGAGGGATTGACGAGTGTACGGATGACTTTATGAAATTGCACGGATACCTGGGATACTGGAAAAAACCGCTCAGCAATCTCCGGTTGCTGGCCGATAAATCATCAGGAACCATTGCCGGTGAGGGTTCGGCTTTCTTTATAATTTCCAGTGAATCAAGCCCTGATCTGCCAAAAGCAGTCATCGAAGGTGTTCACACCTTTCTTGCCCCAAAGCCTTTTGATGAAAATAATGTTGCACAGGAGATAGCCCAGTTCCTTCAAAAGGCCGGAACAGATCGGCAGGAAGTAGATGCCGTAATACTCGGCTTGAATGGTGATGCAGTTTACGACAGGAGTTATTGGGCTCTTCGTAATAATTATTTTGCCGGACACACGGAATTTATGTATTATAAGCACTTATGCGGTGAATATTATACAGCCGGTGCCTTTGCCCTGTGGCTGGGATCAGTTGTGCTCGAAAATCAGAACATCCCTGATAAGACAAGACTTACCAGGAAATCTTCCCGTCCTATCAGGTATCTGCTCTTATACAATCATTTCAGAAATACTGAACATTCATTGATCTTGTTAAAAAATGGCCAGTTTTGATGTCGTCATTATCGGTGCGGGTTTGGGAGGTTTATTATGTGGAAACATCCTGAGCAGGGAAGGATTCAATGTTTGCCTGATTGAAAAGAATCAAAAACTGGGAGGATCTCTCCAGACCTTTGGCCGCAAAGGCTGCATTTTTAATACAGGATTAAATTACACAGAAAGCCTGGATGAAGGACAGATACTGAATCAATACTTTCGGTATTTCGGTCTGCTGGGTAAGCTTAAACTTCAAAGACTCAATGAAGAGGGCTTCGAGATTATAGATTTCCCCGACAAGCAATACAGGTTTGCGATGGGGAAAGATCATTTTATCGAAACACTGGCAAAAGACTTTCCTTCCGAAAAAGAAGGTTTAAAAGCGTATTGCAGGAAAATCAATGAGGTATGTTCTGCGATCTCAATGTATACCTTATCGGAGACGCGGACTAACATTATCGATAACGAGAGTATCAACATCGGGGCAGCAGATTATATAAGATCAGTGATCTCGGACAGCAGGCTTGGGAACATCCTTGCCGGGAACAACATGCTCTATTCCGGAACCGAAAACAAAACGCCGCTGTATATCCACGCGCTGATCAATAATTCCTTTATCGAAAGTGCATATCGTATTATCGATGGAAGTCACCTTATGGTGAATATCCTGGCCGACAATCTTATTTCGAACGGAGGAACCATCATACGCGGTCAGAAAGTCGAAAAGCTGATCATGGAAAATGGCAGTGCCGGATATGTACAGATAGCCAATGGTGAGCAGATAAATAGCAAGTACTTTATTGCCAATATCCACCCGCAACAGGTCCTTGGTTTGGTTGAACCCGGCACCATGAGGAAATCATTTGGCAGCAGAATATCGGGTTTGCAGGACACTATGGGTATGTTCACTTTATACCTGGTTTTCAGAAAGGATACTATTCCATATGCACATTTTAATCATTATCATTTTAACCAGGATAATGTCTGGGTTGCCTCGGATTACGATCAAGCCAGATGGCCCCAAAATTACCTGTTCATGAATACAGCTACTTCAAACTCGGACCGGTTTGCAGAAAGTGCCTCTATAATAACTTATATGGATTATAGTGAGGTTAAAAAATGGGAAAATACGTTTACCGGCGACCGCGGTGATAATTACCTTGAATTCAAAGAGAAGAAAGCCTCCATCTTGCTTGACGCGGTAGAAAAACAGTATCCCGGCATCAGAAATCATATCGTTGCCCATTATACCTCAACGCCTCTTACCTGGCGTGATTATACCGGAACACGTGCCGGATCGGCATATGGAGTATTAAAGGATTATAACCGGCCGCTTGAATCAATGATTCTGCCCAGAACCCAGGTTCCCAATCTCTTTCTTACCGGTCAGAATATTAATGTTCATGGAATTCTGGGAGTAACCATCGGTTCATTTTTTACCTGTGCCGAACTTATTGATTTGCGCTATCTGATAAGGAAAATCAAGGCTGCTTGAAGACAGGCCATCAAATATCAAACAGTGAAACATGAAGTATGACGTTATTATCATAGGCAGTGGATTGGGAGGTTTGCAGTGCGCCTATATTTTAAGCAAAGAGGGATATAATGTCTGTGTGCTGGAAAAGAACCGGATTCTTGGAGGGTGTCTGCAAACATTTTCACGATGCGGAACAGTGTTTGACACGGGCATGCATTACATCGGTGGGATGGATGAGAATCAGATTCTTTACAGGCTTTTCAGGTATTTTGATCTCAACCGCAAGCTTAGATTGAAGAAGCTGGATGAGGACGGATATGATATTATCCGTTACAGGGGCAAAGACTATAAAATGGCTATGGGTTACGAAAGATTTACCGAAACCATGATCGAACAATTCCCGCACGACAGGACTGCTATTGAAAAATATGTATTTATGATGAAGGAGATCAGGGATTCGGTTGACCTTTACAACCTGGAGAACATTTCTTCCACCAACACCAAATACCTGAAGTATTATGGCATGAGCATAGCCGAATTTCAGGATTCCATAACCGACAATCAGATCCTGAGAAATGTATTGACAGGGCTGGCTCCTTTATATGGGGGCATGAAAGAAACTGCTCCCCTGTATATCCCTATGATTATTCATTCATCCTATATCGAAGGTGCCTACCGGTTTATCAATGGTGGCTCACAATTGAGTGATTTTCTTGCTGAATCGGTAACCGCTTTTGGAGGGACCATTCTTAAAAAAGCCGAGGTTACACATGTCTTTCATGAAAATGGCAGGGTTACGTCGGTTGAAATCAATCATACCGACCGGCTGGAAGCAAATCAGTTTATCTCTGACATACATCCGAAAACTTTCTTGAGACTTCTGGATGAACAAGCGTTTAAGCGGGCATACCGGAACCGTGTCAACAGTATCGGAGAGACATATGGCATGTTTTCGGTTTACCTGTTGATGAAAGAAAATACTTTCAGGTACATCAATAAGAACTATTTCATCTATCATGTTAACAATCTGTGGAACGACTTTCACTATACCCAGGATATTTGGCCGGGAGGTTATATGATTCATTTTTCTCCACCGGTAACACAAAATATGGAATTCACCGATGCCGTGATCGTGAATACCATTATGCGCTGGGAGGAAGTACTGCCATGGGTAAATACCACCGTCGAGAACAGGGGAGATGAATACCTGGCATTCAAGGAAAGAAAATCAGCGAAAGTGCTGGAAACCTTAGAAAAGGATTTTCCCGGTATCAGAAGTGCCATTAAGTTCATATATACTTCATCACCCCTTACGTACCGCGATTACACCGGTACCTGGGAAGGTTCTGTATATGGCATACAGAAGGATTATCATAATCCCATGAAAACTTTAATTTTGCCAAGAACCCATTTGAAAAACCTTCTGTTAACAGGTCAGAATACCAACATACATGGCGTGGTTGGAGTTACGATTGGTTCATTCCTGACCTGTTCGGAATTACTGGGCAAGAAATACCTGATGGAAAAAATGCGGAATGAAGGGTAAAGGAAAGAAACGGTTCCGGAAGTTGCTGGTAAGGGCAGGCCTTGGATTTCTAATCGTTATCCTGGCTGCAGTGATTTACTTTGCCATTATTGCCATTGACCGGCCACCAGAAATAACTGACAGGTCCAGCCTTGAAATCGAAAGGATACAGTATGGCGACAGTACCTATACTTTCGGGCAAAACTGGCTGCGCAGAGGTGAAAGCGGTCTATGGGAAGCCTATATTGAAGGCAGGCCTTTTGAACGGGGGGTGGCTTTCGGACAACTGACCAGGGAACTGCTTTATATTCAGGAGACTTCGTTTGTGGAGCAGATAAGGGAATTAATTCCCTCAGACCATTACCTGAAGCTATTGAAATATTTTATTGCCTTTTTTAACCGGAACCTTGATAAAAACATACCGGATGAATATAAAGAGGAAATCTACGGAACATCGTTTGCCTGTGATCCTGAATACGACTTCATAGGATCGGGTTATCAGCGTCAGCTGAATTACCATGCTGCACATGATATCGGGCATGCTATGCAAGGGCTTAACCTGGTTGGTTGTACATCTTTCTCGGTATGGAACGGCTCTTCTGCCGATTCATCATTGCTGGTGGGCAGGAACTTTGATTTCTACATGGGAGAGAAATTTGCTGAAAATAAAATCGTCTGTTTTATTAATCCTGACAATGGATACAAATTTATGATGATCACCTGGGCCGATCTGATAGGGGTGGTCTCAGGCATGAATGAGAAAGGTCTGACCGTTACCATCAATGCATCCAAATCGACCTTACCAAGGCAGGCTGCCACACCGGTAACCATTCTGGCCAGGGAAATTCTGCAATACGCAGCAAACATTCAGGAGGCGCATGAAATATCCAAAAAGCGCCAGTTGTTTGTTTCAGAATCCATCATGGTAGGTTCGGCAATCGACCATAAAACGGCTATTATTGAGAAATCACCTGAAAAGGATGAACTGGTTAATCCTGAATCGGACAGGATCATTTGTTCCAACCATTTCCGGGGACACGCCTTTGCTTCAGATAAAATCAACCTTGAAAACATTCACGGTTCGGATAGTTATGCCAGATATAAACGAGTGGAAGAGCTCCTGAACCGGAGGGACCAGTTCACCGTTGGTGAGGTTGTTGCCTTATTAAGAAACCAGCGTGCTCTTGGTGATGTTGATGTAGGTATGGGGAACCAGCTTGCCATAAACCAGCTCATCGCGCATCATGCTGTGGTATTTAAGCCCGGCAGCCTGAAGGTTTGGGTTTCCACAGGACCCTGGCAACTGGGTAAATTTGTTGCTTATGACCTTAGAAAAATATTTAAACTTGACACAGGCAGTATTCAGGAACATCATGAAATATATACGGAATCTTTAACAATTCCGGCAGATACCTTTTTAACCACATCTGCATACCGGGATTTTCGTCAGTACCTGCTGATGACCAGGCAGCTCAGACAGTTCAGGAACAATCGTGAATCCCTTCCGGATGGTTTTGTAGCGGCTTACTTGAATTCAAATCCTTCGCTGTATCTCACGTATGTAAATCTGGGTGGTTATTACCACCACATGAAAGCCTTCCGGGAAGCATATTCATTTTACACGGCTGCCCTGAATCATAAATTACCCGGGAGAGACGAAGAGAAAAAACTCAGGGAAATCTCTGAAGAAATAAAAAACAAAATTCACCATGGCAATTCCCGAAATTGAGACCAGAAGCCTCAAAGAAATCCGGCTATACCAGGAAAAGCAGCTTAAAAACCTGCTGGAATACCTACAGAAAAACTCCGGATTTTATGCTTCATTCTTTAAAAAGCATAAGACCGATGTTGTGGCAATTAATACGCTGGAGGATCTGAGGCACATTCCTCCCACCACCAAAGAAGATCTTCAAATGCATGGTGCTGATTTCGTCTGTGTGGATAAAAGCCGGATTGTGGACTATATTACCACTTCAGGTACACTAGGTGAACCGGTGACTTTCGCCATGACGGATAATGATCTGAATCGCCTGGCATTCAATGAGTACCTTGGATTTACCTGTGCAGGCTGTACAAGTCAGGATGTTTTTCAGCTCATGACTACCATTGACCGGCGTTTCATGGCAGGCCTGGCTTATTTTCTCGGTTCAAGGATGCTTAAATCAGCCATGATAAGGGTTGGCAATGGTATACCTGAACTGCAATGGGATTCCATTCAGCGGTTTTCCCCAACCACGCTTGTTGCTGTACCTTCATTTCTGCTCAACATTATTGATTATGCCGAAAAAAACGATATCAACCGCCATACATCAAGCGTAAAGAAAGTAATCTGTATCGGTGACTCCATCCGCAATACCGATTTTACCTGGAATACACTGGGAAAGAAAATAACGGAGCGCTGGCCGGAACTGAAACTTTACTCAACCTATGCCTCAACAGAGATGGCAACCTCATTTACCGAATGTGAATATGGAGTAGGTGGGCATCATCACCCTGATTTACTGATTGTTGAATTTCTCGATGAGCACGACAAGCCTGTCCCTCCTGGAATACCTGGAGAGGTAACCGTAACGACCCTTGGTGTTGAAGGTATGCCCTTGTTACGGTTCAAAACAGGAGATATTTCAACGGCTCACCATGAACCGTGTAAATGCGGCCGGAATTCCATCCGTCTGGGTCCCGTTATCGGACGCAAAAAGCAAATGATAAAATATAAAGGAACAACTCTGTATCCTCCGGCTTTGTATGATATACTCGACAATATCGACGGGATAAAAAATTACGTTGTGGAGGTTTATACCAACCAGATCGGCACCGATGAAATATTAATCAGGGTAGGAGCCGCCGATCATTCCGAGAGTTTTGAAAAGATTATCAAGGATCACTTCAGGGCAAAGCTGCGTGTTGCCCCGTCCATTTCATTTGAGACAACCGATTATATCAGCAGTCTGCAGTTTCCTCCCATGAGCCGGAAGCCGGTTAAATTGATAGATAGAAGATGAAATGCAATGGTAAACGGTAACCAGTAAACGGTAAACAGCAAAAATACCGTTTACCGTTCACCGGCTGCTCACCGTTTACCGATTACCGGCTGCATTCTGGTTCCTGCTGGCTCAAGCAGTGCCAGCTACCGAGTCCCCAAATGATTTCAACTGAATCGATGCCAATCACCGGGCGATCTTCAAAGCAATACTGAAGGAGAGAAATAGCCGCATCATCCTCCTTGCATCGGTAGGTCGGTACCATAACCCCGGTATTGGCGATGTAAAAGTTCGCATAAGATACCGGAAGTCGCTGTCCGTTATAATACATGGGTTGGGGCATGGGAAGTTCAACAATATTCAATTGTTTGCCGTGCAGAAGCCTGAACCGACCCAGCTTCTTAAGGTTTTGCTTCAAAGGCCTGTAATTCGCGTCTGCCTTGTTATGTTCCACAACGGTAATCACAGTGTCCTCCCCAACAAACCTGGTCAGGTCATCTATGTGTCCGTCGGTATCATCTCCTTCAATGCCGTCACCCAGCCATAATACCTGTTCCACACCATAGTAATTCATCAGGAATTCTTCGATCTGCTGCTGATTAAGTCCGGGATTACGGTTCGGGTGCAATAAACAGGATGTTGTTGTCAGCAGGGTTCCTTTGCCGTTAAAATCCACCGAACCTCCTTCCATAACAATACCGGGGAAGAAAACAGGTAAACCCAGCAGTTCACCGATTCTGGCAGGTAGCATGGTATCCAGTTCGGCGGGATATTTGCCTCCCCATCCGTTATATTTCCAGTTCACAATGGCCTTAGGCTTTTCAGCATCGGGATTCAAAACAAATGCAGGTCCATGATCCCGGCACCAGGCATCGTTGGTGGGAAGCAAATGAAGCCTGATATTATGCATATTAACTCCTGCTTCCGAGAGGGATATTGTTACCCTATCGAACATCTCATGGTCAGTAACATTGATATTTACAGTTTCCCCTTTGGAGAGTTCTTTGATAAACCGATGATAGTATGGAAAGATTGTGTTTATTTTCCCTGGCCATGAAGCTTCATTATGCGGATAACTCAGCCAGGTTGCAGCATGCCTTTCCCACTCGGCTGGGAAGTGATATCCCAGTTCGCGTGGAGTAGCAGTATAGCGAATAGCCATGTAATGTTTCAGGATTTCAGATATCTTTTCAACAGGGGCTGATAGGTATCAATACGCCGGTCACGCATAAAAGGCCAATGTGAGCGGTAAAAGTCGGACTGCCCCGGATTAATCTCTGTTACATGAATATCTTCCCGGTCATGCGGAGCCTGATAAAGCACTTTTCCAAACGGATTGACTACAAAAGAACCTCCCCAGAATATCATATTTTTTTCATGTCCTGTACGGTTTACCGCAACAACGTGCACACCGTTGGCAATTGCATGAGATCGCTGGATAGTCAGCCATGCCTCGTATTGCTCCTGATTTACGGCTTCTTTCTGGGAGGCTGCCCAGCCAATGGCTGTGGGATAAAAAAGTATTTTGGCTCCCATCATACTGGTGATGCGCGCAGCTTCGGGATACCACTGATCCCAGCATACCAGCGTTCCAATACTGCCAAACCTGGTATTAAAGACCCTGTATCCTTCATCTCCCGGAGCAAAATAAAACTTCTCATAGAATCCCGGATCATCGGGGATGTGATTCTTTCTGTATTTTCCAAGATATGTACCATCAGCATCCAGAACAGCAACCGTATTAAAATGGATGCCTGCATCAACCTTTTCAAACAGCGAAGCGATGATCACCACCTGAAGTTCCCTGGCCAGTTTCTGAAGATTCTCACAGGTGGGACCCGGAACAGGTTCAGACATTCTGAAATTCTCATAGTTTTCTGAATCGCAGAAATAGGCCGAGGTAAATAGCTCCTGCAGGCAGATAATATTGGCACCCTCCTGCGCTGCCTGCCGGATGCCGTTTATTGCCTTCAGCAGATTTGCCTCCACTTCAACACTGCAAGTGGATTGGATGATTCCTATTTTGATTTTGCTGGGGCCCACGTACTTTTTATGTAAAAATAGAGAAAAAATGGATTCTTATAGCACCATGTCCGGTGCTGTTGTTTTAAACGGTGAAGTTCATCGTCCGGCCAAAAAGTCGGTTATATTGTCAATGATTCCCTGCATAAGTCTTTCCCTGGATTCACAGCTGGCCCAGGCAATATGAGGTGTAATCAAAAGCTTTCCGGGATGATCAATGTGAAACAGCGGATTGCCTGTATCGGGGGGCTCCTTAAGCAATACATCCAGTCCGGCACCTCCGATCAGATTTTCATTTAGTGCACAGGCCAGATCGCTTTCATTAATAATGCCTCCGCGGCCGGCATTGATGATCAAAGCCTCTTTTTTCATTTTCCGCAGTTCTTCGTAACCGATCAGGTCGCGTGTTGAAGCAGTGAGCGGACAATGAATGGAAATGATATCACATTCGGTGAGGAGCTTGCTGAGTGGAAGGTGTCTGTACCCGGTATCGAGATTCCTTTGTGTTGTGGAATAATAATATACTTCTGCTCCAAATGCTGTAGCTGCAATTGCGACCCGCTTACCTATGGTTCCCATCCCTATAATACCAAATTTTTTGCCAGCAAGTTCA
>Ga0299915_10001007_pt1 | contig 20603 bp, 17 predicted proteins | sample RVTome_13_FD_200263 | JGI IMG/M metagenome (GOLD analysis project Ga0299915, IMG submission 200263) | Soil microbial communities from uranium-contaminated site in the Upper Colorado River Basin, Wyoming, United States - RVT92D227 (version 2) ... | reverse complement strand
GCCGCGCGATCGCAGCAGACCGACCGACAGTAGGGATAGGTCAGCCGCAATGATGGTGGCCATGAGAAGCCAGAGACCGCTTGGCACCGGGGTCAGCGATGCGGAGCGACGCAACAGAGACCTGCGGGCTGACATGGACCCCCTCCCCATCCGTGCGCGAATCTTAGATGAGCCCACCGACGGCTGGTCAAGAGAGACAAAACCCCGATGGGCCATTTCCGGCAAGGCTGAGCCGCCTGAACGGCACGTACGCGCGGATACCATCAGTCCCGCGAAGCCGCCATGCTGGTCGTCTAGAACGCGGACGCCTCGCTGAGCCGCGCGCGGCGAACCTGGTGAGAGAGCGGCTTCCGCCGAGCCCACCCGGGTCCCCCCCGGATATCGGGAGCGTCAACCCCAGGGACTTCACTCTGGCTCGACCCCATGCTCCCTGAGAGCGGACGTCTTCATCCTCATGCCCTTGGCGCGTGACGAGGGGTCCGTCAGCTCCTGGGGCTGGAACTCGGCGCGGCCGACTAAGTCTTCAAGCCTACTTGGCTCGCGAACTTGCCGCGAGGGCCGGTCTATTGCGGACGTCAGCACCGCAGTCATACCTGCTCCTCCACCGAGTCCATTCGTCGGCTGGCCGGCGAAAGGCGCGAGTACCAGACCATGCCCACCAAACCCGCCAGGGCGCCACCGATACCGCCGACCTGGAGCGTGTGGCGAGGACCCAGCGCGTGCACCACGAGGCCGCCCAAGCCGGTTGCCCCGAGTTGAGTCCCCACGACCACCGCCGCATAGGCCGAGAAGACCCGCCCCCGCAACCTGTCCGGAACGCGATGATGTATGAGGCTCCTCCCGGCCACGTTCTCGACACCATTCGCCACTCCCCCAAGAGCGAACATCGCCGCGGCCAACGGGAGATTCGGCGAAATACCCGCAAGGGCTATCGCCCCGCCGCCGCCGACGGCCCCGGCAAGGATGGCGATGGCCAGGGCACGGGGCGGGAGCCTTCGCGCCACGACGGTGGCCCCGAACACCATGCCCAGCATCCAGCAAGTCGCGAGGATTCCGAATCCCAGGTCACCCGCCGCAAGTCCCCGCGGTGGCGCGTCCTTCGCGAAGAACACCTCGGCAACGGTCACGGTGGCGGCGAACAGAACGAGGGTGCCCACCGTCGCGGTGATCAGCAGCAGCAAACGGTCTCTCAGGATGAAGGACAGACCGTCTCTTGCCCGTTCCTTCCTTTCGCCCGCGGCCGATCCTGCCGCATCGAGCGACGGGGCCCCCACCTTCAACGTGAGGGCGGCGCCGCCGATGACGAGGAAGCTGAGCGCATCGAACAGGAGCGCCGGTGCGGACCCTGGGCCCGCAACGATGGCACCTGCGGCGAAGGGACCAAGCACCGCGCCTATGTAGCCCGCGGTCTGCAGGTAGCCGTTCGCCTCCGTGACCCGATCCAGACCGGCGATCGCGGGGACCAAGGCGAAGGTCGCCGGTTGCGCGAACGCGAAGCCGACCCCAAGGCCGAACGACAACACGAGGATGGCGGGGACACTGTGCGCGAAGGCCAGTCCACCGGCCAGGCAGGCCTGAACGAACGTGGCTGCGGCAAGCAGCTTGGCTCGGTTGACTCGGTCCGCGACCAGACCCGCAAGGGGGGCAAAGATCACGAGCGGGGCGAGCCCGGTGATCAGGAGGGCGGCGACGACCCATGTCGACTTCGTCTGATCGGCCACTCGAATCGTGAGGGCTATCAGCGCGAGCTCGTCGCCGAATGCCGACAGGCCCGACGCCAGCAGGATCACCCGGAACGGGCGCGTCCTCAGCGTGCTGCTCACATCGTTACTCCCGAGTAACCCGTCGGCTAACCGCCCTGTATAGCAGGAACGCATCCCGCGTGCCTAGGAGCTTCCCCGGCCGTTGGGCGCCGAACGGCGAGGCCTGCGCTCACCTCGCAGTAGCATCACCCCCGTGAAACCGCGCATCCTGGTCGTCGAGGACGAGGACGCCATCGCCCAGCCGCTCGCGGAGAACCTCGAGAGAGAAGGCTTCGCCGCGGAGGTTGCCTCCACTCTCGAGGCGGCTCGCGACGCCTACGAGCGTCAACTCCCGGACCTGATCCTGCTCGACGTCATGCTCCCCGACGGGGACGGGCGCGACCTCGCCCGCGAGATCCGAAAGGGGTCGGACGTCCCGATAATCATGCTCACAGCGCGTGGCGAGGAGGTCGATCGCGTCCTCGGCCTCGAGCTGGGCGCGGACGACTACGTCGTCAAGCCCTTCTCGGCGCGCGAGCTCGCCGCTCGCATCCGCGCGATCATGCGCCGCCGGAGGCTCACCGAGCGCCGTGGCACCATCCACGTGGGCGCGATCCTCCTCGACCCGGCCTCTCGCACCGTCACGAAGGCGAGCGAGCCGGTCGAGATGGCCGCCAAGGAGTTCGATCTCCTCCACCTCCTGATGTCGAACGCCGGCCGCGTCGTCCGCCGCGAGGAGGTCATGGACGAGGTCTGGGACCCGCATTGGTTCGGCCCCACGAAGACACTCGACGTGCACATCTCTTGGCTTCGCAAGAAGATCGAGGATGATCCGTCGAGCCCCCGCTACATCACGACCATCCGGGGTGTCGGCTTCCGGTTCGCGACGAACGAGGACCTGGTGGGCGAGGGATAGGAGGCGCCACGAAGGTCAGGAGCCGTCTCGTCATCGCGTTCGCCTACATCCTGGTCACGGTCATCGTGACGCTGGAGGTGCCGCTGGCCTTCAACCTTCAGCGCCGGGCGAGGGCGGAGGCAGTCGGAGACGCGGAGAACGGCGCGATGCTCGTCGCCGCCGACATGGGCGCCGAGCTGACCACGCGCCCGCGGGCACTTCAGAGATACGTCTACCGCAACTTCAGCCAGACGCAAGACGGCCGCGCCATCGTCATCGATCCCGACGGCACCCTGATCGCCGACTCCCTGGGCCCCGACGATCTCGGCACCGGCTACGCGACGCGCGGGCGACCGGAGCTGCTGGCTGTTCTCCGTGACATGAGGCCGCATTCCGAGATCCGGCACAGCGAGACGCTCGGGCAGGACATCCTGGTGGCCGCCGCCCCGATCCTCGACGAAGGGAGGTTCTTCGGCGCGGTTCGCTTGACGACGGGCGTGGGCGTCGTCCAGGACCGGGTGCGGCGCGTGGTCGGCGGCCTCGTGATCATCGGTCTTGCCTCCCTCCTCGCCGGGCTCATCATCGCCTTCGCGCTCGCCGGATCGCTCTCACGTCCGCTTTCCAAGCTGGCCGACGCGGCGAAGCGCCTCGGCGAGGGTGACCTCTCGGCCCGCGCCGAGACCTCCCAGGGCACGAAGGAGGTTGCCCAGCTCGCGGAGTCGTTCGACGAGATGGCCGACCGGCTCGAGGCCACGGTGAAGGCACAGCGCGAGTTCGTTGCCAACGCCTCGCACCAGCTGAGGACGCCGCTGACCGGCGTGAAGCTGCGGCTCGAGTCCGCGATCGCGGAGGCACCGAGCGAGGAGATCCGGCATCAGCTCGAGGCGGCCGAAACGGAGGTCGACCGCCTGGCCGAGATCGTCGAGCGGCTGCTCGTGATGGCCCGGCGGGTGGAGCGTGGCGGCCCCAGCGAGGTGGACCTCGGGGACGCGGTCCACAGAGCCGTCGAGCGCTGGAGAGAGCGCGCGACCCTCCGCGGCGCGATGCTGGACTCGATCGGCGAAGGCGGCCGGGCGGTCGGAGACCCTGCCGACCTCGACCAGGTCCTGGACAACCTCATCGACAATGCCATCACCCACGCCCCCAGTCCGGTGCTGATCGAGACCGGGCGTTCCGGCGGCGGCAAGCTGCTCGTGGCCGTCGAGGACCGCGGCCCCGGGATCCCTCTCGAGGAACGCCTCCGTGTCACCGAGCGCTTCTTCAGGGGACGGAACGCGCCCCCGGGAGGCTCGGGCCTCGGTCTCGCGATCGTGCGCGAGCTAGTGGAGAAGTGGGGCGGGGAGGTCGCGGTGACCACCGGGACCCAAGGGGGTACACGGGTCGAGATCCGCCTGCTCGCCGCAGATGGCGAGGGGCCTTAACCCGCACTTAGCAGTCCGAGGACTAGCCTGGAGACGTGAGGCGAGCACTGATCGTGGTCGCGTGGGGCCTAGCCGGTCTCCTCGTCGCCGGAGGGCTCTCCGTCGGCGCGTTCGCGCTCGCCGGCAACGATCTGGGCGACACGACCCAGGTGAGCATCCACACGAAGACCGAACACGCAGTTCTCGACGACGAGTCCGCGAGTCCGGTCCAGGCCACGACCACGCACAGCCCGGACACGGATGGAAAGCCGACCGAGAGCCCCACTCCCGAAGACCACCACTCCTCGCCCGACTCCGGCGCCGGTGACAACGATCGGGAAGGTGACGACTAGGGATGACACCGGCCGCCCGGAACGTCGCTCACTGGGTCTGGTTCCCGCTTCGGGTCACGATCGGCTTCGTCATGCGCAACGGGAAGCGGATCTTCGTGACGGTCGCGGGCATGGTGCTGCTGCTCGCCGGGCTCGTGATGATGGTCACGCCCGGCCCGGGAATCCTCCTGATCCTCGCCGGGCTGGCGGTGCTCGCCTCCGAGTACGTCTGGGCCCAGCGCACGCTGAACTACGCCAGGGCGAAGACCGAGCAGGCCAAGAACAAGGTGCTCGGGCGGGGGCCCGACGGCTCGAAGGGCGAGGGACCAGACCAGTAGGCCCGTCCGCTACTAGGCTTGCGCGCGTGGGGAACATCCTGATCGGCACCTCGAGCTGGACGGACCCGACCCTGGTCAAGGACGGCCACTTCTACCCGCCCTCCGCGAAGAGCGCCGAGGCTCGGCTCAGGTACTACGCGACCCAGTTCCCCCTCGTGGAGGTCGACTCCACCTACTACTTCCCCCCGTCGGAACGCAACGCCGTCCTTTGGATCGAACGCACGCCGCCCGAGTTCACGTTCAACGTCAAGGCGTACTCCCTGCTCACGAACCACCCGACGAAGCCCGAGTCGCTCCACTCGGACCTGAGGGACGAGCTGTCGGAGAATCTCCAGGGCAAGCGGAACCTCTACCGGGAGCAGCTTCCCGAAGGAGTGGTCGAGGAGGTCTGGAAGCGGTTCCACGACGCGCTCATGCCGCTTCACTCCGCCGGTAAGCTCGGCGCCGTGCTGTTCCAGTTCCCCCAGTGGTTCGTGATCGGCCGCAAGAGCAAGGACTACGTCCTCGAGTGCGCCGAGCGTTTGCGGGATTTCCGCATCGCCGTCGAGTTCCGGCACGAGGCCTGGCTCTCGGAACGGAACCGCGAGGAGACGCTTTCGTTCCTGGAGGAGCACGACCTGCCGTTCGTGTGCGTCGACATGCCGCAGGGATTCGACTCCAGCCTGCCGCCGATCGCGGCCGCGACGGCGAGCGACCTGTCGATGGTGCGCTTCCACGGCCGTAACACCGAGGCGTGGGGGGCGAAGTCCGAGACCGCCTCCGAGCGCTTCCGCTACGAGTACGTGCAGGAGGAGCTGCTCGAGTGGGTGCCCCGGATCAGGGAGATCGCCGGGCAGACCCGCGAGACGCACGTGCTCATGAACAACTGCTACCAGGACTTCGCGGTGAACAACGCGCGCCAGCTCGGCGGGATGCTCGGGCAGGGCGGGCTGCTCGAGGAGTAGGGAAAGCCCGGCCGGAGCCGGGCCCGGTCGGTGACACCCGCCGGCCGTCGGGTACGCTCGAAGCGTGTTCGGACGTTCGTGGCGAATCGCGACCATCGGGGGAATCCCGGTCAACGTGGACTCCTCGTGGATCTGGATCGCGGTCATCCTGACCTACCTCCTCTGGACGGATTTCCAGACGCTCTATTCGGGCCGTCGGCCCGGTGCAGCGCTCGGACTCGCGCTCTTCGGAGCCGCTCTGTTCTTCGGCTCGGTGTTCCTGCACGAGCTCGCGCACGCGATCGCGGCCCGGGCGAACGGGATCAAGGTCTTCGGGATCACGCTAGTGGTGTTCGGAGGCTTCACGAGCGCGCAGTCCGACGAGAAGGGGCCTGGGGCATCGTTCTTGATCTCTGCGGTCGGCCCAGGCACGAGCCTTGCTCTGGGTGCCGTCTTCTGGGCCCTCTTTCGGGCGACCAACGGGCCCGCCGACTTGGTGTCGCCGGTGTCCAGGGTCTTCAGGTGGATCGGCGTGCTCAACCTGCTCATGGCCGGGCTCAACTTCCTGCCCGGTTTGCCACTGGATGGTGGCCGCATGCTCGAGGCCATCGTGTGGCGACTGACAGGCGACCATCGGCGCGCGCCCCCGGGCGCGGCGAGGGCGGGGGTTGTCGTCGCCGGCCTCCTGGTCGCGGGCGCGGTGTTTGTGCTGAGCCGGCACCAGGACCCGAACATGGCCTTCTGGCTCGCGATCATCGCGTTGTTCGTCTTCCAGGGCGCGCGGGCTTCGGAACGGCAGGTCGGGGTCCGCGAGCGGCTGACGAGCGCCACCGTCGCCGACGCCATGGAGCCTCCCCCACCGGCGGTGCCGTCCGACATGACGCTGTCCGAGGCGCTGGACCGTTACCTGCGTGGACACGAGCACGAGGGGTTCCCCGTCGTCGAGAACGGTCGAGTCATCGGCATGCTGTCGTTCAACTCGGCGCGGGAGGTTGGGGTGAACGATCCGCTTAGGCCAGTCAGGGACGCCCTGGTGCCGCTCTCGCAGGTGCTCACCGTCGAAGCCGAGGAGCCGCTCGATCAGGCCGCGGCGCACCTGGAAGCCGGACGCGCCGCCCTCGTGCTCAGAGACGGCGAGCTCGTCGGCGTGATCAGCGGGAGCGGCCTGGCCCGCTGGGCGACCTCCCACCGCTGACGAGACACCCCAACGGGCCTGTCGGCGGGTGGGGGTAGCATCGCCCTCGGTGGCCCCCAAGACGAACCAACCAGACCCCGATCAGCAGCGCGTCCTCGAGCACGAGAGCGGACCCTTGCTCGTGACGGGCACCGCCGGAACCGGCAAGACTTGGGTACTGCGCGAGCGGTTCGCGCGCCTGATCGAAGCCGGCGAGGCACCCGAACGCATGGCCCTCGTCCTCCGATCCAAGCGGGCGCGCTTCGAGGCCCGCGCAGCGCTCAGGGAGCGACTGCCCCTGTCGCTGCCGGCCCTCAACGTCACGACGGTGCACGGACTCGCCTACCAGGTCGTCAGCCGTCGTTACCCCAACCTCGGCTACGCGGAACCTCCCCGGACCCTGGACGCCGCCGACCAGTTCGCGCTGGTGCAAGACCTGCTACGTGGCGAGCGGGAGACGCTCACGGCCGAATGGCCTGCGTTCGGCTCCATGCTCGACCTGCGCGGATTCGCCGACGAGATGCGCCAGTTCGTGCTGCGCTGCCAGGAGGCGCTCGTGAGGCCGGACGAGATCCTCGAGCGAGCGCAGCGAGCTGGTCTCCCCGGATGGCGGGACCCCGCCGGCTTCTACAAGCGTTACCTCGAGGTCCTCGACGCCCAGGGCCTGGTCGACTTCGCGGGACTGGTCGAGCAGGCGGCCGTGGCGGCTTCCGAGGGGGAACCCCTCTTCGACCACCTCCTCGTCGACGACTTCCACGACTCGACGCTCGGGGCCGAGGCGCTGCTCGCGGCGCTCTCGGCGCCGGACCTCGTGGTCGGCGGGGATCCCGAGTCCCACGTCTTCTCGTTCCAGGGCATGACCGACGTTCCGATCAGATGCTTCGTCGAACGGTTCGGCGCCGAGGAGGTTCGCCTCGGTGCCCGCCACCGCGGATCGGGCCCGGTCGTCGAGGCCTGGCGAGCCCCACACACGTGCGAGGAGCATGCGGCCGTCGCGCGAGAGCTTCGGAGGATCCACGCCGAGGAGAACGTCCCCTGGAATTCCATGGCTCTTCTCGTCAGGCGGCAGGGTCCTCCGATGGACGGGCTCCTTCGCGCGCTCGACGACGCCGGCGTCCCCAGGGACACCGGCGAGAGCGGGCTCTCGCCCTCCGCCTCGCCGGCGACGCTGCCGTTCGTCCTCGCGCTCCGGTGGGTCGTGGCCGACGCCGATCTCCGAGACGAGCTTGCGGAATCAGTTCTCACGTCGGAGCTCGGAGGCCTCTCTCCCGCGTCCGCCAGGTCGCTCCTGCGCGCGGCCCGCGCTGAGGGCCGCAGGCCCGGGGAATCGCTCGCGCTCGACGTGGGCCTCTCGGAGGTCGAACGGCGATCCCTCGCCGAGCTGCGCGCGACTCTGCTGGCGGCAGAGGGGAAGCGCTCGTCGGTGCTCGACGCCTTCGCGGTCCTGTGGCGCGACCTGCCGTACTCGCGACGACTGGTCGAGGCGGCGGGGCGCTCCCATGTGGCCGACGCGGACCTCGACGCGGTCCTTGCCTTCTCCCGTCTCGTCGCTCGTGCCGGCGTCTCCTCGGATCCCTCGGTCGAGGCTTTCCTGGGACTCACGGAGGTGAGCGAAGGCGCTCCCGCCCTCGCCGCCCAGCGTGAAGGGGGCCGGGACGTCGTCGAGGTGCTCACGGCGCACGCGGCGGCCGGCTTGGAGTTCGACACCGTGATCGTCGTGGGAGCGGTTGAAGGTGACTTCCCCAGCCTCGCGCGACCAGAGCCGATGTTCGACCTCGCCGCGCTCGACGGCGCCCGGTCACGCTCCGAGGTCAACCGCGCTCGGCTGGCCGACGAACGCAGGCTGTTCAACATGGCCATCGGGCGTGCTCGCAGGCGCGTGGTGCTGACCGCGAGCGACCCGCACGGCCTGGAATCCGACGAGAAGGTCGGATCTCGATTCGTCGATGAGCTTGGACTGCGGTGGAAGAACGTCGAGACCGGGCCAACCGTCGTTCCGGTCTCGGTCGCCGAGGCGTCAGGACTGTGGCGGCGCTCGCTCGCCGAGCAGGGCACGCCGCCCGTCGGGCGGCTCGCCTCCCTGGCGGGGCTCATCGCGCTCGGCGAGGACCCGGGCAGGTGGTGGTTCCAGCGGGACTGGACCGAGCCGGCGGAGGCCGAGGAGCGCTCGCTGCACCTTTCGTTCTCGCGTCTGGACCACCTCGAGAACTGCCAGCTCCAGTACGTGCTGTCCGACGAGCTCGGCCTGGACGTGACCGGCGGGTACCAGGCGTGGGTCGGGCGACTGGTCCATCAGCTCATCGAGGACTGCGAGAACGGGTTGGTCGAGCGCACGCCCGACGCGCTGGTCGCCGCCCTGACCGAGCGCTGGCAGCAGAACCGGTTTCCCTCGTACGCAGTCTCCGAGGCCGAGCGTCGCCACGCGATCCGCGTGCTCATACCCAACTGGTTCGCGCGGTACGGAACCCTGCCGGCCGAGGCGACCGAGCGCCGGTTCCAGCTCGAGTACGAAGGCGCCCTCGTCAACGGGGTGATCGATCGGATCGGATCGGTTCCCGAAGGTAAGCGGCGCATCACCGACTACAAGACCGGCAGCGCCGACAACGCCGGCCGCCCCGCCGAGAGCCTCCAGCTCGGCATCTACTACCTCGCCGTGAGCGAGTGCGGCGACCTCGCCCCCTATCGCCCCGTGGGCGCGGTGGAGCTCGCCTACCTCGCCGGCAAGAGGGGAAAGTGGGAGCTCGTTCCTCTCTCGTGGGACCTGTCGGGCGTGGAGGAGGACTACAAGACACGGATGCGCGAGCGCCTTTCCGAGCTCATCGCCACCGTGAGACTGCTGGGTGAGGAGGGGCGTTACGTGCCGAGCACCACCGCGAACTGCTTCTTCTGCAGGTTCCAGACGCTCTGCTCGCGGTATCCGGAGGGCGGCGAGGTGCTCCCGTGAGCGCGCCCTACCCGAAGCCGATCGTCGACTTCTTCGGCGCCGAGCCGACGCCGGAGCAGTGGCGTGCCATCTCCATGCCGCTCGTGCCGTACGTGCTTATCGCGGGTGCCGGCTCCGGAAAGACCTCGGTCATGGCGGCGCGGGTGATCTACCTCGCGATGCGCGCGAAGGAGGCGCCGGACGACGAGCGCGCGGGGGTGATGCCCGGCAACGTCCTGTGCCTCACGTTCACGAACAAGGCCACCGAGAACCTCCTGCTGCGGATCCGGCGGGCGCTCCGCACTCTCGACCTCGAGGAAGGGGAGGAACCCGAGATCCTCAACTACCACGGGTTCGCGTCTCGGATCCTCGAGCGGCACGGCATGCTCATCGGCATCGAGCCGAGGCAGCGGGTGGTCACCCCCGCCCAGCGCGCGGAGCTTGCCGCCCGGGTTCTCGACCGCATGGCGTTCGAGCACCTCACCACGCGCTGGCAGCCGTCGATCGTGAGCAACATCCTGGCCCTCGACGAGCAGCTCCAGAACCACGTCGTCGAGCCTGCGGACGTGGTGACTTTCAACGAAGCCAATCTCGAGCGGCTGAAGACCGCACGGTCGTCCGATCCCTACCGGGCGGCGCTTGAGCGGATCGAGCTCGCTCGGGCCGTGGAGGAGTTGCGCGGGCTCAAGCGCGAGCTCGGCGTGATCGACTTCGGGGATCAGATCGCCCTTGCGGCGAAGATCGTGCGAGAGCACCCCGAGGTCGCCGAGGAGTACCGGCTCCGGTTCCAGGCCGTCCTGCTCGACGAGTACCAGGACACCAACTACGCGCAGGCTCGGCTCATCGAGGACGTCTTCGGCCGCGGCCATCCGGTGACCGCCGTCGGCGATCCCGATCAGAACATCTACGCGTGGCGCGGCGCGAGCCTCCACAACCTCCTGCAGTTCCCCCAGCAGTTCCCGAACGTGGACGGCACACCCTCGGAGAGGCTCCCCCTCTACACGAACTTCCGGTCGGGCGCGCGGATCCTCGCCGCGGCCGACGAGATCATCGGCCCGCTTCCCCCGATCCAGCGGCCCGATCCCCACAAGGAGCTTCGACCCCACCCCGCCAACGGCGAGGGGTACGTCCGCGTGGCGCAGTTCGAGCACGAGATAGCCGAGATGGAGGCCGTCGCCGGCACCATCCTTGCGCTGCACGCGGAAGGAGTCGCGTGGCGGGACTGCGCGGTGCTCTGCCGAACGCACCGCCTATTCGAGCCTCTCCAGCTCGCCTTCGCCGACCGGGAGATCCCGGCCGAGTTCGTCGGGCTCGCGGGCCTCATCCACCTGCCCGAGGTCGTCGAGGTGCTCGCCTACGCGAGAGCGGCCGCCGACCCCGCCGCGAGCGTCGCATTGGCGCGGCTGTTGACCGGGCCGAGGTACCGAGTCGGCTACCGGGACCTCGCCCGGGTGGCGGCTTGGGCAAGGATCAGCGGACACGAGCTGGCCGGCCGCCTGGCCGATCGCTTGCCAGAGGATCAGGACATCCTCGAGGACCAGCCGTTCCTGATCGCTGAGGCGCTCGAGCACCTGGACGCCGTGGAGGGGCTCTCGGACGAGGGCCGCGAGCGCCTCCAGGAGTCCGCCTTGGAGCTCGCCGGGCTCCGAGAGGCCGCCCGCAGGCCGGTCGGCGAGTTCCTCGCCGAGATCATGCGCCGGACGGGGCTCCTCGCGGAGCTCGACGCCCATCCGGACCAGCGGATGGCAACGGCCCGGCGACGGAACCTCGCGGCCTTCCTCGACCAGGTCCACGCGTTCCAACCGGTCGAGGGCGAGCTGACCCTACGGGCGTTCCTCGACTACGTGGATTCGATCGACGACGACCGCGAGTGGGCGCCGGTTCAGCCGAGCGAGGACGACACCGTGAAGGTCATGACCGTTCACGCCGCCAAGGGGCTCGAGTTCGACACGGTCTTCGTGCCGGGGCTCGCGAAGGACCTGTTCCCGAACGAGCGGATCCAGCAGAACCCCATGCGCAGGGGCAGCTCCCTCGATGTCGAGCTGCGCCGCGACTGTGACCTGCTTCCCCGGTTCGAAGGGGTGATGTCGACGTTCGTCGACGGGCTCCGCAACCAGGAGCTGTTCGAGGAGCGCCGGACCGCCTACGTCGCGCTCACCCGCGCCAAGCGACGCCTGTTCGCGTCGTCGGCCATCTGGTACGGCGAGACGCTCAAGGCGAAGAAGGTCGGAAAGTTCCTGATCGAGCTCATGAGCTGGGCTCGCCGATCCGGCTCGGCCGAGATCGTCGTGGAGGCAGAGGAAGGTGCCGAGGGCGAGCAGAACCCGCTGGCGGGATATCGGCAGCGGTTCGTCCGCGAGTGGCCGGGGCCGGCGCGTCCGGAGGACGCCGACACGTTGTTTCCGCAGGGCTGGCGGCGGGCGGCGCTCGAGGCGGCCGGAGCGAACGGGGTTTCGCCGGCGTCGCTCTCGAGTCTGGACGCCGGCGAGCGGTCGGAGTACGAAGGTCTGTCGGCAGAGCGCCGAACGCTCGCCGCGCACTTGAAGGAGCTAGAGACGACCGCGGACGAGACGCGAAGGGCACCGCGCGCCGTGTCGGTGGGCGGGGTGATCGACTACGCGCGCTGCCCGAAACGCTTCTACTGGTCCGCGGTGCGCCCGCTCCCGCGCTTCTCCGGACCCTCAGCGCGGATCGGGTCGGAGATTCACGCCTGGATCGAACGAGAGTCGTCGGGGCAAGCGTCGCTGCTCGAGCTCGAAGAGGAGCCGGACCTCACCTCCGAGGAGATCGCCGGCCGGCCGGGAAGGACCCGCCAGCTCCGAGAGGCGTTCCTGGCCAGTCGCTTCGCCAACATGGTTCCGCTTTACGCGGAGCGGCCGTTCATCCTCTCCGTCGGCGGCTTCGTGGTGAACGGAAGGATCGACGCGATCTACGGAGCGCAGGACGGCCCGTGGGAGATCGTCGACTACAAGACCGGGCTCAAACCCTCGCAGGACGACCTGCTATCGACCCTCCAGCTCGAGCTCTACGCGCTCGCCTGCATCGACATCTGGGGCAAGCGGCCCGACGAGCTGACGCTCACCTACCTGTACCTCGCGGCCGGCGAGGAGGTGTCCCGACCTCTCGCCGAGACCGAGCGAGTCCGCGCCAGAGTGCTGGAGTGGCTGGCTGGGATCCGGGAGGAACGGTTCGAACCGATGCCCGGCGAGCACTGCCGGTGGTGCGACTTCCTCTCGTTCTGCGACGCGGGGCGTAGCTACGTGCCGTAGTAGCCCGCTCTCCCGCGGTGGATTGGCCTCAACCGTGGATGGGCCGCTCCAGACGGCGGAGCATCGCGGCGGCGTGCTCGAGTAGATTGATCGCGACACGCGGCTCCTCTTGGAGCACGCGCTGGAAGGCACTGCGCCTCAGCTCCAGCACGGCGACCGGTGTCTCGCAGACCACGGTGGCCGTGCAAGCCCCCCCGTCGAGGAGCGAGATCTCCCCGAAGAAGTCCCCGGGCAGGAGACGGTTCACGATGTCGCCCCTCTCGTTCAGGACCTTCGCCTGTCCCTCCACGATGACGTAGAGCCTGTCGCCCTGCTCTCCTTCCTTCACCACCGACGCTCCATCCGCGAAGCGCGCCTCGCTCGTCGAATGTGTCAACCGCTTCAGGTGTCGCGGAGACAGATGCGAGAACAGGGGAACCTGGGCCAGAGCCTCCTGCCCGCGCTTTGCCATCGTTCGCCCTCCTTGCACAGACCCCATCGAGATGCGCGGAGCCTACTCCTCGGCGCGCAGCGATGTCGAAGGCCACAGCCGTCCCCTGGGGTGCTGCCGGGTCGATGTCACCGGCACGAGGTAGCGTCCGGCCGTGGAGACTCGGGCGCTCGAGCTCGCGGACTCCCCCTCCCGGCGTTTCGCCCACGGACGTCCGATCGTCCGTCAGGGCGATACGGTCTCGTGCCTGTACCTGGTCACATCCGGAGCGGTCCGGCTCGCCGCCGTGCTCCTTTCGGGCCGCGAGGTGGTCCTCGGGCTGCTCGGATCAGGTGACGTGTTCGGCGAGATCGCCCTGCTCGACGGCGGGCCCTCGCCGGTCGAGGCGCGCGCGGTCGGGCAGGCAGAGGTCGCGATCCTGCCGGTCTCGTCCCTGCGGGCCGTCCTCAGGCGCAACCCGGATTCGGCCACCGAGCTCCTGCGGATGATCGCCTCCCGCCTTCACCGTACTGCTAGCGCTCTCGAGGAGGCTCTTGCCCACGACGTCTCGACCCGTCTCTCGCGACGGCTCTGCGAGCTCGCCCGGCGCCACGGCGTCCCCGACGGTCCCGGCGCGCGCCTGCTGCTGCCGCTCACCCAGGAGGACCTCGGTCGAATGGTCGGCGCCTCTCGCGAGTCCGTGAACAAGGGCCTGTCGGCGCTCTCGGCCCGCGGTCTGATCCGGACCGAGCAACGCCGCTATGTGATCCCGGACCTCGAGGCGCTCGAACGCGCATCGGCGACGTCGGAGGCTACGGCTTGACGGCGCGCGATGCTCCCTGGTGAAGTCAGGTATGAGCGAATACGAGCCATCCACCTACGGCGACCGCATCGCCGATGCATACGACGCCTGGCACCAACTGCCCACGGACACCGACCAAACCGTCGAGTTCCTGGCCTCTCTCGCCGGTTCGGGGCTGGTTCTCGAGCTCGGCATCGGAACGGGCCGGATCGCCCTCCCGCTCGCCGCGCGCGGCCTAGCGGTGCATGGGATCGACGCTTCAGATGCCATGGTCGCCAGACTGCGGTCGAAGACGCACGGCGACCAGATACCGGTCACGATGGGCGATTTCGCGGAAGTCAACACTCCCGATACATACAAGCTCGTCTACGTCGTCTTCAACACCTTCTTCGCGCTTCTTACCCAGGAGGACCAGGTGCGGTGCATGAGGAACGTGGCGGCGCACTTGTCCGACGGTGGAGTGTTCGTGCTTGAGGCTTTCGTCCCCGATCTCACGCGCTTCAATCAGCGGCAGCGGGTCGCCGCGACGCACGTAGGCCTGGACGAGGTAGTGCTCGACGTGTCGGTGCATCGCCCCGAGACCCAACGCATAGACATCCAAGCCGTTGTCATCCGTGGCGGCGAGATCAAGACGTACCCCGTGCCCATCCGATATGCCTGGCCGTCGGAGCTCGACCTGATGGCACAGCTCGCAGGGCTGCGACTGCGCGAGCGGTGGGGCGGCTGGAGTCGCGAGCCCTACGAGGGCGTCGGCAAGCACGTCTCCATCTACGAGCACGCCCGCGACTACTCCAATTCCTGAAGAACGGCCAGGCTGCAGGGACCGCACATGCGCGCCCGACCCCTCACGGGTTGGCCGCACCGCGCGCACGTTCGCGGCCGTGAGAGGGACCAGCGAGGCATCCCGCCCCTTCTGCTCTTCTCCACGCGCCCCTCGGACTCGAGCTTCTGCAGGTGGGCGAGCATCGAACGTGCCGCGAGTGCCAGCACCTCGGGGCGGTCGTCACCGCGCTCGTCGCCGTAGTCGTCGCCGTAGACGAGCGGCACCATCTCCTCGGGGGTCTGCGGGCCGTCGCCGAGCGCGGCGATCACCTGATCCTCGCGCATCTCCCGGTACTCCAGGTACTCGTCCAGTCTCGCCGCCGGGTCCAGCACCGCCGGCCCGTGGCCCGGGTAGATCGCACGGGGCGACAGCTCCCGCATCCGACGGAGCGATCTCAGGTAGGCCACGAGGTCACCAACCGGCGGATCGATGAGGCTCGTCCCTCGCCCGAGAACTGCGTCGCCCGTGAAGAGCGCCCGGCGGTCGTCGAGGAAGAACGAGACGTGGTCCGGTGAGTGGCCGGGCGTGGCCAGGACGTGGATCGTCGCGTCACCCACGTGAAAGTCCTGCCCGTCGCGGAGCTTCTCGCCTCCCGCGGCCGGCCGAAACGCGAACACCGTCGCACCGGTCATCGCGGACAGCGACCCCGCGCCTTGCGCGTGGCCGGGGTGGTCGTGGGTCAGAAGGATCGCGTCGACGCTCCCGGCCTCGCGTGCCAGGTCCTGCAGGTGCCCCTCGTCGTCCGGTCCGGGATCGATCACGATCGATGGATGCTCGCCGACGACCCAGGTGTTGGTTCCATCCAGCTCGCGGACGCCGGGGTTCGGAGCGAGGATGCGAAGGACCCGGATCACGGATGGCATTCTGGCAGGTCCGATCCACCGCTCGATAGGCTCTGGCCATGAGCGAAAGCGTCGCGGTGGCGATCAGAGAGGCCATCCGCGACCACGGCCCCATCACGTTCGCTGAGTTCATGGAGCATGCCCTATACGGGCCGGGAGGGTTCTACGAACGGCCGCCGGTCGGAATCGAGGGGCATTTCCTCACCAGCCCGCATGTGCACCCGATCTTCGCGGAGCTCCTCCTGCGTGCCATCTCGGACCTCTGGGTGGATCTCGGACGGCCCGACCCGCTTCCGCTCATCGAGGTGGGCGCGGGCGACGGCACCCTCGCGCGCGACCTCGTGCGCCTCACCGGCGAGCGCGAGCTTCCACTCGCGTACACGGCGGTTGAGCGAAGCCCCGGGGCTCGCGAGCGGCTCCGGGAGCTCGGCCTGAACGTCCTCCCCGGCCTTCCGGCCGAGCTGAAGCTCGCCGTCGTGTTCGCGAACGAGCTGCTCGACAACCTTCCGTTCCGCCGCGTGCGAGCCACGGATGCCGGGCTCGTCGAGGTCAGGGTCGGCATGCGGCGGAAGGCGCTCGTCGAGGTCGAAACCCCAGCGGACGAGGAGCTGGCCGCGGCGGCGCCCCAGCTCGACCTGGGGCAGGAGGCCACGGTGCCCGTTGGAGCGCTCGACTTCGTGGACGAGATCGCGAAGGTGCTCCGGTCCGGGTATCTGCTGCTGATCGACTACGGCTCCACCGACGGCGCCCAAGCCGGCGAGGTCCACGGCTACCGAAGCCATCGCGTCCTGGAAGACGTCCTCGCCGACCCCGGCGAGAGCGACATCACCGCAGGAGTCGACCTGGGCGCGATCTCGCGCCGAGCGGTTCGGGCCGGCCTGCGGGTTCACGGCCCGATCACGCAGCAGGATGCGCTGATCGCGCTCGGCCACGCCGAGTGGAACGAGCAACAGCGCGAGCGTCAGCGTTCTCTCGTCGGCACGAACGCGGCCTCGGACGCCGTCCGGATCTGGGAGGGACGCAGCCGGGCAAGCCTGCTCGTCGATCCTCAGGGTCTCGGGCAGCTCTGGTGGCTGCTCCTTTCAAGCGCGGCGCTGCCCGTTCCGACCTGGCACCAACGGGCCTCGATCCCACGCGTTTGACCGGCCCTCAAACGGCGAGCCAAGATCGCTCCGACACACCCACACCCGCATCCTCGGAGGCTTCGATGCGAACAGCGCGCCCGATCGTCGTCGTGGTCATCGTGCTCCTCGCCGCCCCCGCCGCCGCGTCCGAGCCTTCTCGGTCGGCGAGTGCCCGCCCTCGTCCCGCGGCCAGCGTCACGGCTCCGCTCCAGAGGAGCTCCGCGCCGGGGTGGACGGGAGAGACGCCGATGGACCTGACGGCCGACGACTGGGAGCCTGCCGTCGCAGCCGACCCCACCTCGCCGTACGTGTACACGCTCCACAACCGCTTCGGTGCCCACGCCTGCCGGGATTGCCCCGACCCCGCCATGATCCTGAACGTCTCGGTGGACGGCGGGGCGACGTTCGGCCCCGACACGTTCATCAGCCGCTCCAAGGGAGTCGACGAGCAGTTCGATCCCGAGATCGAGGTCGCTTCGGACACCGGCGACGTCCTCGCCGTGTGGATGAACGACTGGCACATCGTCTTCACGAAGTCGACCGACCACGGAGCCCACTGGTCGAAGCCCGTTCCCGTGTACGGCGACCTGAAGTGGGGGGACAAGCCGATCCTCGCCGTGAGTCCCGACGGACAGAGCGTCTACGTCGGCTTCAACGGTCCGACGGACGGCGACGCGTGGATCTCGGCTTCGCACGACGGCGGGCAGACGTGGACTCCCGCCCTCGTCATGCGGACCGATCGCTACACGTTCGCGTACGGCGGGTTCGTAGCGCCGGACGGCACGGTCACCTTCACCGACATCAGCTTCACGTACTCGGGGCCCAAGGGCGGTGCCCAGGGCCCGATCCAGGTCCACGCTTTCACTTCCACCGACGACGGCGCCACGTGGACGAGCACGCTCGTGGACACGCTCAAGCTCGGGGTTCCGTGCACGTCTCGCGCATGCTATGCCGACTTCTACGACAGCGGTCCGGCGGTCGCCGGCGACGCGAACGGCGACCTCGTGACCGTCTACAGCGGCGCTGCGATCCGTCACGGTCCGCGAACCGTGTACGCGCGCTCATCCACCGACGGCGGCCTCACCTGGAGCGAACGGGTGCAGCTCTCGCCGGACGGGTCGAACGCCGCGTTCCCCGCCGCGGTGGGGACGGGCAATGGAGAGGTGAGGGCCTGGTTCGCCGACCAGCGAACCGGGCGCTGGAACATCTGGTACACGACGAGCGCCGACCTGGGCGCCACCTGGAGCGAGGCGGTTCGCATCTCGGACGCGGTGTCGGGCGCCCCCTACAAGAGCGGGAAGGGGTTCCTGGAGTTCTACGGCGACTACGGGGAGATCGCGATCACGAGCGCGGGTGCGACCTTCGCCATCTGGGCCGAAGGTTCCAGCTACCTCGGCCCCGGACAGGTCTGGTACAACCGCCAAGTCCAGGTCTAGGGGACCTTTCGGAGGGTCTGCCGCGCCGGGCGAAGGCAACTAGCGGTCGACGTCGCCGACCACGAAGAACATGCTCCCGAGGATGGCGATGAGATCGGGGATCAACGCCCCGGGAAGCATGGCCGACAGCACCGAGACGTTGGAGAAGGACGCGGTCCGCATCTTCAACCGGTAGGGGTACTTCTTGCCGTCCCCGACCAAGTAGTACCCCATGAGCCCGAGCGGGTTCTCCGTTCGCACGTAGATCTCGCCCTGGAGGCTCAGCTTCTTCGGGAGCTTCGGCGCCATGTAGGCCCCCGCCGGCAGCTTCTCCAGGCACTGCTCGATGATCCGGCAGGACTCGTGCATACGCTGGACGAGCACCCACAGCCGGTCGTAGGCGTCGCCGTGCGTGCCGACCGGGACGTCGAACTCGACCTCTCCATACTTCATGTAGGGCTCGTCCTTGCGTGGGTCCATCGGGACACCCGAACCGTGGAGCACCGGACCGGAGCACCCGTAGGCGATGGCGGTCTCAGGTGAGATGACCCCGACACCCCTGGTCCGAGCCATGACGATCTCGTTCCCCACGATGAGGTCGTCGAAGTCCTTCAGCTTCAGGCGGATCCACTTCAGGGCTTCGGCCGACTCCTTGAGGAACCCGCGCGGCAGGTCGTCCTTCAGTCCGCCGACCCGCGTGTACGAGAGGTGCATGCGGGCGCCCGTGACCGATTCGATGAGGTGCTGGATGACCTCGCGGTCGCGGAACGCGTAGAAGACCGGCGTCATCGCGCCGAGCTCGAGCGGGAAGGAACCGCAGAACATCAGGTGGTTCATGATTCGGTTCCACTCGGCCATCATGGTGCGGATCCACTGGGCGCGTTCCGGGACCTCGACGCCCGCGAGCCGCTCCACGGCCATGACCCACCCAAGCTCGCTGTTGAACGAGGAGATCCAGTCGTGCCGGTTCATGAGGACGAGGACCTGGCGCGCGTCCCGGTATTCGGCCAACTTCTCTGCCCCACGGTGCATATACCCGATCACGGGCTCGGCTCGCCTAATGACCTCGCCGTCGAGATCCAGGATGAGCCGCAGGACCCCGTGGGTCGACGGATGCTGCGGGCCGATGTTGAGGAGCATCTCCTCCGTGCGCAGTCCGCCGGCGTGCCCAGAGACCTCGACATCGATGCCGCCCCCCCGCACCAACCAGTGCTCGGCGGCGGTCGAGAACACGGCGCGCTCTTCGGAGTTCACGGCCCCTATTGTGCAGGATGGGCCGGCCATCCCCAACGCCGCCTGTCGGCGTCGGATTTCGCTGTGTAGGCTCAGGGCCGTGTCGAGCCGGGAACGGGGACATCGCAGGAGGATTCCGTCCGTCGAAGCCCTGCTCCGTTCTGAGCCCGGCCACCGGGCGAGCGCGACCTTCGGCCGGGCGCTGCTGAGGCGCACCCTCACCCAAGCCCTCGACGAGGTGCGTGCACAGGCCGAGAAGGGCGAGGAACCACCCGGCGACGACGTGATCCTCGCCAGGGCGGCGGCGCTCGCCTCTTGGGCGGCTGCAGGACTGACGCGGGTGGTCAACGCCACCGGCGTCGTCCTTCACGCGGGCCTAGGGCGGGCCCCGATCCCCGAGCGTGCCACCCTGGCGGCCGCCCGAGCGGCTCGCGATTACGCCGACCTCGAGATCGATCGGCCGACCGGCTCTCGAGCAGACCGCGCGGCACGGGCGGAGCTGTTGCTGACCGCGCTCACCGGCGCGGAGTCCGCCCTCGTCGTGAACAACGGTGCGGCCGCTCTGCTGCTCGCCCTCGCGGCCCTCGCTCGAGGCAAGGGCGTGCTCGTGTCACGAGGGGAGCTGGCGGAGGTGGCCGGCGAGTTCCGGATCCCGGACATTGTGGCCGCCTCGGGGGCCAAGCTGGTCGAGGTGGGAACCGCGGCTCGCACGCGTCTCTCCGACTACCGAACCGCGCTCGGCGAGAGGGCGGCGCTCGTCCTCAAGGTGCACCCAGGCAACTACCGCGTGGCGGGGTCCGTCGTCGCCCCCAGCGTCAAGGACCTCGCAGGGCTGGCAGCCAAGGCCGGAGTCCCCTTCCTGTTCGACCTCGGCTCGGGGCTGCTCGAGCGCTTCCCGGGCATCCCCGCCGACGAGCCGGCCGCGACCGATGCTCTGGAGGACGGAGCCGACCTCGTGG
>Ga0299915_10001006_pt1 | contig 20605 bp, 23 predicted proteins | sample RVTome_13_FD_200263 | JGI IMG/M metagenome (GOLD analysis project Ga0299915, IMG submission 200263) | Soil microbial communities from uranium-contaminated site in the Upper Colorado River Basin, Wyoming, United States - RVT92D227 (version 2) ... | reverse complement strand
ACAGTCGCCGCAATAGCTGTAGCCGACGATCTCGACGGGCTCATCCTTCGGATATCGGGCGAACGCACCGACACGCTCGCGTAAGGCCCGGAGACATTTCCCCCCGCCGCACGTTTTGTAACGACCGCAGATGATTATGCCGATTTTTTTCATTATGACCTCCTCTCTCGTTCAATTCCTGGATCTCGATCCGGGGAACCGATCCCTCCGCCCTGGCCAAAGACGGCTCCTTTCCACGGTTCGCTTAGACGGAATTCCTTGAATCATTCCCGATCTCCGCCTCCAACGAGTTTATCTTCGAGATAGCGGTATTTTATCATATCACCATCGTTCCTCGCAGGCTTAAATAATCAAAATCATAGCCGTATTCCTTGAGCTTCCTTTGCCGGTTTTCACGGCTCCCGAACTCGTAGGTGGGAGTCATAAAGAGGACCTCGTATTCGGCGGCGAAGCCTTTCAGCCTGTCGATCTTTGTAATCGCAGAAGAAGATGAATGCGTTGGTCGGCGGAAAGTTCGACAGCGCCACATTTGCCCATTCGCGCAATACATGCCCGCCAATCTGGGATTTATAGGGCTGGGCGCCCGAATTGGGGATATTTCACCTTCTGTATCCTTGAGTCCCTTTTCGTATTCGTTGAATATTCCCAGCTCTCCCCGTATTTGGTCGAAACCTTAGGGATCGACGAATTCATTGCCATCGATATCTTCGTTTCTTTTGAAAGGAGAATGGATGACTCCAATGGGTTTCAACCTAAATTCCATGAATTTCAGCTCTCTCAAAAGCAAGTTTTTTCCACAAAATTTTGAGATCATCAACGTCAGGCAGATAGAGAAAATGGCTCTGGCAACGGCAGTCTGAGGCGCCGAATTTTTTTTGAGGAATAACTGAGTCTTCTAAGAATTCTCTGATTTGGCTGACTACCCGGCATTCATTGAAAGAGTTATGCTTTATCCAGACTTCCATGACTTCGGCTTTCCTAAGGAAATAATCGATATGCCAAAAAAGTTTTTTATCCTTTCTCAGATGGCGCTCGAGCCTTTTCTTAAGACCTCGCTTTGCTCTGCCCACATAGAGATAGCACCCGGAGCTGAAATAGGTTTCTGGCAATCTCGCTACTTTTATTTTCTGACCTTTCTTTAGTCTTATAACTAACACGTAAAGGCCTCTGTTCTCTATTTTCATTTATTTTCTGCTTCAGAAATATCGCGCTCTGCGATTTAAGAACAGAAGAAAGAAAATGTATTCAATCATAGACGGAGGTCAGCCATCTCTCATATTTTGTATTTTTTCCGGTAACGATGTCCCTATATGCTTTTGCCAGACGAAGGGTAAAATCTCCAGCTTGTCCCGAGCCTATGGTGTATTCTTTTTTCTTTCCTTTCGTGGTGGAACAGTCCAAGACATGGACAATAGGAGCGATCTCCGCCGCCGTCCCCGAGAAAAATGCTTCATCTGCGTTGAAGAAATCTTCTTTGGTGATGGGTCCAATCTTTGTTTCATAGCCAAGGTGTTTGGCCACCTCAAGAAGTGAAGACCGGGTTATTCCTTCGAGAACAGATTCTCTCTTGTCGTTAGTAATAAGAACTCCGTTCTTGACAATGAAAATATTTTCCCCAGGACCTTCAGCCACGTTTCCCTCAAGATTCAGAAAGACAGCCTCGTCAAATCCTTTGGAACGAGCCAGCATACCGCAGATGGCTGATTGAACGTATACGCCACCGAGTTTTGCCGTCATTTCTAGCTGGCTGCGATGGATGCGTCTCCAGGGAACAATGCAAACGCCAACTCCTTTTTCTGTCTTATCTCCAAGGTAGGCACCCCATTCCCATGCGCCGATGGTGAGCTCCACAGGAGAGTACTTCGGCACAAGACCCAGGTTCCCGTAACCATAGAAGAGGACAGGACGGATATAGGCAGACTCCAGTTTGTTTTCTCTAATAACGAGTCTAATCGCCGTGATCATTTCTTCTTTGCTATAAGGAACCTCCATATATAAAGTTGTGGCAGAATGGATAAACCTGTCTATATGCTCAGGGAGGCGAAAAACTGCAGGGCCCTTTTCTGTGTTATAAGCGCGAATGCCCTCGAACACCGAGGTGCCATAATGGAGCGCATGGGACATGGTGTGGATGTTGGGTTGAGACCATTCATACAATTTTCCCATATGCCATAGTTTTTTCGCCCCGGGAAAATGAGTATTATTACACATGATCACTCCTTTGGTTATGCTTATCTGAAGGAAATTTTTTTATAAAAGTCCTATCTTCATGATTTTTTCATTGCTTTAAGGACAACAAATCCTCCCTGCCCGAATCCTCTTCTGGGATCCTCTTTTTTCCTGACATTCGGCGGAGGTTGAAATAGAGTCTGGAAGGCCTCTTGAAACTCCATGCCTATTTTTTTAAATATTTCAAGAATTTCTCCTGGTCTGCAGCTAGCAGAGCCTTCCTGATGTTCTTCCGCAAGAGAGAAGGCGACCAGGCCGGCTCCGAGACTTGCGCGATTTCCTACTAAAGTCAGATTCATTTACGAAAAACCTAGATGAGTGCTTTAGTTTGCCCGATTTTTTGAAAAGCATAAGTCCTCTGGCCTTTTTGGGCGAGCCGAAACAGCCCTTCGCCCGTCAATCTCGATACAATATCAACTTCCTGCAGATGATGGTCGCTAAAAGAAAGAATTGCGTTCGGCTTCAATATCCTATGCAACTCTCTCACCACTTCCTTCGGATTATCAAGGTCATGAAAGACATCATACAAAAGAGCGACATCGACACTCTGATCCGGAAGCCCCGTCTGGCAATCAGATTGAATGGTCTCCACATTGGTCAGCTTTCTTCTTGCCCCACGCTTTTTCACCATTTGGATGGCCAGAGGATGAATATCCAAAGCATAAATTTTTCCGGATGGACCAACTAAATCCGCCAGAGGAGCGACATAACTTCCTGGCCCGCAGCCGTAATCGAGGACATGGAATCCTTCTTCGATCCGTGCCTCCTTTAGGATTTTCATTCGGGGCACGAACAAATCTCGAAACTTGTAAGTGAAAAACATGAGCCTGAAATGAAGATTTGGGTCTGGTCTTTTGATCATGGTAGCCTACCTCCGATTTAGATTTTCCGATAATTCTTTTTCCAGGGAGCGCTCTTCTGATAAAGATAGTCGGCCATGGCCCGCCGCAGTGTCTCGGCCGCAAGCTGGGCGCAGTGAACATCGGATTCAGGAAGTCCTCCTAAAATTCTCAGTATCTCGGCGGCGCTCACAGATCCCAACGCCTCGGTGAAGGATTTATTGATGGCTAGCTCTGTGGCGACACTGCCGCAGACAATCGTCGTTCCACAGCCATCGGTCTGAAATCCGCATTCAATGATTTTTTCATCTTTCATTTTTAGGAACATCTCCATAGTGTCCCTGCACGGTCCTGTCACTTTAGCATATCCATCCGGATTTTCGATCTTTCTGAAGTTCCTGGGGTTTTGCCAGTGATCGATAACTGTCTCAGAATATTGTTTTCTGATTTGTTCCATGAGCTGATCCTGGAGCTCGCGTGCGAATTTTTCGATGTTCTGATCTTTTTTCATTTTATCCTGTTTCTAATTCTTATTTTTCTTCATCAAAGAGGCCACCGCATCTTTCACTTCCTCCATAGTAAAAAGATAGCGTTTTCTCAACCTTCCCAGGGTTTCGTTGAGAGACGTACCTGAAGGGAGGTTTAATTCATCAGCGATTCTTTGGGCAGGAATTGCCGTTTTGCTCTCAATGTCAGACAAGGTCATCTGTCCGGTAATGAGGATGCCTGAGGTATCTTCATGCATTATCCCACGGGTTAATTTTTGTTCTTGCTCTTTTTCTGGCGCTTGCGCCTGGCCTGGCTCTTCTTTCCCTGGTTGAATTTCTTCCTGTTCAAGCCTTTTTTCAGGGGAATAGTGACTTTTAAAGACTTCTTGCTTTGCTTTTCTTCCGGCTCCGATCCCGAATTCCTCATAAGCTCCGGGTATTCTGGGATAAAAAGCCCAGAAAAGGAAGATCAACAAAAGAGACATGACTCCCGTCAAAATGAGAACCGTCCTCGAACCTCTTTTGAAAAGCTGGCGAGCTTTGCCCTTTATCCAACTCCAACTGAGAACGATGTGGATGACCACTAGGCAAATAAAAGCAATGGAAAGATAAAAGTGAATATTTCCCCATTGATGGCGGTGAAGCCCGAGAAAATATTTTGCCTTTTCTGAGGCTTGCGGACCCTGGGGAATTACCAGCCCCATGAGAATGCCGATAAAAGCGATCCCGACTATACAGACAAAAAGAAGAGTGTCCACAAGGTATTGCCAATCTGACTTTTTCATCTGCCGGAGTCCTCCTTTGAGAATAAAGTCAAAAGCTCCTGCCACACCTTGATAATCTCTTTGGTAACTGAATTTTCGGAAAACTCGGTAGGGGGGAGTCCTTGAACCAAAGATCGTGGGACAACCTCGCTGAAAGGAATTTTCCCCACAACGGGAACGGAATTTTTGTGACACCAATCTTCGATTTGACGAGATAGTCTGAAATTAAGGTCGAATTTATTGATGCAGCAGGCTGTTTTGGTTCTGAAATGAGCGGCCGTCTGGATCGCGCGCTCCATATCGTGAATGCCGGAAAGGGTGGGTTCTGTAACCACAAGGGCCATATCGGCTCCTGAAAGGGAAGCAATAACCGGGCAGCCTATCCCCGGAGGACCGTCAACGATGATGAGATCCAATCCACTGGTTTCCGCAATCTCTCTGGCCTTTTTCCGGACTTCGGTCACCAGCTTTCCGGAATTTTCCTCTCCGATACCTAGCCGGGCATGGACAAAAGGTCCATATTTGGTCCGGGAAACATACCATTTTCCCGAAACTCTCTTTTCCATTGCGATGGAGTTGGTCGGACAGATGTATGAACAAACGCCACGTCCCTCGCAAGATATCGGGTCTATGGAGATCTTTCCATCTTCTTCCTCGGAGATGGCTGAAAAGCGGCAGACATCCAAACAATTCCAGCATCCAGTGCACTTATCGGGATCAACACGGGCCTTTTTCCCTCCGGAGAATGAGTGTTCTTCCTGGATTTCAGGCTGAAGAAGAAGATAAAGGTTAGCGGCGTCCACATCACAGTCGACCATGACTTTTTTCCGAGCCAGCGTCGCAAAGCAAGCCGAAAGCACGGTTTTGCCGGTCCCGCCCTTGCCGCTGATAATAACGAGTTGTTTCATCCTGCAGTCTTCGGTCGTTTTCCCCGTTCCTCCTTTACCACTCGCTACGGAGATAATCATTGAATCTGAATCCTTCTGCCCACGCCAATCCGGATAAAATCTTTCCCGTACTCCTCTTCAAACAATATCCGGGCTTCATCGCCCGAGCAATGGCAGGGCCCCACTTTTTTTACTCCTGCGTCCCTGAAGTGGGCGATAATTTCTCTTATTTCCTTCTTAGGAAATCCCGCCAGATGAAAACCGCCCAAAGCCAGGTGGATATCTTTGTCCATGAGCTCTTTAACTTTGTCGATGACGTTGACGATTCTTGGATGGGCACATCCTGTCATCAGGATGATTCCCTGCGGAGAGTCCAGAATGAGGGACTGTTCTTTTATCCAGCCCCGGATGACGCCTGTGGTGTAGGCGCCATCGCAAATTTTTCGAAAGCCATTGACTTCTGCGAGACGGCCTCCGTTTTTTTTGACCTTTTCTTTGAAAGATGAATCAAAAAAGTAAGGCACCCAGACCTCAATTCCAGGCTTCTCTTTAAGAAGGCCCTCGAGCCCGCCCGTATGGTCTTTATGTTCGTGGGAAAGAACAACGACTTCCACAGAACGAGGGTCGATCTCCAATTTTTTCATATTGGAGAGGAGTATCTTACTGTCTTTTCCTGTATCAAAGAGCAGGGTTTTGCTCAGCCCTTTGATGAAGCAAGAAAAGCCCCATTCTGTCCGGAGATTTTTATCGTAAGGATTGTTGTCATAGACGATAGTCATTTCTAAAGGTTTGAGGAAATTCATAGACGCGACTCCGATGGTTGATGAAATAAAAATCATTAAATAAATAATCGGCTTTTTCATGGGTGTTCACCTCACCTTGGCTAAAATTCATCTCGGGGCGTGTCAAGCTGCTTGCGCCAGAGCCTGCTCAAGATCATCTCTTAAGTCTTCAATACCTTCGCACCCGACGGAAAGCCGGATAAGGTCATCAGTAATCCCTGCCTTTTCCCTTTCTTCTCTGGAAACGCCGGCGTGGGTCATCGACGCCGGATGTTGAATGAGGCTTTCAATCCCGCCGAGCGAGACGGCTAAGGTGCATAATCGGACGGCGTTGATCATCCTCCGGCCGGCCTCGATGCCTCCCTTGAGCCCGAATGAGATCAAAGCGCCCGGGCCGCGCATTTGTCTGCTCGACAGGGCATGTTGGGGATGACTTGATAATCCGGGATAACGCACCCAGGCGACCTTGGGATGGCGCTCGAGGTCCAAGGCAAGCGACGTCGCTGTGGCCGTTGAGGAATTTCGTCAGGCTATGAAAAACGATGTCGGCTCCGAGAGCGAGGGGGTTTTGGAGAATTGGGCTGGCGAAGGTGTTGTCCACCGCCATGAGGATCCCTCGTTCTCTGGTTAATCGCGCGCAGGATTCCAAGTCGGTTACCTTCATGGTCGGATTGGCGGGCGTCTCGATGAATAACAGCTTCGTTGACGGCTGCAGGGTCTTTTCAACCGCCTCGAGGTCCGACGTGTCGACGAAATCGGCCTCCACGCCGAACCTTGCATACTCTTTTTCAAGGACGGTCCGGGAGGGACCATACACCGAGGCCGTGCTGACGACATGGGCCCCCTTCTCCAGGAACGCCGTATAAATAGTCGTCACGGCGGCCATGCCCGAGACCGTTCCCAGGGCGCCGCAACCGCCTTCCAAGGCGGCTACGCAGTCCTCCAGAGCCTTCGTCGTCGGGTTCCCGATCCGGGTGTAAATGAAGCCCTTCTCTTCGAAGGCGAAAAGAGCTGCGCCGTGTTCAGCCGAGCGAAAGGCGAACGTCGAGGATTGATAGATCGGGACGGAAACTCCGCCGTAAAGGGTATCGGGCTCCTGCCCGGCGTGAATGACGGCAGTTTCTGGGTTTTGAAAATGGTGTTTCAAGAACATCTCCTTATCGGATTTCCCCGTCGCCGTCCGGGAGAGACGACATTTTCAGTGGTCGCAGATATTCTCACCCGCCTGAAGCGTTCCTGCCAAGAAATCCGCCACCAGCTTCTCCGGCGTTTCAACGGGGGCTCCCACCAACACCTTAATGCCGTGTTCGACGAACAGTCCTTGGGCGCGCTGGCCCATGCCGCCGGCGATGATCATGTTCGCTCCGCGCTCTGCCAGCCATTTTGGCAGAAGCCCCGGCTGATGCGGAGGCGCGTCGATGTCCTCCCGCTTGAGGATCTTCTTTTCCTCCGTCTCCACATCGACTAAGGCGAAACGCTCGCAGTGCCCGAAATGCATGGCCAGTTTCCCGCCGGCCAAAGGAATAGCGATTCTCATGTGATTGTTCTCCTCTTTCGATTTGTTTTCCAACTTGCCTTCTTCCTTAAGTTGCTTTTTGACTATGACCTAAATTCCTTCTTCGAACCTCTTCCGGCCGCCGTCTCACCAACAATGACAACATTTTCTATTTTTTATCTCGTATCGCCTCACTAGAATATTTATTTACCCCCGGGTTCTTTGCCGCCGCAAATATCTCTTGTCACATCCCCGACGATCCGCGTGATGATCTCGTTCATGGCCCGGGCCATTGGAGAGGCGGAATCTTGACCGAGCGAAGCCCGGCCGCTGTCGCCGGCCTCCGCGATCTTCGGGTCCATCGGAATGGAGCCCAAGAACGGCACACTCATGTCCTCAGCAATGCGTTTACCCCCACCCGAAGGCAGAATTTGGGTGACTTCGCCGCACTTCGGGCAGACAAAGCCGCTCATGTTTTCAACCACTCCGAGGACTGGCACTTGGAGCTGCCGGCAGAACGTGATGGACTTTCGCACATCCACAGCGGCCACCTTCTGCGGGGTGGTGACGATCACCGCGCCGTCTAACGTACCGATCAGTTGGCAGACCGATAGCGGTTCGTCCCCGGTCCCCGGCGGGGAATCGATGATCAGGTAGTCCAGGTCGCCCCAGGCCACATCCTTGAGGAATTGCTTGATGACACCCATTTTCATGGGTCCCCGCCATATCACGGCGTCGTCCTGGTTCCGCAGCATAAACCCCAGGGACATGACCTTCAGCCCGCCGATATCGATGGGGAGCAGTCCTTCTTCGCTTCCCTGGATCGTCTCCCGCTCGAGGCCCAGCATGGTCGGAACGCTCGGGCCGTGAATATCCACGTCCAAGAGCCCCACGCGCTTTCCCGACAGCATCAACGCCGTGGCGAGGTTCACGGCCACCGTGCTCTTGCCGACGCCTCCCTTGCCCGACAGCACGATCACCTTGTGTCGGATGCGGCAGAGCCGCGATTGGAGCTTCCGGCGATCCTCGAATTCCTCTTCGCTTTCGTCTTTCTTGCGCTTGGATGCCGAGCAATCCGTTTCATCGCAGGTGTCGCATGTTCCTTTTCCGTCGCGGGTTTCTTTTCGGGGCCCTTCCTGATGATCCATCCGATCCTCGCACGCCGCTTTCAGGGTGTTGGTTGCAAGAAGGGCGCAATGTTCAGATTCTTTGGGCAAGCCGCCGAGCGCCTCAAGGATGTCTTGCTGCCGCAGACCGGCTGCGTCTTCAACGCGCTTGCCCTCGACCAGGCACGCGGCCATGCTTCCACAGGCCAGGGAAGGCCCGCATCCATCCGTAATGAACGAAAGTCTTTCCACCTTACCGCTTCGCGCGAGCAGCCAGAACTCCATGGTGTCTCCACAGGGCCCGGTGATACACGCGTGACCGTCGAATACCTCAAGCGGCCCGTGATGGCGCGGGTGCACCGCGTGATCCCGCGCGGTGGCGGAAAAACCTTCGAGATCAATGCATTCCATATCCGTTGTTGCCTCCTACAAGCCAAGTTCGTTCCAGACGTGTTGAATATCCTCAGCGCAAGAAGCCTCAATTTCCACGACCGCCCGCTCCTGCATCTGGGCTTGGGTAACCGCGCGGTCATAACGGATGCGGCCGGCCACTCTCGCGCCCGCCTGCCGTGCTTTGTCCTCGATTCGCCCCGTCATCTCGGCGTTGAGGTCCCACTTGTTCACACAGACCGCCGCCGGAATGTTGAAGTGTCGCGTCAGGGAGAGAACCCGTTCCATGTCGTGTTCCCCGGACACCGTGGGCTCTGTAACGACCAGCGCAAGCGTTGCGCCGGTCAGCGAGGCGATCACCGGACAGCCGATCCCCGGCGGTCCATCCACGATTATCAACGCGTGGTTCTCCCGCTCGGCGATGCGTCGGGCTTCCCGGCGGACCGTGGAGACCAGCTTGCCGGAATTCTCGGCCGCCACGCCCAACCGGGCATGGACCATGGGACCGCACCGGGTTTCCGATATCATCCAGTCGCCCGAGAGACGCTCCGGAAAATCGATGGCCTTTGATGGGCAAAAACGGACGCATACGCCGCAACCTTCGCAGGCGAACAAATCGATGGCATAGGCGACAGGCCGCGTTTCTCCCCGAGCTTCCCTCATTTCCCCGATGATGGCGTTCGTTCGCAAGGAACATGATCGTTCACGGTATGCGCACTCCAAGCTGTTCATCGGTATTCCACGTGACATCCGCGATTCGTCCTGAACAGCAGGCGTCAGCACCGCCCCGAACCGGCAATGCGCCAGGCACGCTCCGCAGCCGGTGCAGCCATCCTGCCGGATGACGGCCTCATGCCCGCTGCGGAACTCATGGCGTTCCTTGACCTGCGGCGAAAGGACAAGATGTAAGTCGGCCGCGTCCACGTCACAATCGGCGATGACGGGCCGGTCGGCCAAAACGGCAAAGGATGCGGCCAGGCTGGTCTTGCCCGTCCCGCCTTTACCGCTGATGACAACAAGTTCCTTCATTCTTCACTGTCCTCTCTCCGACGACCTCGAAGCTCCTTCAGGGCCGGTTACGGTGTAAAAGCTCCGTCCGCCCGCGATGACCAAGTTTACCTTTCCGGCGGCGATCAGCGCTTCGAGGCGCTTGAGCGCTTCCATCACATGGATGGAAAGACCGACCGCGACATCTTCGGTGGTGCAGGGACGCCTGCGCAGCAATGCCAGAACGTCCGCTTCCCTTGCTTCGGAGAAGGCCGAGACGCGCGCACCGTCCGTTTCACTCTCGCCGATGATGTCCACCTTACCTGGGAAGAAGCCTTTCAGGGCGAGCATCTGGTCCGTGGAAAGCGGCAAGGCGAACTCCTCGGCGGGCGGACGGGAGACTGTATTCAGTTGAACTCGCGCCGGTCCGATGCGCTTGGCGAGGGCCGCGATCTTCTTCACCTCGGAGGAAATACCCGTCACGCCTGCGAGCAGGAGGACCTCCAACCAAACTTCTCCTGGAAAGCGCTTGGTGAAAGCGGCGATGCCATCGACCATCCGTTCAAAGGAGATATCTCCGTGCGGACGGTTGACATATCGAAACAAGTGCTCATCGCCCGCATCCAGCGAGGGAAGGACGAGATCGGCCTCCATCAAGGCATCCTGGACTTCGATCATCCACAGAAGCGAACCATTGGTCAGGACAGCGACCGGGATATCCGTAAGGCCCCGGATCTTGCCGATCAGGTCGCCGATGCTGCTATTCAGCGTGGGTTCCCCGGATCCCGCGAGGCCGATGTAATCAGGAGTATTCTCAACGGCCAATTTCTTTTCCAGCTCGGCCAGAACCTCCTTGACCGGAACGTATTCCTTCCGTTCAATGGTCTTTTTTGTGGTGCGTCCCAGCTGGCAATATACGCAATCATAGGTGCACGTCTTGAACGGCACGAGATCAAGCCCCAGGGAGTGGCCCAATCGCCGTGAGGGAACCGGTCCATAAACGTATCGGAAGCCGAGTTCCTTCATTTCTCTCCCCCGCACGGCGGTTTGCCGCAGCGCTCGTCCCGTCCGCAGCACGTTTTGCCGCTTTGTTCCAGGGAACACGAGCCGGCGCGGTGTTCGACCCGTCTGCGGCCCGACCCTTTGATTATAAAACCCGCGCCGCCGCTGATCAACCGCCGGACCTCGCCCCGGCATTCAGGGCATTCCGTAAGCGGGCGGTCGGTCATGGGCTGTCTCCGTTCGAACCGCAGGCCGCACTTACGGCATTCATATTCATAGGTCGGCATCGGTCTTCACCCTCCTTGATATTGCCCAAAGGGAACGGAGGCCGCATCTAATCCCTGGCGGGCCATGGCCATGAGTCCCTTGCCCATGACGATATCCAGGGCAGGGCCTGAAAGCCGTCCACCCGTCTCGGCCACGCGAAATCCGCCGCCGCAATTCGGTCACAGCCCAGGCTCAAATAATGCTCTGTCCGGACAAGAAATGCGGCCTTTCTCCGGACCATATCCTCGCTATCCTTCATGGACATTCCTTTCGTTCTTATCGTTGGAAGGTGAATGCATTTGGAATGGCAATCCGTGTCACAACCCTGGCGGGGTCGCGAAGATCGGTCGATTTTCGCTCCAGGACGGCCTCCCAGAGCCGCATAAAGTGAGCACGGTACTCCGGCATAGCCTCGACGATGATCTCGCCCCTTGAATAAACCTCGGCGATCCGCCGGTCATCAGGAATTTCCAAGAGAATGGGAATCCCTTCTTGCCTGCAGAACACATGCACCCGGTCATCACCGATCCCGACCCGATTGACCACCACGCCGAACGGAATCCGGAGCTCCCGCACTACGTCCACGGCCAGCTTTAAATCATGGAGGCCGAAGGGCGTCGGCTCGGTGATCAAGACCACAACGTCCGCGCCCTTGATCGTGGTGATCACAGGGCATGACGTTCCCGGAGGTGCGTCCATGATCGCGGGTAGACCGTTTTGCAGACGGGCCTTCACCGCCCGGATGAGGGGGGGGGCCATGGCCACGCCGACGTCGAGCCGGCCTTGCATCAATGTGACGTTCCCCGATTCGATGGTTTCGACCACGCCGATTCTTTGGTCCGTCTCTTGGATGGCCTTTTTGGGGCATACTTTCGCGCAGCCCCCGCAGCCGTGACACATCTCAGGAAAGACGAGAGGCGTGGACCCGAACGAGACGATGGCGTGGTATTCGCAGAAACGGCCGCACTCCCCGCAGCCGTCGCAGAGGGATTCATTCACTTGAGGAACCGGAATGGTCACGGTTTCCTCCTCGCCCAGGGTCCCCTTGAGAAATAAGTGGGCATTCGGCTCTTCCACATCGCAGTCCAGAAGCTGCACCTTGAAGCCAAGCACCCTGGCTATGTTCACCGCGACTGTCGTCTTTCCGGTTCCGCCTTTTCCCGAAGCGACGGCCAGAATCATTTTGATACCGTGTTTCCCTTTCTCAGCTCGAATCGGTAGGACCATCGGGTGCGCCCGGCTCTTTGGAAAAGTCCGCCGGAGGTGACCGCCTCGAGCAGCGTCTCTTTTTTCAAGTCATGAACACTCATGCCGGCTTCCCGAAGAATCTTCAGCGGCGGTCGTATCAAGTCGCGCAGTCGGAACTCGGGCGACATTAGCCGAAATGCCAGACAGCTTTGGATGCACCGACCAGTCAGGCCGGTCATGCGCGAGTCTGCCTGCGCGTATCCAGGGCATCAACGCGGCGCCGGATGTCGCCCAACCTCTTCTCCATGTGCCGAACCTTGGTTCTTAAGAACATCAAGTCGGGCCGAGGTTTGTCGGCGGACGCGGACACCGGCCTGCCCGATATCCCGGCAAAACCGGTCACGGGCTCGCCCGAAGCCTCCGAAATCCTCAATATACAGAATCCGCCGCCCCTGCCTGTCATGGGGCCTCGACCCCTTGGCCCAGTTCCGTCATATCCCGGCATCAGAATATTCTCCTGAATTCAAAAACTTGGCGCTTGATCGCGCCAGGATATGCGTACCAACCGGCACTCCGACAACGGACCGGCGCGGGTTGGACTCTGTCACGCTGCCGCTTACACCCAATGCCCATCAACATCGGCGTCCTTGGCCTCGGTCAGTTTTCCAGAGCGATATTGTTCAAGGGCCGCGGCCACGGTGGGCGCGTCGGTGGTGTAGACCTTGACCCCGGCCGCTAAAAGCACACGAAATGCTTTCGGGCCGCAATGTCCGGTCACGAGACTTTTGGCTCCCAAGCGAGCCACGGTTTCCGCCGACTGGATTCCGGCTCCCTGGGTCGCGTTCAAGTTCTGCTGGTTGTCGATCACCTCGAAAGTATTTTTGTCCAAGTCATAGATAAGGAACTTCGGGGCGCGACCGAAACGGCTGTCCATAGACGCGGCCAGATTCTCGCCGCTTGTCGTAAATGCGACTTTCATTTTCTGCTCCTTTCCCGGTGATGCTCCGCTTGTCATTTAGGGCACTTCTTCAGGCACATGAACCAGTCGAGACAGCGGACGTCCGCGGCTGGTTTTTCCATCCTCTCCTTGGCCACGCCGCACGAGCCCGGCGGAGGAACGATGACATCGTCACCCGGCTGCCATAGTGCATAGCAGAGCGGGCATGTGGCGGTCATTCCGCCGCGGTTCCGGTTTCGATATCGCCCAGGCGCTTCTTGATGAAATCCAGTTCCGACTGCAAGGCCTCGGCCTGGTTCTTGAGCGCCTGCTTCTCCATCTCCGGGTCGGGCTTCTGAACCGGCGCGGCATACCCGCCGAACCGCATCCAGCCCGGAAGGCCGGTGGCGAAGAACATGTGCCGCCAGCCACGACCGCCGCCGCCGCGTCCGCCAAATCCCCGGCCCCGTCCAAAACCCATCCCGAAGCCTCGCCCCGGAGCGAGATTCGCATACCCGGGCATTCCAAAACCCGCGCAGTATCCGGCCGCACGACCGCTCATAGCGCCCATTCCCATGGGTCCAGTTCTGTCTCCTCTTGGCATGAACATTCTCCTTTCTTGAAAAAGTTTTTATCCTTGTTTGTTTCTTCCTCGGCCGAGCCCGCCTTTGCGGCCTTGACCTTTTCCCTGGCCCTGCCCCTGGCCTTGTCTGGTTTGACCCCCTGGCCGCTGAGAGTCTTTCCCTCCACAGCGCCCCTTTCCTCGCCCTGTTCCCGGCCCTTTACCCTGCGGTCCGGTTTTGTCTCCTCTTGGCATTGTCGTAGCCTCCTTTTTTATGACATTATTCCCTGGTCATCGCGGTGCCGCACTTCGGGCACTGCTTCTGTACGCAGGGCACTCCACGTTCATGCGTTTCACGATGCCCGCATTTCGGACACAGGCAGGTGCCTACAGCGCCCCCTGCAAGGGGACCGCCCATACGACCTCGACCCTGCCCGCCTCGACCCTGCCCCTGTCCGCCGCCTTGCCCCATTCCGCCACTTTTTCTTCCGTTCATCAGGTATTCCTCCTTGTTCATGCCGCGCATTCCCCGGCGACGGCGGCGACCACAGCAACCGGGCATGGCGAAGTCGTCGCCTTCGAGACCGCCGCTGAGCCAGGCCTGAATGACCTCGCGCAGTTCGCCGGCCACGAACGGGATCACCTGGATGCTATAAGCGGCAACCATCGCCTGCAGAGGCCTGGAAATTGCGCCGCAAACCAGTGTGCCGACGCCAAGTTCCGCCAGACGAATCACCTTCTGAAGCGGTAGGTCATCCGCCAGAACTTCCTCTGCCTCAGCGGCAATTCGCCCCGACTCGGCCGCGACGACATGAATCTGCCGGGCGATGTCGAAGACCGGCGCTATTCGATGGTCCCAGTGCGCAAATGCCGCTTTCATCATCTGAGATCCTGCTTATCGTTCACACATGGATTAATAGCAATTGTTGTGCCAACATCGAAGAATGTTGCGGAATAGGCTTAACCCATTGGGATGACAGGAGATAAAACAATTCGCGAGGGGATGGTGGAAAACCAAAGAGTAGCGATGAGGCTACTGTGACCTAATGCAATGGGTGCGTGACCGCTACCTTTTCCGCTCGTGACGAGATCGGCAGTCCCGCCCGGGCAGGGAGATGCCCAGTTTCTTTATTCTGCGGAAAAGGGTGGTCTTGTGGATGCCGAGCTCTCGCGCTGCCGCCAGCCGGTTGAAGGCGTTGCGTTCGAGGGCGGCGCGGATGGCCTGGGCGTCGAGAATATCGTGGGCAGATCTCGCATCGGACTCCAAGCCCCCCGCCGCGCCGTGGGCCGTCAACTCCCCGGGCAGGTGTCCGATATCGATGCGCCCCTCGTTGCAGAGAATGAAGGCGCGCTCGATGACATTTTCCAGCTCGCGGATATTTCCCGGCCAATGATGAGCCATAAGGAGCGACAGGGCTTCTTCGGCGATCCCTTTAACGGATTTCATCTGCAACCGATTGAACCGGGCGACGAACTGCTCCACGAGGAGGGGGATGTCCTCTTTCCTGCGGCGCAGCGGGGGCAGTTCAATGCGCACCACGTTCACGCGGTAGTAGAGGTCCTCACGGAAAAGGCCCCGGCGCACCTGGTCGGCCAGGTCTTTGTTGGTGGCGACCATGATCCTCGCGTCCGTACTCTCGGAACGGGTCGCCCCGAGCGGCTCGTAGGTCCGGTCCTGGAGAACCCGCAACAGACGGACCTGCAATGCCGGGCTCACCTCGCCGAGCTCGTCGAGGAAGATGGTCCCTCCGCGGGCCAATCCGAAACGGCCGAGCTTGTCCTTGTTTGCGCCGGTGAACGCTCCGGCCTTATAACCGAACAATTCCGATTCAAGAAGCGTATCGGGCAAGGCCCCGCAGCTGACCGCGATGAACGGACCCTGGTTGTGAGCGCTGAGTGAATGGATCGTTCGCGCCACCAATTCCTTGCCGGTTCCCGTTTCACCGATGATGAGGACCGTGCTGGGGCTGGCAGCGATGGCGGGCAAGACCTCGAAAACCCGCTGCATCAAGGCGCTCCGGCTCGTGAGATCGCCGACCTGAAATTTCCCCTCTAGTTCCCGGCGCAGCTCTTCAACCTCGGAGAGGTCGCGAAAGGTCTCCGCTCCGCCGACGATACGGCCCTGGGCGTTCCGGAGCACGGCCGTGGAAACACTGATGGGGATGCGGGCTCCGTCCGCGTCGATAATGTACCCGGACTTCCCGATGATGGGCTTGCCGGTCTTCAGCGTCCGCCGGAGAGCACATTCCGTCTCGCACATGCTGGAGCGAAACACCTCGGAGCAAAGCCTTCCGTTGGCCTCCTTGCGGGGGATGCCCGTGATCTCCTCGGCGGCACGGTTAAACGACGTTATGCGCCATTCCAAGTCCACGGTGAAGACCCCGTCGGAGATGCTCTCGAGAATGGCCTTGGTCGGGGTGAAAGCCGCCGAGTTTACCGGCTTATGACTAGGTTTCACTGCGTCGTTCTCCAGCTTCTAACACAGATCTTCTTATTGTCGACAGAAAACGAAGCCTACGCCGGCAGCGGCAACGTCTTCCGACAACGGGCGGTCCGTGTATCAGCGGCAGTTGTGATGGGCGCAGGAGTTGGCGAGAGTGATCTCCTCGAGAGCGCCTTCCGAGAACAAGCGCGCGATATCCGAAACCGTTCCCGGAACAGCGCGATAAACCTTGATGCCGGCCTCGTTGAATTTTTGAACGGCCCGGGCTCCCATGCCTCCACAAACGACCACATCGATGTTTCGCCCGGCTAAGGCCGCCAGGGGCTGACACATTCCGTGAGCATGATCCTCATTGGAATTATCGATGGCCTCCACAGCTTTCGTCTCGGCGTTATAAACCAAGAAAAAAGGCGCGCTGCCGAAATGCTCATGGACCAAAGCGCTTGGACCGTCTTTTGTTGTTGTTGGAATGCATAATTTCATTTATTCATCCTCCTACAAAAAGATTTGTGTCCTTGACCGAATCCCTCACCGCCGACCCGGCCTCCATCCTGAGGAGCCCGGCGGAAATTCCGGCTCCGGCATTTCGGGCATTCCGGCGGACTGCCCAAGCCGAAGGCTGCGCTCCAACCGTGATGGCAATCGGAGCACAAAAATTGCCTTTGCCTCATTTTGACGACACCTCCTTCGATTTTCAAAGCCTTGGCATTCACGATCGCGTCCGCGATTTTTTTCCGCGCCGATTCGATGATATTGCCGAAGGTTTGTCGCGAAACATCCATCCGCTTGGCCGCTTCCTCCTGATATAAACCGAGAAGATCCGCCAAGCGAACGGCCTCAACCTCGTCCATCGTGAGGTTTACTTCCGGCAAATCCGCCATGGGCACCCCTCTCGGCTTGAAGTAATCCGCCTGAGGAGGGCCGCCGATCCGTCGGCATTTAAACGGCCGGGCCATCTCTCACCCATAATGAAAACAGGCTTGGAACGTCCATGGTCGTCGCCGTTCGGCTATGATCAAGTTTCGCCGGCGCGGTCGCCTCTTGAATAATTATTAGCATTTGCCAATAATATAGTCCTGGAAATTGAGTCTGTCAAGTCCCATCCGCGCAATCGGATATTATGCTGGTTGTATGCGCTGATCCCGTCCGGTCAAGACTTCAGAAAGGACGGGAACGATTAAAGGCCGAAAACGACCGGCAAAGAGAAAACCGCCTATATAGACCACCGCCGGCGGTCGGTGAAACTCTGCTCCTTTTGTGAAGATTAAAGCCATGGGAATGCCGTTATTTTTCTCCGGCCAGCTTTCCCAGGACTTCATAGAGGACAGGGACGATGAAGAGCCGTAGCAGGATGGCGAAAAAGAATCCGCCGATATAAACCACCGCCAGCGGCCGGTGAAGCTCCGCCCCTGTTGTGACAATTAAAGCCATAGGAATGACGCTTACGATCATCACCATATCGGTCATAAAAATAGGCTTGAATTTGGTTAGAGCCCCTTTTGTGACGGCTTCTCTCAGTGAAAAGCCCTGCCGTCGATAATCGTTGATCTTGGCCACAAGGATGACATCATTCTGGACGCAGATGCCAAAAAGAGCGATGAGCCCTATCGTGGAGGACACGTTGATTGTCTGCCCGGCGATGAGAAGGCCCAGTATGCCTCCAATCAGAGTCGATGGGATGTTCATGATAATGAGGAGCGCCTGCCAGATGGAGCCGAACGAAGAAAAAAGGACGACAAAAATGATCAGAATAACGATCGCCATAAGAAGCGTCAGGTGACGCAAGGCTCTCTGCTGGCTTTCGAACTGGCCTCCGAAGGACACAAAATAGCCCGGCGGCAACATGACCTGCTCGGAAATTTTCTGTTGGGCTTCTTCGACAAAACTCCCAATGTCACGCTTGACCACGTTGCAGAGGATGATTTTTCGCCGCATCATATTTTCACGGAAAATTGCCTGAGGCCCCTCGCTCCGCGACATGTCTGCCAGCTCTGAAAGGGGGATCCGTTCTCCGCTTGGGGCGCTGATCAGAAGATTTTTTATAGTTTCTTCGTCGTTTCGGTATTCCTCCGGGAGTCGGATAAGGACAGAGGTCACCCGGTCAGGCTCATAAACGTCCGTAGTTTCGATTCCTTTTAAGGCAGTTTCGATCGTCTCGGCCACCTGGCTGACAGAGATTCCAAAGAGAGCCAGCTTCTCTCTTTTTAATTGAATGACCAACTGCGGGACGCCGGTCGTCTGTTCAATCTGCAGGTCAGCCACTCCTCTGATATCAGCCAAGGAATTCCTTATTTCCTCAATCTTTTCGTTAAGGATATCCAGCTCCTGGCCAAAAAGCTTCACCGAAAGCTGCCCTTCTGTGCCGGTCAACATTTCCGCCAGTTTGTTCGCGATCGGCTGTTCAAAAATATAGGCTACTCCCGGCAGCTTATCCAGCTCCTGGCGCATGGCCTGGGTGACTTCTTTAAACCCTCGCTTTCTATTCTCCCGGGGCAGAAGTTCGATGTTGTAATGACTGTGATTGACAGGATGAAGGTGTTCCGATCCTTCAGCTGTTCCGGTCGTCCTGGTCACAGAAACGACTTCAGGGAAAGAAAGAAATGTCTTTTCGATGCGCGTGCCCATTCTAATGGATTCTTCAAGGGAGGTCTCAGGAAGCATCACCGTCGAGGCCATGATGGACCCCTCATCGAGAGGGGGAACAAATTCCTTTCCGAGGAAATTGTAGGCGACTGCTGCCGCCCCAATTAATATTAGAAATATGGTTATGAGAAGCCTCTTGTGCCGGAGAGCTTTCGTCAGGAGCACGTGATATTTTTTTTGCAAGAAATCGCTGACCGGGTTCCGTCTGTCCTTGATATGTTTCTCGGTCAGGAATACAAAGGCTAAAATGGGTTGGAGGGTGATGTTGAGGAGCATCGCCCCAAAAAGGGCGGCGGCAACGGCAAACGCCGTGGGCCTAAACATGGCCCCTTCGAGACCCTGGAGAGTCAGCAGAGGAAGAAAAACTAGGATGATGATCAAACTGGCTGAGAATAGATATTTCCCCACTTCCTTGGCTGCTTCGGATACCAAAGAGAGCCGCGGGGCCTGGCCTTCTTTCTCTTTCAGCACGCGGAAGATGTTCTCCACCATGATGATCGAGCCATTGGCCATCTTCCCTATCCCGATGGCTAAGCCGCCGATGGACATGACGGTCAATTTGATGCCGAAAATATTCATCAGGATCAAAGCGATCAGAATCGAAAAGGGAATGGTCAGCGAAGCGATGAATGAGCTCCTCAGGTTCCACATAAAAAAGAGCATAACCAGGACAATAAAAAAAATACCTTCCAGAATGGAAACTTCGACATGATGGATGGACTTCAGAATTAAGATCGACTGGTCGTAGAAGGGCTTGATCTTGATGTGCTCGGGAAGATCTTTGGCGATTTGAGCGATGCCTTTTTTGAGATGGCTTATGGCTCGAAGCGTATCTCCTCCATACTGCTTTTCCACGGTGACAGAAACAGCTTCTTCGGCGTTGTGGCTGGCCGCATCGCGTCTAAATTTTCCTCCAATTTTCACCTCAGCCACGTCTTTCACGAAAACAGGCACGTTATGGCGCGAAGTGATGACCGTATTCTGGATGTGCTCTAAAGTTTCAATTCGACCCATTCCTTTGATGAGGACTTCCTGAGCACCTTTGGAAATGATGCCTCCAGAGAAATTCCTGTTGCTGTTTTCGATGGCGTCTTTAACCTCACGAATCGTCAGATTATAGTTTTTCAACATCTCCGGCTTGAGGAAGACCTGAAACTGTTTCACAAAGCCGCCGAGGTTGATGATGAAGGATATTCCAGGAACTCCCTGCAGCCTGTACCGGATCGTCCAGTCCGCGATCGACCTGAGCTCCACAGGATCCGCACCGTCTCCAATCACGGCAAACTCAAAAACCTCTCCCATTCTGGAAGACACAGGGCCAAGGATGGGCTGGGTAGTCCCCAGCGGAAGGCGCCCGGCGATGAGCTCGAGCTTGCTCGAGACAATTTGGCGGGCCAGGTAGATATCCGTGCCCCAGTCAAATTCGACCGTGACGACGGAATCGCCGGTGGCCGACTCCGACCTGACGCGCGTCACATGGGGTGCTCCGGAGAGCAAACTCTCCAGAGGAAAAGAAATCAACCTTTCTACATCCTCAGAAGCCATGCCCGGGTTTTCCGTAATGATCGTTACGAGAGGAGCGTTGAGGTCGGGATA
>Ga0299915_10001005_pt1 | contig 20611 bp, 17 predicted proteins | sample RVTome_13_FD_200263 | JGI IMG/M metagenome (GOLD analysis project Ga0299915, IMG submission 200263) | Soil microbial communities from uranium-contaminated site in the Upper Colorado River Basin, Wyoming, United States - RVT92D227 (version 2) ... | reverse complement strand
AAACCGGCTGCTTCTCGAGCAGATGCAGCCGCAATATCCGGACTTTCTCCTCAGAGCCTGTGAAGAAATTAAGTTCCGGCACGTGTGCTTCTGGGAGCCTTGTTGCGGAGTCGAATGGCCGCAGGAGGCCATCCATCCTCGCTCCGTGCACTGCTCCTCTGGGGTGCTGAGCGGTTTGAGATTCTCAGTGCGGTCCGATGGCCCGCATTCGCCCAATCCGCCCCCCCGTTTTCAGCCCCAAACGGCCACCAACGCTCCTTGAGCGCGCAGTGCAACCGCACGCATTAAATTGTGGGCTATCGCAAACCACAAGGCCACGGCCCGCACCTTCCTTAATCCTCGCACAAGGAACTGCCGTAGCCCTCGGTTGCGGCTAATCGCGTTCAGACACTCGGCCGTCGAGTACCGCTCCTTGTAGATCTCCTTCGCCTCCGCCGTGCCCATCCGTTGACGCCACTCGGCAATCGTCGCACTGTCGCCCGCCAGCGGCCAGTGAGGATCGCGGCCCGGCTTCCGGGGCCATCAGAATCCTCGGATCAATCGCGTCCCGACCAGCGCGACCCTCGACGGCCCGAACCCGCTCGTACAGCCAGCTCAGGTCCACCCTCTGGACATACTCCCAGACCAGACGTGCCCGGTGGTCTTCCGGCAACAGACTGTCCAACGAGGCCACCTGCATCACCACTTGATCACGCTGGGCACGCCCCGTTAGAAATCCTCTGGTGGGGGGTGGTGGCCGTGGGGGGGGATTTCTAACGGGGCACGCCGCAGCCGGGGCCGACCCGGAGGCTCCGCCTCCTGCGACTCGGACGCCTCAATCGCAAATAGCCTTGCCCGCCCAAACACTGGCGGGCTTGCCTCATTCGCATTCCCTGACGATGGCTGAATTGTGTCTTTCGTGCTCATGACCTCTCTTATACCACCATCCTGCAATTTGTCCAGCACCCCCAGCCCCGAATCCAAAACAGACTGGATTTTTTCACAGGCTCTCAGCCGACGTGAAGGCGAATCCCAGGACGTGGCACGAAATCACAATCAGCCACAGCGGGACGAAGATTGTCGCCTCGCTCGACGGCAGGCAAATGATAGAGCTTGAGGATTCGACGTTCACGGAGGCCGGCCCCGCACCAATCTGCTCGCCCTCGATGAGATTGTGTCCGGCGGGCGGGAGTGGGTGCCCGCCTGAGCTTGCCCCTGCGGAAGTGAGCAGATTGGTGCGGGGTGGGTGAAGGCCGACGGCAAGACCGCCTTCGACAACCTCTGGGTCGCCAGGCTCAGCCCCGGGGCAAAAGACCAGAGCGAATAGCGCCGGCGGCCTTGGATTCCGGGGGCGGCTGCACCATAGACCTGCTGAAATTTTGTAAAAAACCGCTTGCAAGGCTGATTCGCGGCTTTATACTTTATGGTGTGATAACCGCGGGTGTAGCTCAGCGGTAGAGCGTCACGTTGCCAACGTGAATGTCGTGGGTTCAAGTCCCATCACCCGCTCTTAGGACTTTTTCCCAGGGATGGGCTCGAAGGCGCTTCGGCGTCTGGAACCCATATAGTATCGGTGAGATACCGGCTAAGTTTAGTTTGGCGTTGGTCTCCGATATGTTTAGGGCTTGGAATTTCTAAGCCGAAACTTGCGAAGACTTAGGCTAAGGGATTTTGGCTCCCTGACGCCTTTTTTGTTTATTGTTAGAGGCCCTTGTAACACAACCATTTGGGAGCACTGAAATGGGTGAAGAAGAAACGAAAGTAAGCGAAGAAGCGACCAAGACAGCGGACGAAGAAGGCAAGGTCGGCGAAGAAGAGCCGGAGTCGGCAGCCGCGAAGAACACCGTAACTATCGAGGATGCCGGACCCTGCAAGAAGAAAGTCATAATTGAGATACCCGAAGAGACGATAAAGAGCGCCACCGACAAGCAATATGGCGAGCTTCGCAAAGATGCGCTCGTGCCGGGTTTTAGAAAAGGCCGAGCGCCGCGGCGCCTGTTGGAGAAGAGATTCGGCAAGGACACGAAAGAGGCGATCAAGCTCAAACTGCTTGCCGAGGCGAGCGAGTCGGCCATTAAGGACAACAAGCTGCAGACCCTGGGCGAGCCGGACGTCGATTATGAGAAGATCGAAATGCCCGGCGAAGGACCAATGAAGTTCGATTTTGAGGTGGAAGTCCGCCCGGAATTTGAGCTGCCGAAGTTAGAGGGCATCCCTGTCACGAGGACAAAACTGGACGTTGCGGACGAGCAAGTGGACAGGGAAATCGAGCGGATGCAAAGGCTGTCGGGCATCTGGACGCCGCGTGGGGACGCCGCCGTGGAGCTTAACGACCAGATCATCACGGATGTGACCCTCAAGACCGAAGACGCTGAAGCGCCAGAGCAACTCGGCGAAATCCAGATATACGTCAGGCGTAGCGGCTTTGTCGGGGGTATTCCGGTTGAGAAGCTCGACGAGCTGCTCGTAGGGGCCAAGGCCGGCGATAGAAAGCAAACCACTGTCGAGCTCTCCAAAACGTTTTTCAAGGAGCAATATCGAGGCAAGAAGGTCGATATCAGCATTGAAATCAAGGATATCAAGTGGCTTAAGCCTGCCGAGGTGGACGCAGGTTTCTTCGAGCGGCTGGGGGTGGAAGACCAGGACGAGCTGCGAGAGAGAATCCAGGACAGGCTACAAAGCCAGCTTGAGCAGCAATCGAGGACTGAGATGACCGAGCAGATTTTCAAGTATCTGCTCGACAATACGAACTTTGACCTGCCTTTGGACATTGTCGGCGAACAGGCTGCGACGGTGCTGCAAAGACAATACATAAACCTGCTCTCTCGCGGTCTTAGCCGCGAACAGGTCGAGGAGCAAATGGAGCAGTTGCGAGCCAGCAGTGAGGAGCAGGCCAAGGAACAGCTCAAGACGTTCTTCATTATGGATAAGGTGGGCGATAAGCTCGAAATCGAGGTGACGGAGGAGGAAATCAACGGTCGGATAGCGCAGTTGGCCTTGCACCAGGGGCAGCGGCCGGAGAGAATGAGAGAGGAGATGGCGCGCGACGGCTCGCTGGCCCAGTTCAGACTCGAGGTCCGCCAGAGCAAGTGCATCGCCAAACTGCTCGAATCAGCAGCAATAACGGAAGTCGAACCCCCCAAGGAGGCGAAAAAGAGCAAGAAAGCGGCAAAGAAACCTGCGAAGAAGACCGCAAAGAAGGCTGATTCGATTGAAAAAAAAGAGCCCAAAAAGAGCAAAACGACCGCCGAAAAGGAAACCGAGGAGTAGAAATACCCGATAATAAAAGCGTGCATTGCCCGGCGTAAGGCCAGAGATGTAATGCCCGCTGCGAAATACGGATTCGATAAAGGAAGTGATTAATGTCTATTGAACATCCGGCAAGGAACATTGTTGGTCCCGAGTTTCTCAACTCTTCAAAAAATCATCCCACAGGCGCCCATCTTGAAACATACAGCCAATACGGCACACCCGGCGGAGCATATCAGCGCTACCGCCAGATGAGTCTTGACGATATGCTGTTGGACAATCGCATCGTCTTCCTCATCGGCGAAATATCGTACGGCAGAGCGGCTGAGGTGATTATGAAGATGCTCTACTTAGACAATCTCAAGCGCAACAGCGAAATCAGCCTGTACATCAACTCACCCGGGGGCAGCGTGGACGACACAATGGCGATTTACGACACGATACGCTTTGTCGGCTCGCCGGTGGCGACGTACTGCATCGGCAGGGCGCAGTCCGGGGCGGCGGTCATCCTGGCGGCCGGCAAGAAGGGCGGCCGATACGCCCTTCCGCACGCAAAGGTGATGCTGCACCAGCCGTGGGGCGGGGTCAGCGGACAGGCGGCGGACATCAAGATACAGGCCGAGGAGATACTCAAGGCAAAGACTATGATAAACGAAATCCTCTCGAAGCACACGGGCCAGCCGGTCGAGAAGATACAGGCCGAGACCGAGAGAGACAGGTATATGACGGCCGATGAGGCAAAAGAGTACGGGCTTATTGACGAAGTGCTGCACGAACAAGAAAAGAAAAATAAAGAAAAGACCAACGGCAAGAAGGATGAGAACAAATAGCAGGGCGAAAGCACACACTCGAAGCAAAGACTCCGGCAGTGGGGACCAGGGAATATGAGCCTTAACCAAAACTTAGTACCGATAGTGATTGAAAAGAGCGGACGAACCGAGCGTGCGTACGACATCTACTCAAGACTGCTCAAGGACAGGATAATCTTCTTGGGCGGGGCGATAGACGACGAGACGGCGAACCTTATCATCGCGCAGATGCTGTTTCTGAGCAACGAGGACACAAAGACCGACATTCACTTTTACATAAACTCACCGGGCGGCTCAATCACGTCCGGGCTGGCGGTGTATGACACGATGCAGTTTTTGCGGTGCGACGTGGCGACGTATTGCATCGGTCAGGCAGCGAGCATGGGCGCGCTACTGCTTGCCGGCGGCAAGGCGGGCAAACGGTTTCTACTGGCGAACAACAGGATTCTGCTGCATCAGCCGATGATCACGGGGCAATTGATCGGCCCTGCTACGGACATAGACATCGAAGCCCAGGAGATACTGCGTCTGCGCAGTCGGCTGTATGATATACTGGCCAAACACACCGGCCAGACGAACGAGAAGGTTGAAAAAGACTGCGACCGGAATCTATGGCTGAGCGCGGAAGAGGCGATCGAGTACGGGCTGGCCGACAGAATTCTCCAGAAGGCGCCCGAAATTGTCCACGCAGACCGCCCCGAGGGCAAACAGCAGGCCGAAGAAGGCGCGGAGCAGTAGCCGAGGCGTTATGTTATGATGATAAATTCGAAATCCGAATATCGAAATCCGAAACAAATTTCAAATCCGAATGACCCAAATCCGAAACAGTTCCTGGCCCTGTGCAGGGGTTGTCGCAGACGAGGGGGTAAAGGGCTGAGGACAGAGGCATATCTCCTTATTTCTTTTCTTTGCCTTGCGGCTTATGTTACGGGCTGCTCAGGGCCGGACAAAGGACTGCCGTTGTTCGACGAAGTCAACCGGTTGAAAGATGAAAAGGCGCAATTGGAGAAGCGAATCGAACGGGTCGAGGCCGAGAAGGAGCAGCTCGAAAAACAAAATAAGGTCCTGTCGGGCCTGCCCGCAGAGGTCAAGGGCGAGAAGCTCTACAGCCTCGAATCAATCAAGGTCGGCAGGCTCACCAATCTCTACGACAAGGACGACGACGGCAAGAGGGAGAAGCTAATTGTCTATATCCAGCCCATCGACCGCAACGGCGATATCATAAAGGCGGCGGGCAGCGTAGAGATAGCACTTTGGAACCTCAACAACGAAGACGGCGAGGCGAGGCTGGGTGATTGGAAGGTGGGGCCGGACGAGCTGAAGAAGCTCTGGTTCTCCGCAATGATGGGGGTGAACTATAGACTGGTATTCGACGTTGGCGACAAAGTCAAAAACTATACCGAGCCGCTGACGGTAAGAGTCGCCTTCACCGATTACCTGACCGGCAGGGTCTTCAAAGAACAAAGAGAAATCAAGCCCCTTGAAGTGGGCCAAGCCCCCCCTGGCGGGAAATGAACGAGAAGCTGGTCATACCGAAAGACAAGATAGCCGATTTCTGCCGGCGTCATCATATCAACCGCCTGAGCGTCTTTGGCTCGGCGCTTGGGAACAGTTTTGCCGCCGATAGCGACGTCGATGTCCTGGTCGAGTTCGACAAAGGGCATGAGCCGGGATTTGCCTTCTTTGGTTTGCAGGATGAGCTTTCGCAACTGCTCGGGCGAAAGGTGGACCTGCACACGCCAGGTTTCCTAAGCCGTTATTTCCGTGACAAGGTCATCAAGGAAGCCGAGGTCCAGTATGTGCGAAACTAAGGATATCGTTCGCCTACGGCACATGCTTGACGCCGCCCGCAAGGCCATTGAGTTTACTGAGAATTGTGGCCGGAGCGACCTCGACAACGACGAGAAGCTCACGCTTTCAATTGTGCGACTCCTGGAAATTTTGGGCGAAGCAGCGAAGAACGTATCCGAGCAGTGCAGACAGAAGCATCCGTCTATTCAATGGCGGCAAATTGCCGGGACGAGAGACCGGTTGATTCACGGGTATTTTGACGTTGATCTCAATATCGTCTGGAGAATCGTTTCCGACGACCTTCCCTGTTTGGCGGCTCAATTGGAGAAGATACTGGCGGAAAGGTAGCGGCGGATAGAGTTGCATTCACCGAGTGCCTGACCGACAGGATTTTCAACGAACAAAAGCAAATCAAGCCGCAGTCGGAACAGGCTGTGTTATTGGGAAAGGCTCCAAGACTCGATGTCGCCTTCAGTTAGTTATCAGCCCCTGTAATCGAATTACCTCTTGCAGAGCCGGACGCGCTTTGTAGAATACGCGTATGCTTGAACTGCTCAACAGGATAATATGCGGCGACTGCATAGAGGTTTTAGGGGAAATCGGCGAGCCCTTTGCAGACCTCGTGTTTGCCGACCCGCCGTTCAATATCGGCTACAAGTACGATAAATACTACGATAAGGTCAAGAAGACCAATTACATCGCCTGGACGAAGGAATGGATGAGTGTATGCAAAAAGGTTCTAAGACCGCACGGCTCATTCTATATCGCCATAGGCGATGATTACGCTGCGAACGTCAAGGTGATAGCGGACGAGCTCGGCCTTTTTATGCGGAACTGGATAATCTGGCACTACACCTTTGGCCAGCAAACGAAGAACAAATTCGCGCGGTCCCACACCCACATTTTCTACTTCGTCAACGACGAAAAGACCTTCACCTTCAACGACCACGCCGTTCGAGTCCCGTCCGACCGCCAGCTTGTCTATAACGACAGGCGCGCCAATCCGAAAGGCAAGATGCCCAACGATGTGTGGGATGAGTTCTCGCGCGTGTGCGGGACGTTCAAAGAGCGTCAGGGCTGGCATCCGTGCCAGATGCCGGAAAGCCTGCTGACGAGAATCATCGTGGCCAGTTCAAATCCGGGTGACTGCGTGCTCGATCCTTTCAGCGGGTCGGGCACCACTGCGGCGGTGGCATACCAGCTCGGCAGAGATTACATGGGGATAGATGTGTCGGAGGAATATGTCAGGAACGCGAATGAGCGGCTGGAGGAATTGAAGAAGAAGCGCCGCCAGACGACAGGCGACTTCCTGCTCGGCGCCGAGGAGATAGATGAATTGAAGCGTCTTTCATCGGATATGAAAATGCCTGTCAAGGAAATTACGGGAGATAGAGACCTTCTGCGGCTATTTGCAAATCAGCTTGCGGTGCGGATGAATAGCAAGAAGCGCTACAGCGCGGAGGCCGTGGCGTCGGCTTTGGGGGGACTGGCCGATTGAGACGCCGAATGAGAAAGCGTGATCGACTTCTGAGCATAAGGCGGCTTAAATCGGCAGGGCTGCGGATTTGGTCCGCGATAAAGGCTGCATTGCCGCTCAGCCCGCCTTTTGTCGTCAGTGCAGTGGTTTTGACGGTGATTCAGCCGCCTTTGGGCTGGGGATTTCTGGCGTGGGCGGCGATGGCACCCTTTATATTGGCGTGCAGTCCCAGGGCCAAGCCGCGTCCGCTGGCCCTTGCCGCCTATCTAATTGGCCTGGTCTATTGGCTGGTCAGCCTGTACTGGATGGTTCCGATAACTATCGTCGGCTGGGTGGTTTTCTGCCTTTATACGGCGCTGCTCTGGCCGATTCTGTCGCTGTCTCTGCGGTTCTGCAGGGCCAAGAGAATCCCACTCTTTCTGGCCACAGCAGTACTGATAGTCGGGGTCGAGCGGATGCAGGGGCTTTTCTTGGGGGGCTTTCCCTGGCGGCTCTTGGGGCACAGCCAGTACGCCAACATCACACTAATCCAGATAGCGGACATATTCGGGGCTGGCGGGGTATCGTTTCTGATCGGTATGGTCAACGGCCTGTTAGCTGACCTGATAATCGCCTTGCGCAAGAGCAGCGGCCTCAAAACGGCCCAGGCCCCTCGGACCGCCCGCGTGGCGGCCAAGTTTGCAGCAGTCGGTATCGCCGTGGCTGCGGCGATTCTATACGGACGGTGGCGGATAGCTCAATCGAGCCAGTTTGTCAAGGACGGCCCGGTCGTCGCCTCGCTGCAGTCGAACATCCCCCAATCGCTCAAGAGGACGTTTATGGCGAGCAGGGAGATATTCGATGACCTGATGGAGCAGAGCAAGATGAGCGTCGAGGCGGGCGCCGAGCTTATTATCTGGCCGGAAACTATGGTCCAGGCAACGCTGAACCGGGAGGTCCAGGCTGTGCTCGACCCAAACCACGCGTGGCGGTTCCTTGACGAGGCCCTTCGAGAGCACTCGAAAGATACGGCCTACGTTCTCGTGGGCGCTTATGCGGGCACGCCGAACGATGCCGGCACGGCGTTGGTCGAGCAGTTCAATTCGGCGTTTCTATACAAACCGGACGGGCGGCAATACGAAAAACGCTATGACAAGATCCATTTAGTGCCGTTCGGGGAGGTTTTGCCCTTTAGAAAGACGCTTCCGGCGGTTTACAGGCTGCTGATGAAGTTCACCCCCAAAGAGCTAAACTACGACTATTCCCTTGATTACGGCAGCGAATACACGGTTTTTGAGATGACCGGCGAACCCGGCGAACGGCCTGAATCTTACAGGTTTAGTGTTATAATTTGCTACGAGGACGTCGTTCCCTACGTCGCCCGCAAGTTCGCCCTCGATGAGCGGGGCAACAAACGCATCGACTGGCTGGTCAATATAAGCAACGACGGATGGTTTGTGAGATTCGACGATGACTCAGGAGCAGTACGCCCGAGCACGGAGCTTGCGCAGCACGCCGCCACGTGCGTTTTCCGGGCCGTTGAGAACCGCCTTTGCATCATCCGAAGCGTCAACACCGGCATAAGCTGCCTCATAGACAGCCTCGGCAACATACGCGACGGGTGTCTGGCCGGGACACTGCCAATAAATGCTATGGACAGAACAGGCACGGCTGGATGGTTTACCGACAAAATGCCGATAGATAAAAGGGTAACTTTTTTCAGCAAATACGGCCAATGGCTGGATTTTTGTTGTGAAGGCTGCGTCATTTTGTTCATAATAGCGTCGATTTTGACAAGACTGTTGGGCATAAGGCCCTAAGAGGGGCCGGCAGATTGTGAAGCGGTTTGTCAGGGAGGTTAAATGGAAAACAAACTTGGAGAATACGAGGCTCTTGGAGGTGCAAAAATCAGGTTTCTCGTTTGCACGTCGTTGCTTGCCTGTGCGGCGATATTCGCGATCGGATGTGAAGAGGTGCAAAAGACCGGGACAGGCGGCTTGGGAGCGGCCAAAGCCGTCGATATCAACGACCTTACGATGCAGGCGTACAGGATTATCCTGGACAGCCTTGGCGACAAAGACCCTGCGATACGCACCAATGCCATCGAAGTCGTAGCCCAGACCGGACAGATCAAGCTGGTACCCAAGGTGCAGCGACTGTTTGCGGACGAATTTGCGCCGGTCAGGTTTGCAGCGGCGCTGGCTATCGGCGACCTGGAGTATTCCTTTGGAGCGAGCACCGTCAAGGAGCTATTCAAGGATGAGGATTCGAACGTCAAGTTGGCGGCCTGTTATGCAATGGTGAAGCTCGGCTCTACAAAATACCTCGAAGTCCTGCGCAGGGCCATTGGCAGCAGCGATCAGACGGTTCGAGCCAACGTTGCGTTTCTATTGGGCAAGTGCGGGGATAAAGAGGCCCTCAAGCTGCTGTACTGGGCAATGCAGGACAAGGATTCCGCGGACAAAGTCAAATATCAGGCGGCGGAATCCATAGCGATGCTCGGCGATGATCGAATATATCCGAGGCTCTGGACAATGCTGCTGAGTGTTTATGCCGACGTGAGGGTTTGCGGTATAAGAGCGATGGGCGCGCTTGGAACGCGGGAGGCCAGAAACGCCCTGCTTTCAATGCTCGATGACAAAGTTCTGGAGGTTCGGCTCGCGGCCGCCGAGCAGCTCGGCAGGTTCCGAGACACCACCGGAGAACCCGAAGTCCTTGACGTGTTCACAAGCAAGCTAACAGCCGGGTTGGATGAAAGAGGCCGTGAGCGAGTGAACGTGATGACGGCGATGGCAATAGGACGGCTTGCCACGCCCTCTCTGACAAAGCACCTGCCGAAGCTCATTGAGGATCAGTCCAAAGCCGTAAGAATTGCCGCCGCCAGAGCCGTTTTGGAAAGCAGAATGAAGAATTGACATCGGCAAAAAGCCTTATATGCGGCTTTTTGCCGGGAATCTCGATTCGTGCAGCTTGGAATAATGGATGTTTTTGCGACTTTTTGCCGTCTGGCGGCCCAAAAATAGCTTGACCTTTTACTGCTCAAAACGTAAAATGTGATGTATAAGTGCATTGCTGGGGTCATTAGGTTCCCATCTTGCCGCTATGCGTAGTATCGGACATATTCGGAAGCCGTTTTTTGCGGGCTGGAGGCCCTTTTGTGGAGTAGTGGTGTATTGCAGAAGAGAGAAGAGTTAACTGAAAGGAGCCTGCTGTGAGCACTCTTACAAAGTTCTTGGTCGTTCTGCTGACTGTAGCATCGATCTTCTTATGCGGGATAGTTGCAACTTACGTCGCAAATGCCCAGGACTGGAAAGACAAGTACGACAAGCGCAACAATGAGGTGCAAGCCGCCAGGGCGGATGCGACAAAGGCCAACGAGGATTTCAACAAGCTGAGAGATGACACCGACCGCCTGAAAACGCAGTTGAATGCGACAGTTGCGGATCTCCAGAGCAAGCTGTCCGATCTGGAAGCCAAACTGAATCAGAGTGAAAGAGAGAAGTCGGAGCTGCTGACCAAGGTCAACGGCTGGACGAGCGTCGTCCAGGACTTCCAGCAGACGAATGACAAGCAGCTGTCGCTGCTGAGTAACACCCAAGACGAGCTGCAGAACGTTCAGGCCGAGCTGACCAAGGAAAAGAGCCAGAACAAAGAGATCACAACCGCGATTCTTGAGAAAATGGCGATTATATCGCAGTTGGAGGAGCAGGGCAAGCAGTTGGTCAAGGAGAAGTCGCTGTTGCAGGCCAAGTTGGAGCAGGTGCTGCGGCAATACGGCAAGACCGTCTTGACATCGCCGCCGCCCGCTGTGGACGCCATACCGGATAAGGCCCAGGCGACCGCGCCTGTGCTGCCGGCCCCGGCCCCCGTGGGCACAGCCGTCAAGGAGATAGGGCTTAAGGGAGTGATAACTCAGGTGGATTTGAAGAACTCTCTGGCTGAGATATCCATCGGCGCGGCGGACGGTGTTAAAGAGAAGATGAAATTCTATGTCACTCGCGGCGACAGCTTTATCTGTAATATTCTGATTCTCGACGTTGATGCCGAGAGAGCCGTCGGCTTTATTGAGCTTGTTCAGAGCCCGCCTAAGGTGGGTGATAAGGTCAGTACAAATATAGGTCCGTAGTTCATACAATGTGAGGTTGGTATATGAGTCCCGACGGACAGGTTCAGGTCAAACAGGTGAATATACCGGACAACATCTACACGGTGATTCTTGCCGTGGCGTGCGGCGCAGTAGTGGCCGTTGCAGTGTTTGTGCTAATCCAGTGCTACAGGCAGTACGGCGTGATGTTCACTATGCCTTGAGCAATTCACCATCGACGATGCCGCTCTTTGTCACATAAAAAGCCGATTGTTGCGAAAGGAGTCGAAAGTGCTGTTTGACAGGGTGTTAGGTTGGTTCAGTATGGATATGGGTATCGACCTGGGCACTTGTAGTACGCTCGTCTGTGTCCGCAACAAAGGTATCGTCCTCAATGAGCCATCCGTCGTTGCAGTCCGCAAAGGCACCAACATCGTTTTGAAAAACGGCGAGGCCGTCGGTCTGGTTGCGCGGGAAATGCTCGGCAAAACGCCCGGGTCCATCAGCGCGATACGGCCTCTCAAAGACGGGGTCATCAGCGACTTTGAAATCACCGAAGCCATGCTCGGTTATTTCATCCGAAAGGTGCACGGCAGAGGCCACCTCGTCAATCCTCGGGTCGTAATTGCGGTTCCAAGCGGTATTACCGCGGTTGAACGCCGCGCCGTCATAGATAGCGCCGAGCGAGCAGGCGCCCGCAAAGTGTACTTGGTTGATGAGCCAATGGCCGCGGGGATTGGGGCGGGCCTGCCAATAATGGACCCAACGGCCTCGATGATTGTCGATATTGGCGGCGGGACAACGGAAGTCGCTATCATGAGCCTGGCCGACATTGCGACCGCCCAATCCATTCGGGTAGCCGGCGACGATATGGATGAGGCGGTAATCAACCACCTGAAAAAGACTTACAACCTGCTCATCGGCGAGCCGAGAGCGGAGAAAGTCAAGATACAAATCGGCTCGGCAGCCCCGCTCGAAGAGGAGCTAACAATGGAAATAGCCGGCAGAGACACTATCTCCGGCCTGCCGAGGAAAATCGTCATAACAAGCGAGGAAATCCGCGAATCCCTCCGCGACCCCATCGCTGCGATCATAGACGCCGTCACGGCAACGCTCGAGAAAGCCGAACCCGAACTGGCCGCCGATTTGATTGATAACGGGATACACATCTGCGGCGGCGGGTCGCTGCTTCGTGGAATGGACGTTGTTCTGGCAAATGCAACCGGTTTGAAGGTTCATACGGTCGAGGACCCGTTAAGCTGTGTAGCACGCGGGACAAGCGTCTATCTGGAGAATCTGGAGCTGTTGAAGGAAACGATGGATCATGGCGAACGCGGGTGGGAATAATCAGAAAGTGCGCAAGCGCCCTCGACATAAGTGCGCAAGTTACTCTTGGCCTTGTGCCCTTATGCACTTATGCACTTATGCACTTAGACTATGGCAGCAAGGCAAATCAAAGTCTCCAGACGAATGTTATTTACCTGGCTCATGCTGGCCGGGTCCATCCTGATCATCGCCCCCACAGAATGGACGAGCAGCTTCCAGTTGGCTTTTCTGCGCATTTTCAACTGGCCGTTGAGCATAGGCGAGAACATTTCGCTTTCAGCGCGTGCCAGGGGGCGCGTGGACGACACAAATGCGGTGCCCGGCGAAAAGTACCGAGCGCTGCTCAATTACTGCACCAGCCTCGAAGCGCAGCTAAGAAATGAACGCGAAAGACTCGATAAGCTCACCGGGCTGCGCGAGAGATTCCCGTTTGGCAATGCCAGGCTGGTCGAAGCGCTCGTGTATCCCGGTCCAATCGACAGGACGCACGGTGCGATCTCCGTCGATAAGGGCAAGGAGAGCCAGTTGGCCAAGGGGCAGTTTGTTCTGGCCGACAACAGCATCATCGGAACCGTCAGCGACGTCTCCACGGGCGGGGCTCGCGTGAATCTCTTTACGAGTCCCACATCCAACATTGCGGTGGAGATAGCCGGGACAAAGCGCGTTATGCGCGGCGACGGGAACAACGCGGCTAAAATACTTATGATGAAGGACAAGCCCAAAATCGGCGCCGAGGTGATGGCCGCGAAAGCGCCGGGCCTGCTCAACGCGCCCATTATTGTTGGAAGAGTGGCGCGGTGCGAAAGAAACGCCGAGAGCGCCGTACTTTGGGATGTAATTGTCGAACCCGTTTGTGACATACAACACCTTAACGACGTGGTGGTAATTGTGATGAATCCGGAAAAGCAGCCGAATTAAGATCCTATGGCTTTGGCGTTATTGCAGGACATTGAGGACGTATAAATGCGGTGGTTTCGCTTTGCAGCATTGATTCTTCTTGCTACGGTGGTCCAGGCCAGCGCCCTGGCCAATCTGAACGTTGGACCGGATTTGCTGCTGATCCTTGTTGCATTCTTCTGTATCTACTGCAACACAACCGAGGCGATAATAACGTCGTTTGTGATAGGTTTTGCCGCCGACCTGATCAGTTCGCCGATACCGATGGGCGTGCATACAATCAGCTTCGGGGCGTTCGGCACACTGCTGGCATACGTGCACCGGATCATCAATATCAGAAATATGCCGTTTCAGGCAGTCGCCATATTCACTACCGCGCTTCTGGCCGGCGCGCTGTCGCAGTTGCTGGCGCTATTCAAAGGTCAGGTCATCGCCGCGAATATCTGGACTGTTCTGCTTGGGGTATCCATATACTCAGGCATCGTCGGGCCGTTTTTGTTCTTGCCATCCGCCTGGTGGATGCGTATAAAGACTAATCGCTTCGCCCGGCAGTAGATTCCTATCTTGCGAAGCGTCAAGAACCTCTCCGGGATAGGGATCGAGATATGATGCAGAGATGCGGCGCACGATAGACGATGTACGACAAGCGAGTCAGAATCTTTGTAATCTTAACCACGGCACTTCTGCTGGCCTGCATCCTTCGACTGGCGCAGATGCAGTTGCTGCCCGGCTCATCCGTGCAGGACCAGATCGCACGGCTAAGGCAGCAGGGCAACTCAGCCCGGCAGCTCAAGACTGTAAGAGGCAGAATACTCGACAGAAACGGCAAGGTGCTAGCCACGGACGAGGCGCGATTCGAGCTCTGTATAGACTACAAGCTGTCCTCGATCCTGGACGAGAATGTCCGAAAGGCGGCGCTCCTTAAGGCCCAGAGACAGTCCGAGCAGGACCCGACCAACACGGCGCTGCCCGATGCCAGCAAAAAGATCGAGGCCAAACTCGATGATTTGCAGCAGATAATAGACAAATGCACGCGCCTCGGCGGCGACCGCGAAACAATCGAAGCCAAGATCCGCCGCACAAACGAAGAGATATGGAACCTGCGGACCTTTCTGGCGTGGAGGCGAAACGACCCCGACCCTAAGATAATAAACAAATACGACGGCAAGGTCAGCCTCATTCCCTTATCGGCGGCCGTTGAGGATTTCCAGAAGAGATTCCCGGACGAAGGCCGCCGCCTTGAGCTTATCACCAAGGTCAACGATGTGCCTGAAATGACCAAACCCACGCCGCTGCTCGACCTGGAGACAGACGACGACGTCTTCACCGCCCAGGTGGAATTCATGAAGGTCGAAGGAATCCGAATCCTGCCCAAAGGACACAGATTCTACCCGTATGGCAGCGTCGCGGCGCAAACGATAGGGTGGGTCGGCCCGGCCTCGCAGCCGGAAGACCTGGAGCTCTTCGCAAACGACAGGCTGTCAAGCTACGTAGGCGGAGAAGTCTGCGGGAAAGAGGACGGAGTTGAGTACGTCTGTGAGAGCATCCTTCGCGGCAGACGGGGCGAGCTCGTTTATGATATAGACCGCCAGATTGTCAGTCAAACTGACACGCAGTTCGGCAAAGACGTCCGCCTGACGCTGGATATCGAGTTTCAAAAGAGAATAGAGGAGCACCTGAGCAGCTACCAGCACGATCCGAATTGCGGACCGGGAATGGCGGCGGTCGCGATTGAAGTTGAAACGGGCGATATTCTCGCATTGGTTTCGCTGCCCGTTTTTGACCTGAACCGGGCCAGGTACGACTACGCTAATTTTGCCGGCGACAATATCAACAAGCCTTTGATAAACCGGGCGATAAACCAGTGGTATCCGCCGGGCTCGGTCGTCAAGCCCCTGATTCTCATCGCGGGGATGGAAACGGGCGTGGTTACTCCGGGCGAAGTTATCAGTTGCCCGGCCCAGGCGGCACCGGACGGCTGGCCCAACTGCTGGATATACAACAGGTGGCGATGGATGGGCCACGACAACCAGTGGCCGGACAACAACGCCCGCAACGCGATTAAGGGAAGCTGCAATATCTATTTCTCCCGCCTGGCCGACCGAATTGGTCCCCCGGCCCTGCAAAAGTGGCTCTTCAAGTTTGGTTATGGCCGAAGTATAGTCCCTGCCCCGGCCAACATCGCAGAAACGGGGCTCAGCAGGGACTTCCGCCACCTCTGCGGGATGATGTCAAGCAGCGTTCCAAGAGGGACTATTCTGAGTCTCGACGAGGTGCCGCCGCTGAGCGCCGGCGAGAGGCGCTGGTTCGGCATAGGCCAGGGCAAACTCCAGGCGACCCCGCTGCAGGTGGCAAACGCAATGGCGGCCATCGCCAGAGCAGGCTACTACAAGCCCCCCCAGCTTTTTCTCGATGACCCCAACGACCCGGAGGTGAGACTGAGAGCAGACGCGAATGAGGTCAATCTCGGCATATCAGCCGAGACCTTGGCGGTGGTCTATGATGGAATGAGCGCCGTGGTGAACGAGGCCGGCGGAACCGCCAACACCCAATTCCAGCCCGTCCTTGGCAGCTTCGCACAGCAGGATGTGAAGATATACGGCAAGACCGGCTCGACGCAGCCTGCCAACGCCTGGTTCGCAGGCTTCGCCGCCGACGGTAAAGAACGCAAAATCGCCATCGCCGTCGTCGTGGAAGGCGGCCAGCACGGCTCATCCGACGCCGCCCCCCTCGCCTGCGACATTATCCAGTTCGCAATAGAAGCAGGATACCTCGGCAAACCTACAAGCGCAGAGGAAATATAGATGAAATGCCCATGCTGCAAAAAGGAAAATCCCGCACACCCCCAAATTTGCCCATTCTGCGGATATGACGCTACGGCCCTCTACGAACCGGCCACATCCAGGGCCGGCAAGGCTGCCGTCGCTTCCTTTGTACTGGCGATCCTGAGCTTCTTTGCTTTCTTGATAACCGCCATCCCTTCAATTATCCTCGCTTGTATAGCGCTGAGGGAAATCAGACGGACGCCCGACCGCCTCAAGGGTAAACGGCTCGCCATCGCCAGCATTATCCTCTCGGTTTTCACCTCGCTCGTTATTCCTCCGGCGCTCTATTCTCTCTGGAGACTCGACGCGCCGCCAATCCCCAACGACTACACCATCGCCGATCTGCGATCCGCCCCGGCAAACTGCGCGGAGAGTTACAGGCTGTTGCAGAGCCTCTGCGTGGAAGACCCGCGTGCAGAGGCAGGCTCCGAAATAGGCCTTTCGGAGGAAGATGTCGAAATGATAGCAGACTTGTGGGAGACAGCGTCTGATCCAGGAGACCCGAAAGCTGTCAAGGCGCTTCGCTACGATGAGGAAGCTTCGGAGTTGATGTGGAAGAAGACCAAGGAAGCAAGAGCTGTGTTGGCCAAATTGGCAGGATTTGCTGAGATAGCAGATCTGAGTGATTCGAGATTTGAATCCAGCCTCGGCCCGATGAACATAATCATCTTGGCAAAGCTGAACCGAGCGTATCTCTACCTGCAAATTGACCGAGGTGATTCGCAACTCTGCGTCAAAGAATTGGGGGAGTTGGATTCAGTAGTCCGAAAACTCGCAGTAAATGCTCGATTCCAGATCGTGAAGATAGCGTGTTTTGTCTGTCTTTCTTCGGACATCACTGCAGCAAACACAATAGCGAACACACATAATGTTTCGCAGGAATCTCTCGAACTTCTGGCAACGCACTTTGCTCCCCTGGCAGATGAAGCTACCTCAATGCGGAATTCTCTGCTGTCTGAATACCTTTTGTTTAAGGAAATTGCGGTAGGATCAACAGAAGACGCTTACGCACCACGAATTGCGTCCAGCTTCAAGAGAAACTCCACGTTGCGGCTTTATCGCAACTATGCCGATTCCTACCTGGCCACTTTGGACGGCAAAGAAGTCAAAGCTACAGACGCTTTCTCAGTGTGGCCGAGTGCGTATCGAGGGTTATATCCTGTTTCCTTCCGCCCAGGAGAAAAACTCCCAATCATGTACAGGTGTTACAATCCGGGGGGCTCGTTCCTCATGAAGATGACCAACTTGCGCTTTGATGAGGCTTTCGTCAGAGGTAAGAAACTAGGAATCGAGGATGATCTTCTTCAGATCGTGTTAGCCAAAAGGCTCGGCAGGCCGGTGAGTCTCAAGGCGCGGGCATACGGCGGCGAGTATATCGTCGATGTAAAGGGCAAAAAGATATTCAGCCCGGGGCCTGATGGAAAGGCTGACACAAAGGACGATATCAAGCTGCCCATCAACCCTGGGGTCCTGGGGTGGGAAGAGTAGCGGCTTGTCAAAAGGTCATTTGGGCAGGCTGATGCTGACTGGGTTATCCAATTTGTTTAACTCTTGCTGCAGGACTGTGAAGAATTTCTCGTTGTCCGGCCAGAGGATTCTTTCGTCGGCGGGCATGGGCTTATCGAGCTGGTCGAGAAATCGGGCCAGAACCTCTTCGTTTAGCTCATTCGTTGACAGGCCCAGGCCGAGCTTTTCTATGTAATGGGCGTTGATCACCTGCTCATACTGGCCGGCCACCGGCTGAAGCAGCATCTTCTTCCTGAGATACAGGCACTCGCTAATCAATGAAAAGCCCGCCGATGCAATCACGCCCCGCGCGCCAGCCAGGTCGTTGAGAAATCCCTCGGTGGAGCGTTTCTTGAAAACGCAGTTCTTGTAATCAACGTGGCTGCCGAGGGTCTTGTCGAATCCGTAAATGTAGAATTCCCGGCCGCTGAATTTGCCGAGGACCTCGCAGAGCTGCCGGGGGTCTTCTGCGGTAGTCGAGTACAACAGGATATGCCCGCCCTGCACGGGCTTTAGCTCCGTGACGACAGGCCTGACAACAGGAGGCGTCAGGACAGCCGAGCCAACCTTCAGCGGCGTCTTGAAGAAGTTTATGATGATGTAGGCAACCGCGCCGACATAGTGGAACTCGGTTACGACCTTGGCGGTCAGCCACGAAACCCAGTCCTTGGCCGAGTGCTCCAGCTTGCAGAGCGTGAGCATGTGTTCGTGGTCGATACTGATGAAGGGTACGCCGTTTCGCCAGGCCCACCAGGCGCTGAAAGGCTCGAAGTCGGATATTATCAGCTCCGGGTCAAAAGGCTCAAAATGCTGCTTGAAAAGCTCATCGTTCCGCCTGTTTGCCTCAGGCAGCTTGAGCAGGTTTTTCTTTAGAGTCTCTGATTTATCTATGCGTCCGCCTTCAAACGCAAAAGAAAGGCCGAATATCTCCTTCACTCGCTGGCTGAAATACTGCTTGAGATAGAGCAGCGACTTCTGCGACCCGACAAACATTACATCGTGGCCAGCGTCAATGAGTCTCTGCCCTATCAGGTGTGACCGGCTGCTGTGTCCGAATCCCTCGCCCGCAACGCCGTAAATTATCTTGGCCATCTTTCCGGTATCCCACTTTGCTGCAGCGGACCTCCCCGAACGCAGGACGCTTACCCCTTTAGCTTCTCGATGTAGGAAAGGGTCTTGTCAACTATATTGGCGGCGACGGGCGATGCAACAACACCGCCGGTATAGCCCATTCCCAGGCTCTTTTTGGGCTTGCGAATCGAAACGAGGACAACTATGGCGGGGTCCTCGGCTGGGGCGCCACATACAAAAGAGGCGATGTAATCGCTGTCCGAATAACCGCGCTCGCCCTGCTTGGCGATATTGGCGGTCCCCGTTTTCCCGAACACCTGCCATTTCTCCAGCTTGGCTCTCTTTCCGGTGCCCTCGTTTATGACGCCGACCATCGCGTCGGATACGACCCATCCGGCAATTTCGGGCTTGACGACGTAGCCGACAGGCGGCTGCGGGCGTTTCAGGCTGGTGATCCGGCCGTCATCTTCGACAATTGCCTTGACTATATACGGGCGAATCAGCCGTCCGCCGTTGGCCAATATGCAGAAGGCGCGAACGAGCTGCATCGCCGTTACGCAGATTTCCTGCCCGAAGGGGACGCGGGTCTCGCTGTATCCATCCCACCTTTGCAGGGGCCGCACGAGCCCGTCAACCTCGCCGGGCAATTCAATCCCTGTCTTTTCACCGAAACCGAAGAGCTTAAGACCGTTGTGCAGTTTCTCTTTGCCGAGCCTTTGCCCGACCTTGGCCATCCCTATATTGCTCGACTTAACCAGAATTTCGCGGGGCGTCAAATCACCGAACCCTCCGAGATATTCACTAATCCGCCCAAAGCCCTTGCCGCCGTAGCTGCCGTTCTCGCAGAATATCTGCTCATCCTTCGTGACAACGCCGGCGTCGAGCGCGATGGCCATAACGATAGGCTTTATGACGCTGCCCGGCTCGAACCAGTCGGTTATCACTCGGCTGCGGAAATAGTTCGGGTCGGTCGTGCCGGCTTCGAGCGGATCGAAATCAGGCAGAGAGACCATTGCCAGAATGGCCCCGGTCTTTGGATCGGCCACAACCGCTACAGCCGCCTCGGCCTGATACTTCTCGTACTGCTTTACAAGCTCATCGCGGACAAACTTCTGGATGGTGGCATCGAGCGTCAGAATGATCCCTACGCCGTCCCGCAAAACCCCCTCTTCCTGCTTTAGTCGAATGGGTCTGCGGGCCACGTCGGCATAGAATATATTCCGGGCGGCTGAACCTTTCAACTGCTTGTCGTACCGCAGCTCAAGACCCTCCAAACCACGATTGTCGGCACTTGTGAAACCAACAACATTCGCGGTCAGACGCCCCAGCGGGTAGTGTCTGAGCCAATCCGGCTCGATGCCGACGCCGTTAATTCTTCTTGCCGCTTTGCTCTGATTGGTATCGATGCCGGCCTTGATCTTGGCGTAGCCCGGATTGCCGCTTTCCGTGATCAGCGTGCGGATTATGTGGGGGTCCATTTCCACAATTGGGGCCAGCCTGGTCGCTGTGTCGTCGGGATTTCTTACAATTCGAGGCTCGACTGTAACGACCTGGATTCCGCTGCTGGCGGCAAGCACCCTGCCCCGACTGTCGAAAATTGTGCCGCGTCGCGGCTTTT
>Ga0299915_10001004_pt1 | contig 20630 bp, 21 predicted proteins | sample RVTome_13_FD_200263 | JGI IMG/M metagenome (GOLD analysis project Ga0299915, IMG submission 200263) | Soil microbial communities from uranium-contaminated site in the Upper Colorado River Basin, Wyoming, United States - RVT92D227 (version 2) ... | reverse complement strand
CGCACCTGCGGTTTTGGTCCCAACCCCAGAGCCACCCACAGTAGCTCCAGGTGGGGACGCCCACAAGATGCTACGCCCGCCATCGGGGGCTTTGTGTCGGCCTGCACAAACTATTGACGGTGGGCAGGCCGGGTGTTATAAGAAGCTAAAACCCGGCTGTGAGAAGATTGATGGGTGCCATAGCAAATTCTTATGGGCACACCAGTCATATGGAGATACCACTCGTAGTCATCGATCGTCCACCTCTTTACGCCCGGGCGCTGGCCGCCCTGGAGGCCCAAGGCCGGGAGGCAGTCAGCTCCCAGGAGCTGGGCAGCCGGCTTAACGTCACACCAGCCCAGATCCGCAAGGACCTCAGCTACTTCGGTCGATTTGGCAAGCAGGGGCGCGGCTACAACGTGCGCAGGTTGCTGGACGAACTGCGCCAGATCCTCGGCTTGGATCGCCAGTGGCGGATGGCCCTGGTAGGCATCGGGCGGTTGGGGCGCGCCATCCTGGAGTACACGGGCTTTGCCCCTCAGGGCTTCCGCATCATTGCCGCTTTCGACACCGACCCTCAGATCATCGGCACCTGGGTCAATGGCCTGCTCATCAAGCCCACCACCGAGCTGGAGAAGACGCTAACTACCGAGCTCGTGGACGTGGGGATCGTAGCTGTGCCCGGCGCAGCCGCCCAGGAGGTCATAGACGCTCTGGTCCGCTCGGGCGTGCGCGCCATCCTCAACTACGCCCCCATCACCACCCGCGTCCCCAGCGGTGTCCACGTCAGGCGTATCGACCCCCTGCTGGCGCTGCAAAGTATGACCTACTACCTCAAAGCGGAGGCGGCCGCTCTCCAAACGTAGCCACGCTCCCCACCGACCGATCCCAACGGCGCCACATGGCTTGGAACTGTCACGCTCAAGGCGAGGCTCCCGCTGGTTGTTGTTTGGTCGCAACCCCGGCGGCTAGTAACTCCCCAGCCACTCGCCCTCGGGCGGCTGAGCTCGCCTGATCAGATCCAGGTGGTCGAGGGCGATCCCAGCGCCGACGGCCACGCACTCCATAGGGTTGTCGACGATGTAACAGGAGACGCCGATCTCCTGAGTGATCAGCCGGTCCAGGTTGCGCAGCAGGGCATTGCCCCCCATGAGGACGATCCCCCGGTCCACCACGTCGGAGACCATCTCCGGCGGCGTCCGTTCCAGCACAGAGCGGATAGCACCGATGATCGTCTGTAGAACATCCTGGATGGCTTGCGTGACCTCCGTTGAGGTCACTGTGATCGTCCGGGGCAGCCCACCGATCTGGTCACGGCCTCGCACCTGGTGAGTCATCTCCTCTTCTAGGGGGATGGCACTACCTATAGCGATCTTCAGCTCTTCTGCCGTCCTGTCGCCGATGATCAGGTTGTGCCGCCGCTTCACATGGGCCGCGATAGCGTCGTCGAGGCGATCACCGGCCACCCGCACCGATTCGCTGACCACGATGCCGTACAAGGAGATGACCGCAGCCTGGGTGCGGCCGCCGCCGATATCCACCACCATGTGGCCCTGGGGCAGGCCCACCGGGATGCGGGCACCGAGAGCCGCCGCCAGGGGCTCGGGGATCACGTGGGCCGGCCGTCGCGCCCCCGCCGCCTCACAGGCGTCCTGCACCGCCCGCCGCTCCACGCCCGTCACCCCCGCTGGCACACAGACCATCACCTCTGGCTTCACCAGAGAGATGCGCCCTATCACCTGGCTGATGAAGTAGTGCAGCATCGCCTCCGTGGTCAGATAGTCAGCGATGACCCCATCCCGCATGGGCCGGATCACCTGGATAGCGGCAGGGGTACGGCCCAGCATCTCCCGCGCCTCCGTCCCAACCGCCACGATGCTGTTGTCCCACTGGGCCACAGCCACCACCGAGGGTTCGGCTATGACAACCCCCCTCCCCTTCACATAGACCAGGACGTTGGCCGTGCCTAGGTCCACCCCTATCCGCTTGCCGAACATCTACACCCTTTCGATGACTGCGCCCAGGCTGCAAAGCTTCTCGTCGATCCGCTCGTAACCGCGGTCCACATGGTAAATGTCGGCGATCTCTGTCCGGCCGCGGGCAGCCAGCCCCGCCAGTATAAGAGCTGCGCCGGCCCGCACATCCAGGGCCCGCACGCTAGCTCCCATCAGCGGCGTAGGCCCGCTAATGATAGCAGTGGTGGTCCCTGTCGTCACCACCTCCGCCCCCATCTTCCGCAGCTCGCTTACGTAAAGGAGCCGGTTGTCGAACACCCTCTCGTGCACGTAACTCACGCCATGGGCTTGGGTCAACAGGACCGCCATGGGCGCCTGCAGGTCCGTAGCCAGGCCGGGGTATGGCAGCGCCTGGATGGTCACTGCCCTCAGTTCGCCTCCCCCGCAGACGTGCAGACGGTCGCCGTCCACCTCTACCCGCACGCCCGCTTCGCGCAGCTTGGCCAGCAGCGAGAGCAAATGCTCCGAACATACCGCCAGGATCTCCGCCTCTCCTTGGGTGATGGCAGCGGCGATGGCGAAGGTACCCGCCTCCAGCCGGTCCGGAACGATTCGGTAGCTGGCCCCTCTCAGCCCCTCCACCCCATCGATCTCTACAGCGTGAGTGCCGGCGCCGCAGATGCGGGCCCCCATGCCGTTGAGCATGGCGGCCAGGCTCTGCACTTCGGGCTCAGCAGCCGCATTGACGATGGTGGTGTGCCCCCGGGCTGTGGCGGCTGCTAGCATCAGGTTCTGTGTTCCCAACACGCTGGGGTAGTCGGCGAAGATACTGGCGCCCTTCAGCCCATCTGCCTGCGCTACGAACTTTTCCCCCTCCCGGCTCACCCTGGCCCCCAGGGCAGCGAAGCCGGCTAGGTGGACATCGATGGGCCGCTGGCCGATGACGTCGCCCCCTGGCGGCGAGCAGGCCGCCTGGCCCAGACGGGCCAGGAGAGCACCCATCACCAGAAAACTGCCCCGCAGGTTGCCCACCAGCTCCGTGGGCGGCGACCAACTGTGCAGGTTGGCAGCGTTGATGCGCAGGCTGTGGGGCGTCAGTCTCTCCACAGCAGCGCCCAGGCTACGCATGACCTCGGCCATGTGCAAGACATCGCCGATATCGGGGACGTTCTCCAGAGTGCAATCCTCGGCGACCAGCAGGGCGGCGGCCATGGCCCCCATGGTAGCGTTCTTGGAGCCGCTAACGCTGACACTGCCGCGCAGGGGGTGACCGCCTTCAATAACGATGGTGCCGCCCAGACGCTCTTCAGCCATCGCGCTCCTGTCCGCCTCTAGGGACCTGGCGGTCCTGGCCGCACGCCTGCCCGGCGCCGCCGTCGCTCCGCCACCTTGATGCGGGCCAGCGCTCTCTCCAACGCCGCCTGTGTCCGCGCTCGGTCGATCTCCTCCGCCCGTTCCTCCAAGCGTCGCTGGGCCTGGCGGCGCGCCCCCTCCGCTCGCATCACGTCGATCTCCTCCGCCCGCTCGGCGGCGTCCGCCAAGACAGTGACGCGGTTCTCTCGCACCTCCAGAAAGCCGCCGGTGATCGCCATCTCGACCTCGTCATCCCCCTTGACGATTCGCAACACCCCAGGCTTGATCATGGTCAGAAGCGGGGCGTGCCGGGGCAGGGCAGTGAGTTCGCCGACCACCCCAGGAACGATGATCTTATCCACCCCACCCTCAGAGTAGACCACCCGCTCTGCCGTGACGATATCGACGCTCAGGGGCATAGGCTTACCGTCCCGTTCCTCTATATGACGTCCAACGCCGCCTCCAGCTACGCAGCGGCCGCCTCCTTTTCCATCCGCTCCGCCTGCTCCGCCGCCTCCTCTATCGTGCCCACCATCAAGAAGGCCTGCTCCGGCAGGTGGTCCCACTTCCCCTCCAGGATCTCACGGAAGCCCCGCACCGTCTCCTTGATTGGCACGTAGCGCCCCACCCGTCCAGTGAAAGTCTCGGCGACGAACATCGGCTGCGACAGGAAGCGCTGGATCCGCCGCGCCCGTGCCACCGTTATCTTGTCCTCCTCCGAAAGCTCCTCCACACCCAGGATAGCGATGATGTCTTGTAGGTCCCTGTAGCGCTGAAGCACCGCCTGTACCCCTCGCGCCGTGTTGTAGTGCTCCTCTCCCACGATGCGCGGGTCCAAAATCCGCGAGAAGGAGGTCAGCGGGTCCACCGCTGGGTAGATCCCCATTTCAACGATGGACCGCTCCAGGGCGATGACGGCGTCCAGGTGGCCGAAGGTGGTGACGATGCCCGGGTCCGTATAGTCGTCGGCCGGCACGTAGATCGCCTGGAAGGAGGTGACGGAGCCGCGCTTGGTGGAGGTGATCCGCTCCTCCAGGGCGCCCATGTCGGTGGACAGGGTGGGTTGATAGCCCACTGCCGAGGGCATGCGGCCCAGCAACGCGGAGACCTCCATATTGGCCAGAATGTAGCGGTAGACGTTATCGATGAACAGGAGGACGTCCTGCCCCTCGATGTCCCTGAAGTATTCGGCCATAGTCACGCCGGTGAGCCCCACTCGGGCTCGTACGCCCGGCGGCTCGTTCATCTGGCCGAACACCAGGACCGTCTTGTCGATAACACCAGAGGACTTCATATCGGTCCAGAGGTCGTTCCCCTCGCGGGACCGTTCACCCACGCCGGCGAAGACGGAGAAGCCGCCGTGTTCCGTGGCGATGTTACGGATCAGCTCCATAATGATGACCGTCTTGCCCACCCCGGCACCGCCGTAGGCCCCGACCTTGCCGCCCCTGGTGAAGGGCGACACCAGGTCCAGCACCTTGAGGCCCGTCTCCAGGACCTGGGACGTAGTCTCCCTCTCCTCGAAGGTGGGCGGCGGCCGGTGGATGGGCCAGTGCTCATCGGCCTTCACCTCGCCCAGGTCGTCCAGGGGCTGGCCCAGCACGTTGAACAGCCGCCCCAGGCAGGCCCGTCCCACGGGAACGGTGATGGCTTCCCCAGTGTCCACTGCTTCGGCGCCGCGGCGCAGGCCGTCCGTCGTGTCCATGGTCAGGCAGCGCACCCAGTTGTTGCCCAGGTGCTGCTGTACCTCGGCGACGAGCTTGCTGCCTGTGCCGGTATCGATCTCGACCGCGTGGTAGATGTTTGGCAGTTCCTCTGCCGGGAACTCCACATCCACCACCGTGCCGATGACCTGGACCACTTTACCCTTTGTGCCCTTCGCCATGCCTACCCTCCGGAATGGGCCACCGATAGACACAGATGAAATACAGATTCTACAAGTATCTGTGTTCCATCTGCGTTCATCTGTGGCTAAGCCTTTCTCAACGCCTCTACGCCGCCGGTAATGTCCAACAGCTCGCTGGTGATGGCCTCCTGGCGGGCCTTATTGTACACCAGGGTCAGATCCCGAGTCATCTCGTTAGCGTTATCGGTGGCGTTGCGCATCGCCACCATCCGGGCCGACTGCTCGCTGGCGATGGCCTCCAGGATCGCCTCGTATACATGGCGCTCCACGTAACGGGGGAGGAGTTCGGCCAGGACCGCTTCTCGCGTCGGCTCATAGATATAGTCTACGCCCCAGGTGGCGGCCCCGGCAGGCGGTTCCACCGGCAGCAGCTTGAACACCTCCGGTCGCTGCGACATCGTGCTCACGAAGTGAGCGTAGATCAGGTAGACCTCGTCGGCCACACCATCGGTGAAGTCCTGCATCGCCACCTGGGCGATGGGCCGGATGTCCTCATACCCAGGGTTGTCGCCGAGGCCAATGAACTCGGCGACGATGTTCTGGCCGGTGCGGCGCAGGAAGTCTCTCCCCTTACGCCCCACGGCCACCAGGCGGAGGGGGACCCCTTGCTCTAGGATCAACTGGGCCGCCATGCGGTTAAGTATCGCCGGCAGGCCCCCACAGAGCCCCCGGTCCGGGCTGATCAGGATCACCTCAAGGGCCCGCACCTCTTCACGCCGCTGGAGCAGCGGGTGCAGCGTCGACTGGTCCTGGACGGGGACCGTCTCTGCTAGGTGCGCCAGCACCCAGCGCATCTTCTCCGCGTAGGGCCTGGCGGAAAGGGCCCGCAACTGAGCGCGCCGCATCTTGGAGGCCGCCACCAGTTCCATGGCCCGAGTTATCTTGGACGTGCTCTGGATGCTGCGGATGCGGCGGTGTATCTGCCGCAGGGTGCCCATCGGCATCGATTATCGCCTCCACCTCAGCCTGAAGGCTGGGGCTTGAAACCACTGCCCTGGATGCCCAGAGCTAAAGCACTCGGCGGAGAAATCAACGCCGATCAGCTCCATCAGATTCTTCGTCGCTTCGCTCCTCAGAATGACAGCGGGGGCAGAATGTGTCATTCTGAGCGAAGCGAAGCCTGCCCTGAGCGCAGCCGAAGGGAATCTGGGGATGGGGTGGTTCACCACACGCCCCTAATACGGCACCGTTTCCTTGAATTGCTGGATTGCCGCCTTCAGCTTCTCCTCCGTTTCGGGAGAGATCTGCCTCTTCTCGTTGATGTCTTTGAGGAGATCCGGCTGGCTCCCGGCCATGTAGCGGTGGAAAGCCTCCTCGAAGGCGCGTATCTTCCCCACCTCCACGTCGTCTAACAACCCGTTCACCCCTGCGTAGATGATGGTCACCTCCTGGGCCAGGCTCAGGGGCCGGAACAGGGGCTGTTTCAGGACCTCCATCAGGCGCTGGCCCCTCTCCAGTTGCCTGCGGGTAGCCGGGTCCAGTTCGGCCGTGCCGAACTGGGCGAAGGCGGCCAGCTCCCGGTACTGGGCTAGTCCCATCCTCATGCCACCCGCCACCTGGCGCATGGCCCGCGTCTGCGCCCCGCCGCCCACCCGGGAGACCGAGAGGCCGGCGTTGATGGCCGGCCGGATGCCAGCGTTGAACAGGTCTGTCTCCAGGTAGATCTGGCCGTCGGTGATGGAGATGACGTTGGTGGGGACGTAGGCCGAGATGTCGCCGGCCTGGGTCTCGACGATGGGCAGCGCCGTCAGGGAGCCGCCCCCCTGCTCCGGCGACAGCTTGGCCGCCCGCTCCAGCAAGCGGCTGTGCAGGTAGAAGACGTCGCCGGGGTAGGCCTCGCGGCCCGGCGGCCGCCGCAGCAGCAACGACATCTGCCGGTAGGACCAAGCGTGCTTGGAGAGGTCATCGTAGATGACCAGCGCCTCGCGGCCCTGCTCCATGAACTCCTCGCCCATGGCGCAGCCCGTATAGGGGGCCAGGTACTGGAGGGCCGCCGGGTCGGCGGCGTTGGCGGCCACGACGATGGTGTGGTCCATGGCACTGTGTTCCTCCAGCGAGGCCACGACCTGGGCCACCTTGGACGCCTGCTGGCCGATGGCCACGTAGATGCAGATCAGATCGCCGCCCTTCTGGGCGATGATGGTGTCCTGGCAGATGGATGTCTTGCCGGTGAAACGGTCGCCGATGATCAGCTCCCGCTGGCCCCGGCCGATGGGTATCATGGCGTCGATGGCCTTGATGCCAGTGTGCACCGGCGTGTTCACGCCCTGGCGCATGACCACGTTGGGAGCGATGCGTTCCACGGGGCGGGTCTTGTCCGCCTTGACGGAGCCCTTGCCGTCCAGAGGCTGTCCCAGGGGGTCGACGACGCGGCCGATGAGCCCTTCGCCCACCGGCACCTGCATGATACGCCCGGTGGAGCGGACCTCATCGCCCTCCTTGATGCCCGTGTACTCCCCAAGGATGATGGCGCCTACGGTATCCTCCTCCAGGTTCAGGGCCATGCCCATGACGCCGCCGGGAAACTCCAGCAGCTCGCTGTACATGCAGCCCCGCAGCCCGTACACGCGGGCGATGCCGTCGCCGGCCTCCACCACCGTGCCCACATCCACGGCTGTCACCGCCCCGCTGAACTGCTCGATCTGCTGCCGGATTATCGAGGCGATCTCTTCCGGTCTAACCGCCATGTCATCCTCCCGTCTTGCTCTTGCCTAGCGGCTACAGGGTGCGCAACCTCTTCATTCACGTCCTTGCCCCTGCCATCTGATGCTTCAGGGCCTCCAGCCTGCTTCTAGTGCTCCCGTCTAGCAGCCGGTCGCCGATGCGGGCTATCAGACCGCCTAGAATGCTCTCGTCCACCTGTGGCTCCACCATCACCTGTCTGCCAGTGATCTCGCTCAGCTTCTGGGCCACCGCCTTCACGTCCTCTTCAGAGAGTGGTACGGCGGTGGTGATCACGGCGTGAGAGACACCCTTCGCCTCGTCCAGGCGCTCCTGGAACGCCCCGGCGATCTGGGGCCCCAGGGCGATGCGGCTCCGGCGCACCAGGAGGCGGGCCAGGTTCAGGACCAGGGGGTCCACTCCCACCAGCGCCTCCTGCACCAGCCTCACCTTATCGGCGAGAGGCACACGGGGATTCTCCAGGGTGGCCTGCGCCTGCGGGTCGCTAAAGAGGGAAGCCACAGCCGCCAGGCCCGCCGACCAGGTCTCCTCGTTCCCCTTCTCGCGGGCCAGCAGGAGGGCGGCCTCAGCGTACCGCTTGGCCGCGACTTCTCGGATCATGCTCGTCCTTATCCTTCGTTACCATCGCCCCTGGGCGCCTCTGCCAGCACCTCCTCTATCAGTTGGCGGTGCGCCTGGCGGTCCAGGCTGCGTCTGATTACCCGCTCCGCGGCGATGATGGTCAGGTCGGCGAACTCCCGCCGCAGCTCGGCGATGGCGCTATCCCGCTCCAGTTGGATCTCGCTGCGGGCTCGCTCCAAAAGCTGCTCCGCCTCCGCCCGCGCCTGCTGCCGCGCCTCCTCCTGGAGTCGGGTCGACATTTGCTGCGCTTGTCCTATCAACGCTTGTCCCTCTTGTCGGCCCTTGTCCAGCTCCCGCGCCATCTCCTGCTCCGTCTGGGCCAGCCGCTGCTTGGCCGCCTCCGACGCCTCCAGCCCCTCCTGGATCCGCCTCTTCCGCTCGTCCATCACACGCAGGAGCGGCTTGTAGGCCAGCAGGTACAGGACCACCAGAAGCAGGGTGAAGTTTATGAGCTGGGCCAGGAGGCTGGGCAGGTTGATCCCCAGCGCTTTCAGCCCGTCTACGAACCCGGCAAGGAACACCGGCTCCATAGTATCCACCATACCTTCCTGTGGCAGGCCCCCCTAGAATACGAAACCGATCATCACAGCGGTCACCAAGGCGTATATGCCGATAGCCTCGGCGAAGGCCAGCCCCAGGATCATGTTGGTCTGGATGGCAGGTTGGGCCTCCGGGTTGCGGCCCAGGGCATCCATAGCCCGACCCACCAGGTTGCCAATGGCCAGCGCCGGGCCCACCGACCCCAGGCCCATGGCGGCACCGGCGCCGAGAAACTTCATCCCGGCATCAGTGATCACCAATAAGGGCAGAACAAGGGACAAAAGCAGATCCATCTATAACCTCCTCCTTGAAGCTAGGTCTGCCGGATTCATCTTTGCTCTAATGGGCCTCCCGGGCAACGGTCTCGGCCGCGCCCTCACGGTGCTCCCCCTCAGGGCCACCCTCCAGCGCGTGGCTCACGGCCATCACCCCAAACACCAGGGTGAGCATGGCGAAGATGAAGGCCTGGATGATCCCCACAAACAGCTCCAGGCCGTAGAAGAGGATCGTCACGATCAGCGGCGTCAGGAAGGTGAACATCAGGATCACCACCTCCCCAGCGAACATGTTGCCGAAGAGACGGAAGGTAAAGCTGATGAGCCGCACTGTCTCCGATACCAGCTCCAAGAAGCCCACGAAGGCGTCGATCGCCCCCTCGAACACCATCCGGGGGTTCCGCCGGAACAGGCCGCGGAAGGCCCCCCCGAAGTTGAAGAACTTCCGCCCGTAGGTGAAGAAGCCCAGGGAAGTGATGCCCCAGGTCTCCACAGCGATGGCCGAGGCTATGGCCAGGGCCAGGGGCGTGTTCAGGTCGGTGTTGGGGCCACGAAACAGCGGCAGCAGTTCCCCGACAAACTTGCCCTCTGACCTGGCCTTCTCTACCTCCTCTTTCGCCTGGGGGTCATCCTTCTCAATGGTCTCCCCGCTCAAGTTGCTCAGGCTGGAAAGGGACACCCAGGTAACGTCGAAGCCGACGTTCGTCTGTTCCATGACGAACCCGTGCTCTTCCTCCTTGGAGAAGCCGATGGCGTTAAATATAGGCAGCAGCGATAGCCAGTTGGCGGCTAGTATGAAAAAGAAGATTGTGGCCACCACCGGGAAGAAGCGGCGCCCGTTCTTCTCGCCGGCCACGCTCACCACCAGGTTGTAGAAGGCCTCCAGGATGGCCTCTACCACGTTCTGCACACCCCGTGGCACCAGCTCCCAGCGCCGCGTGACCAGGAACACCGCAACGATCACGATGCCCACCACCAGCCACGAGGTGATCAAGGTGTTGGTGATGTTGATCGTGCCGATAAACTTGATGGAGGCGATAGTCTCCGGCTTGATCTTGATATCGGGCGTGGGGCCCCGCAAAAAGACGAACCCTAACAGGGCCAGCACCACTAGCCCTACTGCGATAACCCGACCTCGGCTAAGCCTCATCTCCGTCCCTTTGCCCCCGGCGACCGAGAACTTCCATGAGCAGAAGATACCCCCCCCAGAATGCCAGCATCAGCCCCGCCAGCAGCCCTAGCAGGGTAAACAGCGGCGTCAGTCCCAGCCAGCGGTCCAGCAGAACCCCTCCGATGATGCCCCCGGCGATGCTCAGGGCGAAGTACCAGCCGATCCCCACGAGCCGCATAGCTGGCGGCAGCCTGGCCAACACAGTCTCTATCCTGCAATCGTTGCGTCACCGTCAATTGCGAAGATTATCACAACCAATCCTTAGCGTCCAACCCCCCATGTCAAACAAAAGCCCCAGGCCATCCAGCCTGAGGCCGCCCTTTCCGACATGATCCCAGGCACTACTTCTTATCGAAATCCTCCAGATCCAGCCCCTCGATGACGTCCCGGAAGGGGCTCAGCTTCTCCAGTTCTTCCGGGGAGGCCTCCTTGGCTGGCTCCGCCCCCTCGCCGGTAGTCGATTCCACGGGCCGTCCCTCCTGATCCAGCCTCACCCCCGCCTTCTCCAGCACCGACTCGTCGGCGAAGATCGGCACCTGTACCCGCACGGCCAGGGCGATGGCGTCGCTGGGCCGCGAATCGATCTCCATCGGCTTGCCGTCCACCCGCAGCATGATGCGGGCAAAGAAGGTGTCATTGGTCAGGTCATTCACCACGATGTACTCCACCGTGGCCCCTAAGGCATCGATGATGGACCGCATCAGGTCGTGAGTCAGGGGCCGGGCTACCGTCACGTCTTGCAGTCGCACGGCAATGGCGTCAGCCTCCGCCGGCCCTATCCAGATAGGCAGGTACCGGTCGTTACCCTTCTCCTTCAAGATGACCACCCGCTGGTAGTTCATCAGACTTACCCGGATGCTTTCGATGGTCATCTCAACCACACTGCCACCTCCGGTAGAATGCACCCACTTGGTTCCGTAAAGAATGCAACCGAATTCTAGCCCAGACCCCTAGGGGTGTCAACCGAATGTACTGGGTCACGACATATGCACCGAGCTTTTGACAGGCGCCCGGCTCCCACCTAGAATGAGTGTATACTGCGCCGCGCTCCTTAATGCGGGGCTAGCGGCTTCAGACGCAGTAGAGGGAAGGCCATCATGAGAAAACGGTTTCTGCTCCCTCCCACCCTTGTTCTAGCGCTGGCGCTTGTCGCCCTCGCCATCGGTTTCTGCGGAAGCGCATCAGCCGCTGAGGATCACGAAAGCCAGGACTCCGGGGGGCCTCGAGTAGTTGCGGCCCATGGGGCAGCCTGGGTAGGAGGAAAGGAGGCTTTGGTCGAGGTTCTGGTGGTGGTACCCGCTGGCAGCGATGCCGGTGAAGCAGCCCGCGCCGCCCTCCGGGAGCAGGGCGCCCGCGAGCTGGGCCCGCCAGACTTGCAGGCGGCAGCGTACAGCCTTAGCGGCCTGGTCTGGAATCAGCTCTCAGACTCGGATCCGGGCAACAACTTCGTGACTCAGAATTATAACCCGGCTAATGGCCGCTCCGGCGCCTACGACGCTCTGAAGAGGAGCCAAGCTACGTGGACCAACGTTGCCACGTCCTCTTTCGTGATCAGAGACGGGGGCACGACCAACCCCTGCCCCTCCCTGGTGCGGGAGTGCCAGGGGCCCCAGTATTTTGACGGCAATAATGACGTGGGCTGGTTGAAGCTGGGCGGCAACGTCTTAGGCGTTACCTGGTACAGCACCAGCATCGACGAGGCGGACATGGCTCTTAATACCAGATTCAAGTGGTACACGGGCACTGGCATCCCGGGATCCGGCCAGTACGATGCCGAGACCGTGTACCTGCATGAGAACGGGCACGTAGCAGGCCTGGGCCACTCCGGCGTCGATGGAGCGGTCATGGAGCCCTACTACGAGGGCGTCAGGCGCAGCCTCCATCGGGATGACATCGACGGCATCTCGGCCCTGTACCCGTAGCCATTGTGGGCCAAGCTGAGGGGTCTGGGGCGCAGGGCTTCGGCGCTCCGCGCTGTGCGCCTGGATAGGGCCTCCAGGGATAGGCCTCTAACGCGGCAACAGGGAACGTTTGCTATACTACACTTGGCCGCGGCGGAGGGATCGCATAGAGGCCGAGTGCGCCCGCCTGCTAAGCGGGTAGGGGGCGATAAGCCCCTTCGTGGGTTCGAATCCCACTCCCTCCGCCAGCTATCGTTCGTTACCCGATACTGAAGAAGTCCAGCAGCGCCTGCCCCACGATGACCAGCAGGATCACCCGCATCGTCTTTCCAATCGCCACCGCCAGCATGAACCGCCAGAAGTTCATCCGTACCGCCCCCGCTGTGATCCCCGCGAACTCGAACAATGGGTTCGGCACCGCTGATAGCGCTAGCAGCGTCACGAACCCGTAGCTGTCCATCAGCCTGTCCACCCAGCCCGCCCCCTTCCGCAGCCACTCTCCCAGCCGCCCCCTCAACGGCATCTGCCTTTCCTCCGCCACCTCACGGCCCACCACCCCGGCCAGGTACGCCGTCGATTCTGCCAGCGTCATCCCCGCTGCCCCAGCCACCACCACCCCCGGCTTGGATAGTGTCTCCGCTCCGGCCACGATCAGCGCCTGCCCCGCCGCCGTCAGCCCCGGCACCGGCACGAACACCGTCGCCGTCCCCAAGAAATTGGCCAGGAAGATGCCCGGGTAGCCCAAGGTCTCCAGATCGTCCTGATCCAGCCAGCCCGCTGCGAAGGGCACCACCATGCCTGCCACCAGCCCCGCTAGCACCACTGTGGCCAGCGCGATAATCAACCACCGCGGCACCCGCTCCACCGGCAACCACGAGGGCGTGTTCAGCACGGTCCGCCGCACGGGCGGCGCCTGTAAGGCGTCACCCTCCGCCGGTATTCCAGGCTCGGATTTCTCCTCCTTCATCGAACCCCAGTATAAGCGCTTGTCCCCCTTCGCTCCCCTACCGTGTCTACTGCTCCCTCCCGTGCTACAATTCTCTCGCCATGCGTTACCACATCTGGACTGAGGGCTGCCAGATGAACGAGGCCGACTCCCAGAAGCTGGCCGCTGGTCTCGCCAAGCTGGGCTGGCAGGAAGCCGCCAGGGTCGACGAGGCTGACCTAGCCGTCGTCAACACCTGCATCGTCCGTCAAAAGGCCGAAGACCGCGCCGTGGGCTACCTGGGCTACCTGCGCCGCATCAAGGAGAAGCGCAACGGCACCGTCCGGATCGCCGTCATGGGCTGCCTGGTGAGCCCCCGCACCGACGACCTGCGTCGCCGCTTCCCCTACGTGGACGTCTGGGCCCGACCTCAGAACTTTGAGGCGATCCTCCGCTACCTGCTGCCCGACTCCGACCTGGGCAGCGAGTTCTGGCCCGACACCTTCCCCCAGCCCAAGGGCCCCACGGCTTTTGTCCCCGTCATCCATGGCTGCAACAAGTTCTGCACCTACTGCATCGTCCCCTACCGCCGCGGCCGCGAGCGTTCCCGCACCATCGATGATGTGACCCGCGAGGTGACCTACCTCTGCGCCAGGGGCGTCCGCGAGGTGACCTTCCTGGGCCAGACCGTGGAGGCTTACGGGAAAGACCTGCCGGAGAGGTCGGACCTAGCCGACCTCTTCGCCGCCGTCCACGATACCCCCGGCCTCCTGCGCATCCGCTTCCTAACCTCCTACCCCAGAGATATGACCGAGCGCATCGTCCACGCCGTCGCCGATCTGCCCAAGGTGTGCGAGCACTTCAACATCCCAGTCCAGGCTGCCGACAGTGAGATCCTGGCCCGTATGCGCCGCGGCTACACCGTCGGGGAGTACGTGGAATGGATCCACCGCATCCGGGAGATCGTCCCTGGCGCCTCCCTCAGCACCGACGTCATCGTCGGCTTCTGCGGCGAGAGCGAGACCCAGTTCCAGCGCACCCTGGACCTCCTGGAGCAGCTCCGCTTCGACAAGGTGCACGTAGCCGCCTACTCGCCCCGCCCCGGCACCATCGCCTGGCGCCACCTGGAGGACGATATCCCCCGTCACGAGAAGATGCGCCGCCTCTACGCCGTCGAGGCCCTTCAGGAACGCATCGCCGCCGAGATCAACCAGCAGCTTCTGGACACCACTCAGGAAGTCCTGGTGGAGGGCGGCAAGGACGGCGTCCTCACCGGCCGCACCCGCAGCAATAAGATCGTGCACTTCCGGGGAGAGGCCCAACTGGGCGATCTGGTGGACGTGCGCATCGAGAAGGCCAGTCCCTGGGCCCTGCAAGGGCTGCTCGCCGAAAAGGAAGGTGCCGCGGCTAGCGCAGGGGCCCTGCCTAGCCCCTCATCATGACTGCCTCCACCCCCGCCGCCCGTCCCCGATCCGCCGCCCAGGCCTCTCCTGCCCACCGTGACATCGTTGTCCTCGTTGTCATCTTTACCATGGACGGGGGCCAACTCCAGGTCCTCCTCATACGCCGAAGCGTCGAGCCATTTAAGGACTGTTGGTCCCTCCCTGGCGGCCTCTTGGCCCCCAACGAGTCCCTGGATCAGGCCGCCGTCCGCAAGCTGGACGAAGAGACCGGCGTCACCGACGTCTTCCTGGAGCAGCTCTACACCTTCGGCGACCTTGACGGCCGTGGCTCAGTCGCCGTCACCTACTTCGCCCTGGTCGACATCCGACAGGCTCACCTGGCCCGCCGCCGCACCTGGCTCCCTGCCTGGTTCCCCGTCGCTGAGCTGCCGTCCCTGGCCTTCCACAACGATCGGCCCATCGACTACGCCCTCCAGCGCCTGCGTGCCAAGCTTGATTATTCTAACGTCGCCTATTCCCTCCTCCCCACCGAGTTCCCCCTCTCCCAGCTCCAGCGCACGTACGAGGCTATCCTGGGCCACCCCCTGGACAAGCGCAACTTCCGCAAGCGCATCCTTTCTCTGGGCCTGCTCGAGTCCACCGGCCGCACAGTGACGACAGGACCCCACCGCCCCGCCCAGCTCTACGCCTTCAGGGAGCGGCGGCCTATTATCTTCTGAGACCACGTGCTATATTGAGGCCGCGAAGCCAGCTGTCGAAGCAAGGAGTACTGTTATGAAGCGTCGCCTATTTGTTCCCCTGTTGATCGCCGCCCTTGTGTTGGCGCTCGGCACTCTTGCCGCCGCCTGTGGCGGTGGGGGTGACGGCAGGCAACTGAGCCTGGAAGAGTACCTTCAGCGGCTAGAAACGGCTCGCGCCAGCGCTTCACAGCGGAGTGACGCGCTGGGGGAAGAGTTCACCAAGGCCCAGGCTTCGGCATCGACAGAGGAGGAATGGATCAACGCGCTGAGGGACTACGTAAATGGCGTCGCAGCCATCATGGCTGAGGTCATCACTGATTTGAATAGTCTAAACCCGCCGGCGGAGGCCGGGGAGGCCCACAATGAATTAGTGAATGCCTGGGTGGGCGCACGCCAACTGTGGGATGATTTCGTCCATGAGCTTGGAGACGTGAACACTCGATCCGAGAGCGACGAACTGCTCAGCGGCCTTGATGAGGCCATAACCCAAGCCGGGGCTCGCATCGACCAGGCCTGCTTCGCAATGCAAGAGATCGCTGACGACGAGGGCATCGACGCCGACCTGGAGTGCGGCGAATAGCCAGGGCCAACTTCGCCCCGCAGAGCACCAGACCGCCGCGTTGCGGGACTACTTTGACCAGGCCACTGCCCTCTTCTTCGGCATCACGGACAGCCTGGACACCCCCACCCCAATATCAGGCCTGGCGCACAGCCTCAATCTCCAGGGTTATCTTCACCGTGTCACCGACCACCACGCCGCCCGTCTCGATGACCTGGTTCCAGCGGACGTTGAAATCCTTGCGGCTGATGGTAGTAGTGGCCGTCAACCCGATTCGCTCGTTGCCCCAGGGATCCTTCACCCGGCCCTCGAACTCTGTATCCAGCTCCACCTCTCGGGTGATATCCCTGATGGTGAGGTCGCCGATCACCTTCGCCCGCTCCTCGCCTGTGAGCTCCACCCGGGTGCTGTGGAAGGTGATCTTGGGGAACTTCTCCGCATTGAAGAAGTCGTCCGAGCGCAGGTGCGCGTCGCGGTCGGGCTCGTGGGTGTCGACACTGGCCACATCGATGGAGACGGCCACCGAGGAGTTGGCCGGGTTCTCCTCATCGATGTTGATGGTGCCCTCGAAGTCACGGAAGTGCCCCTTGACGGTGCTGACCACCATGTGCCTCACGGCGAACTCCACGCTCGAGTGGGCCCGGTCGAGAGTCCAGGTGCTGACCCTGCTCGGTACAGTTGTCATGGGCCGTTCCTCCCTCTGTTATGCTGCTGCCGCCGCGCAAGCCACTGTAGACCCGTGAGATAATGCCTGTCAACAGCTTACCACAGGTAAGAATCGTGGATGTGGAAAGCCACGACGGGGCTAACCCCTCCTGTCCCCTGTACCACATGGAAAAGAAGCAATCTCGCCCCGAGGGATTCTGTCTTCCGGCCAGCCAAGGGCATACTCCAGACCGGGGACACGCCTGGCTGGCTGCCACTTCTCGATGATGGCATCCAACCCAAGGAAGCGACTCGCGCCAAGAGCACGCAGCAAGGCCTTGAGCAAGGCGAATAGCCAGGGCAGCCACCGCCCCGCCCGGCTCCACGCCTTCCGCGAGCGGCGGCCCATCGTGTTTTAGACAGGGGCGCCCGATTGACTTCCCTCTCACTTCGTACTAGTCTAGACAGCAGCTAGTGTAAGCATTACACTAAGTCTGGGAGGTAATTCTCCATGTCTAGGCCAGCCGTTGAAGAGCGCCCCCTCGTCACCGAAGAGACCCTCCTCAACGAGGCGATGGAGTGCCCCACGGACCGCCCCCTGGAGACCCGCCCATTAGCCCAGGAGCGGGCCTTCGCCTTCTGGCAAAAGGACATCCCGGAGGAGTACTGGCGTCTGGACGCCCCCGCCATCATCGCCCGCATCGCCGAAGCTCGCCAAAAGCTGGGCTCCCGCTGCGTTATCCTCGGCCACCACTACCAGCGCGAGGACATCATCCAGTTCGCCGATTTCCGGGGCGACTCCTTCAAGCTGGCCCAGTGGGCTGCCCAGCGGCCCGAGGCTGAGTTCATCGTCTTCTGCGGCGTCCATTTCATGGCCGAGTCCGCCGATATCCTCTCCCAGCCCCACCAGAAGGTGATCCTCCCCAACATGTCGGCTGGCTGCTCCATGGCTGACATGGCCGACCCCGAAGACGTCTACGCCTGCTGGGACGAACTTCACGACGCCGGCATTACCGACATCATCCCCATCACCTACATAAACTCCGCCGCTGCCCTCAAGGCCTTCTGCGGCAGGAACGGCGGCATAGTCTGCACCTCCTCCAACGCCTCCGAGGTCTACGACTGGGCCCTTCGACACGGCTCAGGGCAGGCCTTCAAACGCGGCAGCCGTATCCTCTTCTTCCCCGACCAGCACCTGGGTCGCAACACCGGCCTCAAGCGCGGCACCGCCCTGGGCGAGATGCCTGTCTGGGACTACACCCTCCCCTACGGCTCCCTGGGCGGCAACACCCTGGAGCAGATCGAAAGGGCCCGCGTCATCCTCTGGAAGGGCCACTGCTCCGTCCACCTCCGCTTCACCGTCCAGCAGGTCGAGAAGGCACGCCGTGAACACCACGGCATCACTGTCATCGTTCACCCGGAGTGCCGAATGGAGGTGGTCCAGGCCGCCGACCTGGACGGCTCCACCGAGTTCATCGCCCGCACCATCGCCGAGGCGCCCCCTGGCAGCAAATGGGCCGTCGGCACCGAGATCAACCTGGTCTCCCGCCTGGCCCGCGAGAACCCGGACAAGCTGGTCTTCTGCCTGGACCCGGTGGTCTGCCCCTGCTCCACCATGTACCGTATCCACCCCGCCTACCTCTGCTGGGCCCTGGAGGAACTGGCCCAAGGGCGCATCGTCAACCGGGTGGAGCTGGACGAGGAGACCCGCCGCGACGCCCGCATCGCCCTGGAGCGCATGCTGGCCGTTCTGTAGTTCAGCATGCCTGGCTACAGCGGAAACCTAGACCTCCAGCGGGCGTGGAGGCGCGTGAAGCGCAATTCCCGCGGGGACCCAATCCCGCCCACCATCGAATACGCCGCCTTCCGAGCGCAGCTGGAGCCCAATCTAAGTAACCTTTGTGGCCAGGTTCGAGCAGCCTTCAATCCGCGTCCATTAAAGATGGTTGACCTCGTCAAGCCGAACTTCACTCTGCGCCCATGCTCGGTTCCTGAAATAGAGGATCGTGTCTACTATCAGGCCCTCGTTGATCGGATTGCCGTTCAAGTCGACGTGAAATTGTTGAATCAACAATCCGGAGTCGTCTTCGGTTTCCAACTGAAAGGGCCTGATAGTGAAGAGATGTTTGAGGAGGGAGGTTACTCCGAGTTCTACCAGCGGGCGCGTACAGAGCTCTTGACGGCCGATAGGTTCATGCTAGTGACCGATATAGCTTCATACTACGAAACGGTGGATCACTCTACTCTCCGTTCGATCTTGCTTGGGCTTGGGACAGACGAGGAGACAGTCAACGAGCTAATACGCCTGCTGGGTCGGTGGTCTAACAACATCGGCCGCGGACTCCCGCAAAGCCTTTGGGCATCCGATTACCTCGGGGCCCGTGTATATCTCGACCGCCTCGACAAGGCCATGTTGCGCCACGGCTACACATACTTTCGTTACAGCGACGACATTCGAATCATCGCCCCTTCGGAGATCGAGGCCAAGAAGGCTCTACGCGACCTAGTACTGGAGGCGAGGCGGTCTCAACTGTTCCTTCAGGACGCGAAGACCAAAATCTATACACCACAGGACGCCCTGGAGGAACTCGAGAAGTTCAAGAACAGAGCCCAGCAATTCATACAGCGAGGCCTGGCTTGGACCCTAGACATGCCTTTGTACGGATACTCGGCCCCTCCCGAAGAAGGAGAGGAAGAGATCACTGACGAGGGGATTCTGTCGACGGCTCCCGTATTGCGCGGCCTCATCGAGGAAGAACTGCAGAAGAGAGAGCCAGATGCCATTATCTTGCGCCGCTGTATCAACGGGCTGCGGAGGGTGCGCGATAAGGACGCGATTCCCCTAATTCTCGAGGTCCTCCGGCGGCTTCCCACGTTGACTCAGGATGCCACTCGTTATCTTTGGAACGTCGCGGCCTACGCTGATGTCAAGGATCCCCTGTTGGCTCTCTTACAGGATGAGTCGAACATCTACGACTGGAGGGAAATGTGGCTTCTTCACCATCTCTACAGTGCCTCCGGCAAGTCGGGCGATAGTACGCCGTTCGCCGAAGACGAGATCAGAGTCATAGCAGAGATCGCATTCGACAAGAACCGGCACTGGGCATGTCGGGTAGCCGCGATTCGTATCCTCGGAAAGTACGGCGACGACGCTTATCGTGCCCAGATACGTGACCTCTACAATGATGAGACCCATCCGGATGTGCGCCATTCAATAATTGAAGCGTGCATGCGCTTGCCGACTGTCGACCGCAACCGGTTTATCAACGCATGTCTTGGACAGGATCCGCGCACCGACAGGCTGATCAACTACCTGAGAGCCAAGAAGCCCGCTGACGGCTGACCGCTGATGCCTGACAGTTACGACTACATAATCGTCGGCTCCGGGATAGCCGGGCTGTACGTCACTATCCTCGTCTGCCCTGCCTACGCGCGCTACAATAACCTTGGCGGGTCATGCCGATGGTTGAAGTGCAGACCGCTGAGACAGGCGTGAGAGACAGGGCCCTGCGGCGGCTCATTACGCGGACGCGGCTGAGGCGTCGCATCAAGGAGATGGCCGTCCAGATCCGGGGCGATTACCAGGAGAGTCGCCCGGTCCTAGTGGGGGTCCTCAAGGGCGCCTTCGTCTTCCTGGCCGACCTCATCCGCGCCCTGGACATCCCCCTGGAGGTGGACTTCATCCAGGTCTCCAGCTACGGCAGCGACACCAAGAGCTCGGGCGAGATCACCATCGGCCACCATATCACCGCTGACATCGCCGGCCGGCCCGTCCTGCTGGTGGAGGACATCGTGGATACCGGCCTCACCATGGATGTGATCCGCCGCTACCTGGAGGAGCGGGGGGCGGCAGAGGTGCGCGTGTGCGCCCTTCTGGCCCGTCGCAGCGCCTTGAAGGCCGGCGCCCGCATCGACTACCTGGGCTTCGCCATCCCCGAGGGTTTTGTAGTCGGCTACGGCCTGGACTACGCCCAG
>Ga0299915_10001003_pt1 | contig 20635 bp, 11 predicted proteins | sample RVTome_13_FD_200263 | JGI IMG/M metagenome (GOLD analysis project Ga0299915, IMG submission 200263) | Soil microbial communities from uranium-contaminated site in the Upper Colorado River Basin, Wyoming, United States - RVT92D227 (version 2) ... | reverse complement strand
CGCGGTTCTGCCGTTTATGAAGGAACTGTGCAGTGCCAAGCAGCATAAGTTCAAGGGTTATTTCGAGGAGGGTCCCGATCAGACTTTCAAGCATAACCAGATAACAATCTTGGAAAGCAGCACAAAGGCCGTTGAGCCTGAAAGCCAAGACCACTATTACTATCGCTACGGCGACGATGCCGCGGTGGAGCTGGATTTGATTTGCGAATACGTCTTTAACAAGGCCGGCTACGAACCGATTAAGCCGCAAGCGATCAAAGACGAGCTGAAGGCGGAGATCCAAACTGGCAAACGGTAATAAGGCGAAAAACTGAGAAAACGTGTGAAGTTGAGATGAGAGACGCCAAATATGAATCAGATAGGCAAAAAAGTCGGCAGTTTTTTCGAACAGCATATTGAGAAGGTAGTTCTGGGTGTGGTGGGGCTGGTGTGTATCTGGCTGTTTAAGACGTTCGTTCTTTTCAGCCCCAATACCGTCCCTTACGACAACAAGGAATTTAGTCCCGGTGAAATCGACCCTTACATCAGGGCGCAGGCCCAGAAAGTAGAGTTCGAGCTGAAGCAGCCGGCTACGCCTGCTCAAGCTGCTGCGCCCCAGGTTGACCCTCACGTTGGTAGCTTCCTGGCGATGATGGCCTGTTCGATACGAGATGTCAACACGAGTCTGTCCCTGCCGCTGCCTTACAATAGTTCCACAGCATTAGCCGGCAGAGCGCCGTACAAGCTGCCTGAAATTGGTGACGTCACCGATGTGGCAGCAGGGCATATCCGAGCGGCGGCTTACGTGCCTATCGTGCCGATTACTCAGCAGAAGGCCTACGATAAGAGTAACAGCGAGCCAAACGATGTTGATTTGGTTACGGTCGAAGGAAAGTATAACGTCGCGGCGTTGTATGAAGAGTGTCGCAGGTGTTTTACAGGCGCGGATGTTCCAATAGAATGGCGCGACCCATGCCTGGCAAATCCTGTTTTTGCTGCGGTACAGTTGCACAGACAAGAACTGCTCCAAGACGGCAGCTGGGGCAACTGGCAGGTTGTCCCCCGTGCCAGAATTGAGAGTCGAAGACAGATGTTTGAAGCCATACAAGACACCGAGAATCTGCCGCCCGGCGGGATAAAAGTGCAACTGCTTCAGTTTGATAGTCCTGATGTGAGGATGGATTTGTTGCAGCCGATGGCCTATCAGATTGCATCGGCAGATGTGGAGTGGTTTCCGCCTTCACTGCACAAGAAGTTTGAGGATCTGCTGCGAAAAGAAAAGCTGGAAGATAAGCGCAAAGCTCTGGAGGAGAAAAAGCAAGGTGATGAGCGTCAGGTTGGGCAGAGGCCCGAAGACCGGCGTGCCAATGTATTTGGAACACAACAAGGTGGCACCAGGCAGGGTGCAACCAGGCCAAGTACGACCAGGCCAAGTACGATAACCGGGCGTGGCGGAGTATATCCTGGGTCGCAGGGCCAGGAAGGCTTGGCCAACACAAGAGAAAGACGCCCAAGAGGCCGAACTGAGGGCGGAACCCCGACCAGTCGGGGCGCGGGAGTTTATGATGATACCGGACTTTACGGGCAGACCGGGGTCTATGACGAAAGAGACCGCCGGGGAAGGTCCAGAACCCGGGAGCCGAGTGACGTCCAGACAGACTATTTGATGAATCCCCGAAACATTCCCACAGGCCCCGCCACAGGTGATGTCTATTATGAATATGACGATATTCTGATTACACGCAGGACAGATCTGTCTAAGATGCGTGAGCCGCTGGTATTCTGGGCGCATGACGATACGGTCGGGCCGGCAAAAACCTACCGATACAGAATTCGATTGGGTGTTTTTAACCCGGCAGCCGGTGCGGGTCAATCAAGCAAACAAAATAACTCGCAAAAGAACCAGGTTGTTCTATGGAGTAATTTTTCAAACGTAACTGAAGCTGTGCACATTCCGGCAAGACTGTATTTCTTTGCTAATGAGATACAAGAAGCGGCTAAGACTGTCACCGTGCAGGTCTCCAAATATGTTTTAGGGTACTGGCACAGTCAGGAGTTTCGGGTGAAGCCGGGTGAAGTCATCGGCAAGGTTGTAGAGACTGAAGTTCCAAAGAAGGAGGACCGCACCAAGGACCGCCGACTTGCTTTTGCTATGGGTGCTCCGATGCCGATGAAAGACAAGCCTGTGGTGCCTGAGACAATAGATTACGGCACTGGAGCGGTGTTAGTGGATGCAGTAGCCGTGAATGATTGGGTTGGTCCGGGACAATTACGTCCCAGACCTTATCATGATATGCTCTACACCTATGACGGGATGGATATACAGCACATGCCGGTTAAGGCGAGCAATTGGCCTGCGCAATTAGTGGCGGCGTTCTATGACGTCCAAAAAGCCCAAAGAGAGCCACCCCAACCTTTTAGAGATTGGGATAGCCGTATCGGCGCAGCCAGAAAACGCACGACTCCCATGGAAGGATATGAAGAACTGATGGAGGAGGAATATATGATGATGGAGGAGATGAATATGCAGCAGCCAGGGCCAAGGAGGCGTTAATTAAGCCCGGAAAAGCTGCTCAAACGCGTTCTCCCGATTGTATCCGGATTCCTGCCTATTTGTCCTTCTTAACATAGGGGGGACCAGTTTCACAATGAGCCGAGATTCTGCGCATGCTCCCTGTGGACATCAGTGTGCCGTCACCTGCACCTGCATTTGCGGGAACAAAAGATTGCAAAGTTGAGCGGTCGGCTTTAAAATACAGTTTTGCTTGCTTTTTGACTTGTCCTGAGCTTGTCGAATGGAAAGGGCTGATAGATGAAATACGATGTGGCAGATTTATCGTTGGCGTCTGAGGGCAAAAAGCGGATTCTGTGGGCTGATAACGATATGCCCGTCCTGACGACGATACGCAGGCGGTTCGCAAAGACTAAGCCGCTAAAGGGCAAGAATGTCTCGGCTTGCTTGCACATAACTACTGAGACGGCTAATCTTGCCAGGACACTCAAGGCTGCAGGGGCGAATGTCGTGCTGTGCGCGTCCAATCCGCTCAGCACCCAGGACGATGTGGCTGCTTCTCTGGTGAAAGACTACCAAATACCGGTGTTTGCTATCTGTGGGGAAAATCGCAGCACCTATTACAGGCACATAAACGCCGCCATCGACCATCAGCCGGTCATTACGTTGGACGATGGCGCGGACCTCGTCAACGAGTTGCACACCCGTAGAAAAAAAGACGCCCAGCGGATTATTGCCAGTATGGAAGAGACCACCACGGGCGTAATTCGTCTGCGGGCACTGGCAAATGCCGGCAAGTTGAAGTTCCCCGTTATCGCCGTAAACGACGCTGCGACCAAATATTTATTTGACAACCGCTACGGCACCGGCCAATCGACAGTTGACGGCATTATTCGGGCGACCGGTTTTCTAATGGCCGGCAAAAAGGTGGTGGTGGCAGGTTACGGCTGGTGTGGGCGAGGCTTTGCTATGCGAGCAAGAGGAATGGGAGCCATCGTTATCGTTACAGAAGTCGATGCAATTAGAGCTCTGGAAGCCGCTATGGATGGCTTTGAAGTAATGCCCATGGGACGGGCGGCAAGGGTAGGCGAATTGTTTGTGACACTGACCGGCAATAAAAATGTTATACGAACTGAGCACTTCCGCATGATGAAAGATAGAGCGGTGGTAGCTAATAGCGGACATTTCAATGTGGAGATTGATATACCTGCTCTGAAAAAGCTCAGCAAAAAGGTGACTCGCCGCATCCGAAATCATGTCGACGAATATGTTTTGAAAAACAACAAGCGGATTTATCTGCTCGCCGAAGGGCGATTGATCAACCTGGCGGCGGCTGAGGGACATCCGGCAAGCGTGATGGATATGAGCTTCTCAACCCAGGCGTTGGAAGCCGAATATGTAGTAAAAAACCAGAGCAAACTTGCTATTGCGGTCCACGATGTCCCTGTCGAGATAGAAAAGCAGGTAAGCAGGCTAAAGCTGAAATCGATGTCGATCGAGATAGATAAGCTTACCGCCGAACAGCGCAGCTATCTTGCGACCAGCACCGAAGGGACATAGCTGCGTGAGATTGCGAATTCAGAAGAGCTATGGCTAGAAATTCGAAATTCGAAATTCGAAATTCGAAATTGCCGAAGGCGGTCTCGAAGTCTTTTATGACTGTTGGGCCCACGCTGCACTACAGCCACAAGAATGTCCTGATATGCTGGCTGCTTGCGGTTATGGTGTTTGGTTTATGTTGCTTCTTCTGGTCAAGAATAGTTACGGGTTTATTCTGGTCATTTGACCTCCAAACTGCCCCAAATTGGCGTCTGGACCGCATTATTATGACAGGCGCAAGCATATTTGAGTACCCCTGGCAGATTCTTGTCTTAGGTCTGCTTATGGGGATTATGGCGGTGGTCCCGGTGTTGATATCGCAGCTTCTGAGTTTTCACTACAGCCTTCCGTTCATATTGGAGGTGTTTTTTTTAGCCAACTTGCCGGGCTTTGCGGTTTGCCTGTTGGTAAGTTGCTTTGCTGCAGCGTGTCGTCCGCTTCGGTTTCGCTCCCGCTTTGTAGCGATAGCTTTGTGCATGGCTCCGCAGCTTTTATACTGGGGGTATTTCGGCGGGGCAAGGGGCGTAGAACCCACCAAGTGGGGATTCTCTTTTGCTCCCTGGATTTGCGCGTGGTTGGTTGCCCTGACCATAACAGCGGAGGTTCTGACCGCAGGCCATTTCACGCGGTACCGGCCGGGCCTGGTCTGGATATTCACTGCTGCCACACTTCTGGTAGCCGTCCTTGTCTTTGAAGCGAAAATCGGACTTAACGAGCTGGACTATCAATTTTACGTGGTTGAGAATAATCCTGAAAACGTCATCGAGTTTCGGGATCACAGCATAACCGAAGCGCTCGATAAGACTATTACAGACCCCACCGTCAGAAGGTATCTGGAAGGCTTCTTCTATCCTACCGAACCCATACCGCTGCGGGAAGAGCTTAAAAAGGAAATCCAGATTCAGTTAAGCTACGACCGGTGGCCGAGCTGGTTCGCCGTATCTGACCAGATAAAGTATCAGGAAAAAGAGCAATGGCTCAATCAGCGGTACGAACTATTTATGAACCCACCCAGACCCCAGTGGATGCCCATGTTTTTGTATGCGGAGTGGATAAAGAAACGCTCCACCAGCAAGCGAATGCCCATTGCACTTTACTGTAAAGCGATTCTCGGCGAGTACGCGCCGGACATCAATCTGTTGGGACAAAAGGAAGTTCTGCATTTTTACAGTGACCGTCCGCAGGAACGTTCGGCAGAGTTCTGGTATAGACTGTACCGGGACTTCGCAAATACTCCGGAATCGCTGGAGGCACGATGGCGTATCGCCGTGCGATGGGCTGGTCTGGGCAGATTTACTGAGGCCGGCGAGCTTGTTGCCGAGGCGCAGAGAATGGTTGCCCAACAGCTCAAACTGATCGAAAAAGAGCCGGGCGCCGGTGAAACACTTCTGAGTACTTTTCGAGAACCCTCCGATTCGATAATGACGGAGTTGAAACTAACCGACCTGGCTCGAAGAATAAGTCAGACCCGCACCCTGATAAGCCCGCAGAATCAAACACAAGACCCGGCAGCCCGAAAGCGTTTGGCCGAGTTCGTAATGCTCGACCCTCACAGCCAGGACTATTCCTGGCGTTTGAGCAGATTGCTCCAGCAGGAGGGCGCTCCCGATCCTCTGCGGGACAATATTTTGCTGGCCCAAATCACACTCATTGCCGACGAGCAAACCAGGGCCGAAAAGCTGAAAGAGTTGCACGAAAAACTCCAGCCGAGCGACGGGGCAATGCAGGCACTGTATGAATTGGGGCTTCTCAATCGCCGCCAGTGGACCCAGCAGGACGAGAAAAATTTAGAACTCAAGAAAAAACTTTTAGTTGAAACCAGGGCAATTCTGACCAGTTTCATCAATTTGTATCCTGGCAGCATCTATGCTGAGCAGGTGCAAAAGACTCTCGATGGCCTGCCAACAGTTGAATAGCCTCGCACCAATTCTCGTGCATCGTCCGTCGTGATTCGCCCCTCGTAGTTGACCTTCCTGATCGAATCTGTTATCATAAGTACGTGGCAACTGTTAATTGTCCAGACACACAGAAGATTTTGCTGATAGGTGATGTCGGCAAAGCCTTTTTGGATCCTGCTTCCATTACAGAGCAGCGATGTGAAGTCTACGCGGGCATGCCCGACGGGATCGATGCTGCAGGCAAAAATAGTTTTGCGGCGATCGGTGTAGTGATGGCGGGGGTGCCGGCTAAACTGAGTTCGGCTCTGAAATCGTTAAGGCGGGCCAACCCCGAGGCTAAAATTATCTTGTTGGCACAGATGTACCAAGAGCCGATAGCCAGGAAACTTGTGGGCTCAACTTCTGCGGACGATTATTTGATCTGTCCTATTCGAGTAAGCTGGCTCTACAAATTCATCGGGCAAGTTGATTCAACGCTGGAAAGGAGGATAAAAGAGCTCGAGAAATTGGCCACCGAAGATGATTTGACGGGTTTGAAGAATAGGAGATATATTTGGGAGTTTGCCAGGCAAATCTTAGAGCATGCCAAAAAGGAAAGCGGCCGCGTGACGCTACTTATCTTTGACATTGACAACTTCAAGCATTACAACGATGTCTATGGGCACTCGGCTGGTGACAAGATTCTGAAACAGGCAGCAATTTTGATGCGGCGCTGTTGCCGGGCACACGATATTGTGGGCAGGATCGGTGGAGATGAATTTGCGGTTGTTTTCTGGGACGACCCCATTTCCAAAATTCGAAATTCGATCCCGATACAATCGGGACGAAATTCCCGCCGAAAGGCGGGCAGAGACCATCCTCAAGAAGTAATCTTTATAGCAAATCGATTTAGAGGAGAATTAGAGAAAGCAGAGTGGTCTGCCGCAGGCGGATTAGGCCCGAAGGGGGAGGGGGTTCTGACCATAAGCGGCGGCCTGGCAAGTTTTCCCCGAGACGGTTCGACAGCTCATCAGCTCTTTCAGCGGGCGGATAAGGCCTTATTGGAGGCCAAACGCAGCGGCAAAAACAGGATATATCTGGTCGGTAAACCGCAGAGCGATATCGCCGACATCAAATGATCTCTCACCTCCTATGCCACAAGTCAGGAATATAACTCTTGACACCAACGCATTTTGTTTAGTATATGAGGAGATTGCAGGACAGTGATGGTTAACAAGCCATTACCCCCTATGGATTGACACATTTAGAACAACGCTTAACTTGATTTGATGAGGTGGAGGATTACCGGCATGTTTAAGAAACTAACCCGCTTGATTTTCCCAGTCGTGCTGCTAATTGTCGCCAGCGGTGTTCAAGCCGAACACTTTAGTATACAGGCCACAAGTGATGTGCACATCGGCAATGATGCGACCATCGGCCCGAACCAAAGAGAGAACGCGACAGGTCTGCATATACGCGACATTGAGGCCAGACGCCGGGTGACATACATCAGGTATGATATCTCGCAGCTTAAAAGTGGCGGTAAGTCCTTCTCGAATGTGAGCTTTAGCGTTTATGGCTACAACGCTGGTACTGCGCTTGTTTACGGCATTATCGAGGATCTAGATGACCTCGATTTAGAAGGCTCACTCACTTGGAATAACGCTCCTGGTGTTATGAATAGCCCCACTCCACCTGTTGGGTCCCCGGTTCAACTTGACTATGCCGATCTGACCAGCCTGCTAATGAGGATTCAACTGCCTGCGAGTGGTGTAAGACAGTCAACCGAGCCAAATCAGGCCCTGGCGGATTTCCTCAACAGCGATACGGATGGGATTGTAACGTTTGTCTTTGCGCCACCTGCGGGGCAGAATGATGGGATCATTCGGTCGAGTGAGCACTCGGAAGGCGGTACATTTCTTGAGGGCGAGGCTGTAGGACTTCCGGTGTCGGCTCTCGACCCGAATCCGGCTGACGGAGCAGAAGATGTCCCTCGCGATGTGGTCATTGGCTGGACGCCAGGAATCTATGCTGACAAGCATGATGTGTACTTCGGAACCAGCTTCGCCGATGTCAACGCCGCCGGCAGATCCAATCCGCTGGGCGTACTTCTCAAGCAAAACCACGACGCTAACACCTATGACCCCTTCGGCTTCGCTCAGGGCGGGCCTGCTGGCCTTCTGGAATTCAGCCAGACCTATTACTGGCGAGTCGATGAAATCAATGCTCCGCCGGACTTCACGCCCTATCGAGGCAGCGTCTGGAGCTTCACGGTTGAGCCTTTTGTATACGCCATTGAGAATATAACCGCCACTCCCTCCAGCAGTGAAGCAGGCAAAGGAGCGGAAAATACAGTCAACGGCTCTGGATTGGATGCTGCTGACCTGCATTCAATCGCCAGTACGGCGATGTGGCTCAGTAGCAGCAGCGGGCCGCAGCCGACCTGGATACAATACCAGTTCGACCAAACCTATAAACTGCATCAGATGTGGGTCTGGAATTATAATGCCGAGGGAATGAATGTCGCTTACGGGTTCAAAGACGCCCGAATTGAGTATTCCACAGATGGCACGGACTGGAAGGTACTCGGTGACGTTGAGTTTGCCCGCGCGCCGGGTTCGGCAGGCTATGCGCACGATACTACGGTTGATTTTGGCGGTTTGGTAGCACAGTACGTCAGGATTACTGCTAAAAGTAACTGGAGCGGCGGCGCGGTCAGCCAATATGGCCTGAGTGAAGTCCGATTCCTCTACATACCCGTGCGGCCAAGAGAACCCAAGCCAGCTTCCGGGGCAACAGAAGTGGCTCCGGATGTAGTGCTCAACTGGCGGGCAGGAAGAGAGGCCGCCTCACACCGGGTGTACCTCAGCACCGACAGAAAAGCCGTAGAAAATGGTACGGCCCTTGTCGCTACAATCAGCCAAAGCAGCTATAGCCCCGGCACTCTTGCATTGGGCGAGACTTACTACTGGAAGATTGCTGAGGTCAATCAGGCCGCCAGCCCCACCTTGTGGGAAGGTGACCTCTGGAGTTTTTCCACAGTCCAGTACCTTGTTGTGGATGATTTTGAGTCCTACACCGATGATGTGGGCAGCAGGGTGTTCCAGACCTGGAAAGACGGCTTCGGCTACACAGAACCTGCACCGGGCTACAGCGGCAATGGAACGGGTTCAGCTGTCGGCAATGCTTCAACTCCGTTTATGGAGACAAGCATTGTGCACGATGGTGGTAGGCAGTCTGTGCCATTCAGCTATAACAACACCGGCGCGGGCGGCAAGGCCCGCTATTCGGAGACCGAGCGAACCTGGACGGTCCCACAGGATTGGACCAGAAACGGCGTGAAGGCGTTGACATTTTGGTTCTATGGCGATCCAAATAATTCTGCTGAGCCTTTATACGTGGCATTGCAGGACAGCCTCGGCAAAATCAAGGTGGTCGCCCATGAGAATCCCGGCGCGGTGCAGTTAAGCGGCTGGCAGGAGTGGAATATCGACCTTAAACCGTTCGCCATCGCGGGCGTGAATCTATCGAGCATCAAAACGATGTATATCGGCGTGGGCAACAGGACCGCTCCACAGGCAGGCGGTACGGGCACTATGTACTTTGACGATATCAGGTTGTATCCACCCAGATGCCGGCCTTCGGTCGCCAAGCCTGGGGCAAGTATCAATGGCGATTGTATAGTTGATGATGTAGACCTCCAGATAGTGGCACAAGACTGGCTGGTCCGGGATGTGCCGGAGGCTGCCTGGAGCGGCGCGTTCTCCAGTCAGGATATCGGTGCGACCACCCCCGCCGGTAGCTTCAGCTTCGACGGTAATGTCTATACAATCCAGGCTGATGGTGCGGACATCTATGGGACGGCTGATGCCTTCCATTATGCATATCGGCAGATAAGTGGCGATTGCCAGATGACCGTACGTGTGACCAGCCTGGCATCGGTAGCGGGGTCAGACGGTTGGTCCAAGGCTGGAGTGATGATCCGCCAGTCGCTGGACCCTGGTTCGCCCAACGTGATGGTAGCTACATCGGATACTAACGGCGGCGGTGCGACCTTCCAGTGGCGTCCGACACAAGGCGGTACTTCAAGTTCACAACGTCTGTTGCAGAACACCTACACGGTAACAGAACCTGCATGTATTCGTTTGGTGCGGCAAGGCAACGTGTTTACCGGCTATATCTTTTTGGATGGCAGATGGCAGCAGGAGGGTCAGACTACGGTCACGATGACCGATCCGGTGTACATTGGCCTGGCGGTGACTTCGCACGCAAGCGGCGCATTGACTACGGCAACGTTTGATCGGGCATGTACATTCTCGGCGGCTGAGCTGCGTGCAGACGGCATTGTGGACTTTAAGGACTACGCGGTTCTGGCGGATTCGTGGCTGGATGAGCTGTTGTGGCCGCAGCCGTAGAGCTATGATTGGTCACCCATCACAATTGTTTCAGTTGGGCCTAACAGTTTATAGCGTATTCCTCGCCAGCAGATAGTCCTGCCAAAGGCTGAGGAGAGCACTAAGGAAAGTACCAGTAGCGGCCATATCCAGAATCCGAGAATGTCGGCAGCCATAGCTGGCTTCATTTTCGGCAAGTATTCTCTTAGCAGCTTGGCAATCATTTTCTGGCGCAGTATTGCCTGGGCCAATTGGCTTGCCAGGAATACGATGAGTACGGCGGGGATTAAAAATTCTAAATTCGAAATTCTAAATTCGAAATTCTGACTCGCGGCATAGACCGCCAGGCCGGCGCCGCCCCACACGCCCAGGATGGAATATAGGCTGCTTAAAAAGCCGAACCACCAGGTTCGCGGCGCGCTTATCCGTGTGATTAGAAATTGTCGCCGCCCAAACTCAAAGAGCTCTCGCCAGGTAGTTGATGCGTAGGATGCTACCAGACAGGCGGGAACAAAAACAACTATCATGCCTGCCTTTTTGACGGCGCGGCTCAGCAATAGATCATCGCTTAAAGCTCTTGACCAGATTTTCTCAATGCCCAGCCGGTGAAAAACCTCTGCCCGGACAGCCATCGATCCGCCCCAGGCCTGATTGAAAGGTGTATTGCCGAGCAATTGAGCTACCTTGGCGTTGACCGCGGATAAAGCCAGACTTGCCAGGTTGTTTTTTTTCGGTATGAACCAGCGGTAACCGCTGGCAACGCCGGTCTTGGACCGGTGGAGAGGCCAGACTAAGTGACTTAGCCAGTCACTGCGAACGCAGATATCGGAATCGGCAAAGGCGAGAATCTCCACCCCTTCTTGCGCAGGGGCGAGCGGCTCGGCTGATTCCTGCTTTCGCAGGCAGCGGGGATCACTTAGTTTTCGGTAGCAGTATAGCAAATTGTGAATCTTCTGGCTGCACGACTGCGTGCCGCCCGCGACCAATATCTGCACGTCGAGAGCTTTCGAGGCGGGGCTCAGCTCAGTTTTTAATCTGCATAATTCGTCGTAGGCCGGGTCCGATCTTTCGGCAACGACAAACCACAGCAGATAGTTTTCATAATCTTGGTTAAAGAATGAGGCGATGTTTTCTCGAAATTCCGAGTCTAAACCCCTGCAGGGCACAATCAACGCTGTGCGCAGCTTGTGCCACCGGCGTTTCTTTTTGTATTTCTGCAGCGCATAACAGTAATTGCTGTACGCCAGAGCGACGACAGGCAGCTGCGACAAGATTGCCGCAAGGGCTATGTAGTGATACCACCGCATTAGGAAAATTTAAAACCTAAAGTGTAAAACTGAAAACTTTGGACTTTTTAGCTTTTAGTTTTGAGTTTTTATGGTATAGAAGTCAGCGGAATTGTCAAGCTGATTAACTCATCGATGGTATAGGATTTTGCCAGGTCAATCGAGAGCAGACAGCCGTGATTATGGTCGGAGGCTATGATTATCAAATTCTTAGCGGCCTTGTGCCATCCCTGCTGTTGCGGCTGGTGGCCGAGAATGAAAATGTCCACGTCGAAAAGTTCAGCCATTTTGTCCAGCAGGGCCTGGCTGTGTCTTCTTCCCCAGGTCAAAAGGTAAGCCGAGCCTGGTTTTTCACAGTCGTTGAGTTTTAGCGGCCTGTCCATAACGTGCGCGTCAAATTCATTGGCAGAGCGGTCGTCGGGCAATGAATGTGACAACCATGTTCTGTTTTCGCACCGGACCGCTAGCGGCTGTGAGAATAAGAATTGCCGTATAGCCTGTTCTACGTCAGCAGAGGCCTGTCGAAATTCTCGCTTCAGAGCCAGGCATAGCGCACGGCTCATTTCTTGGCCGTCTTTCATTACCGCCGTACCGTTGATGACAGTCGTGTCATGATTTCCCATAATGATATGGACACGGTCGGGGAACATCAGCTTGTAACGGACAGCGTCAAACAACAGCCTGTATGATAGGCAGCCGCCCTCCGCATCTTGTGGGCCTCCGTGTATGATTTCTTGCAGGATGACGTGCCTATCATGGTGGCTCGCCAGGTCGGCAAAAACAACTATCCTTTCAAAATTTCGCCTGTGTCCGTGGATGTCACCAGTTGCTATCAGCGAACCTTGAGCCGGCAGGTGAATGAGGTTGCCGCGTCGAAACTTGTCTGCGTGGTTGGCTTTTACGCCCTTGTTTAGCAGATCAATTATCGTTTGAGGCATCTTTATTTGGCTTTATTTTGTCCGCGAATATACCGTGTATCATCAGGTCCAGCCGGGATATTATGGTCATCATGGAGGCCGGCCGTTCTGCAGGCTCCTCCTTTATGCAGTCCGTTACCAGTCTTGAGATGTTCAGGGGAATTCGTTTCTTTATCTCATGAGGGGCCCTGCAGGCCTCATGTATGGGCAGGCCAAAGCTGTTCTTCTTGGGTATCAGAGTAGGCACGTTCTTTCCAGTTAGCGCCCAATACATCGTGGCGCCGAGGTTGAAGATGTCGGTCTTAGGGCCGAGCGGCCTGCGCCTGACCTGCTCAGGAGCAATGTAATCCGGAGTGCCCTGAATTCGCGGCTTGGTGGTTCCAATTTTACAGCTCTGGCCAAGGTCTATAATCCTTATGGAGCCGGACTTACTCAGAAGGATATTATTCGGCTTTATGTCGCAGTGCACAAATCCCTGCTGGTGCATGGCATAAAGGCCGCCCGCTACCATCCTGAATACAAGCAGCACATCGCCCAGGCTCAAAGTGGGGCTGTCCTCGAGGGTCTTGCCGTCGAAGTACTCCATCGAAAGCAGCATCTCTTTCACTTTGAACATGCTACGAATTTTTTGCAGTTTATAGCACTTGCGGACGTAGGGATGATCAACCCGCCGGGCCACTTTATATTCATTCTCGGTCTGCTCGAAGACCCTAAGGTCTTCCGGCTTTTCAAATATGACCCGCTTAAGGGCGACATTAGTCTGGTCCTCTTCGTCCATTGCCAGGTAAATCGTGCTGCGAGCACCACTGCCAATTCTCTGCAACAAGGTGAACCCACCGACGCTGAGTATATCTTTAGCCATATTAGCGATGCAAGCCTGAGACCTTAACCATGCTGTGAGCGCGTACTGTATTTGCCTTTTCTAAGATACGCCTCGCCGACTTCTTGTTCTGTCAATTCTGTGTTCCGCAGTAAAATTCTTATGAGACTCAAAAACTGCCTCTCAAAAAAGAACCCTCAAACGGATTCAACTAAACTTTGCAAAATCAGCAGTTTACAGCGGCATACGTCGCTTGTCCAGCAGCACAGCAGCTTTTCGTACTATCGGCAAAATTAGGGCGGTCTTGAAAAGTTGTTGAAATTTGCAGCATATTTAGGGATAATTTCGCCGACAGTAGTACAAGATCAACAGTGTGCCTATTTTTGTTGGTGCGATAGGATTCCCCGATAGCTCAATCGGTAGAGCGAGCGGCTGTTAACCGCTAGGTTGCTGGTTCGAGTCCAGCTCGGGGAGGTTGGAAGTGCAAGTGGGTGGACATTTCTATACATCCTGCAAGGTTCTCCGACCCGACTCTCATGTGAACCATTGTGTTGTTTTATACCTTGCTCGACTAAGCATATCGCACGTCATTGCAGGTGGCGCAAAGTAATCCCAAATGCAACGGAAGCGGTTGCCGCCGTTGCAGGACGCGAAATGATCGCTGCCTTCGTCCTCTCGAAATCGAATATTCTGTTGTCACTACACGGTGACTTCGACACAAACTCGCCGCTGTGTTCTTATCTAACTGAGAGTCCACTTCATTTGATCTGATGCCACGATCAGCGACAGTATTTTCAGCGGCTTGTACTTCTGCGAAGTATCACGGGCAAAAAATGTCACCCTGGCTTTATGACCAAAAGTATCCTGGCAAGGTAGCAGCGGTGTGGAATCCTCTCAGATAGTGCAGATGAAAGCCGGAGAATGGACCAGTTCATACATCCGTAAATGTCGTATTAATCGAGAATTCCCAGGCGGGCAAAGCACGCCAGAAAGCTAAAATACACGTGGCCAGCCCGGCCTGCCGAGTCCTTTGGAGAATCTGTCTCCATGTTCTGGTCAAGAAAATCCGTACAGATTGTCAATTGTGTGGGGATGGGCCTTTTCTCTGCCAGGGTCTGGCTGTGACCATATCTGCGCAGTTATCTCCTTTTTTTACAAGGTGTTACAGTAGTCTTGGTGTTCCTATGCTGTACCAGTGGGCGCGTGGCTGGCAGCGTAAATATAGAATAGTCAAAAAAATCAGAATTTTAGAGTTTGGGCAATTTGGCTGTCGACTTGGTCTGGGCAAATAGATAAAATAATGCTGGTGCGTGGAATAATGTGAGGGCTCATGCCTTCAAAGCGTATATTTTGGTTTTGAAAGCCCTGCTCACGAAGATAGCACAAGTCAGCAGATGAAAGCGGTTGTAGATTTATAGACTTTGCCTATTGACAGTGTGGAAGCAATTGGGCAAAATAGGAAGAATAAAAAGGCAGAGAAAAAAAAGGCAAATTCGCCATTTTATTGTTGACAAGGATTAGTAAAACTGGTAAAGTTGGGTAAGTTATTAGAGGCCAAGCGTAGGTGGTATCGGCTTGCATCTCTGCGTGAGAACAAGCGGTGGGCCTCGAGGTGAAAGGTGAGGAGAGGTGAGAGCACGCTGAGTTTTGCTTCGCTATTACTCTCCCCTTCTAACCTCTTGCCAATCGGATTCTGCAGCGGATTTGCCGCGTTATCTTAGATTGCCCAGGACCTACGGAGAGGCGTTGTCCTAAGACGAGAGCCCCTCTGAAGGGACGGGGGAGAAAGGAGGTGTGGCATAAGGAAGCTGATAACTCGCAAGGTAATAAGAAACTTGTGAGCCGCTTAGAGAAGCAGGCCCAGTCTTGAGGCGGCGGAATAGTTATCGATTGGGAATGAAATCGCAGATTCGAAATTGTAAGTTTCGTGGGCCGGGGCTCAGCGGGTTGTAGCGCGGGCATACCCGCATGAGTCGGCAAAACAGGATTATGCCCGCTGTTGCGTGTGGCTCAGGCACATGGTTGCCGAGCCAGAAAAACCTGGGTAAGCTCCCAGTAGTCAATATCGGCTGCCAGGGAGCGAAATTTGAGAAAGGGAAACAAAAATGAAGAAAAGTGTATTGTTAGGCATTGTAGCAGTAACCCTGCTGGGGCTGCCAGCGTTCGCCGGAGAGGCAAAGTATGAGAACTGGGAAGGCTACTGGGTTTGGACTGCACAGCCTGTGAAGGATTTCCCTGTGAAGATGAAGATACCGTGGTACATCAAGATCGTAAATGAGAAAGATTGGGTGCTGACGTTAGTCCAGGTAACCGACTGTGACTTCCCTTGTTTCCGAGCTTGCAAGCAGCTTCAAATAGCGTGCAACTTCAATTTGACACTCGAATGTCAAGTACTCAATACGCTGATGGGCGGCGACTGGAGTTGCTGGTATCAGAACCCTGGCGCCAACATCGATATGCCCGGAGGCAACACTGACGTTTGTGTCCAGGTGAAGAAGGCAGACTTGCTTGACGCGGATCTGCAGAGCAAGACGGGCCAGACGCTTCAGGTTGCAACACTGAGGATACTGTGCAAGCCGCGGTAAGCAGCGACTGAATAAGAGCCTGAACGGGACAGCGAAAGAGTTGAAGTTAGCTGATTGATGAGTATTCGCGGTCCTTCACAGGGCTAACAACTGCTAAGAAGATGCTAATAGGGAGGGATGGGCAAAAAGCCGTCCCTCCCTATGTTTTTGTGCAGTCAGCTATGCGTTAAGCAGCCTCTGTTTGGGTCAACAACCCCGTCATATTGAGGGGGAAGATCGGTAATTCTGGGCTCAGCCGCAAAGCTCCAACTGATGCGCACCGGGCGATTTCAGGCAAATGATACTGAAATATTGAATACGGCGTCTCGTATTGCTGCTAAAAAGAACAGCGATGTAAAGCCAGAAATCAAGGGTGTCGAAAGGTGATGGCAGCAAAATCTGTCAATTTGGGCAGTTTGGGGACTTTGGCTATTGACATACTGCTGTGAAATTGGTAAACTTACATCATGTGAGAGGCGGGTCGACTAACGTAGGCGGCTGGGTTTTTCACCATAATTTATGAGAAATTCTAAGAAGTAAGGGCATCAAATTGTCGAAAAGCTAAAGGAGTGCACCGTCCGTGGGCAATCATTGAGACTATCCACATATCAGGGTGCACGAGGCCATCACTTTTTTAGGGGTGAGGACATGGTAGGAAAGACAATTAGAAAAGGTGTGGTGCCTATCGATTTGAATTGGGTTATCGGAATTACAGCGGCTGTATTTCTATTTGCTGGGCGAGCGTCCGGGCAGTTCATGATGCAGCCGATGAAGTTAGAGCTTTCACCGCGTGCAGGCGATGTGGTGAGGATGGATCTGCAGATTCAGAATATTAGTATGACGGACAGCCATGTCATAGACTTCAGGGTCTTGGACTTGACCCAGGCTCAGGATGGGGCTTGGGAGATGGTCGAGCCCGGTTCTAATCTCGATACATCTACGCTTTCTTCCTGCAAGGACTGGATAAAGCTGGGGGCTGATACGGTACAATTGAGGCCAATGACCATCCTGCCGGTGCGACTTGAAATGCGTGTACCCCGCGCTGCACGTGGATTCTACGGTGCGGCGATCCATGCCGCGATGAAGCCAACGCCCAGAGTGGTACAAGGAAGGGTAATTAACCTGGCGATCCATATGTTGGTTCCTGTTCTGGTGCAGATAGAGGGTTGGGCGCCGCCGCACAAGGTTGAACTAACTGACGTCGGGATGAGGTTCAGAGAGCAGGTTGGCGAAGAGCCGGCAAGCTCCGTAGTTACGTTGAACGTCACAAATAATGGTGGGACCTATTCCCGGTTGAAGGGCAAGGTGAGGGTCAGTGTTCTCTCAGGAGACAACTGGCGCAGAATCACAGAGGCGGACTTCCTGGATTGCAGCATCATCCCGGGGGTCAAGCTGACGTTGGACCACGATATCGAGCGGTCTTTGCCTTCGGGCAAATGCAAGCTGGAGGGGGCGTTGTTTGTTGACGGCAGGCGTACAAAACCAATAGAAAAGGAGATAGATTTTGTCGGCGACAAGAGACTTTCGCGGGCTGCAGCCGACGCTGCACTTGACCTGAAGCCTTTGGAGGTTTTAGTAGAGAGCGTGCCTGGAGCCACCCGCGGAGCACCGCTGACAGTTACCAACGCTTCGAATGAAGCTGTCAATGTCACGGCGGCTGTGGCAATGCCGCCTGTTCTTATGGGTGTGGGCCTGCCAGACATCGGATTGAAAGGTGAGGATTTGAACTGCGCACCGTGGGTAGAGGTAACGCCTAAGGAATTCACAATTCCTGCCCACAGGTCGCAGAGCCTACGCATTACTACGAGGATGCCGAACCCAACGTCAACGCACGCCTGGTATTATGCTCTTTTGCGTCTGCGTGCCGTTTATGTTGACGGTCAGAATGCAGGTACGACAAGCGCTTACATATGCGTGTCCAACAAGAAGGTGCAAGCCAAGCCCGAGGCGCAGGCGTGGCCGCTACAGCTCGAACAGCAAAGTGGGTCTGAGTACAGCATCAAAAGCACGTTCTTAAATGCCGGACAAATGCACTTCAGGCCCAGTTGCGTGGCCGTCCTTAGAACGCCGGACGGCGGATTTGTTCGCTCATTGATTCTCAGCGGCGAACCAGAGGGTATGATGCTGCCGCTGGAACCGAGAATATTCTCCGGCGTTTTTAATTTCTCGGGAATCTCCAACGGGTCTTACCGTCTTGAAGCCACTCTGCGGTATGGGTCCGAGGACGTCGTGACCGTAGCAGTACCTATAACTGTCTTGCGCCAGGCGGACCAATGGGTAGTCGAAATCGTGACGCCACAGGAGTTCGAGAAGAAGGTAGGCGTAAAGTGGCGTTAATTCGTGGCGTGTCGAGGGCGAGAATTTCGCTAAAGAGTGCGGCTGGATTGCCGATACAAGATAAAAAGGCCATAGGATTGGCGGTTTATGGCTCCAGAAAGGCATATTGACTTATGGCAAGCAAAAATATTGGTAGAATATTATCGGGCTGTGCGATAGCTCTGTCCACGGTTTTGTTCTGCACGGCGGACGTCGGTGCCCAGTTTGCGGTCACCAGGATAACCTATACTATTTCCGGTTCTGTGGGCCTGCCTGGCGTTACCATGAAAGGTCTGCCGGATGGTGCGGTTGTTACCGATGAAAGTGGCAATTATAGTGCCAAGGTTGTACATGGCTGGAGCGGGGAGGTTACGCCTGTAAAGGAAGGTTACACTTTCGAGCCGGCCAGCCGTCCGTACGCTCAAGTTAAAAGCAACCAGGCTAATCAGAACTACGTTGCCACGCCGGTGACCTATACCATTTCTGGTACAGCAGGTGTGCCCGGCGTCATAATGAATGGCCTGCCGGGTAATCCTGTCAGCGATGCGAACGGGTTGTACAGCGCCGCCGTTGATTTTAACTGGACCGCAACAGTCACGCCAATGAAGCAAGGTTACAGGTTCACCCCGGGCAGCCGTCCATATCAGAATGTCCGCCAGAACCAGACAAATCAGAATTTCACTGCGGAAGTGCTCAAATTTACAATTTCCGGCACGACCGGCGTAGACGGCGTAGTAATGCAGGGTCTGATAGGCAATCCTGTTACCAGTGGAGCTGGAACTTACAGCGTGCAAGTCGACTGGAATTGGAGCGGCACAGTCACGCCCAAGAAGGAAGGTTATGTCTTTGATCCGCCCAGCAAGCCATATACGCCTATCACCAGCAGCCTATCCAATGAGAACTACAAAGCCACGCCACTGACCTACGTTATCTCCGGTACGGTCGGCCAGCCCGGCGTAGTGATGAAGGGTCTGCCGGATAACCCCATTACCGATGACAAGGGCTACTATAAGGCTGTAGTTCAGCATGGTTGGAGCGGCACAGTTACGCCGATGAAGGATGGTTTCACTTTTGAGCCGGCCAGCAGGCCGTACTCCAAGGTTACCCAAGAGCAGGCTAATCACAGCTATACGGCTACGGCGATCATATTAACCATCTCTGGTACGACCGGCGCGGAAGGTGTAATAATGAGCGGTCTGCCGGGTGAGACTGTGACCGATGCAAATGGTAACTACGCTGCTAAGGTTGCGTACAACTGGAGCGGTACGGTTACGCCGATGAAGGAAGGTTATAGGTTCACGCCTGCTAATATACCCTACGAGCCTGTTACCGTTAACCGGGCGAAGCAGGATTACGTTGGGCAGTTGATTACTCTTCAAATCGCGGGCATGGCAGGTATGCCCAAGGCTGTGATGGAGGGTCTGCCAAATAATCCCATCGCCGGGCCGGACGGCAGTTACGTTGCTAATGTTCCATGGGGCTGGAGCGGCACAGTTACGCCCAAGTTGGCAGGTTACGACTTCGACCCACCCAAAAGGCCGTATGCTCATGTTACCAGCGCTGCAACTAATGACAGCTACACCGCGACACTACAGAAGCGTGTCATCTCCGGCACAATAAGCTCCGACAAGGGACCTATTGAGGGCGTGTTGGTCTCAGCGGATAGGGGTGGAGGTTCCGCTACGACCAACGCTAACGGCCAGTATCAGTTCTCGGTAGACTATGGCTGGAGCGGCAAGCTCATACCGTCAAAGCCGGGCAATACTTTTACCCCAGCGGAACGGCCTTATCCGCCGGTTACTACCGACCAGACCACTCAGGGCTACACCGGCGAACTGATAATGCTTACAATCTCCGGCAACACGGGCATAGAAGGGGTACGGGTCACGGCAACCGATGCAGGCTCCGTTGTCACCGGCGCCGATGGTAAGTACCTGATCAAAGTGCCTTATGGCTGGAGCGGTACAATTACGCCGGAAAAAGAGGGCTACACATTCGACCCGGCCAGCATGCCATATACGAGCGTTACGACCGATATGATAGAGGGTAAGCCGGTTGAGCGTCCTACTCCGACTCCCACTCCCACACCGACTCCAACGCCCACACCGACTCCAACGCCTACACCGACACCGACGCCGACACCGAGTCCCACACCTACGCCGACGCCGACACCGAGTCCCACACCTACGCCGACACCGACACCGACGCCCACACCTACGCCTGTGCAGACCGAGTTGGAGGCCCTGATTAACAGAGTAAACGAGCTTCTGCGGCAGTATGGTGTGCCTGGTCCAAACGTTCCGCCCACCAAGGCTGGTCCCAAATTAGTCGTGAAAGGTGAGGGCCCGCTGGTCAGCGCGGTCTTTGTGGA
>Ga0299915_10001002_pt1 | contig 20639 bp, 20 predicted proteins | sample RVTome_13_FD_200263 | JGI IMG/M metagenome (GOLD analysis project Ga0299915, IMG submission 200263) | Soil microbial communities from uranium-contaminated site in the Upper Colorado River Basin, Wyoming, United States - RVT92D227 (version 2) ... | reverse complement strand
CGACGCGGCTTGCTCGTTCGCCGTGGCTCAGGTGAGCCTGGAATTCTCGGCCGAGGCCGCCGCTCGCTTCCTGACCCGCCGGGTCTTGCCGACTTACCAAGCTGCCGGCTGGCCGCTCCAGCGCATCCTGACCGATCAAGGCAACGAATACCGGGGAGCCTTCGACAAGGTCTGCGCCGAGCGGAACATCCGCCACACACGCACCAAACCGCGGCATGCCTGGACCAACGGCTTCGTCGAGAGATTGCAGGGCACCATTCTCAGCGAACTCTGGCGCATCGAGTTCCGCCGCCGGTTCTTCACCAGCGCTGCGGCCATGCAGACTGCGCTCGACCGCTACCTCGAGTTCTACAACAGGCGCAGGGCTCACCAGGGTTACCGCACCCGAGGCCGGACACCTGGCGAGATCTTCTTCACCCGGGGAGGCAAACGTGACCAGCGAACGCCACGTCAAAGTGTCAACACCTATCCGGCATAGGACACCCTAGGCGGAGCACGATCAGGCCGATCCGTCGCGGATCAGTGGCAGGGTCGAGCAGTGGATACCCCCGCCGCACATGGGAATCTCTGAGTACTCCAGGACGACCACCTCGACCCCGGCCTTGTCAAGGACATCTGCCGTGTGCACGTATCTGTCGCTCATCAATACTCTCCCTGGCCGGACAGCCAGGCAGTTGACGGCAAAGGGTCCTTCCGTAGGGTGGGCATCCACAGTTCGGATGCCCATGCTGTTCAATCGCTCGATAAACCAGTGTGGCAGCCACTGGTGGTTGATGAGTGCCTTGTCGTGGTCGACCATGACCAAGGCTCCGTCCAAGTGGTAGGCCGTTCCCGGGAGGTCGACGGTGATCAGTTCGATACCGAGATCCGAGAGGAGAAGGCGAAGTTGCCTTGCGCCCTCGGAGTTGATGCGGTGGCTGATCCCCAGCATTGCTGTGTGCCGGTTGAGCATAGCGAAACTCCCGCCCTCGACCATCCCGCTGCCATGGACTGTGAGCAGGATCGGCAACCCCAGCTGGATCAAAGTCCGGGCGAAAGGCAGTTCCTCCCCCCGACGATAGGATGTGGCCATCCGACACAGGACACAGCCTCCCGGGACAACCAAGGCAACATCGCGCGTGAACACGGACCGGGTCTTGTTGGGAAGGGGATTGCTGAGGTAGACGACTTCGGCCCCTTCCCTCCGAAGGGCCAGGGCTAGGGCGTCGTGTTGGGCCTGGGCTTTCTCTAGATCGGGGCGTTCTCTTCCGAGCCAATACCACTGCCGATCAGGGCCAATCCATGCCTCTGCCTTCTCGTCCCATGATCCCCCGGTCATCATCGGCATCCACTCTTCTCCTGGCCGGCAGAGAAGGACCATGCGGATCTGCCCGATGTCGTCCATGACCCCCCAATGCCGCCCCCAGACCCATTCCTGCGCGGCCGGGTTTTCAAATGGGGGGTCGGGCTGGGCAGTGAGGAGCCTGTGAACAGGCCAAAGCCCCGCCATGCCGCCGTGATTGGGTGTGTCCTTTTGCTGCATGCTGCTGCTCCTGTGATCTCGTGGGGGCGGAGGTAAGGTTCTTCCCCTCGGGGCTTGAGGCCTCAGCGATGTGCGACGGCCCAGTTGCCTAGCGTCCGTCCCGTCGCTTGTCCCTCACCCGGTCGCCTTGCACTAGGCAAGGAGGGCCGTCCTCAACGATCGCAGGCGCGGAACACCCGCACAATGAGTAAGGCGCTGCCCTTGTCGCGGGGCTTTTATCAACTTCTCGCCTATGCATAGGCTCGCGCCATTGGCCGAGCCTTTCAAGGCCCGCACGGTATCAGCTGGCCGTACGGGAGGCTGGTATCGACAGGGTCCGGGGCGAGCCGGGTGACGGACTTTGTCTGCGCCCACCGCACGATGAGTTGTCGCCGCCATGTCGCTGGCGCCCTAGCCGCGCCGGACGGGCTCGCCGTCAATGACCGGATCCCGTACCCAAAGGACGGGCACGATCAACCGGTCCCCTTCGAGAGCGATCGGTAGCAATGGATGTACCGAGCCGCGTAGGCATCCCGCCCCATCAGAAGGTCAACGGCACGGATCATGAGGGTATGCTTCAGCGGATCAGTAATGACACAGTTGGCACCCATGCTGGCCGCCAGCGCCAGGAAGGCATCATTGATCGCATCGCGCTCCGGGAGACCGAAGGAGACGTTGCTGGCGCCGATGTTGATGTTAACCCCGAACTCCCTGCGTACCCGCTCGATCGTCCGCAGGCTGACAACGCCTGCGTTCGTGTCAGCACCCACGGTCATGACCAGGGGGTCGATGACGACATCAGCTGGCTCGATGCCAAGCCTGGCGGCGCGCTCGATGATCTTCCCAGCGATCGAGACGCGAGTCTCGGGGTCATTGGGGATGCCTCGGTCATCCATAGTCAGGCCAATGACCGCTGCTCCGCGGTCCTTGATCAGGGGCAGAATCGAGGTGAGCGACGCCTCTCCGCCATTCACCGAGTTGACCAATGGCTTGCCCGGGGCGACCGCAAGGGCTGCTGCCAGCGCCTGTGCATTGGCTGAGTCGAGACAGAGAGGGACATCCACAGCCGAGGTGACCGCCGCCACGACCTTGGGGAGGAGTTCCTCCTCGTCCAGCCCAGGCACGCCGACGTTCATGTCGAGGAGATCCGCGCCGGCCGCAACCTGCTTCCGTGCCAGCTCCTCGACATAGTCGAGCTTGCCATCTCGGTAGGCGGCGGACAGAAGCTTGCGGCCGGTGGGGTTGATTCTCTCCCCGATGATGACGATCGGGCCATCAGAAGAGATGCCGACACTTCGTCCCTTTCCTATCAAGAGCGTGTTCATGTGAGGTAGTCCATCCTATTGCGTCAAGGCGCGGCGCTCCGAAAGCTCATGATCGTGCATTCCGCGAGAATGGTGCACGCGAATCCCGGGCAGGAAGGACATCGTTGCTCTCGGGCGATTATCTCTTCGGCCGAGGCCCTCCTGTTGCTTCGGGCCATTCCTCCTTCCGGCAGAAAGCTGCGAGCGTCGCATCCGTACGCGTTGGCTCGCCTCTCGTCAACGAGCCTAGGGGCCGCCTGCGATATGCGTGTATCGTGCCAGCCAAAGTGGGACCAATCGGGGCTCCGAGCTAAGGCACGCCTCCCCAGCCCAACGGTGAGGCGGCCAGCGATAGCATCTTCATGTGCTGCCGGAGCCGTTTCTCTTCGTAGACGCCGGGTAGCGCGCGATCAAGCGAGGCGGTTGCGGGAGGAATCACCCGGCATGGAATGCGGCAAACACCTCCCCGAGCACTGGATCTTGAAGAAGGCGAAGCCGGTCTGCCACGTTTCTTCACACGGCGGGTGGGCTGCGCGGTCCTTTCGATGGCGCTGACCGGCCCGAAGGCCGGCTTTTCCACCAGGTCAAAGCGCTTCAGGAGCTGGGAACCGTTCGATTGCGAGGCGAAGCACCCTTCCCCGGTCCGTGAGGAACCATGCCAGCCGCCTGACCGGCCTCTCTGCCTGAGCCAGCGCCGATTGGACGATCCGGCCGCACACGGGCTTCCCGCAGCCGGTTCCAGGACTGCCGCCGACTTCGATGGCTGCAGCTACGGCCCCTTCTGTCCGTCCTGCTGGTGCCGCCGGTACCAGCGACGATACCAGCGATAGAAGCTCATGTGGCTCCGCTACACTCGTTTAGTACGTACCATGTCTCTTGGCTGCGTCGATTACTGCCCGCACGTTTTCCGGTTTCGAATCCCAAGGTACCTCGCATTCACTACCGAGAATGAACCCTCCTCCCGCAGCGCAATCCTCGATCAATCGGCGGCAGTACTTATCAACCTCCTCAACAGAGCCATAAACCAACATGGACGAAGGCACGTTGCCAAAGATGCAAATCCTGTCTCCTAGGATATCCTTTGCCTTCCTCATATCTGTCTTTTCAAAGTCAAGCATGACCCTCCCTCTTGGAAGCCCATCCGCGAGATGGGAGAGCGTATCCAAGAGCGACGTAAGATCGCCGTCGAAATGACAATGCACCTTGAATCCTCGGTTCACGGCGATATCGACCTGCGTCTTCACATATGGAAAGACGAATTCATTGAAGACTCCAGGAGACACGTATGGCGGTGCTCCCATCCCGTTTCCCAAGAAAATCTTCTCCGCACCAGGAACCTTGCCTGCGCCAGCTATCATGCATCTATCCATAGCACGGAAGATCTCATACTTGCCGAATCGCTCGCAGAATTCCTTCACCCGATCAGGACGTTCAACAACGTCTTCGGTAACCAACTCGAAGGTCCGATAGCTAATAAGTGCATCAAAGGGCACGGCAGCCCTTGCTCCCATCTGGAGACTCTTGCCGGTCTCTCTGACAAACCTATGCCAAGCGCGCCAATACGACTTGGAGTATTCAAAGCCATAACGAAGCCACTCTTCCACGTCTCGCCGAAATACGGCCTCGCCCACCTTCTTGTTGAACAAGACCGTAGCGAATCCTCGATCAAAGATGTCGTCGTAGTCTCCAATCATGTCCTTGTTAAAGAGCGCACTTGGGATATTGCCCTGGGGCGGGAAATGGTCCGAAATGCGCCAATGTATGGACACCTGATCCCAAGTGGCGTTAGGGAGGATGGCCTGATGATCAAGCATTGTGAGCACAGGGTGAACAAAGTCCCCGATAAGGTCACAATGGTCAATCGCGGCCTGCGCTAGTCGTTCTGGATCCTCAAGCATATCCTTGAACGACAATCCAGCAAGATAAGGAATGATATAGATGACCATTGGAGCGACGGGGACTCGATCAGCCTCCCTTAGGTTCCAGGCGGCATCTACCCGTTCATAGCAGGTCATTGTTTCACTCATCACCACTCCCCATCTTGCGTGAGGACTCAATCCAATCACTGATAACTCTGATGCCCTCAATGGCATCCGTTGCCGCATGATCGGCACCAACTTCCGAGAGCGCCACCTCTCCGGCGATCCCGCCGCCCACAATGAGCTTGGCGCTTCTCCCCATCCCGGCTGCCTTGATCGCCTCGATCGTGGCTTGCATTTGGGGGATCGATGCAGTTAATAGGGCCGACATCCCAACTACATCCGGCCTGGTTTCTCTCATCCTCTCAACGAATACGTCCGCCGGAACGTCCACCCCGAGGTCCACCACCTCCACGCCTTGACACTCGAGGAGCATCTTCACGACGTTTTTGCCCAAGTCATGGATATCACCCGCAACGGTCCCGATGAGCACTTTCCCTTTTGTGCTCACCTCGCCGTACTTCTCTCGGATCACGGGGGTGAGGAGAGTCGCCGCGGCCTGGAAAATCTGCGCCGCCCGCATCAATTCCATCAGAAAGAACTCACCCTGGTCGTACTTCTCGCCGACAACGACGAGGCCATCGCGAGCCTCATCCACCAACGCGAGCGGATCTTGCCCTGCATCGAGACCTGCTTGGACCGCGGCCAAGACACGGGTTTTGTCCAGGGCGACGATGCCGTCGCTTAGCTTTCCCATGGCTCTTCCCCCCTCTTCCACATCACCTTCACCAATAGGAAGCTCCAGGGAGCGAACTCAATCATCTTCTCGGCATTCTTGCCGAAGAGCCATTTTGCAGTAATTCGATTCAATTCCTCTTCTGTGGGAGGATCCAAGTCCGCCTCCACCTGGCCCAATATTCGCTGTTCATTTTCGGTAGTCGCCATCTGCATTCTCGCGTTCCTAGACGGATGGGGTAGTCTGCTCTTGTCTTTGGGGGGATTGGGACCGAAAATCAAAGACGATTGGATCAATCCGTATCACGACCACGGCCGTGAGGGCCGTACGCGACAGTTCGACGATTTGGTTGTCGAGACTGACGGCCGATGGGATCGTGATGGACGAGCGGCTTCACGTATGCTGTCTACTAGAACAAAGTGCTCGTCTCCTCCTGAACCAGAATAGCGCAGTGAGATGCCTCATGTCAAGCGGTGTAAATTGGCTTCCGGCGAGCGCGGGGAATCGCGGCGTTGAGTTGCAGGGGGAAGGCGTCAAGGGAAACGGCATAGGCCTGTAACCGGCATCGGCTGGGGTCGGTGAGTCTTCGCATCGACACGACCTGAAGTAACGCCTCCATGCTGGCGATTTGTCGCCCCGGGCCCGAGTCTGTGACCCTATCCGTAGTCCCGACTGGCACCACTCGGGAGATGACAGACGGAGCTATGTTATGGTTCCCTGGTTGTCGGGGACCACATATGCCCATGCCGCGCAAGAGCCTGTGCAGACGAGGAGGCTGAGGGTGATTTACGAGATGGCGCTTCCGAGGTTCGCACACGCGATGAGCGAGGGCCAGATCACAGAGTGGCACAAGTCAGTCGGGGATTATGTAAAGGTGGGGGATATTCTCTTTGACCTAGAGACGGAGAAGGTGAACGTGCCGGTCGAATCGCCCGTCAGCGGAAAGATCGTGGAGATCCACGGCCAGGTATCGGAGACCCTGCCCGTGGGTGCAGTCGTGGCCCTGATCGAAACTGACGGGTAGCGCCCCTCAGGCCATTCATCAACACCCGTCGAAGAGCAAGCAGCATGCTCGACCCTGCCAGGTCGTGTCGCCGCCCGACCTGGATCCGTCGTCCGATGGTTGCCCACCTCTCTAGGGACAGCGATTCCCCTTAGGCGCTTGGATCTGTGCAAGGGGGACGCGCCGGTCGACCATGGCATTGGCTATTGCATCAAAAACGAGCGTATGGAGCCGATACGAGGAGGCGGGTGTGGTTGACTTCGCTCTCACCGAGGAACAGGAGGCCCTGCGTACTCTCGTTCGTCGCTTCGCGCAGAAGGAAATCGTGCCCGTTGCCGCGCGGCTGGACCGTGAGCAGAGTCATTCCAGTGAGATCGTTGAGGGGTACTTTCGCATTGGCTTGCTCCACTTCTGCGTTCCGGAGAGATGGGGCGGCGCGGGCCTTCGGTCACTTGACGGGTGCCTGACGGCTGAGGAGCTTGGCGCAGCCGACGGAGGTGTGGCGGCCTGCCTCGGCGGCAACCACCTTGCTCTGATACCCTTGCTTAGTGCTGGGAGCTCCGAACTCAAGCAGGAGTTGCTCCCCAGGCATTGCTCCGGCCCCAACCTGGCGGCCTTCTGCCTCACTGAACCCGACGCCGGCTCAGACGTGGGTGCGATCCGCACGATAGCACGTCTCGACGGAGACGAGTATGTCATCAGCGGCAGCAAGCGGTTCATCACCAATGGTGGCGTTGCCACCCTCTTCTCGGTGTTTGCCACCGAGGATCCCCGATTGGGACGCGATGGCCTATCCGCCTTCATGGTGCCAGCAGACCTTACAGGGCTATCTCTGGGCAAGAAGGAAGACAAGATGGGCCAACGCTCTACCGATACACGCGAGGTCATCTTTGAGGATGTCCGGATTCCAGCCCGCTACCGACTGGGCAATGGGCGTGATGGGTTCAGGATCGCCATGAGAACTCTCGACGAGTCGCGGCCAAGCGTAGCATCCGCCGCCGTCGGGATCGCCCGTGCTGCTCTGGAGGCCGCGGCCGCCTACGCCAAGGAGAGGATTCAGTTCGGCTCACCGATTGCCAGGCACCAGGGCATCCAATTCATGTTGGCCGACATGGCGATCAAGCTGGAGGCCGCGCGACTTCTGTGCTGGTATGCTGCCTGGCTCCACGATCGTGGCTGCCGCAACACGAAGGAGTCCGCCATCGCGAAATGCTTTGCCAGCGACGCCGCCATGCAGGTCACGACCGACGCTGTCCAGGTGCTGGGCGGGTATGGATACATGAAGGAGCATCCCGTTGAGAGATACATGCGCGATGCCAAGCTCCATCAGATCTTCGAGGGCACCAATCAGATCCAGCGCCTGGTGATCGCGCGCGAGCTTCTACGCTAGCTCACGGGAACTGCGGGCTGAGGTGGTTACATGCGGGCCGGTGGCCTTGAACGCTGGCCTGCCCCGGCGAGGTTGCCCGCTCCAGGGACTGAGGTCCCCCCGAGTTGACTGCGGAAATCGATGACTCCGCGATTGTGACGCGCACCGGAACGGATGTAGATATGCCCCGCAGCCATCGGGTGGAGGCGTTCGGTCACCGGCCTGCAGATGCCCGCCCATGGACGGCGCACGTATCCACGGCGAGAAGGGCCCGCGAGCCATCTCTCTTTCAGTTCTGGACGCGCCGCCTCACCCCTGTGCGCAGGAATTCCTCGATGCGTGCTTGGGTCCTGGGATCGCCGGCGAGCGAGAGGAATGCCTCCCGCTCCAAGTCCAGGATATGCTGTTCCTCGAGCCACTGGGGCGGCGCGTGATTCCCACCGCAGAGCACCTGGGCGAGCTTCCTCGCAATCTGCGCGTCGTGCTCAGCCTCTCGGCCAGCCTCCAGTGAGCATGAGACTTCACCTCCCAGGACATTCTCGCCACACCGTCCGATGGCATACACGTTCCTCTCTCTCAGCGGAGGTCGGTAGCCGGCTTCAACCATCTGTAGCGCCAGTTGTTTGGCCGATGCCAACAAGTGCTCGCGATTCATCACCACCCGGTCCGACTCGGCGAGGAAGCCCAACTCGCGCGCCTCTTCGGCGCTGCCCGAAGTCTTGCCTTGGAGGATGGTCACAAACACGTGTCTCACGAATGGCAGGGGGTCGACATCCGGGATTCGCATCGGAGGCGAAACAACCCGGCGCATCAGCTCCTTGCACCCTCCGGCTCCCGGCAGCAGCCCCACACCCGTCTCCACCAGGCCGATCGATGTCTCTGCAGCCGCACACACGCGCGAGGCAGCCATGACGGTTTCTGCCCCGCCGCCGAGTGCCATTCCAAAACAAGCCACCACCACTGGCCTGGGGGAGAAGCGGAAGGACATGCGCAGATCCTGCGATCTTCGCAAGGCCTCCTCGATCTCGTCGAAACGTCCACCGCGCGCCCTTTCGAGGAGCACTTGCAGGTTGGCCCCAGCCGAGAAGTGGCGCCCATCGTTGCCGATGACCAGCGCGCCGTAGTTGCGATCCAGCTCCTCCAGTGCGACAGCCATCATCCCGTAGATGGCGTCATCCATGGCATTGGCTTTGGTGTGGAACTCGAGGCATGCAACACCATCGCCGAGATCAACCAAGCTGGCGCCAGCGTTCTCGCAGACCACAGCTCCGGGCTTTGCTTTGACCCGCGATAGCCGGAGGGCCCGTCGGTCGGCGGGCAGCGGAACATAGTCGCCCGCGCCGAGATCATAGTGGCGTGTTTGACCATCCTCCTGCATGTAGAAGCGCGGGAATCCCCTCTCCAGCATCTTCAAGACCCACCCCGCCACTAGCTGGCCCTCGGCCTGCATTCGCGCGGTGGTCTCGGAAACCCCGAGCTCATCCCAGATTTCGAAGGGGCCCTTCTCCCAAGAATACCCCCACCGCATCGCGCGGTCGACGGAGCACAAGTCCTTCGCGATCTCTGGTAGACAGTGAGCTGCGTAGGCCAGCGTGTTCTTCAGTGAAGCCCACGCCAGCTCACCGACGCGGTCTCTCTGAGTCACCAAGAAACGTAGGCGTTCCCCGAGGTCCTTGGTCTCACGCGCCGTCTCCAGCGCGGGGAACAGCGGCAGCCTCGGCGGTCGATACTCGAGCTTATCCAAGTCCAGAACCCAGAATACCCTCCCCCCATCCGCCGTGACCTCTTTGTAGAAGCCCTGGCAAGCCTTCCGCCCGAGCCATTCGCGGCGCACCATGGCGTCCCACAGTGCCTGCACGCGTGGGCGCACAAGGAGTTCCCGGAACGGATCCTCGGGGATCGCCGAATGGAGGTTGCGGACTACCCGCACGGAGACGTCCAGCCCGACCAGGTCGCGCAGTCCGAAGAGCGCCGTTCTTGGTCGCCCGATGGGAGGGCCGAGGATCGCATCGGCTTCTTCCACAGTGTAGTTGTGGGCTACGACGTAGTCCACGTCGTGGGCGACCTGGAGACTGGCGATCCGGTTGGCGATGAAATTGGGGGTGTCCTTGCAGACGACCACGCCCTTGCCAAGTTCCGACTCGGCTAAGCGGACCATGAAGTCCAGGACCTGCGGGTCGCTATAGGGCCCGGGGATGATCTCGAGGAGCCTCATCAGGCGCGGCGGGTTGAAGAAGTGAGTTCCAAGGAAGAACCTGCCGAAGGCTACCGGAAGCCCGGCGGCGATTTCTCTTAGTGGAAGTCCGGATGAGTTCGTGGACACGATTGCGGTTGGCCGACGGGCCTCTGCAATGCGGCCCATGAGATCCCGCTTGGCCTGCAAGTCCTCGATTATGGCTTCGATCACCCAATCCGCGTCTCCCACGCGGTCAAAATGATCATCGATGTTGCCCGGCCTCACCCGCTCCCCCACCCGAGGAAGGAATACCCCGGTCGCGCGGGCTGAGCACATTCGGGCCAAAGCCTCGCGGGCAATCCGATCTCGCGCCTGAGGTTCCCCCAATAGTTCCTTCACCCCTTGCGCGCCGACCTCAGGAGGCACAACATCCAATAGATCGACCGTGATCCCTGCGTTCGCCAAGTGAGCCGCGATCCCTCCCCCCATCGTACCCGCGCCGATCACAGCGGCCCGGCGCACAAAGAACCCCATGAGAGACCTCCCCTGTCGATGGTGCAGTTTCCTGCGTCCCCCCGGTCCACCCGGCGGTGGCTGCATTCGTCCGACTCGAGGCGCGCTCAGCCCGGCTCCAAGGCCCAGCCACTCGGAGGCCTTTGAGTTCCACCGCTGGTGAACTGGCGAACCTTGCTAGCCAGGCCGTTCGTTCCGCCCCATCGGAAGAGACACTTCCTCCGCGCCGGATCCGGTCCTAGGTTGACACAGCGCGCCTGAGAGTTGCCTGGCTAGTCGGCAAGACACGTGGGGAGATTCCATGGCGGGGGCCTTGGGTGGCGCTTCTGGCTTCGCGACTTGGCCACGCCGCAAGCGGCCGACGACATGCCTGGCCGCTATAGGCCCAGATCGATTTCCGCCGGGTATTCGAGAAAATGAGTCACAGTCCGCATGAAATCGCCGGCCGGAACCCCGTTGATGACGCGGTGATCGACGGTCAGGCTGGTCGGGAGCATAGTCCGGATCACGATCTGCCCATCCCGGACAACGGCCGCATCTCGAATCGCCCCCATCGCCAGGATCGCGCTTTGTGGTTCGGTGATTATCGGGGTGCTCCAACTACCACCGCCCTTGGAGCCTCGCGGCCCAAACGCACCCGCGTTCGACAGGGTGAACGTACCCCCCGTTACATCCTCGAGGGTCAAGCTGCGGGACCGCGCCCTGTCCGCCAGTTGCCTGCTCTCCTCGGCGACTTCCAGGATTGACTTCTCGTCCGCCCGCTTGATGACGGGGACTACCAAGAAGCCCTCCTCGATTGCGACTGCGACACCGATGTTGATGTCGGACAGAATCAGGATCCGATCGTCGACCAGGGTGGAGTTGATAATCGGATGCTGCCGAATGCTCTGCGCTAGCACCTTGACCAGGAAGTGTGTGAACGACAGGTGCGTGCCGGCCTCCTGCTCGACACTGCCGGCGACTTCCCGGCGGAACTTCTCGAAGTCGGTCACATCGACCTCGCCCATGAGGGTGAAGGAGGCATGGCCAAGGTGGCTCCGCATCATGTGTTCGGCAAGCCTCTTGCGCGCTCCGCTCAGAGGCACTACCTCGGCCACCGGTACGCCTTGCGGCGAGAGCCCCAAGTTCTTTACCCCCGTCATGGCGTTCCTCCTTGCACCATCCCATCCGACGCGAACCTCGGTGAACCCGGCGCTGTGCTGGTCAGAACGGACACGACGGCCAACCCCTCTAGTCAAGGTACAGGTTCGTGAAAGCTTCCTTCACATCAGGCCATGGGCTTTCCATCACCCGATGAACGACCATGACCACCTCATCCTCCACCTCTCGGTCGACTGCGCCGATCTCCTGTTCGCCAGCCATTCCCTCATCGAGCATGCGGCTGTGCAGGAGTCGGATCGGGTCACGCTTCTTCCAGGACTCGACTTCCTCCTTGGCGCGGTAGGGTGTGGGGATGTCGCCCTCACCATGCTCCCGGTAGCGGTAGGTCCTGCACTCCACCAGGCTGGGCCCCTCGCCCCGCCGCGCTCTCTCCACTGCCCTCTGCACGGCGTCCGCGATTGCCATCACATCTTGACCATCGACCGAGACGCCAGGCATTCCGTAGCCATGGGCCAAATCGGCTACGTGCTCAGCTGCGAGAGCCCTCTTCACGTGTGTTGTGATCGAGTACAGGTTGTTCTCACAAACCCAAACCACGGGCAGCCTCCACACCGCAGCCAGGTTCATGCACTCGTGGAGCGTCCCACGGCCAGCTGCGCCGTCACCAAACAGACACACCACGGCCTGATCGCCTCCTAGTCTCTTCACAGCCACACCAGCCCCGGCTGCAATGGGAAAGCAGCTCCCGATCGTCCCTCCGCTTGGCAGGATTCCGTGGTGTCGGTCAGCGCACTTGCGGGATTTGCCGCCGCCCGTCCCGCCAGCCCGGCCAAGGCTCTCCGCGAGCCACTTCTCAGGGTCGAGGCCCTTGGCGAGGCCCGCCGTGATGCCGCGATGCGTGATGGCGAGCCAATCATCCTGGCGAAGAAAGGTCGCTGCCCCTGCACCAACCGCCTCCTGCCCAATGCCGGAATGCCACATGCCGGCAACATTGCCCTTGGCAAACAACTCGACCAAGCTCTCGTCGAATCGCCGCCCACGGACCATGTTGCGGTAGAGCGTCAGCAAGTCCTCACGGGAGAACTCCATCATCATCACCTCGGGGAACCTTGAGCAAGAACACGCGCGGCGGGTTCATAGATCACGGCTTGCCCCTAACTCTCGGGCCCGGCAACGTCTCAAACGCTTCCCGTACCCGGCGAGGGGAACGAACTCGGTCAGGAACTCCCGGCACTCCACCCCGCCGGCGGACCATCTCCACGCCACAGGCGCAATCGACATCTGGCATCCCGCGAAACTCGGTCCCATGGAACACAACGTTCCAGTTGCTGATCGTGAGCGGATGGGTTGGGAGTCCCGCCATCGCACCTCGCCCAAGCAGCCCGACGGAGCCGACGGAAAACCGCAACCCACACTTGCCCCCGGCGGGCTCCAGCACGATGTCCGGGTCACTGCACCAAAGAACGTCACCATCCTCTCCGGAGCGCCCGGGGTCCGAAACCCGCTCCGGATCCCACGCGTCCGGCAGTTCCGGACCTACCCTCCAGGAGCTCTTCAACAAAGAGCGCGCGCCTGCCCACTGGGCGCAACAATCGGGCCTGCCACGACGATCAGAACCTCCCGTCGTTGTCGCACCGTTCAGACCTCGGGGCCGCCAGGTCGGCCAAGCCATAGCCAGGGCACTGCGAGACGGTGGACACTCTCGGCGTGCTCCCTGCCGGTGGGGGTGCAAGCCATCGGCGCCGCTCGCCCGGTTGCACTCTTGCCAGTTGCACACCGTCCCGGTGTCCTCACGGGAGGTCAGGCTGCTCGAGATGCCGAACACCAGGCAGGATTTGATCACATAACCAAACTGCGGGCCTGGACCGTGAGCCATAGCCGAGATGCGTCCATGCACTCCTCGAACGTCATGGCGCTCCACACCCCTCCTACAAGGACACTCCACCCGATGGGAAGAATGCCACACGGAGCCCGTGATCACCGTCTGCGCCGTTGCGAAACGGCACGGGCTATGCCGACGCGACCTGGCCCAACACAGCGTGGACGGCTGACACTATCCTCTCCACCGATGGCAGGACGGCCTTCTCGAGAGGAGGGCTGTAGGGGATCGGCACATTCGCCGCGGCCACTCGCGCCATCGGCACCGGTGGCTTGCCCCACTCCCTCATCTGCTCGTAAACCTGCATCAGGATTTCCGCGGGAGCGCCACAGCGCATCACGTCCTCGTCGACCGCCACTACCCTGCCGGTCTTCATTACCGACTGCATAATGGTTTCCATATCCAGCGGCTCCAGGCTACGCAAGTCGATCACCTCCAGTGTGACCCCCTCCTTTTCCATCGCCTCAGCCGCTTGAAGCGCCATGTCTACCATGTAGCCGATGGCAATCACAGTGACATCGTCTCCCCCGCGGCGCACACTGGCCTTGCCCAGTGGTACTAGGTATTCCACATCTGGGATTTCACCTTTCAGCCCGTAGTGTAGGAGATGCTCGAAGAATAGGACCGGGTTGTCATCACGGATGGCCGCCTTGAGCATGCCCTTCGCATCATAGGGTATTGTTGGGAAGGCGAGCTTCAGGCCTGGCGTGTGCATGAAATGAGCGAGAGGTGTCTGGGAGTGCTCAGAGCCCAGGCCGGCGTATCCTCCCACCTTCATCCGCACCACAATGGGGAACCTGAAAGGATCGTGGGCGCCGTTGCAGTAGCGCAGCTTGGCCATCTTGTTGACCAGCTCGTCCATGCAAACAAAGGCGAAATCGGCAAACATGATCTCGATCACTGGGCGCAGGCCGCAATAGGCGGCTCCTACAGATGCCCCGGCGATCGCGGTCTCCGCGAGGGGCGTGTCTCTTACGCGCTCTCCGAACCTATCGGAGAGGCCGCTCGTGATCATGAAGCCCCCACCCACACCTTCGATGTTCTCCCCCCACAGGCAAACGGTGGGATCTCTCTCCATCTCCTCAGCGAGCGCTTGATTGAGGGCCTCTCTCATGGTAATCCTCGGCATCCCCAACTCCCTCCCATTCACAACGCCTGAGATCCGTCCCGCAGCTGGCCGACATACAGCGCCCCACAGCGCCCTCGACCTATTCAGCCAGTACCCCCAAGAATCAGGTAGAGGACGGCCTTCGCGGTGTGCAGCCGATTCTCCGCCTGATCGAAGACCACGGATTGTGGTCCTTCGATCACCTCGTCCGTCATTTCCTCGCCTCGATAGCCTGGCAAGCAGTGCATGAACACTGCGTCTTCCTTAGCCAGGTCCATCACCGAGCGGTTGACTTGGTAGGGGGCAAAGTCGCTCAATCGCTTGTCCTTCTCTGCCTCCGGCCCGCCCATGCTGTGCCATGTGTTGGCATACACGACATCCGCCCCCCGGACGGCCTCCTTCAATGACTCCGTCACCACCGGCGCCGCCCCGAGTCGCTGCTCGACAAAGGCTTTGATCCGGGGCGCAAGCTCATAACCCGGTGGACGCGCCACGACCACTTCCATCCCCATGAGGCTCCCTGCCACCACCAGAGTATGGCACACGTTCCAGACGTCACCAGCGTAGGCTAGCCGGATGCCCTCCAGACGGCCCTTGTGCTCCTGGATGGTGAGCAAGTCGGCTAGTCCTTGACATGGGTGGGCTAGATCGGTCAGCGCATTGATCACCGGGTTCGCCATGCAGGCTGCGAATTCCTCGATGCGGTCCTGGCCGTAGGTCCGCATGAAGACCACATTGCAGTAGCGGTCGATTACCCTGGCGGTGTCCTTGATCGGCTCCCCACGCTTCATCTGCAGTTGTTCAGGCATCGCGTAGAAGCTCTGCATGCCCAGGTGGGCACATGCCACCTGGAAGCTCACGCGAGTGCGCGTGGACAGCTTTTCGAATAGTAGCATTGCCGTCCGACCGCGCAGAACCTCATGTGGCTCGCCTTTGCGCAATCGCGCCTTCAGTTCAGCGGCAACGCTCAAGAAGACCTGGATTTCTTCAGCCGTGAAGTCCATCAGCGTTAGGAAGTCCCGCCCGGAGAAGCCGCGTTGCTGCATCTCTTCCTCTCCTCAGGAACCTGGCGCACGAGTCGACCGGGCGATCCCAATGGGTGGACGTCGCCAGATAAGGCCTTTCGGGCTGCGTTCGATGACGAGGCTTTTTCCCCTTGGCGACTGAACTGCGCTCACAAGTGTTCCTCCAAGACGCAGTCCCATTCGGCTCGCGCCGCCCTCTCCATCCCGCACGTCGCCCTTCCTGGTGGTTCCTTCACTACAATACCCATACCCACCACAGTGAGTCAAGCTCCGCCCGGTATCCACGCTGTTTCCGACTGGGTCGCCAGCGGGGATGTCCCGACCTGAAGCGCATCGCGTTGAGGCCGGCAGATGATGAAGTTGCGCCTGTGCCGTGGGCAATGAGGTTCGTGTCTGACAGGCGAATCATCAGAACGCGGGGAATGATCGCCACACCGGTTGAACCGACGATCTAGGGGGAGGCACGAATACTTGGCGGCATGTTGCTCTAGCCCCTCATCCGACATGGAGCCCCTCTTACGCCTGCGCCGGTAGACCTCCTGCTCGTCTTGCTCCGGTTCTTCGATAGCTGCGGTCGAGGTGCTGGCTCGCGGATCCTGGGCATCCTCGATCCGGCGGTCATGGCTTCGGACGCAGTGACAGGCGGAAGAGTAGGTCTTGATCCTGTGGTTCTATGGGCCGGGAGCTTGCTGCCACTCTAGTGATCTGTCGGCAAGACTTGATCTCGCGGGAGTCCCCCCCGAGCCACCGAAGACAATCTCAAAGCCGAATCGGCCGGGCACATGCGTTACGACGGTTTCTCTAGCCCCCATCCACCGTCTCTGCAATAGGGCGTAGAGGAGCCTGAGCTTGGCTTGACGCCGCCGCGCTGACGCAACCCCACATCCCATGCTCGGCCGCCTGTCGCCCTCACTTTGGCCAGCTCGGTGTAAATGCCTGCCATCTATGCCGACGCCCACTTATGGGGGACTGGAAGCATCAACTCCACATCGACACCAGACGGGTCCTTGAAGAACGCTAGACGGTTGGTCTCAAAATCCTCGGGCGGATACGGAAAATCCACTCCTCGACTAGCCAGATCCCTGTAGGCAACGTCCACATCCTCAACGACGAAGCACAGATGATCCAGGCCCGGTCCGTGCTTGGCCAGGAAGGCCTGCTCTCTCTCCCATTCCGCCTCGTCACCCATGATCTCCAGCGTGACGGCCTCCGGATCCTTGTCTACCTTGAAGCCTGGATCGCCCATGAGGATATAGCCCAACTCTCGGCGATCATAGACGGTCTGCATATGAAGGGCTCGGTTGTAGAACCGCTCCAACTCTGCAAGGTCGTGGCACAGAATCGAAATGTGATGCATGAAGTAGTCGATGCCTGTCTGAGAGCGACCTCCCTTTGTTGCTGCGGATTCCTGGTCACGACGGTTACCCTCCACCAGTTCCACAACGGTCCCGGAAGGATCCTTGAACACCATATGTCTGAAGCCCAAGAAGTCACCCGGTGCGTCAAGCACCTCAACGCCCTCGAACCTAAGCTTCAGATGCCAATCATCAAGGTTGTCTACGGCAAAGGCATGATGACCCATGGACGGCCCGTGTCTCTGAAAGACGTCACTCATCCAACCGAGGAATGGAGGCCCAACCAATTGCACCGTGTATGACGTTGACCCGGGGCCATCCACCAGGAAAGCGCCGTTCAAGCCACTATCCTGATGGAAGCGAGAGGCAAGGCGCATCCCAAGAGCGTCGCAATAGAACTTGATGCTCTCCTCGATCTCCGGCGTCAGGATGCTGACGTGATGGAGTTGCAGATGCATGGCATTCCTCCTAGCTCCGGGAGCGGGCCTGCTCCCTTAATGGTGATACGGTTCTGGAGTCACGACTGGCCATCGGATGGGCGAGCATCTCTGAAGTGATGGGACCGCGTTTCAACCGCGCACCTCGCTGGTTTTGTTACTGGCGGCGACACGACCCTAAGTATGATCTGATTATCGTCCATTATCTGGCGCTCAGGCTACTCCCGGTGGCATCCGTGTTCGCTCCAGACGGGTCAATCCTCCTCACTGCAACGAGGGCCGAACAGATCAGGGCCGGCCTGCGACCGCTCCTCTTCAGACCCGTCCGACGCGCGTCGGGGAAGCCAACAGTTGTGGTCGCGTCGCTCAGTTGTCCTAGCCCTCAAGGCGGTTCTTCTTGGGTTGGTGCTTTCGGAACCACCGAGTGAAGGTGCATGCCTTCGCCTCCGGAAGGCACGCGTCGCGTTGGAGGCCCAAGGCACTCTCCATCAAGCCTCTCACCCTTGCGCTTCTGAGAAGTCCGTTGGCCAGTGGCGCAGCCAGACTCGCCATACGCATGAGAAACCACGCATCATGCAGCATGCGGCCCTGGAGCGAGTTGTGCCATCCCTGATGGTGTTTGCCACGGGCGAAACAGACCATTCGCGGGATGTCAATGCCCATAGGACAATCCGCACGGCACATCCCGCAGCCAGTGCACAGATCCAGAGAAGGACTCGCTCCAATGAGAAACGACCACAAGTACTGCCTCGGATAGCGCCCAACTACTCCGGGGAAGTAGCGATGCGTCGGACACCGAGTAGCGCATGCCCGACAGCCGATGCAGGTGAGCAACTCGGATAGGGCATCGCTCCTCGCGATTGCCCTCCTTCCGTTGTCTAAGAGGACGACGTGAGTCTCCGCCGGGAGATCAGGCGATGGAGAAGCTGCGACCTCCGCAACCTCGCCGGGCGTCCCGGCGAGGTCCATATCCAGGATTAAGCTCTCCAAACCGAAGGCGCCCATGCACCTGGCCTGAAAGAGGGCTTCCTCCCTGGTTTGCACGATCTTGTCCAGCCCCACGAGGATGATCAGCCGGCGTGCATCCTGAAGCATCGTCCCAATGTTCGACGTATGTTGAAGAAGGAAAACACTGCCATCGTCAGCCGCGGCTGCACTCACGCCCAACACAGCCGTGTAATCCTTCCGGGCCTGGGGCGGAGGCATCTCCTGGACGGAGAAGGACTCGTACCCTGACGCGAACGAGACGTGCGGTGCTTGCCAGTAGTAGTTCAGAAGTTTCTCAACGCCGCTGTGGCTTTGGTGGCCTGCCATGTAGGTGTTGAGCAGGGTATGGCCGCTGCCTTCCAGGCAGGTGCGTAGCTCACTAAGTGAGCTCGAGTTATTGAGCGCCAAGAGCGCATTGCGGCCCGCGGCCCGTGTGATGTAGTCCGCTGCGTCCACGGCGCATTCGGCGGCAAAGACACCGCTGTCCGCGCGCTTTGAGACCTCCCGTTCAAAAAGGGCTGCAAGTTGAGGCAGATGCGTCACCGCGTTGGCGCGCGTCTGTTGGAGTCGGAACCGGGCGCGCTCAAGGGACAACCCTTGGCTGCGCAATGCCAGCGCGGTGGCATAACTCCGTTGTTTTTGGCGCGGATCCAATCCGACAAGCACAACATTGGACTCGACCCAGTCATCCCCGGCTGCCACGGCAGGCGCTCCTTCCCGTTCCGGGTGATCCTCCTAAGGGAGCTTGAGGGGTCTCCACCGTTCCGTTGCTATGAGTCGCACAACTGCCAAGGAGTCCGTTCTCGCCGAGGCCGCCTCCCTTGGTGCCTCCTAAGTCCCGCTTCCGTACCTCTCACTGACGCATTGGCAGCATGCGGCGTACTCTCAATGCCTCGGCGACGTTCTCGAGGCCTAGCCGTTTCAGGGTGTCCTCGGTGGGGATACCGGTGCCTGGGTCCCAGCCCCTCAAGGAGTAATAGCGACGCTTCATCTCTTCGAACGGCTCCGGCTCCAGAACTGCTCCCTTCCAGAGGCCCTTCTTGATGGGGTTGTTGAAGAACGCCTTAGGCAGGGTGTCATGCTCGCTTGTCATGCCCTCGATGGCCTCATAGGCGCGTTCCGCTGTTCTGAGCTGCTTCGCGTGGCCTAGTAGCTCCTCCACGCTGGTCTCGATACCGCTGCCCGTTGAGAACAACTTGGCTAAGCGTCCCAGTGTTATGACCCCGGTCAGCCACTTGCACGTGCCGAGCAGATCTGCCGCAGCGTTGAAGTCCTCCGCCGCGACAACGTGCTCAGGCTTCCCTTCGTACGACTGCGGGTCATACTTCGCACCAATTCCTGCAAGCGACCTTATCCCCTTCATCGCGGGGCTACGGGGGTCCAGCGCTGAAGACACATTGAGCGATCGGAGGTTGTCACATCGAGGTCCGACGGCGATGCCCAGGCATGCCCCCTTGACATAGGGCGACCATCCCGGGTGGGTATTCTCTTGCACTTGAAGACCCTTGACGTGGTATGCATAGACCTCAGATCCCCGCCCGATCTGGGCTGCCGCTTTCACAATCCCCTCGGCCAGAAGGTCACCGATGCCTTGCCGGTGGGCGATCTTCTCCACCATGCCGAGAATCGCCTGTGGGCTGCCCCACGTCATGGGGATGCCATCCGTGTCGTCTTCGGTGATGAGCCCCTTTTCATACAGGGTCATAAGCCAGGTAATCAGACCGCCGGTCGAGATCGCGTCAAGGCCGTACTTCTGGCAACGTATTGCGCTCTCCAACGAGGCCGCGCTGTCAAAGCATCGCACGAAGTGCACAAAGACGCTATAGAACTCGCAGGAGATCACGCCTGTCTTGCTTTCATCGACCAGGTAGTGCTCCATGCACTGGACCGGGCAGCCAAAACAACCCGCCCTCTTGTGGGCGAACCTTTGAGGGATCGCTTGGGTCATTGGCACATCTGCGCTCGGGTCAGCTCCTTCTGGAACAAGGGTGACTGCAACGGCTGCGAACAAATCGTCCCGGATATCATAGGTCGGAGTCACTCCATGCTTGGCTTTGAGCGCATTCGCAGGATCGTTCTGAACCAGGCTCTTCGCCTCTTCGGAGAGGGCCAAGAACCTCTCGGGGTCCGCGAGCCTGAGGCCTCCGGTTCCATGGACGGCGATCGCCTTCAGGTTCTTGGATCCCATCACCGTTCCTAGTCCGGTCCGCCCCCCGCCGTGTCCCA
>Ga0299915_10001001_pt1 | contig 20654 bp, 12 predicted proteins | sample RVTome_13_FD_200263 | JGI IMG/M metagenome (GOLD analysis project Ga0299915, IMG submission 200263) | Soil microbial communities from uranium-contaminated site in the Upper Colorado River Basin, Wyoming, United States - RVT92D227 (version 2) ... | reverse complement strand
GTCTTTTATCATAATATCGCATCCTAATATCGCATTCCGTTATCGTCTCACGATATTAACAAACCCGCAATCCATTGTCAATCACTTTCTTGGCAAATTTTTCGCCGACTTGATCTAACCCAAGTTACGCTGTTGGAAGATAATTTCAGGAATTTTCGGGGTAAAAACATCGATGTTGGGCCTTGAATTAGATTCGATGTGTCCAAACCGGATGAAGCCCGGAAACTGCTGTTGAACCGATTAGGCCTGACGCTGCCGCAACGGCTGCGTCGCATCGACGAAGTCATACAAATGTAGTGAAGACTTTTGCCAAGAATCCGCGTTAGCGCTGCCCAAAAACCCGATCCTGCCGGTTAACAGCGTAACTTGGGTTAGGGATTTGGGCCCCGAATGAAACATCCATCTCGCACTTCATCCTGAGTCCCGGCGCAACCGGTTCAAGTTGTGATCAAATCCCACAGACGGGTGAGGGATTCGGCGGTCTTCTGCACCGCGGCGGCGGCGTCCATCTTGCGGAGCTCTTCATCAAATGGTTCGCACTCGACCGGCCCGTCATAGCCGATCCTGACAAGCGCATTGATAAAGCCCTTCATATCAATCACCCCGGTCGTCACCGGGAGCTTGCGGCGGCTATCAATCTGCTGATCGACCGCGATGCCCTCCGGGGCGTCATTGACGTGGACGTGGACAACATCCTTAGCCGACAAGCCAAGTAGTTCCTCCGCCGTCCCGTGCGATGTGTACCAGTGCCAGCTATCCAGCAGAAGCCCGACGTTTCCCGTGTCTATCGCACCGGCCAGCTCCATCATATCGAGCTGCGTGCCGATAAATGGAAAACGGTATCGCGCCCGCGACGTTCTCGGCCCCACAAATTCAAGGCCCAGCCGAATATCGTTGTCTTTGAGAATCTTAGCCGCTTCACGCAGGCGCCGTTTATGCCGCTCAAAGTTCTGCAGGTACGTGAACTCGTTGCTGCCGGGCGAAAGCCAGGTCGCCACTCGCTCGACACCCAATTCCTTCAAAAGACCCGCCTGTTTGGGCAGCCGGGCCAGGCTTGCAGCGAACCGGTCTTCGTCTCTGCCAAACTCCACGGGCAGCCCGCCGGCCCCGTACCTGATGCGTTTTTCCGTCATTTCCTGCACCCAGGCCCGGATTTCCTCGGCTGACTTGCCTTCAAATTCTCCGGGATTGGGCGAGATGCCGTCGAATCCGTACTTCACTGTGTATGCCAGCGCTTCGCGCTGGTTTGCCCTCACGCCGATATGCCCGGGCGCAAAATTCTTGTAGAATTTGACTGTCTTTGTCGCGGCGGCGGAAGGTCTGGCCGCCTGAAAAGCCGCCGCCGCAACAAGTGCGGACCGGCAGAACGCACGCCTCGATATCGCCCCGTACTTTCTATCTACTGCGTTAGCCATAATCATTTCTCCAACTGTGCTCTGGATTCAAGAAATTCCAAGGACGTCGGCCATTGAATACAAGCCGGGTTTTTTCCCGGCCAGCCATTTCGCTGCCCGCAGCGCGCCGCGGACGAATGTGTCCCTGCTGTTGGCCGTATGGCCGATAGTCACCGTCTCGCCCAGCGTCCCGAATATCACCGAATGAATACCGGTGATGTCGCCCGCCCGCACGGCGTGCACTGCGATAGTCCCCTTTTGCCGTGCTGCGTCCTTGCCGCTCCTGCCGTATGTAATGGCACCAGGAAAATCCCGCCCGGTCGCCTTGCAGATATTCTCAGCCAGTGTGAGCGCGCTGCCGCTCGGGGCGTCTTTCTTGAAGCGGTGATGCTGCTCGATTATCTCGATATCGTAGTCTTCGCCGAGCATCAAGGCGGCCTTGCCGACCAGGCCGAACAGCACGTTCATCCCCACGCTCATATTCGTCCCGCATACGATGGGAATCTTCGCCGATGCGGCCTTCATCTTCGCTCGCTGCTGGTCCCCAAGGCCCGTAGTGCCCGATACCAGCGCGACCTTATTCCTGATGCAGTAATCGACTGTCGCGGCCACGGCTTGCGGCAGCGAAAAATCAATCGCCACATCCGCCGCCGTCGGGAAGACATCGGCCAGCTTAACATCAATCGCCCCCGCCCCGGCCACAAGACCGGCATCCTTGCCGAGGTCGGGATGACCCGGCATCTCCACCGCCCCGACAACCTCGAACTCGCCCGACTCTACCGCCAGCGCGATAATCCTTTTGCCCATCCGACCAGCCGCGCCTACAACTACAACCTTCGTACCCATTTTTTGCTCCCTGAACTTCTTGTTATCAGCCAGGAATATAACCGCAACGCAGCATATCTACAAGAGGCAGTTTCAAGCCACAAAGACGGAGGCAATCGGTGAGTGGTTAATCAGCAAGTGGTCAATTGGCCAGAGGCTATGGCCAACGCCGCAGAAGGGATTATGTATGGAAACGACGCCGAGATTGCCGCAGCTCCGGCGGCCTGCGACAGAAACCGCCTTCGGCTATATGTTCGCTGTTCTTCCATTAGGCACTCGGCTTCCTGCTGTCTTCCGCCTGCGGCGGGCTCAGCAGCCACGGTAATTCTTCCGATTTCGACCCATCCTGCAAACCCGTTCATCTGCCTGATGGACTTCTTGCACCACACGCTCAAATCCGGTATCCTGCTCGAATGTAATTGCTTTGCCTCATCGTTGACCTTGTATGAAGGAGTGCCTTGATGTTAAATTCCATTCGGATCCTGTCAATGGCGATGGCGCTATCCGTAGCCGCGCACGCCGCTTCGTTAAGATTGGAGAGTGCCCTTCTGGCGGTTGATGTAGATAGCTCGACCGGGCGATGGAGCCTTCTCGACAAGCTCTCGGGGGCCAGATGGCCCTCGCAAGACGATGCATCGCCGGGCCAGGCTGCCTGGCTCACCGGAGAATTTGCCGAACACAAGGTCGAAAATAATAATCTCGTGAGACTTGTAAGCCGCAGCGGCGAAGCTGTTGTCTTTGAGATAGTGGAAAACGGCGCGGCCCTCCAGATCCGCTACGAAGATAAATCAGCCGGTCCCATTCGCGTGCTAAGTGACGCCCTGACCATCGACCGAAGCGACCCGCCTGAGGTGGGCTGCGTCATAGTCCCGTGCCGCGAAGGGCTTCTCATCCCCGCCGACAGCAGCAAGACATTCAAACAGGTCTTCGGCACTTCCGACTACGAAGGCTGCCACCTGAATATGCTCGGCCTTGTCAAGGGCGGCTCAGCAATGGTCGTCACTTGGGACGATGCTTATGTCTTTGCCGAAATCGAAGGCGCAGGCGACCAAAGCAACGCTCAACAAGAACAGCTGAGAACCACGCTTGAGCTGCGGCGGAGCGCTAGGACCGTTCGCTTGATGCCGCTGGGAAAGGGCGACTGGAATACCGTCGCCGCTGGATACAGGCGATACGCGGAAAAGAAGGGCCTCGCCGTCACGCTCAAAGACAAAATCGCACGTCAACCGCACGTCGAGCTGATGCTCGGCTCGTCCAATGCCAAACTCTGGACGTGCCTTGACCGCCGGATGAACGAGGAAAGCACCGCCGAAGAATCGGTCAATATCAACTGGACGTTTGACGAGGCTGCAAAGGTCGCCGAACACCTGCGAAACGACCTGCAAATCGACCGGTGCCTGTTTATGATAGGGGGCTGGACCGAGGGCGGCTACGACTGCCGGCACCCTGATAATCTGCCGGCCAACCCCGAATGCGGCGGCAACGAGGCCCTCGCCGGTGCCATCGAGCGCATCCAGAAGCTCGGTTACGTGGGCTGCCTCCACGACAACGTGCAGGATATGTACCGCGATGCAAAGAGCTGGAACCCCGCCTTTATCGAGAAACACCCGGACGGCTCGCTGATTCAAGGAGGCAGGTGGCTCGGCGGCAGGGCGTATATGGTCTGCGCGCCGAAGCAGCTTGAGCTGGCAAAGAGACCTCAGAACCTGCCCGAAACGCGCCGCCTCTTCGCGCCCTGGAGCTATTTCATCGACACCACCTACGCCGTCGGGCCGCGCGAGTGCTTCGACCCCAATCATCCCATCGGCAGAAACGACGACATCGCCTGGAAGATTCGCCTCAGCGACTACGCCCGCGACCAGTTCGGCATATTCGGCAGCGAGTGCGGCAGAGAATGGGCCTTGCCCCACAGCGACTTCTTCGAGGGCCTCGTCGGCGTGTCGGGCCGCTACTACCACAACCTCAAGCCGGAAGACCTCGGCGCCACCGTGATACCCTTCTTCGAGATGGTGTACCACGACTGCCAGATATGCTACGGCAAGTACGGATACTCAGCGGAGAAGGCCGCCGAATACGTGGCGCACCATGTCCTCTGCGCCCGCCCGCTGCACTACCACTCCTTCGGCGACCACCTCTACTGGCAGACCTCGGCAGACCGGACGCAGGATTCAAAAAGCGGCGACACCCCTGACCCGGCTTGTTACACGCGATGCGACAACGGCTGGGCCGAGATAATGCTGCCGCCAAAGAAAAACACCTGGGACGTCTTCATCAAAAACACCCACGAGATACTCGGCCCGCTGCATCGTGTTACCGCTCATCAGCGTTTGAATGACCTGAAGTTCATAAGCAGCGACGGTACGCTCAGGCAGGCAACCTACGGACTCGGCAAAGATGCAACGGTTGTAATCGTCAACTTCGCGTCAACGCCAGCCGATGTCACCACTACCTTCGGAGGCAGCGTGAGGCTGCCCGCTTGGGGATTTGTGGTTGAAGGGCCCCGCTTCGCCGCCTTCTACGCACTTCGCTGGAACAGACAGGACTACGATAAGGGCGCCCTCTTCACCATGCAGCCGACCGATGACCGCGACCTGACGCAAAGCGCCAGCATACGCATCTTCCACGGCTTCGGCCCGGCGAAGCTTCGATGGCGCGACACCGTCTATGAGGTGCCTCGTGAGCAAATAATTACGCCGGCGTCCCCTCAATCGAACTCGGCCAAATAGTAGAAGGCAACTCCGCTGTAGCGTCCGGTGTCGAGGTTTGGTCCTCTTTCGGGGTCATGGCCGTGCTCCCACTCAATCCGCAGCGACTTGCCGAAGGGGACGCCCGCAGGGGTGTGCATCCGGTAACATATAGGCCTGCCCTGTATTGTGATTCCGTGAAGAGCTAAAGCGCCCGTGTGTGAAAGGCCCCACGCGAAATTGAAGAAATCCTCCGTTCCCGTCCCGTGAATGGAAGGCTGTTCCCCGCCGTCCACGAAGAAAAAGTCATCGCCTTCCATGTGCCCGGGACGGTCCATCACAAGCCCGACAAAGTGTCCCTTTCCTTTGACGTTGAGCACCTCATATCTTTTGCCCATCGCGGGCGGTGCATAATCATATCGCCGGGCAAGCAGAGCGCCGTCCGCCTGTGTCACCATCTCCTGCCTGTATTCGACCTGCGCCTTGACCTGCTTTGCCCCGGCCGATCCCGACCGTATGGCAATCTCCGCTCTCCTGCGAAAAGGCATCGGAAGATAACAGTAATAAGCCCCCTCTGCATATCCCAGCCACAATCCCTTCACGTCTGCCGACGGTTTCGCCGAATCCGAACATCCAAAAAATGGTCCGACCGGCACGGAAATCTGCGGCTGTCCCGCCCCGTTCCAGCGAATATCCAGCCACAACCCTCCGGGATTCTCAACCGCCAACCGAAAGGCATAGATTACCGCCGGGCCGTCAAGCTCAAACAGAGATACCCGCCCGCCGACTTCAAGCACAACATCGACGTCCCTTCGTTGCACCCCCGCAACGTCGCCCCACGGTGACGTGCCGCAGTCGTTCCACAGACGGCCGACTCTCGCCGACGCCCGGTCTTGTTCGCCGTCCGCCTCCCACCTGAACGGCCTGACCCGTGCCCGCGATTCAAACCTGCGGTACGTGACCTGGTAATAGACGTGCGGAATAGTCGCACCGAGACTGTTTAGCCTGTATTGATACTGCTCCTTCGGCGCCGTCGGGACCAGCACAACCTTGCAGCACCTCTCGAAGGCAATCGGCACGTAGCAATACCTCCCCGGATATTTTATGTTCCCGCACAGCCCCGCCAGCGGCGCTACAAAGGGCCGATGTCTCCCGGAGAACAGGTCGCCCAGATCGACATTTATCGTGGCCTTGTCCGTGCTGTCGATGAATATCAGGAGGTCGTATGGTTCTCTGCCCGGCTCGCTCTTGTAGGTGAACCACATACGGTCGATGCAGCCCGGCCCTTCCGTCTCCATCAAAACGTAGTGATTCTCCTCTTCAATCCGCAGGAAGTTCCCTGAATCGTAGAAGCCCTCGCCGCGGTCATAGCCGGCTGCCTGATACGTGCTCCAGCTTTTCATTCGGGGGAGCGACCGCAAATCCAGCAGCTCCGCTATCGAACCGGGCGTTGCGCCGCTGTCAACAGAGACTTCGCCTGCACACGGGGCCTGTGAAACGCCAAACAGCGTCACAACCCAAAGACCAGCCAACACAACGGCTCGCCGCACAAATCTCTTTTCCATTGCAGTTTCTCAGCACGAAGCGCATTTCCGCCACAGCCATTTCCGCCGCGGAGCCGAACGTATTCATCCTATATGATCGAGTGACTATGGATGGTGACCTATTGTAGCTGATTATCTTGACTTATTCATCTGCTTTTTTGGTGGCATTCCAATAGGCGGGGAGTGGCGTGCATAAATGGCATTGACAGGTCGAGCGGCGAGGGGTAGATTGTAACGGACGAGCCGGCATTGGTGTCAGCCCGCCGCCGGCGGGCGCAGTGCTGGCTTATCGGCAAGAATTGAATGGAGGCCACTATGAAGACAATGAATCGATCGAAGGCTGTGATTGCGGTTTGTGTGATTGTGCTCTGCGCGAGCTGCGTTCTGGCGGCGGACTGGCCCCAGTGGCGAGGACCGAACCGGGATGGGAAGGTGAGCGACTTTACCGCACCGGCGAAATGGCCGAGCCAACTGACGGAAAAGTGGAGAACGACGGTGGGCACGGGCGACTCCACACCCGCCTTAGTGGGCGACAAGCTCTATGTCTTTACGCGGCAGGGGGCGGAAGAGGTTACGCTGTGCTTGAACGCAGGCGACGGAAAGCAAGGTTGGGCTGATAAGTACGAGGCGCAGGCGGTGGCCGGGGCAGCGGCCCGGCATCCGGGCCCCAGAAGCTCGCCCGCCGTCGCGGATGGAAAGGTCGTGACGTTAGGCGTCAGCGGGGTGCTCTCCTGCCTGGACGCTGCCGACGGCAAGGTAATATGGCGCAAAGACCCGTTCCCCAAGGTCGTCCCTCAGTTCTTCACGGCGACCTCGCCGATCATCGTCGATGGAATGGCCGTCGCGCAGCTTGGCGGAAAGGGCAATGGCGCGATCATTGCATACGACCTGGCCGGTGGCAGCGAGAAGTGGAAATGGGCAGTCGAAGGCCCGGAGTACGCCTCGCCCGTGGTGATGACGGTTGACGGGACCAAGCAGATCGTGACACTGACGGAAAAAAGTATTGTCGGGGTCGGCGCGGCGGATGGAAAGCTGCTGTGGCAGCTTCCGTTCGTGCCGCAGAGCAGGGCTTACAACGCCGCCACGCCGATCGTCGATGGGCAGACGGTTATTTACATGGGTTCCGGCCGGGGCGCCAAGGCCGTCAAGGTCGAGAAGCAGGCCGACACCTTTGCCGCCAAAGAGCTCTGGAGCAACCCGGACCTGGCGCCGCAGTTCAATACGCCTGTGCTCAAGGATGGGCTGCTCTTCGGCCTGTCGAACGGCGGGAATCTCTTCTGCATCAACGCCCAGACCGGCCAGACCGCCTGGACCGATGCTACCCAGCGCGACCGCAGCGGCTTCGCGGCCATTGTGAGCGCCGGCTCGGTTCTTCTGGCGCTGCCCAGCAGCTCCGAATTGACCGTCTTCAAGAGCGACGGCAAGGAGTATAGCGAGGTCGCCAAGTACAAGGTCTCCGAGACGCCCATCTACGCACACCCGGTCATTGCGGGCAATCGCATCTTCATCAAGGACCAGGAGACTGTGGCGATGTGGACGGTCGAGTGAGGTCCACTTGCACGAAGTATGTATAGGCAGGGCTGCGGGCCTCGATTTGCCCTGCCTCCGGGGATATTGTGTGCGCCTCGGCGCAAAATATGGAATAGTGCATTAAGGAGAAACCGCAATGCAGACCAACCGACCCTGTGCCAAATCCGGCTGTCCTCTGATGTTGAATCGTCGCAGTTTCCTGGCGGGCGCTGGGGTGCTGGCCGCGGCCAACCAGGTGGGCCTGTTCGAGTTCGCCTCATCGCTCTTAGCCGCCGAGGCGACCGCCGCCGGAAAACCGCTCGTTAAAGCGGTGTTCGTCCGCCCCAACATCGAAGGTTACTGGATGGGCTGGCCCGGCGCCAGCTACAACATACGCGAGCGACAGGCCGACTACACCAAAATCCTCAAAAACGCCGCTGAGAAATTCGGAGTCAACCTGGAGGCGGTTGCTGAGCCGATCCATGATTCCAACGCCGCCAACGCCCTCCTCGACGGCCTCAAGAAGGCGCCGCCGGACGGCCTGATCGTTGTCAGCATGTGCCTTCACCATAGCGGGTTCGATTCCTGGGGCATCACCAACAATATCGCCACAAATCGCGGAAATATCCCGACCATCGTTTTTAGCCCGATGGGCACATCCTTCACCGGAGATCTCCAGGCAACGCGAAATATCCCCGGCGTCTATGTCGCCGCTACGCAGGATATCGACTGGCTCGAGTTCGGCGTGCGGATGCTCCGCACCATTTGGATGATGAAGAACTCGCGCCTCTGCATCGTCCAGGGCGATAAGACCGCGGACCGCAAGCTCGACGTCATCGGCACGACCCTCCATTACATCCCCAGAGACCGCTACCCCAAGGAGTATGAGAAAATCGAGGAGACCGATGAAGTCCGCGCGCTTGCCGACTATTACCAGAAGAACGCCAAGAAAATCGTCGAACCAACAAAGAAGGACATCCTCAACTCCGTGAAGAACTACGTCCTTGCCAAGCAGATTATGAAGGCGGAAAACTGCGACGGCATCTCCGTCGATTGCCTGCCCCTCGTCGAGAGCCGGCTGATACCCGCGCCGCCCTGTATCGCCTGGCTGCGGCTGAACGACGAAGGCTCCGTCGGCTGCTGTGAAGCCGATTGGCCTGCCGCAATCTCCCTGCGGTTGACGAGCTTCCTGTTTGGCCGGCCCGGCTTCATGCAGGACCCGGCCCCCAATACCGTCAATAATTCGCTGATGGGCGCCCACTGCTCCTGCCCCACAAGGCTCGACGGCTTCGACAAGCCCCCGGAGCCTTTCGTCCTCCGCAGCCACTCTGAGTCGAATACCGGCGTCGCCCCGCAGGTGCTCTGGCGGGAGGGGCAGAAGGCTACGATTATGAAGTTTCAGGGGCCGGAGTCGATCATCCTCGGAACCGGGCGCGTCCTTCGCAACATCGATACCCCGCCCTCCGGCGGCTGCCGAACCTCCGTCGAGCTTGAGCTTGACGACGTCGCCGACGCGCGCGATGCAAAGGGCTTCCACCAGTTGTTTATATACGGCGACCTCGAGCTTCCGTTCAAGGCGTACTGCCGCCTCGCAGGGATAAACGTCGTCCACGTTTGAGGACAACCGCTCCACAGACCGCATTTCGCAAATAGGACGACTATGCAAGCAAGTTGCTATTGTAGAAGAATAGATTTCTCCGCTGCGCGATGCTTCGCATCGCTCCGGTCGAAATGACAGGGGCTGCGCGATGCTTCGCATCGCTCCGGTCGAAATGACGGGACTTACAGAATGCGGTAACAAGGAGTATTGGGTGCACAGCCAAGGCCGTATGCACCCAAAGGTCTTGTAGGGTGGGGCTTGCCCCACCGAGCTTCCCCCAGGGATGGCGGGGCCAGGGGGCTGAAGCGCACCCTACGTTTAAGCCGGGCGGGATCACAAACACCAGGGCGCACGCGCCGGGCGCTGCCTCATGCGATTTGCCTCATCGTCGCCGATGAAATGCTCCTTTTGCGGATCCCACTTTAGCGGGCGGTCAAGCAGCATAGCGATATTGCCCAGGTGACAGACCGTGCTTGAGCGATGGCCGACCTCGGCATTGCAGATCGGGTCCTTGCGGGTCTTTATGCAGTCGAGGAAGTCCTGCTTGTGGTCGTTGCTGCTGTAAAGGCGGATTTCATCGGGCGCTATTGTCCTCGTCACCAGCGACTTCGGCTCTGCGTCCAGCTTGCCTCGGGTGACAAATATCCATCCTTCGCTGCCCTCGAAACGGGTGCTGCCGCCGCCCGTCGTGAGCACTAACTTGACGCCGTTGGCGTAGGTATATTCGATATCCGCCTTCGTTGCGGTGGTGAACAACCCGCTGGCGGGAAATTCGCCTTTGCCCTTGATTTCCACGGGCCCGGTATTGTCGGCCTGGTTGCCCCACTGCGCAATGTCGAGATAATGCGCGCCCCAGTTGGTCATCTGCCCGCCTGAATAGTCCAGCAGGAAGCGAAACTCATAGTGACATCGCTGCTTGTGGTATGGCTCCCACGGGGCAGGTCCGAGCCAGAGGTCGTAATCGAGGCCCTCCGGCACGGGATCCGGCGTCCAGGTAGGCTCGCACTTCCTGTTATTTCCCGGAATTTGAACCGTCATTGTATGCAATTTGCCGATGCGCCCGTTGACGACCAATTCGCAGGCCTTGCGAAACTCGCTGCCGGAACGCTGCTGAGAGCCGGTCTGGAAGACCCGGCCATAGCGTTTCACCTCATCGACGAGGGCGCGCCCCTCAGCAATGGTCAGGGTAAGCGGCTTTTCGCAGAACACGTCCTTGCCCGCGCGAACAGCCGCTATCGATATCGGCACGTGCCAGTGGTCGGGCGCCGCAATGGAAACGGCGTCGATATCATCGCGCGCGATCACGTCGCGAAAATCATTATACGAGGACTTCGCATCAAGTCCCACTATCTCGCGGGCCTTTTCTCGATGGTCCGCATCGACGTCGCATACGGCCACCACCGCGCAGTCCTTCTTGCCGTTGAATCCCTTCATATTTCCGGAGCCTTGGCCTCCGAGGCCGATACAGCCCATTGTAAGGCGGTTGCTCGGAGCAGCGGCGCCAAAGACCGATGATGAAACAATCGTCGGCCACGCAAACGCCGCGCCCGCGACAGCGGCTGAGCCTTTCAAAAATTCTCTCCGGCTGACATTCTTTGACCCGGCGATTCTTCTATTTTTCATTACGTCTTTCCTTCCCGTTCTGTCTTGGTTTGTCTTCAATCAAGGGCTTTGATTCTCAAGCTGCGAAAAGCCAGCTTGTCACCGTGCCCGCAAAAGCCGATATAGCCTTTTTCATTATTCAGGCCCGGATGCTTGTCAAGGATCTCCTTGGGGACATCCAGCTTGGAGATGTCCGCATCGACGATCGTCGTGCCGTTGAGCTTGACCGTTATCTGCTTGCCTTTGGCGACGACCTCCTGGTAATTCCAGTCGCCGAGACTCCAATCGTCGGTGTTCCACTCGGCCGCAGTCTTTAGATACTCTCGCTTGGCCGGGACGACGCCGTAAATCGAGCCGTGGAACTGATAGGGCTGGAGGTTCTTATACTTCGGCGCGGTGTTATCGAGAATCTGCAGCTCCATCCCCACGTAGGCCGGGTCGTCCTGCATCGGCGTGCGAATACCCAGGCCGTTGTTGGCGCCGGGCGTCAGTTTGAACTCGAACCGCATAATAAAATCGCCGTACTCGCGGTCGGTGTACAGATTTCCGCCGCCAAGCGAAGGCTCCACAACGATCATCCCGTCCTTGACAACGTAACCTTTCGTGTTGCCCTGCCAGCCGGTGAGGTCATTGCCGTCGAAGAGCGGTTTGAAGCCGTCGGCCTTCTCCTTTTCGGTGAGATTGTTGGTTATTTCACGAATATATATGTGCTTGAAGTGCAGCTTGCTGCCGTGCGACTGCAGCTCTATCTGGCCCGTGGGGTAAATCGGCTTATCCCGCTCCCAATAATTCTCCATCACGACGTGATCAACCACCAGCACACCATTCAGGAACACCGTCACCTCGTCGCCAATCATAATTATCCTGAACGTATTCCACTGCCCGACCGGCTTGTCGGCCACCTTCAAGGGTTTGCTCGGGCCTTTTTGATTGTTGTACAAGCCGCCGGAGCCGACCTGCGCCCCGGAACTCACTCGCGCCGTATCCCATATCTGCACCTGCGGCGAGCCTCGCAGGTAAATCCCGCTGTCGCCGCCCTCCTCGATCTTCCAGTCCACCCACAGCTCGAAATCGCTGTAGTCTTTGGCCGTGCACAAGCTGTGGCCTCCCCCGTCAAAAACCAGCGCATCGTCGATTACCTTCCAGTGCGCCCGCATATCCTCGTCGGCCTTGGCCTGCTTGTCGGCCAATTCCTCTTTGTTCATCGTTGCGCGGGCCTTGGGGTCTTCAACGAGGCCCTTCCAGCCGGTCAGGTCCTTGCCATTGAACAGCGCCTTGAAACCCTTCGGCGGCTGATTCATCGGTTCCTGTTGGCCAGCCCCCTGTGCTGTGGCGTATGCCGAAGCAACCAATACGAAAATGAGCCAGACAACCATCACAGACTTATTTGCGCCAGACGTGAGTTTCTTCATTTTTTTACCCTTTCCATTTCTGTCGTTCTGCACAAAAAGGGTGAAAGACGGGATTCGAACCCGCGACCCCCGGAACCACAATCCGGTGCTCTATCCAACTGAGCTACTTTCACCACTACGCTTCCCACCACCGCACAGACAATTCTATTATAGACTGCCCCGCTAATGTGCGTCAATACCCCTCTATACACTCTTTTCCTGTTTAAGGGCGGTTGTGCCGGGCTGGGGGATTTGGTATTGTGGTGCGGATGAAGCAGGGAAATGACATTGTGCGGCGGCTGCCGTTGATGGTTGTGATGCACGTGGCGATTATTGCGGGCGGTTTTTTCTCAATGGCGTTTGGCTCGCCGGCGGCGCTGCTGTTTGTGCTTGTCGTGCTCAAGACGATTATTGATGTAGAATTACATCTGCGGGAGCACAAGGCAAAAAGTGGCGCATGGGATGATTAGGATGGGGCGATGAGGAATGAGTTAAGCGGACGGAAGGGCGGGAGCTTTGTGAACGGAAATGTGTGGGCTTGCCATATCGTTGGAGGGTGCTTAGAATGGGGAACGGTCGATTTAGCGTTTTGATTATTCTTGCAGCTCTGGCGAACAGACGCAAGGAGGATGTTATGGACAGGTCGAGTCTGGCGGACAGAATAGGATTGCGAGGTTTTGGTCGAGCGGTTCTTGTTGGTGCGGCGGCTGTTGTGATTGCAGTTGGAGGCGCGCGGGGCGCAGAGCCAAACGCACCTCGGTCGGAGGCTGGGGCAGCGGAGGCGCTGCGCTTGATTTCGATCAAGCCGACCGTGTTTCTCATCAGGGAGCAGGGGTCTTTGCTGCAGAAGGCCCAGCTCGAGGTTGAGAGCACAGAGGAGTTTTCAGAGGTGAAGGTGGATGTTGAGTTCGACTCACGGCAGAGGAGCACGGGCGTTGGCAAGATAGGGAAGGGCAAGAGTACGCTGGAGGTCTATGTGCCGGAGGTGATCAAGGCGACGCCGGTTGAGTTTGTGGTTACGGCGGACAAAAAAGTGGTCGGTCGGCAGAAGGCGACATGGGAGCCTCAGAAGCACTGGAAGGTGTATATGATTCCGATTACGCACCACGATCTCGGCTACACGGATACGATTGAGAATGTTCTAAACACGTACGACGGCTTCTACGACGACGTGCTGAGATTCTGCGAGGAGACGGAGAAATGGCCGGAGGAGTCGAAGTACAGATATACTGTTGAGGAGTCGTGGTCGCTGCAGCACTATATCGAGAACAGGCCGGATGAGGCGGCTAAGAAGCTCGCCAAGTACGTGAAGGAGGGGCGGATTGAGATCGGCGCTCTCTTCGGCAATGAGATAAGCACGCTGTGCGGGCATGAGGAGCTTATTCGTTTGATGTATCCATCGTTTCGGCTGAAGGAGAGACTGGGGGGGACGATTCGGACGGGTTCGATTACGGATGTGCCGGGCTTGAGCTGGGGCCTGCCGACGGTTCTTGCGGGGGCGGGGGTGAAGTATTTCTTTGGGGGTATGCCGACTTACTTCGAGTGGGGCAGGAACGACATACACACATTCTGGGATGAGTCGGCGATATTGCGGCACGGCCGGCCGGACGCGTTTCGCTGGGAAGGGCCGGACGGGGGAAAGGTCTTGGTGTATTATCAGGGCAGCTACGGGTTCTTCAAGCGAGTGACGGGGCCTGATTCGTATCAGGAAGTGGCGGATAATCTTCCGGGGATGCTTGAGGCGATGGAGAAGCAGGGTACTCCGTTTAGTGTTGTGCGATATATACACAACGGGGTGGACAACCACCCTCCGGCGGTGAAGATAAGCCACGTTGCGAGCGAGTGGAACGAGAAGTGGGCTTATCCGCGACTAATAGTGGCGACGAATACGATGTTCTTTGAAGAGCTTGAGAAGCAATGTCTGGACGTTCGGACGTTCAGGGGCGAGCTGCCTGATACGGATTACGTTGTCGGGGCGGTCTCGACGGCCAAAGAGACGGGGATAAACCGCATCACTCACGACAAGCTGCTCCGTGCGGAGAAATCGGCGACGATTGCTTCGGTGGTGAGCGATTATGCGTATCCGGCCCAGAAGCTGCGTGAGGCTTATGACAATATGCTGCTCTACGACGAGCATACGTGGGGCAGGGACTACCCGGCGGGAGAGGTGCAGGACTGGGGGTGGAACGAGAAGAGCCAGTATGCGTACAAAGCGGCCGGCATAGTGAAGCCCATTCTGGAGGGAAGTCTTGAGAAGATTGCGCACAATATAGAGCTGAATGAGGATGGGCGGCATATTGTGGTCTTCAATTCACTTTCATTCGACAGGACGGACGTGGTGCGGGTGACTCGTTTTGACGTGAATGAGCCATTCGATCTGATAGACCAAGACACCGGGCAGAAAGTGGCGCACCAGAGCGTCAAGCTGGACGGTCCGCAGGCCACTGAGCCGTATAGCGCATATCGATATGCGCGGGGGCAGTTTGAGGGGCACGAGCTTTATGATTTGGTGTTCGTGGCTGACGATGTTCCATCTATGGGCTACAAGACGTATCGACTTGCTCCGACGGAAAACGCGACCCTGTCCCCTGGGGATGTCACGGTGGGACAAAATGAGATTGAAAACCGCTTCTTTAAGCTTACACTGGATGCTCAAACCGGCGCGGTCAGGAGCATCTACGACAAGGAGCTTTCGCGGGAGATTGTCGATGCAAATGCGGCGGACAAGGCCAACCAGTTCGTGGCGCGGTGGGTGCAGACGGGCAAGCAGGAAGGCCCGCAGGAAGCAAAGATTCGAGCGGGGCAGAGCGGCCCTGTGTATGGCAGTATCGTGGCGAGCAGCCGGGGCGCGGGGTGTCCGCAGATTACGCAGGAGATCATCCTGTACGACCGGATTAAGCGGATTGATTTTGCGAATCGCGTGCTGAAGGATTCGACGCCGCTGCTCGAGATATATTTTGCATTTCCGTTTCAGGTCGAGAATCCGGCGATTCGATTTGAGGCGTCAAATTCGGTGATTGAGCCTTTGAAGGACCAGTTCTTAGGGTCGAATTCGAATTATTACTCGGTGCAGCACTGGGCGGATGTCAGCGACGGGGAGATTGGCGTGACACTGTCGCCGATAGAGTCGCATTTGGTGGAGTTTGGGGGGCTGTGGCCTTGTTATGTTTCGCAGGCGCATCACGGGGTGACGCCGCCCGATTTCGGGCGCGCGTTTGTCAAGGCGGATGAGCTTAAGAAGGGGTATATGTACTCATTTGCTATGGACAGCAACTTCCGGACGAATTTTCAGCCTGTGCAGCAGGGCGATATGCTGTTTCGGTATTCGGTGAGCACACATAAAGGCGATTGGAGGAAGGGGGGCGTTCGTCGTTTCGGCTGGTCGGTGGGGAATCCGCTTATGGCGGCGGTTGTGGAGGGCAAGAGACAGGGAAAGCTCGAGAAGAAGGCGAGCTTCTGCCAAGTTGATACTCCGAACGTGATGGTGCTGACCTTGAAGCGTGCGGAGGACGGCGACGGGATAATACTGCGTCTGATCGAGACCGAGGGCGAGGGGCTGAAAACGCGGATTTCAATGCCCGCCCTGACGATAAGGAAGGCGTATCGAACGGACCTGGTGGAAAAGAATATCTCAGAGCTGGCTTCCGCCGAACACAGTGTTGTGGCGCCTGTTGAGCCGTTCGGGATAACCACGATTCGTATTCAGCCTGGCGGTTAGGGACAAGGTTGCCTGCGGTTCAGGGTGCGGCCAGCCAGTTGTCGGCGATTACGGAGGCATCCTGCATATCCACGTCGCCGTCGCCGTCGAGATCGCCCTGTGCTGCGGCTTGCGGCGTAAGTGGCCCTGGATTTGGGAAGTGCTGTGAGAAGCGGGCGAAGTCGGCAAAGTCAACGTCGTTGTCGGGTTCGGTGTCTCCTGCGAGGGGCGTTTTTGCGGAAGCCGGGAGCGAGGGAATGCCGGAGTTCTGATAGAGGCTTTTGTCGCGCGCGGTTACGGTGTAGGTGTAGAGGGTGTTGGGGGTCAGGTTGGTATCTATGTAAGCGGGGTCTTGCTGCCAGCCGCTATTGTGGCCGGCGCCCGAGGTGCAGGTGAAGTAGTATTCGACGCCGCCCCGGTCGAGGGCGGTGGTTGCGGTCATCGAAATAGACCTGGCGGTGACTGGGTGCGGGGGGGCGGCCCATGTCATAGTGTTAGGAACAGGCGGGCTGGCGTCATAGGGGGCGAGATAGGCGCCTGATATGATGCGGGGAGACGGCCACGGTCCGGCCCAGGCGACTGCGAGATGGTCGTCACCGGCGGCCTCTTTGTGCAGGGCTTTGATGTAGTACGGTTTGTCCGCCGTGAGCGCAATCGGGGCCGATTCCTGCTCGGCGTACTTATCCCACTGGCGGGGGTCGGTCCAGCCGGGCACGCGGGCGATTCTTGTCTGGCTGGCCGGGTTGACGCTGGTGCTGAGCCACAGCTCGCAGTTGTCGTCGCCGGCGATCCGGAAGGTGTAGCTGCCGGTGAGAGGCGGTGTGAGGAAACCGTGGACGAGCGTTCCGTAGTTGTTGGCCCAGTTGGCGGGTGCTTCGAAGAAGGTAATCTCTTCGAGGCTATTGGGCCTGTTGGGGAAGCTGGGATTGCCGGTCAGGCTGGCCACTGAGTCGCCGGCGATATTCGTCCAGACTGCGCGGGTGATTGTGCCGGGGCGCGAGCCGGTAGTAAAGCTCCATAGGCTCCCGGTGATGACACTCGGTCCGGCGATCACTTGGTCGATTCGCCAGAAGTACTGGGTGTCGGTTTCCATAAAGGGCAGATATGAGGCATAACCTTGTCGTCCCTTATATTCCGGCGATGATGTCGCTGCGTTTGCGACGGCGTCGTGGTCGAGTCCGAAATAGACATCGTGATATACGGCTGTGGCGCCCGGGTTCCATTTCAGTGTTGCACGTTGAGGGGCATTGGGGTTGCCGTTAAAGGGCGTTGGGTTTTCGGCTCGGCCGCCGGAGGAGATTGTCTGGATGTCGGCGGTTTCGAGCGCATAGTTGTATATTCGAACATCGTCGATTTGACCCCTGAAGTATCTGCTGCCGGAGGCGTCGCTGCCGATGCGTGTCCAGCCGTCAAACATCTCGATATAGTGGGAGGCGGCGCGGCCGGCCGAAACCAATCCTCTGCTGCCCGTCATATAGACATACGCGCTGTTGGGCCTTATCACAAGGGCGACAAAGGTCCACTGCGCATCGGGGACGGCAAGGCCCGAATTCCAGCTGTAATTGTCGCCGTTCCAGTGGTATCGCAATTCATTATTTGTGCCGAGGTTCAAGCCGGCCACGGTTGACTCGTCGCGGCAGAAGACTATGCCGCTCCAGTCGGCCTGGTCGCCGTCGCGGTTGATCCACGCGGTTATGGTTACGGTGTTGCTGTTCAGGAGCAGGGCGGGGATTCTGACGTGGTCATCGGCGCCGTTGAATTCGAGCGCCCGTCCGAATCGGCCCGTGGTCGAGGCGGTATCGAAGATGAAAGTGCCTTCAAGCGAGGCGTTGTAGCCGTTACCGCTTGAATCGTGTGCGGTTGAGCCGGCGGTCTCATCGAGTTTCCAGCAGCCTTGCGTCAGATTTGGGAGTTTGACGATTGCCTTGACGTTGCCGGCGCCCTGTTGGCCGGCGCCGTCGTCGAGGGTGTATGTGAACCAGTCTATTCCGTAGGCGTCGGCGGGGGGCGTGTACAGCAGCCTGTCTCGGCCGCCCGGGCCGGTGCCGTAAGAGCGAACGACTGTCCCGCCAAGCTCCGATACGGTATCGAAATTGCTGATGGCCAGCTCATCGCAGTTGGCGTCATGGTCGTTGGCCAAGACGTCGATGGGCGCTGGGGGGCCGCCGACTGTTGTATAAAGCTGGTCCATTGCGGCGTATGGCGCGACGGGGAAGGGATATGGGCCGATGTTTGCCAGGCAGGTGCGGGAGTTGCGGTGGCCGATTATGGAGTCCACTTCAAGGACGTGCATGCGTGAGCTGTCTCCGCACATGATTCCGATATTCTTTTCGGGGCAGGCCCTGTGGCTGTGTCCGAGGCTCCAGTTGTGGGCGATTTCGTGTCTTGCTGCCCCGCCCCAGAAGGCCTCGCCAAAAGCCCTGGTGGCGACCGAGTAACGATAGCTTGAGCAGACGACTGTTACCCACGCGAGGCCGCCGTAGTTGGTGGTCTGGCCTGTTTCGAGCTGGGCGAGGTCGTGGGTCTGCTCTTGCGATGGCAGGGCGTTCCAGATGTTCCTGAGCGTGGTCAGTTGTGTGCCCATATCGGGCGTGTCGGCGTAGGGGTCTGTGGCCTTGTCGGTTCGAATGATGACCTTGCCTATCACGTGCTCGATGAGCGTATCGCGGACGAATCTTGTGTTGAATTCGTTGTTGACGAGGCCTTCGAGCAGGACCAGAACGGTCGCCTGGCTGGAGGCGGCGTAGGCAGAGTAGAACTCGTAATCAACGTCAAATCCGATCTGGGCGCGCATTACGTCGCAGCCGTACCAGGCGAACGAGGCAGTAAGGTTTGCGCCGATAGCTGTGGAAGCAGCCGACACCCCGGCAGCCTGGAGAGGCCCAAAGGAAGCGAGGGGCGGCTCGCCGGGATTTGGCGGCGGCAGGGGTGGATGGTTGAAGAACAGGTCGGGCGTTTCAACATCACATTCACAGAAGACGGCGTGCGTCTTGCCGGATGCGGTGGCGGCAGCCTGCGGCAGCTCTGAGCGCTCCGCATCTTCCAGCGGCTCAATGGCCCACGCTGGTCCTTTGGTCCGCAGCACTTTGGCTCGCAGTCCGTTGGGGGACAGGATGGCACCGACGATGCTGCCTGGGTCGCCTTCGATGAAGCCTATGTATGTCCGGACCGGGCCGGGGTCGGTCGGCACGAGCTCGCCGCCGGGTTGTTGAACCAGCACCTGGAAGTCCGGGCCGCGCACGGAGTATTTGGTCAGGTGGAGGACGTGCGGCAGAGACTCATATTCAACCGCGACGGAAAAGTAATCCGGCAGTTGTGCATCTTGGGTCAAGGCCTCCCAGCCGGGCCTGGGGGTGTGGGGGGGCAGTGCAATATTGCAGAGAGCAATGTTTCCGACACGGAGTCTGGCGGTTATCTTCTGCAGCACATCCTTGGCCTGAGGCGGCTGTGTGCCGTTGGCGTTTTGTCCGTCGGGGGCAGACGCAACCTTCGCCGGTGCGGAGAAGGTTAGGAGCAGCGCGGCTGTGATGGCGATTATGTCCCGGTGAAGGGTGCAGGCTGGCGTACTGCCTGGTTTTCTTCCTCTTTCTATCAAAAGAAGCTCCTTTCAAGTGCGCTGGAAAGCCAGTGCACCAGTCAACTCCATTATACAATATTCGAAGCCAAAAGGGAATGCCAATTTGCGGGCGGAGTCCGCAGACTCGCGGCAAACAGCGCCAGAATGAGGTTATGGGACAGCCGGGTATCGACTGAAAGCGGCTCAGCGGGGTAATGGAGGTTGCATTTGCTGAACAAATGGCGTATATCTCAGAAATCGGGAGGTCAGAATGAATAGGAAAGTTACTGGCTATCTACTTGTGTTGGCAATAGCCTGCTCGTTGTCGTGCAGGACGGGGGAGTATTCGGCGGGGGGCGACAGTGAGTGGCTGGCGAAGGGGTACCGGTATGACAAGAACGGCTGGATTTATCTCCATATAGAGGGAGGGCCTTTCGAGAGGGGATTTCAGAGGGGGTATCTGACGGCGAATGAGATTGAGGAATTCCTCAGGACATTGGCTTATACACAGGAATTTGAGACGGCGAAGAAACTTGATTTCTTTGTTGAAGCGGCGAGCAGGCAGTTTAAGAACAAAATCCCAAAAGAATATGTCGAGGAGATAAAAGGGATGGTGGCGGGGATGGAGAAAGCCGGCAAGAAGGTGACATACGAAGAGATGCTCTTTATGAACGGGTTTATAGATATTCTGTGGTACTGGTGGCCTGCGGCGAAGGAGAAGGACCGTCCGGGGTGCAGCGCTTTTGTTGCAGCGGGCGATGCGACTGCCGACGGGAAGATAGTGATGGCGCATAATTCGTGGATTGGCTACCCGGCGGGCCGGTTCTGCAATATCATTGTGGATATTGTACC
>Ga0299915_10001000_pt1 | contig 20681 bp, 23 predicted proteins | sample RVTome_13_FD_200263 | JGI IMG/M metagenome (GOLD analysis project Ga0299915, IMG submission 200263) | Soil microbial communities from uranium-contaminated site in the Upper Colorado River Basin, Wyoming, United States - RVT92D227 (version 2) ... | reverse complement strand
AAATGAGAAATGGCAAGACGCCCCAGGTATAGAACTGTGAGTCAAGCAACAGCAAAGTACTCATGTTGATCGTCCAATAGATATTCCATCAATCATTCCGCTCGCGCGCAATCGGGAGCCGGCTTGCCCCTCCTACGGATTCATGCAGATTCTGGTTCGGATGTTCTGGAGTTTGCCGAAACATATCAGCTCATCGCCCAACAGGATTTTTTTGCTCGCCTCGGGATTGGGTATCGTTTCGCCGTCCCTGACTATGGCCAGGATCGTGATGTCGTGCTCTCTGAGCTCAGATTTCAATATCATTTTATCCAGGATGGGGCTTCCGGCGCAGACGGCGACCCTTGAAACGCCGTAGCCGCCCGTCGCGAGCAGCAGCTCCTCAAACGATACCGGCTTGAAGATTTCCCGCTTTATGATCCTTTTTCGCAGGGCATTGGTCAATTTCCTGACAAATTTCGTGTTGGTGAAAAGGCGGTAGATTATATAGACCGCAGCGATTATCACGAGCAGGTTTATCAGCGGCACAAGAAAGGGCGGCAGGCGAAACGGCAGAATCGGCGTGGCGAGCTTGTTTTCTAACGCCGCCGAGGCCCGCAGAGAGTTAGCGAGCGTTGCAATCATTGTGACCAGGCCGGCGTGACCGAAGATTATGAGCGCCGAGGCGATACGGCGTCTTTGCTTGTCGCCGGTGACCAGCTCGGCTTCCTTTGTCGTGAATCCGGTGGATGTGAAGCACGACAGGGCCTGAAACTTGGCCATCGACCATTCAAGGCCCGTCAACTGAAACGCAATCGCCCCGATCCTGACAACAATGAAAGATACAACAAGCACCGTGATAAACAAGACCAGGTTCATTCCTGCTACTCCATAAACCTTGTGGGCAGAGCGTGGGCTGTACTCACAACCATTTTTTTCGCCTGAAGTAAATCAGCATCACTGCGGCGACCGCGGCCATAACAAGCCAGACAACCGGGTACGCCCACCATACCTTCAATTCCGGCATGTGTTCAAAATTCATCCCGTAAATTCCAGCGATGAACGTCAGCGGTATGAAGATCGTGGCGATAATCGTCAAGACTTTCATAATAGCATTCATCCTGTTGCTGATGCTCGAGAGGTATATGTCGAACATGCCGGAGACCATGTCGCGGAAACTCTCTGTTGTGTCTATTATCTGAATGGTGTGATCATACACATTCCTGAGGTACACGCCGGTGGTTTCGTTGATCAGAGAAGACTCGCTCCTTTGCAGCTCGCTGATCAACTCACGCAAGGGCCAGACCGATCTGCGCAGGAATATCATCTCTCTTTTGAGCGAATGGATTTGATGAAGGGTCTTCTCGGTGGGCTCGGTAATGAGCTCTTCCTCCATCAGCTCAATCCTCTCGCCCAATCGCTCGAGGATTACGAAGTAGTTATCAACTATCGCATCCAGCAGTCTGTACATCAGGTAGTCGGGGCCCGCCTTTCGGATACGGCCTTTGGCATTTCTGATTCTGTCTCTTATCTCGTCGAAGACGTCGCCGACGCGCTCCTGAAATGAAATGACAAAATTCCGCCCCAGCACGAGGCTGACCTGCTCGGCATCGAGCGATTGCTCCTGCTCGTTGTAAGTGAGCATCTTGAGCACGACAAAAAAGTACTTCTCGAAATCTTCGAATTTCGGACGCTGCTCGGTATTGAGCACGTCCTCAAGGATAAGGGGGTGCAGATCGAACTGTCTGCCCAGCTTTTCTATCACCTGCACGTCGTGCAGCCCATCGATGTTTATCCACGTTACCGAGGGCGTCGCCTTGAAGGGGAAGCACTCTTCTACGTTTGCCGCCTGCTTTTCCTGGAAGTTCGCCTCGTCGTAGTCCATATAGCTGATCCGCACAACCTCGGACCTTTTCTCGCCCACGTGCACCAACGTTCCGGGCGGTGAGCCGGGCTTTTTGGTGCGTCTCCTGACCAGTCTCGGCCCCTTCGGTTTGACTTTGGCGCCAGCCATCTTACTCATCGTTTCTGCATTCCCTTCTGTTAGACCGTCGCTCGCAAAACAGCCCTGCGGTCCGGAGCTGTCTCTATTTTTTCTGCTGCTCGGCCTGGGCCTTTTTGGGCCTTCTCAGGACGTGGCTGGCGGTGATAAGCCCGCCGACGAAACCCAGCAGAAACACGAGTATCAGCAGCAACACGAGCGGCATTGTTATGGTCGCCAGAAGCAGTCTGGCCTCCACGTTCCCTCTATTCTGGAAAAAGACAATCAGAATGAGTATCGAAATGACGATTATCGCAATTACTTTTGCCTTCTTCATACTAACTCCTGTGCCACGATCTTTTCCTCGACTTGGCCGGCTTCCTTGACCATAGCCGGCCGATGCACTGAGTATAAACCTATTAGAAACGCCAATGCAAGAAAAAGTCCCACTGCTGGAACTCTTGCCGCCGAGTGGTATGATGTACTGTTGTTGTATGGATAATATCGTTTAGGAGGATTTAAGCCATGTATGACAGACTCATTTTAGACGTAGGGTGGGCTTCAGCCCACCAATTCTACTAACCTGCAATTTTGCAGAACTCATTGGATAATCTTGTTCAGGAGGAATCCAGACATGTCTAACAGACTCATTTTGGCAAATCATTGGCCCATTTGTGTCATCGTTATTGCCGCCGCTCTCCTCGCGCCTCTGGCCCGCCCAAGCGCCGCCGGGCTGGCCCGCCCAACCACCGCCGGCCTGGCCTCTCTCTATCCGGGGGATGAAGGCATTGAGCGTGACCCGCGTGTGCTTTTTGTCGAAGACTTTGAGACGGGCACACCTGGTCAGATTGGTGCTCGATGGGGCCAGATATATCGAGAAGAGAATGTCACTCTAAGCGAGGACATTCACGCCGATTCCCCCGGCTACAAATCGGTCCACTACAAGGACAACGCATATCTCTACACTCACACCAAAGGCGTCGATACGATGTACGTCCGCTTCTACGTCAAGTTTCACGAGAAGACCGGCTACATTCATCACTTTGTGCACATCGTCGCCGACCGCACGCCCACCCCGTGGCCCAAGGGCGGCGCAGGCGAGACCCCGCCCGGCGACGCCAAGTTTTCGACGGGTATCGAGCCTACCGGCCGGTGGGGCAAATTTCCCCCGCCGGGCGTCTGGAACTTCTACACGTACTGGCACGAGATGAAGACCAAGTGGGGCTCAGTCTATGACGGCAAGCAGGAGCCTATTGTGCCGGGCCGCTGGTATTGCGTGGAGGCGATGCTCAAGGCCAACTCAACCCCGCAGAAGGCGGACGGCGAACAGACTTTTTGGGTCGATGGTGAACTCTATGGCCGCTTTACCGGATTTCGCTGGCGGACAACCGACAAGCTGAAAATTAACAGCTTCTGGCTGCTCTACTACAACACCGACCAGCCGGCCCAGCATAACAATGACCCGCATCCGGAGAGCCGCGTGATGGAGGTCTGGTTCGACGACATCGTAATCGCCACCGAGTATATCGGGCCGGTTCACGGCAAGCCTAAGAGCGGCAAGAAGATAGCCGTCCCGTCTCGAAGCGCCCTTCTGACGCCGGGCCTGTTGATTGCCGAGCCAGGCGACGTTGCGTATTCGCAAAACTTCGAAGAAGGCCCCGGCGGATTCAAGGGCGGCGAGGTCACGGACGGCGGAGCCGACGGCTCAAAGGGCTATTCGTTTGGGCCCAAGGGCTGCTCGATATGGGACACGTATTCCGTTCCCGTCAAGGACTCGACGACGGTGCGTTTCAAGCTAAAGGCGCTCAGCGATATTAACGATGTGCAGGTTTTGATCTGGTCGAAGAAGCTAAAAGACAACTGCCGCTACAAGACGGGTTCGCTAAAGGCCGGGCAGGTCAGCAACGTCGAATTTCGCGTCATAGAGGCGCGGGTCGGCTGGGATATGAAAGGTCCGAGCCTTGAGGACGATGTCCTCGACAGCTTCACACTAACATTCGCCGCCGACGAAAACGCCCGCATCCTCTTAGACGACCTTGAAATCCGCCAATAGCGATGATGAAATAATTGCACCGGACTTCTTTACTTCTGCCCGGTGGCAATCAGATTCCTATGGACAAATATCTCAAGAATGATATGATTCAGATTAGTGACCAACTTCGACCAATTGACGAATGTCTTGTTAATACCCGAAGGCGTATGAGAGGAGGTCATGAGAAATGACTATTGCGTCCTTAAGACCTGATGGTAGCTTAGGATTTGGAAGTCAATACGGTGAGTTTCGTTCCCCCGACTGGATCGCCCAGGCTAAGTTCGCTCACCAGACCCATTACGATTTGTCTGGACATGTTTTGCACCCCTATCCGTATAGTGAAAGACCATCTCATTTAAGTATCGGTCCTAGATTGCATTTGTCAGACCATCTTTGTACTTGAACACTTCATGGATTTTGAGACTATGCTGGCGAACACCGAACATCCGCTGATGACCGTTGCAAACCTTCTTCACGGCAGACGTGAAAATCCTCTTTTGTATCTTGTTTATTATGGCTCAAGAGATCTGCAAACAGACATTGATCTCTTGGGCGTTTATAAGTATGAACCCAACTATTACGAATATGCAATTGGCAGATTGGACTTATTCGCAGTTGGCTTTGACCAGTTAAAGAACTTGCTGAGGAACCATGATCCTATAGCGACTGAACCTCTCTTAACGGGTGAGTTATTACAGGGCGACGTACATTGCTGGAATGAAATAAAGCAGGATTTTCTTAGATCCAGACCTAACTCAGACAGCATCTATTTTCTATATGCTAGGGCTTTTGAATCAGCACGTGCTGCATCCGCGTTCATAGACAGATATGCACAAACAAAATGCCCAGTTGATCACAACACGTTCTGGAAGAACGTTTCATTCGCTATTAGTTACTTATTATTTGCAAGTCTGTATACAAAAGGTCAATTTCCGTTGACGTTTGAACAAGTTCGAAAGGGTTGTTCAAAACTCGCCAACGCAGTCAACAACTTAAGAGTTGCTAAAAGGAGTGAAAAGTTGACAGACACAAAAGCCATGGAGAAGGCTTTATCAGATATCAGAAACAAACTGGCACACCCATACCAGTAAAGGCATGGAGGAGTATCTCTCTCCTCCATGCCCCATTTCAAGTTCTTTCCTATCTAATGAACTCAGAACGAAATTGGCGGGAGGCCACCCGCCCTAAGACGCATCCCGGTTATATCTCCACTGGGGCTAATGTCGTAGTACATTTTCGCTCCCCCAGCAAGGTTGTCAGCCATATGGTAACCACCAGAATAAAGATGGAGATGTGAAGGCCCCGAAAGTGGTACTATTCGGTCATAGCCGTTCATTACAGACCGGAATGCTTGGGCCGCTCCAGGACCTGGGTTGAATGTTGGCACGCTCATGACTTTCCCTTTCAAGCACATCCGTTAACGATCTTTGACGCCTTCCAGATTTGCCTGCGATAGGAAGGGCGTATTTCCCACCGCCACAAGGCTGTATTTCTCTAACCATTAGAAAACGCACATCCTTTCTCGCCGTTCAGAACTACGACATGCTCGCCACAGCGTCTATTGTGCATGCCACCCAATTACAAATACTTGACCAATCATTTATAACGAACTATCATACAATATATTTCGAGACTGTCAACGATAAAATTGATATTACCCGAATATTTAGCAAAATCGCTCTAACTGATATTGGTTACAAGTCTTTATTTTCAAAAGACTTCAGTGAAAATCGAGATATTGTTGAATCTTGTGGATGAGATTTTCCCCGGCTCAGTATAGGAGCCGCTGCGCAGGCTCTTTTCGACCTTTTCATCAGCCCGGGGATCTAAGGAGGGCCGATCTAAGGAGGGCCAGCCACCTATTTTTCTTCTCCGTTCTATTCGGCTCATCTATTTCAACCAGCCTTCATCGACTATATCGCCCCTTCGCCCGCCGGCGGCGGAAATAGCCATCGTCGAAGGGCATAGTAAAGTAGATTGCCGAGGTTATCGCCGCCGATGTCGTCCGGCTGGGGCATTCAGGTAATGAAGTCCAGAACGGGGGAATGCTCGAAAATTATGATTTTTAGTTTGACTTTTCGGGCTGTTGGCCGTATATTATTAATAGACGACTCCCCCGCGTTAAGCGGGTTGGGCAGCCTATATGGCTGCCTGTTTTTTTCACTTGTTTTGCACGGAGGTTTCTGTGAAGCCGCGCAGCATTGTCTACGTCGATGGATTCAATTTCTATTATGGAGCCGTGCGCAACACGCCATACAAGTGGCTGGACATCGAGAAGTGTTTCCTCAGATTACGTCCGTTCGACGACATCCAGCGGATATTGTATTTCACTGCACTGGTTGACGGGGCGAAAGGAACTCGCCAACAATCCTACCTACGAGCACTTGCCACAAAGCCGCTTGTGCAGGTGATACTTGGCAAGTTCAAGCTCAAACAGGTCAGGTGCGGCGTAACGACCTGCACGTATCCCGGCTCTCGCATTTTCGATATGCCGGAGGAAAAACGCACCGATGTCAACATCGCACTCCAACTGCTCGACGATGCCAACCATAACAGGGCGGACCAGTTCATAATCGTCAGCGGCGACTCGGACCTCGTGCCTGCGCTTGAGATGGTCAAGGCCCAGTGGCCGATGAAGCGGTTGATCGTGTATGTCCCGTCACGCCATCCTCTTCGGGGTGCGGCGGTTGAACTGCGAAATGCAGCGGATAAGCACAGGACATTCCCGCTGCAACTGCTAAAGGTCTGCCAATTCCCAGCGCAACTCTCCGATGGACGAGGCGGTGTCATTCATAAACCGGTCGAGTGGTAACTGCTGGATGTTGAGAATGGCGTTGGTCGTCCCGCGTTGCGTAGGGAGGGACAGCCACCCATTTTTCTTCTCCTTTCTATTCGGCTCATCTATTTCAACCAGCCTTCATCGAGTCCGCCGCGGCGGACCGCCCCTTCGCCCGACAATCAACCCCGCCGTAGGCGGATTTCCATAATCGACTCAACAATCCGTACTACAATCCTTCATCTTCTTGTTTTTTCTGCACGTTTTTTACACCCGACATAACTAACTTGTTGAGGTTACGGTAGTTATGATGATTTTGCTCCTCGGGAACTTTCCGATTAGTTTACCGCTTTGGGCCGCCGGCATGTTGTGCCATAACGCCGCTGAGGAATATGCCGGTGGCTCCAAAGCGCTAAACTCCAACTTCGCTGGAGGCTGCACATCATAATCACTCAACCGACTATTCTGCACGAGAGGCGGTCATTTGGAGAGTATAATGCTTTTTGGTTGCGGCTGAGCGAAGCGAAGCCGCGCTGGGACCATCTCAGGACAGGATGCTCGCGCCACATTGAGGGACGTCGATTAAACGACGGTAATGAACGTCATATTGTCGGGCGAACGACGCTTTGGTCTTGAAAAAGCGCCGGTCATTTTGAGCTTGACTTGCAGACTTGAACGCGTTATCAATGAACTGATAATTCAGGAGGCTTGTGTTTGGTATGGGGTGTGTTGTTAAAGGGCGCCAAAGCACCCGCAGCAGATTACATTTAGAGGTAAGAAGGATACTGAAATCGCGGCGGTGAAAAGCGTATGGCTGCGGTGCAATTTGGACTTTTATACGGAAGGCATATAATGAGAAAGCGAAGTGGAATCCTGATCGTGATGTTGTCTGCCGTGATCTTTGCCGGCTGCAGGAAGAAGGACCCTGCCGCACAACCTGAGGGACCCCGGGCGGCGGCCAAGCAGATCAAGCCAAAGGTTGAAAACCGCGATGATGCTGTGCTGAAAAAGACCGGCCAAACGGTTGACGGGATGCCGAGCAAGATTGGGGATGCGGCGTGGAGCTTAGAAGGCCTCGAGTTCATCAAGGGCAAGTCTGTGAGGATTGAGCCCGGGAAAGTATATATCGTGGAGTTCTGGGCGACGTGGTGCGGGCCTTGCCGGACGAGCATCCCACATCTGACGGATGTGGCGCACAAGTATAAGGACAAGAATGTGACGGTCGTCGGGATCTCGAAAGAGGAAGCAGATGTCGTGAAGCCTTTTGTGGATAAGCAAGGGGTGAAAATGGATTATAACGTGGCGGTGGATCCGACCGGGACCGTAAACGAAGGATATATGAAGGCATTTGGCTACAGCGGCATTCCGCATGCATTCATTGTCGATGCCGAGGGAAAGATCGCATGGCAGGGGCATCCGATGGCCGATATGGAGCAGGTATTGGACGAGGTGCTGGCCGGGACCTTCGATACAGGCGGTTACGCCGGGAAACAAGCGGAAGAACAGGCGAAGCAAAAGGCGAGCAGGAAGACGTATCAGGCCTACTTTGAGAAGATCCGCAGCGGAGGGACTATGGAAGAGGCCAGAGCTATCCTGGGGAATTGGATCAATGAGGCGTCGGATGGGCTGTTGAATTCGCTGGCGTGGGAGATATTGACGGAGGTCGAAAAGGATAAGCGAGATATAAAGTCGGCGCTGGAGGCGGCCGAAAGGGCCAACAAGCTTACGGATGGGAAAAACGGGCCTATCCTGGATACATACGCGCTGGCCCTGTTTCAGAATGGGAAGGTGGAAGAGGCGATAGGCATGCAAGTCAAGGCGCTCGAGGCGGTAAAAGGGGACGGACGGATGGAAGCCGACATGCAGAAGCGGTTGGATGAGTATCGGGCGGCGAATAAGGAATGAGCGGGTGTGGTGAAGCGGCCGATGGTCCGGCGACCGGCACGCATCTCCGTCGGTGAAGGTAGAATCCCAACGGTCAGTCAGAATCCGGATCAGTACGTGTCAATCGGCAGGTGGATTCTGTCCTGGGGATCGCGGAGGTTTATGTATTTGACGCCCCCGAGCAGCGAGCCATATTCTTTGTAGTAGCCGTAGAGCTTGGCGAGCTTCTCCGCGTCGGTCGCTTCGAGGTGCCGCTGCCATTTTTCCAGCTCGGCCCCCCAGATAATCTCGGTGTTGTCGGTTGTATGAAGAACGATGTGCGGGAGCCGCTTGTTCTGCCTGCCGTTGTAGTTGCTTACGTCAATGGCGGCTATCTCCCTCAGCAGCGGCTTGTCGGCGGTCTTCTCGTAGTCACACTGATTGAGCAACACGACCAATTCCACGGCGGCGGCCAGGTCGTCGCGCCGCCAGGGCAATCCCGGTTTCGGTTGTTCACCCGTCGCGTTCAGCCCTTTTGCCTCTATTACAGGCAGATGAGGCATTGGGACGAAGTCCAGCACCGCCTGATCGCGATCCACGTAGAACTTCTGGGGGCCCAGACTGACCAGGACCAGCGGCTTTCGCCATCGGCCTTCTATCAACAGGCGGTCGTGCATCGTCCGGACTCTGACGTTATCAAGCCAGCTAAACAACGTCTGGATATTACGTTGGACCCTTTGGGCGGCGGCTTCATCAATTGTCAGGCCCAGCCCGTCGGCCCTTGCGGCATTGTAGAGATTGTCTTTAAGCTGGTCATTGACCCAGGCCGGCACCCCCACAAGCTGGATGGGGACATTGTCCCGCGAGGCCGAGACGCTCCGCTTGATGAATCTGTTCCAATAGACAATGCCGAGGACCATCCCCCCCACGATGCACACCACGGCAAAGCTTTTCAGGATGCGCGCCGGTTGCAGCCCGCCCGCGCTCGATCCCCTGTTCGATGCTCTTGCGTTGCGCTTTTTGTTGCTTATTCCAGCCACCGTCATCCCTAAGCTGTTACGAGACAATATGTTGCCGTTGAAAAGAAAAAATCAGCAAACGATTTTTTCTCGGTAGGGTGGGGCTTGCCCCACCGAATTGGTGGGCTGAAGCCCACCCTACGTCTGCAATTTTGCAGAAGCCTCAGAAGATCTTACCGGCGACGATATCGCCGCTTCCACGATTCTGGCGCACAGGTCGGACATCGAAAGCCCCAACCTCGCCGCGGCCTTCGGCAGCAGCGAATGGCTTGTAAATCCGGGGATTGTATTGACCTCCAGCGCGCAGGCGATTTCTTCATCCGTCAGGATAAAATCGACCCTCGCGAAGTGCCGGCAGCCAAGCGCACCGAAACAATCGAGCGCCGCCGCCTGAATCCTCTCCGTCAGGGCCGGCTCGGCAATCGTATCGAAAAGGAAACGGGTCCGCTCATCGACGTATTTTGCGTGGTAGTCGTAGAAGTCCCCCTGCGGCTGGATTTCGATAATCGGCAACGCCCCGTCGCACAGGATCCCGACGGTTATCTCCCGCCCCGCCACAAATTCCTCAATCATGCAGTCGCCAAACTCACCCGCGGTTCGCCTAGCGGTTTCGACGGCTTCGCCCGCCTCGGATACGATGCTCACGCCCACGCTGCTTCCCTGCCTTATGGGTTTAGTCACATATTTGCGCGCAAGTCTCCGCAACTGCTCGGCGACCCGCCCGGCATCGGCAGCACAATCGAAGCGGATTGCAGCGGGCGTCGCCACACCTGCCTTGGCGAAGGCCGCTTTTGCCGCCATTTTGTCAAATGCCGCGTTGCTTGCAGCCGGGCCGCTTCCGGCGTAAACCAGCGACTTGTCTTCAAGTATTTGCTGGAGCCTGCCGTCCTCGCCGAATTCGCCGTGGAGCGCCGGGAAGAATACGTCAATACTGCCGTCTTCAAGGATATCCAGCTTGTCCGGGCGGACGTCCGCCGTCACCACGTCGTACCCCGCCGCGACAAGCGCCTCGGCGACACAGGTTCCGCTTTGAATGCTGATCTGGCGCTCGGCGCCGATGCCGCCCATAAGCACAGCCACTCTCGTCCGCTCACTGGGAACCGACGATTGCGGATTTATGATCATCTTGGCGCGCTGCATATTTCGTGTGGTGCACCACGCGCGATGCACAGTGATTCAACTCCAGATTTCTATTTCGAGCTCGAGTTCGACGTCGAATTGCTCTTTAACCCTCTGCCTTACCACCTCAATCAGTCTCATAACGTCGCGGCTCTTGCACCCCTTCTTCGCGATGATAAAGTTTGCGTGCTTATCGCTGACGACTGCGCCGCCTATTTGCAGCCCCTTTAACCCGGCCCTGTCGATTAGCGCCCCCGCTGAGACGCCCCTGGGATTCTTGAATATGCAGCCCGCGTTCTTGGTATTCAAAGGCTGGCTGTTCTTCTTGTAAATCCATATCTCCTTGACCGTTCGCATAATATGCTCCGGGTCGCCGGGCGTAAGTCTCAACCGCGCATTTAGAATGAATTTGGCGGCGATGTTCGTCTGGCGGTAATCGAACACGAGCTCCGGCTTGCTCCTCTCGAAAATGTTGCCCCGGCTATCCATCAGCGTCACGGATTCCACCGACGCGCCAAAATCCCCGAAGTTGCCGCCCGCATTCATCTTCACCGCTCCGCCGACCGAGCCGGGTATGCCCGTCAGCGGTTCGAGGCCGGCAAGCCCTTTTTCCACGCACGTCAGCACCAGCCTGCTCAGCTCCGCCCCCGCCCAGGCCGTCAGCCCAGCCCCATCCTGGTCCTTATCGAAAAGTATCTTTGTGAACTCCTCCGCCTCAAGCTTTATGACCGCCGCCCGAAGTCCCTCGTCGCCTATCAGCAGATTGGAGCCCTGACCCATCAGGTAAATCGGCAGCTTGCCCTCGTTGCATCTTCGCACAACCTCCTGGAGCTGTTCGATGGTTTTGGGCCTGATGAAGTAGTCCGCCGGCCCGCCCAGCCCGTACCACGTGCTCTTGGCCAGCGGATACTGCGTTTCAACGATCTCTTCCAAGCCGGCGAATATACTCATCTGCCACCTTCCAAATATCGCCGGCGCCCATAGTAACTACAAGATCGCCCGGCGCTGTGTTGCTTTTCAGATATTCACAAATCTCGGCGAAGCCGCTGATGAACAGGGCCTTCGTCCGGCTGCCCTGTATCCTGTCCACCAGCATCTGCGCGTTGATCTCTTTTTTTGCCTGTTGCGAGTCCCGGACAAAGTAGATCTCCGGGACAATAGTTATATCGGCAAGCTTAAAGCTTTCGGCAAAGTCATCAAGTAAAAATCTTGTTCTGCTGTACTGATGCGGCTGGAAGATGCACCAGAGCCGTTTCGGCTGGTATCTCTGGCGTATGGCCTGCAGCGAAGCCCTGATTTCGGTTGGGTGGTGGGCGTAATCGTCGAGTATGGTGATTTGGCCGAATTGGCCCTTGAGCATCAGCCGGCGGTCCATACCGGTGAACTCAGGAAGCAGCTCAAGTGCCCGCTCGCCCTCCAGGCCCGCGTTCACCGCCATAGCCGCCACCGCCAGGGCATTGGTAACGTTGTGCTTGCCGGGCAGAGATATCCGCGTTGGTCCGAGCAGGCGCCCGTTATGGAATACATCAAACGTGTAAAGCCCGTCGTGCAAGGCAATATTGTCGGCGTAGAAATTGCAGCCTTCATCAAGCCCGAAGGTCTCACAGCGCCGCTTTGCCCCGAGCCGCCCGATGACTTTTGCGACATTTGCATCCCGGCCGTTGGCAATCAGCACGCCATTGTCTCTGACCCCCGAAGCAAACTCGGCAAACGCCTCGACAATCTCGTCCTCGTCTCGATAGTAATCGAGATGGTCCTCCTCGATATTGAGTATGCAGGCTATTCTGGGCCTTAGATTCAAAAAGCTCCTGTCGTATTCGCAGGCCTCGGCAACGAAGAGCCTGCTGTCCGCAACGCCGAACGTGCTGCCCAGCTGGTTTATCTGTGCCCCGATGATGAAATTCGGCTCCATTCCCGCCTGTTTGAGGCAGTGGACCAACCAGCCGCTCGTGGTGCTCTTGCCGTGAGTGCCGCTTACCGCGATTCCATCATAGCGGTCCATAAGCCGGCCAAGCATCTGGGCGTACTTATAGACCTCAACACCACGCTGCCGCGCAAGCCTCAGCTCGGGGTTGTCTTGCGTGATTGCCGCCGAGATAACGACCGCATCGGTGCGGGGGTCAAGATTTTCGTCGGCGTGTCCGATCTTGATATCCGCCCCCATCCGGCACAAGCCCGTTACGACCTCGCTCGGCATTTGGTCGGAGCCGGCGACAATCGCCCGGTGCTTTATCAGAAGCTGCGCCAGGCCGCTCATTCCGATACCGCCTGCGCCGATGAAGTGAAACCTCTTGCCGGCCAGGGCAATAGCGCCGCCGGCCTCGCCGGGTTTGCGCCCCGCCGGGGCGTTCGGTATTTCCTGATGAACTTCCGTATCCAACTGACTCATAGCATCCTTTCTGCACTGCCCGTCTCCCCGATAGATACATCGGCAGTCTAACACAGAAAGGAATCGCCAAAAAGAAAAAAGCCTGTCTGGGCAACGAAAACTGGACACCCCCTGTATGTGTGATGGCAGCCTGACAGCGTTCCGCTACTCGACCTCGGCGGCCTCCGCGAGAACCGCGAGCATTTTAGACGCGACTTCCGGCGAAATGGGCGGGCCCTCCGGACCCCGCGGTGGTCCATGTTCGACCGGCGTTGGCCGTAGGTCGCGGCCAAACGCGATTATATCGAGGCAAGCCCTTCGAGCGACTTCCGGCTTGGGGGATTTTGTAAGCCCGATTAGGAGCTCCGCCGCCGTCACCGCGAACCGGGCGATAATAGCTGCGCTCTCGCGGTGCGCGGCGGCGATTCGGCGCTCCATCTCGTCCGTGAAGTCAGCGTCAAACTGCCAGGTGCGATAGGTCTGTTCGGAGACACGGTGCTTCGTTAGGATCTGCGCTTGTGAAAGATCCCCGCTAAAAAAATCAGCCAGGACCGCCAGTTGCCTGTCTAGCGATCTTTTGTCTTTAGGCATGTTGGGTGTCCGGATTAGGGGTAATTAAGTCCATTGCCACGGCCAGTTCGCGCCCCACGGGGGCGAGTAAAAGTAATTCCTGTCCTGCGTTTTGAACATAACGGCGTAGGTTCGCAGGTCCAGCTCGCCTTCAATGTCAAACCGTTCGCCCAGGTTCACGGCTTCGAGCGGGTCGCCTATTTCAAGGGGGGTGGTTCCCTGCGGTCCGATGACCACGGCGCGGACGATATATACGTTAAGCGCGACGTGCGATACGATTTTTATAGGCCAGGCCGCCTGCCTCGCGCCGGGCGAAGCTACTATCGTGTGTTCCTCCATGGTCAATTCTCCACTGGATTATGCTTGAGAGGGACGTTCCAGAATACACATATTCGGCGCAACACGTCGCGGGGATCGCCCATGTTGTAGAACGCGCCGAGGAACGTGCGGTCCTCCGGCGATAACTCGGAAAATAGCCTCGCGAAGCAAGCCTCGTTCTTCGGGGTGTCCGCAAAGAAGCCGAGAATCGTCCACGCGGTAAGCTGGCGATCAAGGAGCGGGCGGAGCCTTCGGTTGGCTGTCGACGTCGTCATCATGTTTGGCCCTTTCTTCCGGCCGGCTCGGCCGAAATGTCCCGTTCCACCACGACACGCGAATCTTGAATATCCGCAGCACTATGTCTATGCAGACGGTTACGCCGAGCATGCACAGGATTGTGACTAAACTTGCTCGCATTTTGAGCTTCCTTTCTTGGACGCGCTTGTTCCATCGCGTATGGCTATGGCGTCTCGGCGGGCGTGCTCAATGCGCCGGGCCACGGTGACCGCGGATTTCATAATCACTTGCCCGATCTGGGCGTTCGTGTAGCCATCGCGGTAGTACAGGTGCAGGAGTATCCGCTTGTGGACGGGTAAAAGGTTGGCGATCTCGCAGAGTCCCTCAATTTCGCGGCGTTTCCTGAGCCGCGCCTCGGTCGTTAGATAAACCTTCATGGGGGCACTTCTCCTTTAGTTGCGGGCGTAGGGCGAGCACCGCGATACTGCGTTGCGGAACGCCCGCTCGACAATGGAGCAGGATGTGCCGTCGTAGGCGGCGTTGGCTTTTTTGGCCCGTGTGTCGGTCACCATGAAGGTATGGTTGCAGCGCGGGCACCGCCCAATACCCGCGCGCAACTCATACCCTTGAGGAGTAACGATTATCAGCTCGCAGTTTGGGCAAATAAGAGCCCCTGCGTGGTCGCTTCGCGCGACGCGCGGGGGCGCGCATCGCGCAGGCGAATGAAGGTTTTCTTGAAGCGGATCCATAAAATTCCTTCCATCGGGATACATCTGAATTCCCGCTTGGCGACGTCCCAGACGGTGACGAGGTCGTGGTAGTCGCTTATTTCAATGACGGACGGCTGGCGCGAGGGCGTGACGCCGGTGCGACAATGCATGACTCGCTCCGAGCCGTCCGAACGCTTGATGAAACACACTGTGAAAAACCGGCCGCCCGTTTCGCAGAGAAGTTGCCGCAACCGGGCGTTCGAGACAGCGGCTGAGAAATTCGGACGCGCGAATTCGCCGCGCTGTCCCCGGCATTTTTCGTCGTAAGCAATGGCGGCATCGACCTCACGGGCGAAACTCCCGATGTTGAGGCGCTCGTTTCGCCAGGAGATGCGTGCACGCCAGCCCTTTCGCTCGCGTGTCACGCCGGTGAAACGAGAGGTTCCGCGCGGCGGCGCGTGGCGGTTCCACTGGTTCTGCGCCCCCGTGCAAGCTCGCAGATTACAGCGTCGGTTGTCGAGGCCGTCTCCGTTGGCGTGGTCAACCATCATGCCCGGCGGCGTCGGGAGCAACTGGTTGTGCATTCGGATAGATGCCGTGTACTTTCCCGCAATACGGACGGTTCTGACGGCGTATAACGCATTGCCGCACCGCGCCAAATGCCAGGTATATTTCCAAAGGCCCGCAAAGTCCGCATCATCCACGGTAGCCGCTTTGCCTTGGGTGAGTTCGATTTGCTTACTCATGGTTTTTTCCCTTCGGGTAGTAGCCCAGTTCCTTCTTGAGCAGGCTCATGAACACCGCCGCCGGCCTGCGACACTCCGGTCCCGCGGCCTCGCGCGCCAAGTCCAGAACCAACGGAAAAATCCCTACGTCGAATCGCCCCTGCGTGCATTCGTCCGCCAGCCATTTGGCGACGCGGCGAAATGCAGTCCGGTCAGAGCAGTCCTTCGGCGGGATTATCCCGGTTAGCGCCGCGTGGAACGCGGCGGCGCGGGTCGTGTTCGAGATCGTGTTCGTGTTCGTAGTCATGGAGCCTGCTCCTCGTATTTCGTATTCGAACTCGAATTCGAATTCGTAATACGAGAATCTAGATCTTTTTTCGAATTCGAATTCGAATTCGTATTAGCAAAGGGCGTGCCAAACCATTTTAGAATGGAGCAGATCTCTTTACCCTGCTCATAAATCAGGCGAATGTCCGGGAAGTCGGCCCCTATAGCCGAGTCATCGAGGACGTCGAGCAGCTGCGTCAGTGTGTGAAGCCCCATTCGCAGGGCGGCGCTTGCGACTTTACCGGAAATCCGCCTGTCGCACGTGCCCCATCCCCGCGAGTGATGGTCCCTCTTGCACTTCTCGCAAAAGCAAATTGTGCCCTCGCACCCTGGGCACGCGTCGATCTTCCCGGCGACGCCGCCGGGTTCCTCGCGGGGCGTGAAATCACCGCACGCCTGCTCGCCAATCTGATAATCGAGGCGGTTGAGCATTACTCCACCTCCACCGACCGCAGTGCGCCCCCGTTCTGCGAACGGGCCGATTCGTCCGGCGATTCGCCCTCCGTTAGGGCGTTGAGCAAAACGGTTTCGCACCCCTCCGCGATTTTATCCGCCGGGCCGCCCGGCGCGAACCGCCGCAGCCGCGGGAGCAGGAGGACCAGGCCCTCGATAAACCCGCCCGCATCGATCACCTCGAGCGCTTGCTTCGCGACCAGCGAGGAGACGTCGCCCACGAGCGACTCGAACACACGGCGCACCGTGGAGCGCGCGATCTCGGCCCGCATCCTTTCTCGACCTTCTTCAATTCCCATAAAATCTCCTAATATACACCACCGACTGGCCATCTTCATGCAAGGTGGCAATGCGATGTCGATATATATCGACATCGTCTCTAAACATACATTTTCTTTAGGGTTTTTTAAAGAAAAATTACGGACGTGCCCCTCGGAGACGATAAGTCCTTATCCTAGAGGGACTTACTCTCCGCGTCGCCCCTCGTAAAAAAGGTATAAAAGCTCAACGCGGGATATGGTCATCGTTTTTTTGGCGATGCGCCAAAGGTGCGCCGAGAGGGCGCCTTGCGTCATCCCGGTCCGGCGCCTGATCGCCTCGTTCGTGAGGGCGCCCGCCATCATTGCAGCAACGATCCGCGTTTGCTGTGGGGAAAGCCCGTACTCCGCACAAAACTTCCGAATTTTATCATCAAGCGTACTCATCACCAGTCCTTCGCATAGTCGGCTCGTATCTTACGAGATACCATCGCCCTTGGCAAGAAGAAAATTCCTGCGAGGGGACCCGCATTCCAAAAAAAAGGCGTTTTTTCACCGGCGCGACGCCCGATCCGGAGGGTCCGCGCATCTCACCAGAGGCGGCCTCCAAAATGTTAGCGGTACTTGCCGAGGCCGCCGGGTCGCAAAGCGAACCTTTATTCTAGCGCCAAAGGTCTGATCGTACCTGGATTTGAGGGCGTGCGCCCCGTTAGAAATCCTCCCGGCACAGCCGGTGCCCGCGACCAGCCCCGTTAGAAATCCCACCCTCCCCACGCCCACCCCCCGCCGGAGAATTTCTAACGGGGCCAGGGAATTTCTAACGGGGTGCGCCCTCCGGGAGTTCTCTTGACGCTGCTGGAGAATTCAGGCATAATCCGCCGAAATGTGCTTAGGGTAGTGCTGTGTGAGTATCGGATTATGGCCGACGAAACGAAAAATACCTGGCTTGCGAGAGCTGAAAGGACTCTTACGTCCATTTTGCCCGTTTCGGAAAAACGCATGGGCGAATGCATCGGTTGCGGGGCCTGCTGCAAACTGCCCAACGTCTGTCCCTTCCTAAGATACAAGCCGGACGGCCAATCGTATTGCACTATTTATGCGATTCGCCCGCTCAATTGCCGAAAATATCCGCGGACGAAATCTGAGTTTATTACCGCAGATACGTGCGGTTTTAGATTTGAGTGAGGCTGTTCCGCCTTGCACAACACCTTCGTGAGGAAGTACGCCGGGATGGGTGTGGATTAGCGTGCGGCTTTACTGCTTCGACTTGGCCCTTCTTATCGGTCTTTCCTGGACGAATCGGCTGATATTGCGAATCGCCTGGCGCAGGCGCTGCTCATTCTCCACAAGGGCGATCCGCATGTAGTCCTCGCCGTGCTCCCCAAACGCCCTTCCCGGCGCGATAGCGACCTCCGCGTGCTCCATAAGGTCCATCGCAAAGTCGATGCTTCCTTTTCCTTTCGAATGCTCCTTGGGCACCTTGGCCCAGACGAACATCGTCGCGCGTGGTTTTTCCACTTCCCAGCCGATCCTTCCAAGACCATCGCAAACGACGTCGCGGCGGGACTGGTACACCCGATTCTGGGCCATCATGTCCTCCTCGCAGTGGCGCATTGCAATTATGCCGGCTATCTGAATCGCCTGGAAGATGCCGTAGTCATAATAGCTCTTTATGGTTGCAAGGTAGTTGATCATATCCTTGTTGCCGGCCACAAACCCGACGCGGAAACCCGCCATGTTGTACGGCTTGCTCAGCGTGGTGAACTCGACGCCGACGTCTTTGGCCCCTTTGACCGAAAGCAGGCTCGGCGCCTTGTAGCCGTCGAAGCAGGTCTCCCCGTATGCGAAGTCGTTGATGACGGCTATGCCGAAGCGATTTGCAAGCTCAACCACCGGCTCGAAGAACCCTTCATCGACGGTCATCGCGGTCGGATTGTGAGGGTAATTGAGGATCAGCAGCTTGGGCCTGGGGTACATATTCTCAATCACCATTGCGATGTTGTTTATGAATTTCTCATCATTGCCCAGCTGCACCGAGACGACGTTGCCGCCGGCCAGGGCGACCGCGTAGTTGTGAATCTGAAAGGCCGGGTCCGGGACGATGGCCGTATCGCCGGCACCCATCATCGCCAGGCACAGGTGGCTGAAGCCCTCCTTCGAGCCTATGCACGCGAGCACCTCGGTCTCCCAGTCGAGCTTGACGTTCCATTTGCGCTCGTACTTCTTCGCAATCTCTATTCGCAGGCCCTTAATGCCTTTGGATGCACTGTAGCGGTGGTTGCGGGGGTCCCGGGCGGCCTCGCAAAGCTTATCGACTACAATCTGCGGCGCAGGGTCGGTCGGATTGCCCATCCCGAGGTCGATGATGTCCGCCCCCTGCTGGCGCTTGGCCAGTTTCAGTGCGTTCAGACGTGCAAACAAATACGGCGGAAGCCGTGTTATTCTCTGTGCCGGCTCGATCTTGAATTCAGCCATGATGTACTCCTGGTAACAGCCATGAGGCTTGACCACAATACAATCGGACAGTGTAGGCTCGCCGCATAAATTTTCAAACCTTTTATCTGCTTGAGTTCGCACGAAGGTCATTGACCTGATGGGCCGATATATGTTAAAATAGTTAAGGTTCGGCAAAGCCGGTAGGATGTCCAAGCCCGGAAGAAATAGACAGGAAGATTCAGGGTGCGACTCAGTGGGATACCCAGGACTCAATAAGCTGCTGGTTCTGGCCGTGTTATCGGCCGGCGGGCTGCTCAGCGGCGCGGTGAGGGCCGATTTAATCTGGACGGCCTATAACGACTGTATCCGCGACCCCGCCGACAGCACCGCCGAAAACGCGACCGACTGGACCATTTACAGCGGCTACACCCGTCGCGCCACGGGCAAGCTCAAGGATTTTGCCACCGGCAGCGATGCGGGCATGCCCACGGCAACGTTCACGATGAACCTCACCTCCCCGGTGCTGACCGAGCCCGACTACGGAGACAATTTCGCCGCCGGCACGCCCGCGCACGCCGTATTCGATGGGAAGGTCGATTTCGCCGGCCCCGGCATCCAGCACAGCTCCCTTATAAACTGGTGGGTCGAGATACAATTCACAGGCCTGGACCCGACCAGAAAGTACACGTTTGCAGGCTCGGCGGCGCATATCTGGGCCGACGGCATCGACAACCGCAGATCGCGCTTCACTATCAAGGATGCCGATGCCTACACCAACAACAGCGGGTATCATACGATAGGCGACCCGACCTGGGTTGGGACCGACACGACGAAGTTCCTGGCCGTGGATAACGACCAATTGGGCGTAGTGGTTCGATGGGACGACATTGTGCCCGGCCCGGACGGCGATTTCACTATCCGCGCCGAGGCCGACAAGGGCGAAGGCTCACATGGAAGACAGGGCTATCCCTTCGGCGGCTTTATGCTTCAGCAGTTCGGCGTGGCGGGAAACCAGCCGCCGGTAGTCGGCGCAGGCCCCGACCAGCAGACAACGCTGCCCGACAACACGGTCAATCTCGACGGCACGGTCGAGGACGACGGCCTCGGACTGCCGCAGGGTTTTTTGGAGTTTTCGTGGTCGAAAGTCAGCGGGCCGGGAGAGGTGGCGTTTGACCCCAACCAGTTCGTAAAGGACCCCACCGCGGTATTCGAGCCGCTCCAGCCCGGAGTGTACGTGCTGAGGCTCGACGCCGCCGACGGAGAGATGTCGGCCTTCGACGAGGTGACAATTACCGTCAACGACTCGATTTGCCCCACCGGCGACCTGACCGGCGACTGCATAGTGAATGCCAGAGATATCGAGGTCTTTGCCGGTCAATGGCTGGTCTTGCCGCCCGGCTCGGCGGACCTCGACGGCGACAAGAATGTCGAGCTGGGCGACTTCGCCTGGCTGTCCAAAAACTGGCGCGTGAACGCCCAGAGAGGCTCGGTGCAGGCTGCCATAACTCCACAGG
>Ga0299915_10000999_pt1 | contig 20711 bp, 18 predicted proteins | sample RVTome_13_FD_200263 | JGI IMG/M metagenome (GOLD analysis project Ga0299915, IMG submission 200263) | Soil microbial communities from uranium-contaminated site in the Upper Colorado River Basin, Wyoming, United States - RVT92D227 (version 2) ... | reverse complement strand
GGATTGCTGAAGAATACCAGAATCAATCATTACGGAAAACTGATGTTCAGGTGGATATACTGGCATATCCTGCTGAAAGGCAAGCAACTGCCTGTTGAGGCAGAGATGAGCATGGCAGGTAAAAGAATGGTAAATTACTAACGATGGCAGCCATGAATGACACTACTCAGATCCAGTTACAGATCAACGAAATCAATCAGAAGCTGGATATGCTGCTGGGTCATATGCAGGAGCAAAAGCTTAAAGCAACCATGGTTGACGACCTGTTAGCAGATCTTGCCATTGTGGGCAAAGATGTATATGATACTACTGTTACCCAACTGGATAACTATTCGGTTGAGCTTGATCCGGAGCAGCTCAAACTGCTTGCGGTAAAGCTGCTGAAGAACATCCCAACATTTATCCGGCTCATCGATACCATGGAAAGCCTGACTGACCTGGCCAGGGATGCGGGACCAATGGTAAATGAGATGATCATTGATTTCACAAAAAAACTGCATGAACTCGAGAGCCGCGGGTATTTTACATTCTTTAAGGAGACCGGTAAAGTACTTGATAATGTTATTACCCATTTCTCGGCGAAGGATATCAGTGATTTGGCCGATAACATCGTCACCATACTGATGACCATTAAAAACTTTACACAGCCTGAAATGCTGAAAGGCATGAACAATGCAGTGAAGGTGTTCAACAGTCTGGAAATGGATAAAGTTCCTGATTATTCTTTCTGGCAGATGATCAGGGAACTAAAAAGTCCGGAAATGAAACGTGGAATGGCATTTATGATCACCTTCATGAAAAACATTTCACGTAAAAACCAATGAGAACAAACACTTCAAACCTGTACTATATCAATCATCAAATATCAAACACAAAATCAATATTATTATGGCAGAGAAAGTAATAGCAGGTGTTAATGTAAAAGTCAACACCGAAGGATATTTCGAAGATCCGGCACAATGGAACAGGGAAATGGCCATTGAAATGGCCGGCGAATACAGCATTCAGCTAACCGATAAGCATTTTGCCGTGTTGGAATTCCTGCGTAAGCGACTGATGGCCGGTGAACAACTTACCATTCGAAAGGTTGGCACTTCGGGAATAACAGATATCAAGGAATTTTATCAGTTATTTCCCGGGGGGCCGCTGAAGATCTCCTCCAAACTGGCAGGGATACCAAAGCCCACAAGCTGTGTTTAATTGATAACAATAAGCATAATACCATGACAACACAAAAAGAAGAATATCCGTTGAGAAAAGTATGCATCATCTGTGCCAAGGGCACTATCGAGGATGTATACGCAGCGCTTGTAATGGCCAATGGCGCGGTTATGGAAGGCCTGGAGGCTAAGTTATTTTTCACATTTTTTGGTCTCGATGCCATTACCAGGAGTCAGATGAACAGTTTGCACACTGCCACGGTGGGTAATCCTGCACTCAGGATGCCCGGTGGTCTGCCCTTCCCCAGTATACTGGGAATGTTACCGGGTGTGGAAGCCGGTGTTTCAGCCATGATGAAAAGCCAGATGGAGAAGTTGGATGTGCCGCCTGTAAAGGAATTTCTGGAAATGATTGTTGCTGGTGGAGGCGAGATTTATGCCTGCAAGCTGGCCGCGGATATGTTCAAGCTAAAAAAGGAAGACCTTACCGAAGAAGTAATTGATATCATCACAGTAGGTCAGTTTTATGAGATGGCAGGAGGTCAGGGGACCCAGATAATTTTTGTGTAGAGAAATCCTGCTGATCAAGATTTTGGCAGATAAATGATTAACATTTTTTAACCCCAGGCTGTGATGTTGTTGCTGAAGAATAGGTAACTTTGAAACAAAGCTGCCTGCATGAAACAATTTCACCCCATTGCGTGTTGCCTTATTCTGTTGGTTTCGGCAGGCATGGTCGCAAATGCCCAACAAGGCGCTATAAGGGGGAAAGTACTGGATAAAGTTACGGGGAAGAAAATCGAATATACTTCAATCCTTAATTACTCGTTGCATACCCGGATATTCAGCAATGCTGAGGGTGAATTCAACCTGAAAGCCCGGGAGGGTGATACGCTTGTATTATATGCAGTGGGATATTATTACCAGAAGATCATTGTAAACACTGGTATGATTGACACAAAGGTCCCTGTGATCTTCAATTTACAAGAGCAGTCATATGAGATTGCTGAGGTACGTATCATCGGACTGGGTACTTATGATGATTTCAGGCAGCAGTTCATTAATCTTGACCGGCCCGAAACAAAGACCGAAAGACTGGCGGAAAATCTTGCCGAAACCTCTCGCCAGGCAGCCGTGGAAGCATATAACAAGGCCAAGGCCGAACAAAGGCTCGACGGTATTACTATTTTATCCATTCCGATATTGACTCCGGAGGAAAAGGAACGTATAGCCATCGTGAAGATCATTGAAAAAGAGAAGATAAGAGATCAGATTTATCAGAAGTTCAATCCGGTTGTGGTAAAAAAGGTAACCGGACTTACGGATGATGATGAGGTCATTGAGTTTATGGTTTTCTGTGATTTTTCCGATGCTTATCTTCTCAAAGTCAACGAGTATGATTTGACTGTAAGCATCAGCCGGAAGTATGAACTGTTCAAAAACAAGAAACTGGAGGAGAAATCCATGCAAAACCAGTTGATTGGCGATTGCGTGAGATCTCATCTGCACGCCTGAATCTTTATTTCAACTCAGTCCAATGCAACTTTTACCGACATTTAAGGATATCATTAATGCCCATGACCGGATCAGGGCCTTTATTCATCAAACACCTGTTCTGACCTCCTCGAATATCGACAGCATTACCGGTAGTCATATCTTCTTCAAATGTGAGAATTTTCAGAAAGTAGGAGCCTTCAAATACCGGGGGGCCTCCAATGCCGTGCTTTCCCTGCCTGTAGGAGAGGCTGCCAGGGGAGTTGCCACGCATTCCTCGGGAAATCATGCTGCAGCTCTGGCCCTGGCTGCAAAAAACAGGGGTATTCAGTGCTATGTGGTGATGCCCCGCACGGCACCAAAACCCAAGGTTGACGCCGTTATACATTACGGTGCCAAGATAACATTTTGTGAACCCAATCTGAGAAGCCGGGAAGAGACGCTTGAAGGTGTTGTAGCCGCTACCGGCGCTACTGTTATCCATCCCTATGAAAATTTTCAGGTGATTAGCGGACAGGGAACTGTTGCCAAAGAGCTGCTGGAAAGTTGTCCTGATTTAGATGCCATACTTGCGCCTGTCGGCGGGGGCGGTCTTTTGTCAGGAACTGCCCTGGCTTCAAAATCGCTCAAACCGGCAATTAAGGTATATGGATGTGAACCTGCCAATGCTGATGATGCATACCGGTCGTTTAAAACCGGGAAGATTGTACCCTCTGTTGACCCGAAGACCATAGCCGATGGGTTGCTCACTTCCCTCAGTGAGCGTACCTTTACCATTATAAGAAACCATGTTGATGACATCCTTACCGTACAGGAGTCATCCATAATTCAGGCCATGCTGCTGGTATGGCAGCGTATGAAGATTATTATTGAACCTTCTTCGGCAGTTGCCCTGTCGGCCCTGATTGACAATCATTCTTTGTTTGCCGGAAAAAAAGTTGGAATCATTCTTTCGGGGGGGAATGCAGACCTGTTGAATCTGCCCTTTCACGCAGAGTAAAATCTGTGATCACGGGATAGTGATCAGACCAGGTAACTTTTTGCGTTTTGTAATGATGGGCCTGAAAAAACGAACTGTAAAGAATGTAATCAATACGTACATAAGGCAGGTTGCCCCGGAAGGTGTTGCCAATCCCTGATCCTGATTCGATAAAGGCATCCTTCATGTTTCTGGACAGCTTAAAGTAGGTGTAGGATACGGGGGTATCATTAAAATCACCGCAAACGATTACAGGATAAGGAGATGATTTGATATGTTTTGTCAGTATATCAACCTGGTCGGCCCTTTGAACATACGCCTGCCGCATACGGACAGAAAGGTCCTTCAGTTCATCAAGCTGTTTTTCGCTGTAATTAAATATGAGACTGTCCAGCAGATCGTTGTAATCCCTTCTCAGACGAATCGACTGCAGGTGGCAATTATATATCCTTACAGTATCCCCTTCAATAACCACATCAGAGCATATGCTGCCATTCAGCGATTCTTCGAAATCAATTATTTCTTTATGAATGATCGGGAATTTGCTGAAAGTGGCCATTCCGAAATTTACTTTCCTTGGAACGCGGTCGGTATAATACACATGTGCGTATGATCTTGGAGCAAGCTTTTTCTTCAGCATATCCAGATCATGAGAGGTGCCCGGTAAAGTGATGAATTCCTGAAAACAAACAATATCGGGGTCCTCAGCGAGAACGAAGTCGATTATCTTCTGCCACGAAGCAGTGTCCTTGCTCCATTGATAGTAATTAAACAACCTGACATTATAGGTTAGCAGCCTAACTGACTTTTCGGATTGTAAAGGATCACGATGCCGGATTTGTATCTGAAAAAATTTCTGCAATGAATTCCATCCGAGGAGTATACAACACAAGGAGATAAGAAAAAACCATTTCTTGAATATCAGCCAGAAGATGACAAAGAAAAGGTTGAGCAACAATACAAAAGGATAGATCAGGGCAATGAAGGCAAAAATCCAGGAAGAGGCCGGACTTATATGTGCTGAAATGTAAGTTATCGGCAAAAAGGCAGCTATTCCTAAATTTGTGATAAGTAATATATTGCGGACAAATTTTCTCAAGGGGTGTGGATTGGCAGGGTTATTAGCTTGAAAATTTTCCTTTACTTCAAATGATCACTCATTTTAAATAATGTTTCCTTTTCCCTTTTTGTAAGACTTTCATAACCACCATGAGCAATTTTATCGAGAATGCGGTCAATTTCTTTCTGCTGCAATACCTTCCTCCGGTTATATTCCTCATCTGTAACAATCGATTTGTTCCTGCGATAGGTGACATTCAACCTGGATCGTCGCTTAAATATGCCTATACCTTTATCAAGTAGGGTATTCAACCAGTTTCCCGGATCACGGCCTTTTTTATTTTGCGAAATAAACCAGTAGCCGTAGATAGCGCCACCCAGGTGTGCAATATTACCTCCGGCATTATCAGATGCTATCATGAGAATATCCAGGATGATGAACGCCAGGGCAACATATTTTAACCGTACTGATCCGATAAACAGCAAATAAATTGTATAATCGGGTACATAAAAAGAGATTGCGATTACAATGGCCATGATTGAGGCTGATGCGCCCAGCATGGAACCTCCCAGGTACTCTTTTAATCCGGGAAAACCATTGAAAAATAAAATATAAAAGAAGGCTCCGGCCAGCCCCCCCAGAATATAAGTGCTCAGCAGTTGTTTTCCAGAAAGGTATTGCATGAATATCCTGCCAAACCAATATAAAATGAGCATATTGAACAGGATGTGGAAGAAATTGAAGTGTGTGAACATGTAGGTAATGATTGTCCAAGGCCGCATTAAAAGGTCAGCAGGACGACTTGGAATCATCAGGTATTTCAGGAAAGTATTACTGAAATCATTACGCAATGCACCAAGTGAAATACCTGGAGTGAACAGCCTTAAGAATACAAATATCAATCCGAGGGTCACAAACAGTACCACATTGATAAAAATCAACTGATAGAGGATATTGCCTTTGCGAAAGGAAAGCTTAATTTCATCCAGCAGATTCATAACAACTGCTCCTGATGGTTTTTAGCAAAGTTATCAATAAATTCTGAACTGGTTCTTTTTCCAGATCTTCACCAGAATAAACCCGAAAAGTGCACCGCCCAGATGTGCGAAATGCGCCACATTGTCCCACCTGAATCCGGCTACACCGAAAAACAGCTCCAGCAAGGCATAGAAGGGAACAAAATACTTTGCCTTGATCGGGATTGGAAGAAATATCAGCATCAGTTCTACATCAGGAAACATCATGGCAAAGGCTATCAATAAACCGAATACCGCACCCGATGCTCCCACCGTAGGGATATTGAGGTTGCCGTATACAATTTCCGTTATAAAAGCCTTACCGTTATTAATAAAAGACAGATCGTCGGGCTTATAAAACCATTGCTGCATGAAATTCATGATCTGATCATAATGGTTGGACCTCGATCCGTACTTCGTTACGATTTCATGGAAAATCGTATATCCGGGATTGTTATTGAACTGATGGGCAAGGTTTATTAAATGATTCATCTGAAAATAATTGACTGTAAGATGAATAAAAGCTGCTCCCAGGCCGGTTACGGTGTAAAAGATCATCATTTTTTTGCTTCCCCATAACTGCTCCAGAATGCGGCCAAACATGAAAACTCCGAACATATTGAAAAAAATATGGGCCAGATTGGCATGCATAAATATATGTGTGACTACCTGATGTGGTTCGAAAAGAGGGGATTTAAGGCTGAAGAGCGCAAGATGCCTGAGCAGAAAGTCAGTATTCAGCACATAAATGGCCAACTGAGAGGCAGCAAACAGGATTATATTAATAATAATGATATTCTTAACTACAGGGGGCAGTATGATACCACGACCGGAACCAAAAAAACTCATAATACTACTTTTACGATTCAGATAGCAAATATAGGATTGTTTTGCCAAAAGAGCCGGTCTGTTTTTATTTTAAAAGGCAAGTCTTATCTTTACGGGAATTAAACTATGCTGTTTTGAAAAGCACAGGAATAAGCAACGTTTTAAAGAAGTTCGAGGACCTGAAGGTGATGATCCTGGGTGATGTGATGGTTGATTCCTATGTGTGGGGGAAAGTATCCCGTATATCTCCCGAAGCACCGGTGCCGGTCATCATGCACACCCATACCGAGAACCGGCTTGGAGGAGCTGCCAATGTGGCGTTAAATGTTAAATCACTCGGAGCTGTGCCTGTGATATGTTCGGTAATCGGCAGGGACGAAAACAGCAAGATCTTCAAAGAATTAATCAGCCAGCAGGGAATGCCGAAAGAAGGGCTTATCGAATCAGCCGAAAGGACCACTACCTGCAAAACAAGGATAATTGCCGGGCATCAGCATCTGCTTCGGGTGGATCATGAAATGGACCATTATATTGACGAAAATCTTGAAAATGCTTTATGGCAGAGAATACAGGTACTGGTGAACCAGAACAATATTTCGGCCATCGTTTTTCAGGATTATGATAAAGGAGTTATAACACCGGGACTGATAGAGAAGGTGATTTCGCTGGGAGGCGGCTGGAACATTCCCACACTGGTTGATCCCAAAAAGCGTAATTTTGAACACTATCGTAACGCTTCCCTTTTCAAGCCCAATTTCAAAGAACTGACCGAAGGGATGCATCTTGATATCCGCAAAAATGATTTTGAAGGAGTACAGGCGGCTGCAAAGAAACTGCAGGACCAATCAGGATTTAAAATAGTGATGATAACACTTTCGGAACAGGGCATGCTGCTCAGCCTGGGCGATGAGTATCAGGTAGTGCCGACACATGCCCTTGATGTGGCGGATGTTTCCGGCGCCGGCGATACGGTAATCGCGATGGCAAGTTTATGCCTGGCAGCCGGCCTGGATCCTTATGAGATGGCAAGGCTTGCCAACCTTGCAGCCGGACTTGTTTGTGAAAAGGTGGGTGTGGTACCGGTTGAAAAAGAATGGCTTCTGAATGCAGAATTTTCTCGCTGAGCATGGAATTGTGCCTGAAATGCTGCAGGTAAGTTTCATATGACCATTAAACATCAAATATTATTCGTATGAATAGGAATTGTCAGATGGATGAATTTTCAGAACAGAAAAGCAGGAAGCGCATTACAAACGGGCGCCGTGAGTTCTTACAAAAATCAGCCCTTGGCGGATTGGGCCTGGGCTTCTTCTTTAACTCCAATAACACCGAAAAAGAACTCGAGTATATAACCCAGAAGGTTTCAAGATATTCGGGTCCAAGCGAACTTAAAATAACCGACTTGCGGATCGCCTGGTGGAGAAACACTCCCCTGATAAAGTTATACACCAATCAGGATATTTATGGTTTGGGTGAGGTACGTGATGCGGGAAGTCCAACTTATGCCCTTTTCCTTAAAAGCAGGATACTGGGTAAAAATCCATGCAATGTTGAACAGATATTTAAGAACCTTAAACAATTTGGCGGACATGGCCGGGCCGGCGGAGGCGTTTCGGGAATTGAAATGGCACTGTGGGACCTGGCCGGGAAAGCTTATGGCGTGCCGGTGTACCAGTTGCTGGGTGGTAAGTACCGCGACAAGATCAGGATGTATGCGGATACACCATCCTCAGACGATCCTGCCGTTACGGCTGACCGGATAAAAGAACGCATGGGGAAAGGATTTACCATTGTCAAGATCGATTTCGGCCTGGAATTGTTAAAGGGTATTCCTGATACCATTATTGGCGAAAATCTTTGGGATCTGAACAAAGGCTGGACACAGGAGTGGATGACCTATGGCCAGACAAAGCATCCTTTTACGAGCCTTCAGATCACGGAGAAGGGTTTTAATATCATGCTGGAATATATAAACAGGGTACGGGAAATTACTGGATATGAAATACCGATCGCTGCCGACCATTTCGGGCATTTTGATGTAAATACGGCTATACGCCTGGGCAAGGCGGTTGACAAGTACAGGCTCGCCTGGCTCGAGGATATCATTCCCTGGTTCTATACCGATCAATGGAAAGAGATCTCACACGCCATTGAAACACCTACCCTCACCGGTGAGGATATTTACCTAAAGGAAGAATTCATAAAGCTCTGTGATACCCATGCGGTTGATATGATCCATCCCGACCTGGCGTCGGCAGGCGGAATTCTTGAGACAAAAAAGATCGGTGACTATGCCGAGGAGAAGGGTGTTTCCATGGCTTTGCACTGGGCAGGTTCTCCGGTTTCACTCATGGCCAATGTTCATTGCGCCGCTGCCACACAGAATTTCATTGCCCTTGAACACCATCATGTTGATGATGCCGGTTTTGAGGAACTGGCAGCAGGCATTGCCAAGCCTATTCTGGACAATGGCTTTATCAAGGTTCCCGAAACACCCGGACTTGGAATTGACCTGAATGAAAAAGCGGTAAAAGAGCAGTTGCGCAAAGGAGAGGAATATTTTGCGCCCACTCCTCAATGGGACAAAGAGCAAAGCTGGGACAGGACATGGAGCTGAGGAATTCTTAAACAATTTATCATGAAGATAAAGGTATTTCGCGCACTTTTGTTGTTGTCGGTATTGCTCTTTGCCGGTTCAGCAGTCTCATACCTGTGGCAGAAAACATCGTTTACCGGACCTGCACTGGTGGCAGGAATTGCTATACTTGCTGTGGCAGTAAGAGGATTTCAGAAATTCAGGGGCTTTTCCTATACCATTTGGATCTTCACTGCTGTGGCCACATCGATGTTCTACCCCGGAATTTTTACATCGGTGGGGGACTTCCAGCTGAAAAAGCTGATCGTTCCCCTGTTGCAGATCATCATGTTTGGCATGGGGTCACAAATGAGCTTCCACGATTTTGCAGGTGTCATCAGGATGCCCAAAGGAGTGATTTTGGGTGTGGTTTCACATTATATCATTATGCCCTTGGTTGGTTTTGGAATAGCGCATATTTTCAATTTTCCACCCGAAATTGCAGCCGGCATTATATTAATCGGCTGTGTGCCGAGCGGACTGGCCTCCAATGTGATGTCCTACCTGGCCAGGGCAAATCTGGCCCTGGCAGTTACTATAGGAGCAATCTCCACACTGCTTTCACCCCTGATAACCCCGTTGCTGATGAAGTGGCTCGGCGGACAGTTCATCGAGGTTAACTTCTGGAAAATGATGCTCGATATTCTGAACATGATCATACTTCCAATCGTGGCAGGGTTTATTTTCAACCTGTTCTCCAAGGAGCATAATACCCGTCAGAAAATCATCCAGCTGGTTTCTTACTTAGTGGTTATCTTTATTACCAACCTGGTGTATATGAAAACAAACCAGGGAGGATTTTTCCGGGGATTGTTGATATCCCTGGTATGGTTCTATCTGCTGCCCATGATGGCAGCCCTTGCTTTCAGATACATACTGAAGGCCGACAGCCGTTGGATGGAAAAAGCCCTGTCGCTTGTCTCCATGGCAGGCATTGCCCTTATCGTGGCAATTATTACAGCTGCGGGACGCAATAGTCTCCTTGAAGTGGGGGCATTGCTTGTTATTACCAGTTTATTGCACAACCTGGCAGGGTATACCCTGGGATATTCCCTTTCATGGTTGTTTGGTATGCCCGAAAGAGACCGGCGCACTGTAGCTTTTGAGGTGGGAATGCAAAACGGGGGACTGGCATCGGGCCTGGCATTGCAAATGGGCAAGGTGGCAACGGTGGGACTTGCACCGGCCATTTTCGGTCCGTTAATGAACATTACCGGATCGGTTCTGGCAAACTGGTGGCGAAGCAGGACCGCTGAACATGAGGAAACAAATAACAAATAACATATACATCATGAAAAAATCAATCCTGACATTGTTAATTTCTTTACTGATCATAGAGGGTACAGGAGCACAGACCTTCCTTGCTAAGGATATGATGATGTTCTACACCCAGCTGTGGACAGGTGAACGGTTTCCCGATGGTCGCCCCAGGGTATCCGATGATTTACTGAAAAGGGTTGTTAACCTGTCCATTGAAGAAGCCTGGCAGACCCTCAGGAACGAAGGGTACAACAACCAGTATGCCGATGGCTGGCAAATGATCCATCCCGATAAGCCGTTTGTGGGAAGGGCAGTAACAGCTTTATACATGCCTAAAAGACCTGATGTGGAAAAAAAGATTCTGGAAAAGGGCCATGCTGAAGGGCAGCGAGGTGCGGCTAATTCGTGGCCCATCGATCAGCTGAAAGAAGGAGATGTTTACGTAGCGGATTGTTTTGGTAAGGTGGTGGACGGAACCCTCATCGGCGATAACCTGGGAAATTCGATCTATTCCAAATCAAAAACCGGCGTGGTATTTGATGCCGGAGCCCGCGACCTGGAAGGATTGGAAGAAATTGAAGGATTTAATGCCTGTGTCCGTGATTTTCATCCCAGCTACCTGACGGAAACCATGCTGATGGGTATTAATGTGCCCGTAACCATCGGACTTGCAGTGGTCATGCCCGGTGACGTTGTGCTGGCTAAAAAGGAAGGTGTAATTTTTGTTCCTCCCCATTTACTCAGCAAGGTAGTGCTCACAGGTGAGTTCGTTGCCATTAAGGACCAGTTTGGGCACACCATGCTGCGCGAAGGCAGGTTCACTCCCGGGCAAATTGATGCAGCCTGGTCAGAGGAAATTAAAACAGCCTTTTTGCAATGGCTCGACGATAATGAGTCAATGCTTCCCATGTCACGCAAGGAACTGGATGAATTTATGAAGGAACGCACCTGGTAAGGTCATTAACCGGTCTTTCGCTTCCAGTAAAAGTACATCGGTATACCAATCAGCACCAGCATCATACCGATTCCGGCTTCCCTTGGTTTTGTGAACCAGGTTATGATAACCAGGACTGCACAGAAGAGAATGAACAGCGCAGGGATAATAGGATATCCCCAGGCCTTATAAGGCCTTTCCAGCTTAGGTTCCCTGATGCGCATGATAAATACTCCCAGTGCGGTTGTCCCGTAAAAGAAGAAAACTACAAAAATCAGCATGTCGGTCAGCTGATCAAAACTCCCCGACAGCACAAGCAGGGACGCCCAGATCCCCTGCAGCCATAAAGCTTTGTGAGGGGTGTTAAACCTGGGATGAATGTCGGCAATGCTGCTGAACAACAGTCCGTCATGCGCCATGGCCTGGTATATACGTGGCGGCATGATGATGGTACTGTTAGTGCAGCCGAAAGTGGTGATAAGGATAAGCACAGAAAGAATGATTGCTCCTGTATTCCCGGCAAAATGCCGTATAACGGTTACCCCTGCGATCTCGTTCTGCGACCGGAAAACATCCACCATGTTGTCGATGGGCAGCACATACAGATATGTGAAATTCACCAGCAGGTAGGTGGTTATGATTACGGCCATTCCGCCCATCAGTGCACGCGGCAGGGTTTTATTCGGCTGATAGATCTCCCCGCCCAGGAAACCAATGGTGTTCCATCCTTCGTAGGCCCAGAAAGCGGATAACATGGCAGCAAACATGGCCTTGATAAGATCAAAGCCGGTGCGTTCATCAGTAGCCAGCATACCGGAGCCCTGCCGGATATTGTTAAGGCTTCCGTTTCCGAATAACAATCCTGCGAGTACGGTAAGTAGCAATCCTGCTCCCACCATCCAGGTAAAGTAACTGCTCAGCCGGGACCCGCCTTTCAGTCCACGGGTATTCACAAACGTGAGCAGCATGATCAGCATGATGGTGAGCAGTTTAACCCCGAAGTTCTCCAGCGGCCTGAACAATCCGAGCAGTTCCAGGCCTTCAAAAGAATCGGGGAGATGAGGAAGGGGGAGGAGAGCATTGAATGACTGGGCAAAAACATAGGCGATGGATGATACTGCCGCGGTTTTGATAACAGTAAATACGCTCCATCCGTAAATGAAAGCCATAAAGCGGCCATAGATACGTTTGAAATACACATATTCTCCTCCTGAGCCGGCGTACATTCCGGCAATTTCAGCATTGCTCAGTGCCCCGAACAGGGTTACAAGTCCGGCCAGTGCCCAGCACAAAAGCACCAGCAGCGGAGAGCCGAGTTCGGCCGACATAGGGGCCACCTTTTTGAACACACCCGAGCCGATCACCGAGCTGATAATGAGAATGATGGCAGCGCTGAGGGTTAGTGAGCGAACAAGGCGGCCTTGCTTTTTGGGTGTAGGTGGCATGATATAACAGAGGTCATATAAAAGGCAATATAGCAAAAACAGTCGGTTTAACAGGTAATCCCGTGTCGATCGGTAAATTATTCTTTTCTGAATAAGATAAATTACTATTTTTGCACACCCACACTCACACCCACACACTAGTCCGGGGTGTAGCGCAGTTGGCTAGCGCGCCACGTTCGGGACGTGGAGGCCGGAAGTTCGAGTCTTCTCACCCCGACTACGCCCGCCGAAGCAACAGTTCCTATGTTGCGAAGGCGGGCTTTTTGTTTTTTCGTATTTCACATTTTATTTTGGTTAAAGGGGTGAAGCCCCGCGTTATTCGGGACCACCCCCAATGGCGGGGCATGCGTTGAGGCCGGAAGTTCGTACCGATAGCTATCGGTATCTCACCCCCGCTCGGCTGAATTTGCAATTCAGCCGCTTTAAATTTTTAGTTTTTAACTGACCTTTAATAGCTATTGCTATAAAAAATCACCAAAGAAGCAGGTTGACGGGCACTTAGAAGAAACGGAGTTGCAACCGAACGAAGTGAGCTCATGAACCAACTATAGTTGGTGAATAAACTCAGCTTGGCTGGATGAAGTTCTTTCCTGTTTAATCCGTATTTTTACCGGCAATTTTATTGCATGTCCCGTTTTAGACTTCTTATTGAATACGAAGGTTCACGTTATCATGGCTGGCAGCAAAATACCGGGGTGAAAACCATCCAGGGTGAAATGCTCCAAGCCTGCCAGCAATTGTTCAATACGAAGAAAATTGAATTGTACGGAGCCGGCCGCACCGATGCCGGTGTACATGCGCTGGGTCAGGTGGCCCACCTCGATGTTCCCACACAAATGCACGCGGAAACCATGGCAGGGAGGTTAAATGAAATTCTACCCTACGATATTCATGTTGTGACATTGGAAAAGTGTGATGCCGGTTTCCACGCAAGATACAATGCAGTGGCCAGAAGTTACGTGTACATCATTTCCCGGCGGCGTTCGGCCTTTGGCAAACGCTATGTATGGTGGGTAAAAGAAGATCTGTCGGTTAAAAAAATGCAGGAGACTGCTGCCATATTCAGGGGATTTCATGATTTTTCCTCCTTCGGCGCAACAACTGGCGAGGATAAATCAACGCTCGTGGATATCAGTCATTTGAATATAAGCGAATCGGGGAACCTGATCCTCCTTCACATCCTGGGCTCTCATTTCCTTTGGATGATGGTTCGCAGGATTACCGGGGTTTTGGTTCATGCCGGCAAAGGCAAACTGACCGTGAAAGAAATACGGGGTTTCATGGATCAATACTCCGAAAGGCCATCCCAGCTTGCAGCACCACCATCGGGGTTGTATCTGCAACGGGTTTATTACCAGGGAGAACCCTTTGAATACCATCCGAAGATTCCAGTAGTGATTTAGGTTCAGCCGCTTTAAAATTTTGGTTTTTAACTAACCTTTAATAGCTATTGCTATAAAAAATCACCAAAGAAGCAGGTTGACAGTCGCTTAGAAGAAACGGAGTTGCAACCGAACGAAGTGAGCTCATGAACCAACTATAGTTGAGGGGCCCGTCAGGTAATAAATTGATGGGTTATTTAAATACGTTTCGCACTTTCAGCGCTCAAAACGCATACTTACTATTTACACAGGGTTGCGTTTCACTCCACCCTGTGCTATTATATTACGGAGCTTCGCCCCCTAAAATCAAATTATTAATATAACATGCAGTATTACAAATAAATATTCTTAAGTTGACGGTTATGGTTGCAAATTCCGTCTTAGCTGGGGAGAATAAGGGATGTTAGATATCTCTGATCTTTGCTGATTTGTCAAAATTCAGAAATCAAGGAAAACCATTTACCGGCAGATGATCCCCATACCTCTTTATAGGTAGCCGTATTGAACTGAGGCCAGTACGGCGTATCTTCATTGAATCGCGACTGCATACCTACAGGTATCTCACCAACCATTTCTCCCGGCAAAGCAGTGTACTGCTGAGCATAATTACTGCCTTCTCCCCATATTAATGATTGTCCGAAAGGATTTTTTCCAACAATCCAGAATAATTGTTGTTCGGCAATATTAATCAGTTCTTTGTCTTTCAGGAATTTTCCACACAGTGCAGCAGCTTTTCCTGTTGCCAGGTGAACGGCGGCATTACCTTTGAATGAGAACCAAACCGGGAAAACCCGGAGATAATGTTCATCATCCAGCCTGAATCCGTTCTCCAGTTGTTCTTTAAAGTCTTTGGAAACATCCTCACGAATCCATACCTGTACAGCATAAAAATTGGCAGAATCCTTCACTTCGTCTTTCTGATAAACGCCACTCGGAACCATCCCATAGGGTTGGACAAACTGCATAATATTTTTCAGGTATTCGCCATAGATCCTGATGGAGTTCTCCCATGTTGCATAATCCGGATGGTTAGGTTGTGTTTCGCAGAGTGCTGTCAATGCCTGCATATAAACCTGATCTCGTGATTGATGGTTGAAATGTACAATGGATTTCTTATCCAGGTCGCGATAGAAGAAGCCCCTGGTTTTGTGTTTATCATTCAGCGGTTCCGTCCGCTGACACTGAATGGTGTATTTTATTGATTCCGTCGCTTTATCGGCATAGTATTTATCATTAGTTAATTTGTATAGCATACTGGCCGCCCATGATATAGTTGCCATGTACTGGCTTTGCGAAGCCATATAGGCATGCCCTCCGCCGCGTGGGATTCTTTCATTATAGCCCAGTTCTTCGAAACGTTTCAGGGCAAACTCAAAATCTTCTCCGGCTATTTTGCAGAGATGTTCCTTAAGCATTATATCATCCTTTATTGTCATCGAAGCATATGCCTCAATGCCTGAAAACAGGAAGTTCTCAAAACCACCGTTGTGTATTCTCACCTGCCGTCTTCCTGAATCATCAATTGTGCCGATAAAACCATCGGTCCATAAATTTGTACCCCATGTCTGCATCCGGTAACCATCACCGAAGCGGGTTTTAAGGATAAAATCAAGTCCCCACTTAGCCTCTTCCATTAGTCTCAGATACAAATCGGTATTGTTCTTCTCCTTAGCCCTGTTCGCCATTTCGAGCATTGTAAACGCGATTTCACCGGTTTGCAGTGATTGCTGAGACATGTCAGCTGCATCATGCCATCCACCATTCACTGGAAAGATATGTCCATTGTACTCACCGTTAAGGTCGGCATGACAAACGCCATGTTTTCCGGGTACAGGGTAACCACAACGTTCGCAGAACATAAAATTCAGCACGCGCCAGGCCGAGTTGTCCCATATATTACGGTTAATATAGAATGGTTGAGTTGTTATATCTCCTACCCGGATCAGATATTGCCCTTCCTGTTTGAAATCTGTAAAGTCGATGGTTTCAAAATCTCCAATTGGCGTTTTCACTGCAACGATTTTCCCTTCATAAGCCACCTGAGAGGTGAGATAATCCAATAATTGGAACTTTCCATCGTGATTATTCACCCGTATGATCGCAGATTTTTCACTATCTGCCCGATATCCGGTCGTCGAAAATATGATCCTGTTTTCAGCAGGCTTCCATCCGCTAACTACTTCCGGATTTTCGGTAACCTGCAACTCTACAGCATCAATATCAAACTTCAAAGAATCACCCATAGTACGTTCCTTTCCAAAGACTTCTATGGCAAAAGATATCTGAGTGACTTTATCACGTGCCAGTTCGGACATCTCAACAAAACATTCATTCCACTGACCATTGATGAGGTTTATTTCATGATATCCCTCCCGCCCGTACTGATCAGGTACTTTGATCTTACCGTCGTTCTCCACATACAGATTCAGATATATACTGCGGGCGCCTTCACAATCAGGATAGATATTGAATCGGATCCGATTATATTTCTCCCAGTTTTTGCCACCCACATCAAAGCTGGCCATGGAAGTCCCTCTGCCTAATCCCCAGTCGAGAAACTCAATGACAACAGTGGGAGCAGATAATCTCAGGCTATGCTTCCCGGAAATGTTCCTTTCTGAGGTTTGCGACATGCCTCCAATCCCTTTATGCGACCATTTTTTCATGTCTTCCATATCGCAAAGCATATCGGAGACTAATACCTTTTTGGTGAGGCCGAAGGTTTCAAACGACTTGCTATGGTCAAGGGGTAACGGACTGTGAACATATCCGGTATTGCGGATATCAGATTTCAACTTCTCATCTGTCTGAGAAAACAAAAAACAACAAATACAAGAAAAGAAAAATGCAATAACTGTTATTTTCTTCATGCTTTTAGAATGATTTAAATAGTGATTAATACTCCCCGCTTTTCAACCATAGGTTATCAAATTTAAGTCATTTTTTATGATATAGAAGTTTTTCCCTATCAGAGACTTAAAGATGTAAGTCTTCTTCTCACCCCGACAGTGCCCGCCTTCGCTTCCAGCCTGTCCGCTGCGTTAATTGCTATCTGTTTATCTGAAATTCTTTTAAATAATCCTGCCCCGGTTGATTCAGCCTCTGAACCTGCCACCGGATGCAGGTAATTGCGTTTGCGCTGGTCAAACTGAAAATAATCAGCCATAGATGATGTCCATATCCCGCATCCATATGAAACATTAATAAGCGTATTCTGCATTATTTATGCTTGGTTGCAGGAACACAGTGAGTTTTTCATTAAATTAGCAGGGAATGTTAATTCAGAATATTCAGTATTGGAGGAATTCATCAAGAATAATAATTTCAAATACTGACCTGACCTTGAATATTTTATTCTTTTTAGAGATTTGCTTGAGAAGTACTTTTCAATTCATTTATATTTTTTGAGCCCTATCATCTTTATAATCAATGGTATTAATTAATTAATTCATAAAGCTATGGATAAAAACAACCGGCGCGAATTCCTTAAAAAAAGCATTCTTGGTGCTTCCGGAGCCGCCCTGCTAACGGGTACGCTAAAGGCCACCAGCGGTGAATCTGCAATAAAAGCAAATGCACCAGCATTACCAGTACGATTGCTAGGTAAAACAGGTATTAAAACACCCTTGATCAGCATGGGTACCAGCGGAACTACTAATCCCAATTTTGTACGGGCTGCGTATGATGCAGGTATTAGATTGTTCTTTTCTGCCACCTATTATGGTGACGGGAATAATGAAATTCTGGTCGGTGAAGGTCTGAAAGGATTGTCCAGGGATTCCTTCGTGGTTGGGACTGCTGCATCACCTGACGGACTTGACCGGCGTGCAGGTACGTTAACAGATGCATTTAGTGCCGAAGGCTATATGAAAAAGGCAGAAGAAAGCCTTAAACGATTCGGTCTGGATCATATCGACATTCTCCTGCTTCCTTATGCCGGAAAAAAGGATTTTGTATTGCATGAAGGCATCCTGAAGACCTTGGAACAGTTAAAGAAGCAAGGGAAAGTAAGGTTTGTAGGAATTGCATCGCATACTGATATGGTTGAAGCATTAAATGCCGCGGCCAGCACATCTGTTTATGATTTGGCTATGATTGCCTATAATTTTAAGACTCAGAACAAGGAACCTCTGGATACAGCAATATCTAACGCCGTAAAAGCAGGTATGGGTATTATTGCAATGAAGACTACAGCCGGAGCATTCAGAGATAAATCAGGCCCTCCGCTGAACACTGATGCAGCACTCAAATGGGCGCTGCAGAATGAGAACATTGCCAGTATTGTCTCCGGAATGTCATCGGTAGAAGAATTGCAGAAAAATCTGGTAATGATTCAGAATCTTAATATGTCTGAACAGGAGCTGAAAGACCTCAATCTCTCGGCACTCGGGTCAGAAACCGGCCTGTATTGTCAACAGTGTAAACAATGCATTCCGCAATGCCCATATCATCTGGACATACCAACCTTAATGCGAAGTTATATGTATGCATACGGATACAAGAATACTGCGCAAGCCTGGTATACTTTGGCCGATGCCGAATTGTCAGACAATCCCTGTAATAAATGCGATACATGTAAGGTTAATTGTGTTTCGGGATTTGACGTAAAATCTAAGATTTCAGATATCGCAAGACTCAGAGATGTTCCTATGGATTTCATCCAGGTTTAAACATTTATAGTATTTAAGTCTAATTCTATATATAAAAAATGGCTGATGGAGCGTGAATACGACGCAACATCAGCCATTTATGCTACTTTCAGGTTTGATTGATCCTTTTGCTCAAGACAAGAGAGTTTACAATACCCAATAGTAAACCTTCCTCCATTTTGTTAAATGCGGAATTTAATCCAACAATATAACAAAAAACACCTCCACCAAATGAATGATGGAGGTATTAAGTTGTTGTCGGTTCATAATTAGTTCAAAAATCCTTGTAACTAACTGTATATGAACTATTTTTGGTCGGGGTAAGAAGATTTGTGAGATTTTATATATCTGATTATTAATATGTTATATTTCATAACAATTTAATATAGTTTTCAACTTTTTGTGGCCTGCGATATTCGATCTAAAATCCTTCTCCAGAATAAAAATGGACATATTATGCCAACATGTCCATAAATATTAAAATATTGGACATGTATAATTGTTTTTATTGAAAATTGGACATAAATTTGCCACATGTCCATAATTAAGCAAATATTGAACAGTCATGACTAAACCAAAATTCGATAGAAATAACCCTTTCAACGATCTTCCTTTTCTTCCACCTCCTATCGAAATAAATGATGATAGTGATATTTTAAGAAAGCTGGTATCTGCTTCAAGAGCACTGGCCTCAGTAAATATCAATGTAATGAGACTTCCAAATCCTTATATGCTTGTAAATACTATAGCTTTGCAGGAAGCCAAAGCATCGACAGAAATTGAAAATATCTTCACGACTGAAGACGAATTGTATAAGGCGGTTTCTGATAACATCAGGGAAGAAAAAGCAGATGCAGCAGCTAAAGAGGTTATTAGATACAGAGAGGCACTTTGGGCTGGCTACCATTCCTTGAAAGAAACGAAAACTCTAAATCTGCAGTCAATTCTATCGATATTTCGTCAGGTAAAAAATACAACATTAGGAATACGCCCGCCACAGGCTAATGTTGTTATTAAAAGAGGGCAAAGCGAGTTACGTCCTGGAGAAGTAATCTATACTCCGCCAAGGGGTCATGATATTTTGGAGAGACTAATAGATAATCTTATTGAATATCTTAATGATGATAACAATTATCCAACTGATCCAATGATTAAAATGTGTATTGCACATTACCAATTCGAAGCAATACACCCATTTCAAGATGGCAACGGAAGAACAGGAAGAATTCTTAATCTGATTTATCTTGTCCAGACCGGATTATTAAATCAGCCAGTACTCTATCTTTCCAAGTACATTATCGCTAATAAGTCAGACTACTATTCTAATCTTGGATCTGTAACCCAACTAGGTTCATGGAAAAAATGGATTTTGTTTATGCTCGAAGCAGTTGAAAATACATCTGCACTAACCAACAGTTTGATAAATGACATCCTTGAACAGATGGATTCAACATTGAATTATGGAAAGTCAAAAATCAGATGGTATACAAAGGATGTAAATGAAGCCATTTTCAGCCAACCCTACATCAAACCTAAGATAATTGGAAAAGTATTAAGCAGATCATCCCGGACAACTCTGACAAAATTAATGGAAGAGTTGGTTACGGCAAAAATATTAACTCCCAGAAAAGATGGCTCTGAAGTTTATTACCTGAATGATGACCTGATAAGAATCCTGGCAGGGTAATATGGCAATAATATTTTGTACTACTTTTTGTACTACCAATTAAAAAGGCCTTGTAATCATTTGATTTACAAGGCCTTTAGTTTTAATCTGTCGGGGTGAGAAGACTCGAACTTCCGGCCTCCACGTCCCGAACGTGGTGCCCCGCCAAAAGCGGGGCGGGGGGGGGGGCCCGCCCCCCCCCC
>Ga0299915_10000998_pt1 | contig 20716 bp, 20 predicted proteins | sample RVTome_13_FD_200263 | JGI IMG/M metagenome (GOLD analysis project Ga0299915, IMG submission 200263) | Soil microbial communities from uranium-contaminated site in the Upper Colorado River Basin, Wyoming, United States - RVT92D227 (version 2) ... | reverse complement strand
GCCACCAGCAGGGCGATCACCGGATCGAGCCAGAGCCAGCCGGTCAGCCACACCAGTGCAACCCCCGCAATGACCCCCGCGGAGGTCCAGACGTCGGTGAGGAGATGATGGGCGTCGGCTTCCAGGGTGATGGATTTGTGTTTTTTCCCCACCCCCATGAGGATGCGCGAGGTGGCGAGGTTGATGATCGAGGCGGCCACCGACACCGCCAGCCCGATGCCAACCGCTTCGAGCGGCTGCGGATTGAGTAGCCGCTCGATGGCGGCGTAGCCGATGCCGATCGCGGCGATGAGGATGAGGAAGCCTTCGAATGCGCTGGAAAAATATTCCGCCTTGCCGTGCCCGTGCGCATGATTTTCATCCGCAGGCATCGCCGCCAGCGACAGCATGGCCAGGGCCATCATCGCGCCCGCCAGGTTGACGAAGGATTCGAGCGCGTCGGAGAGCAGGCCGACCGAGCCGGTGAGCCACCAGGCCCAGCCCTTGAGCAGGATGGTGGCGAGGGCCGCGGCGATGGACAGCCAAGCGTAGCGTTTGAGGGAGGCAGGCAACATGTCGAGGCTTCGCAGGGCCCATGAAGTGATTCGATTGTAGCCCAGGCTTCGTTGAGATATTCCTGCAGACATCCCACATCCGAACCCATAAAATGGCGGGATGAAAATCCTGCCTGCCTTGCTGCTGATGCTGCCCCTGACTGCGTATGCCGAATGGGGTGATTTCGATATCGAGTTCGAAGCCGACAAACCCTGGGTGGAATTGTCGGCCCAGTTGCCGCCGACGCCCAAGGCGGAAAACCTGGTCGAGTTCAACGTATCGTCGGCCGCGCGCCACCGGCACTTTGTCGATACTGCCTCGATCAGCGTCGGCGAGGACAAGGTGGTCCGCTACACCGTGGTGATCGAAGCGGCGGGCGGGGCGAAGAACGTGTCGTTCGAGGGCATGCGCTGCGAAACCGGCGAGCGCCGCCTGTATGCCTACGGCCATTCCGACGGCACCTGGTCGAAGGCGCGCAATTCCGGCTGGGAAGGCATCAAGTTCCGTTCGCTGCTGTCATATCACAAGGCCCTGTACGAGGACCATTTCTGCCCCGACGGCATCAACGTCAAGGACGGCAAGGAGGCGGCGCAGAATCTGCGGCGCGCGGCACGCTGATGCATTCCGTGGTGAAACACGCCCGGCGTATCGTCGTCAAGGTCGGTTCCAGCCTGGTTACTGCCGACGGGCGCGGGCTCGATCATGCGGCGCTGTCACGCTGGGCCGAGCAGATCGCGGCGCTGACCGCACAGGGCAAGGAAGTGGTGCTGGTGTCCTCCGGTGCGATTGCCGAGGGCATCGCGCGGCTGGGCTGGAAAAAGCGGCCGAAGGCGGTGAACGAACTGCAGGCCGCCGCCGCCGTCGGGCAGATGGGGCTGGTGCAGGCCTACGAGTCGATTTTCCGCACCTACGGTCTGCACGCCGCGCAGGTGCTGCTCACCCATGAAGACCTGGCCGACCGCACCCGCTATCTGAACGCGCGCACCACCCTGCGTACGCTGCTGGAACTGCGCGTGGTGCCGATCATCAACGAGAACGATACCGTCGCCACCGACGAAATCCGCCTCGGCGACAACGACACCCTGGGCGCGCTGGTGACCAACCTGATCGAGGCCGACTGCCTCGTCATCCTCACCGACCAGCCCGGCCTGTATACCGCCGACCCGCGCAAGGATCCGCAGGCCACACTGGTGATGGACGCCCATGCCGGCGATCCCGATCTCGAACGCATGGCGGGCGGGGCGGGCAGCAGCGTCGGCACCGGCGGCATGCTGACCAAGATCCTCGCGGCCAAGCGCGCGGCCAGGAGCGGCGCCCACACGGTGATCTGCAGTGGGCGCGAGGAGAATGTGCTGCTGCGGCTGGCTGCCGGCGAAGCCATCGGCAGCCAGCTGGTGGCGCGCCAGGCGCCGCTCGCCGCGCGGCGGCAGTGGCTCGCCGACCATCTGCAGCTGCGTGGCGGCGTAGTGCTCGACGCCGGCGCGGTGCGCGCCCTGCGCGAAGACGGCAAGAGCCTGCTGCCGGTCGGCGTGAAGGGCGTCACCGGCGAATTCGAGCGCGGCGAAGTGGTGGCCGTGGTCGATACCGACGGCTGCGAAATTGCACGCGGCCTCATCAACTACAGCGCCAGCGAGGCGCGCCGCATCGCCGGCAAGTCGAGCAGCGCAATCGAAGCCGAGCTCGGCTATATGGACGAGCCGGAGCTGATCCACCGCGACAACCTGGTGCTGCTGGCGTGACCACGACCGTCGATCTGATGCGCCACGGCGAACCCGTCGGCGGGCGCCGCTATCGCGGCCAGATCGACGATCCGCTGTCGGAAAAGGGTTGGGCGCAGATGCGCGCGGCGGTGGGCGAGTCGGTGCCGTGGACGCGCATCGTGTCGTCGCCCCTGCTGCGCTGCCGCGCGTTCGCCGAAGCGCTGGCCAGCGCGCACGGCCAGCCGCTGGCGCTGGACGACCGCCTGAAGGAAGTCGGCTTCGGGGCATGGGAGGGCAAGTCGGCCGCCGAGATCGAGCAGGGCGCCCCCGGCACCCTGGCGCGCTTCAAGGCCGATCCGGTGAATGCACGCCCGGCAGGTGCCGAGCCGCTGGCCGATTTTCATGCGCGGGTGGCCGCCGCACTCGACGATCTGCTCGTGCAGCACGACGGCCAGCACGTGCTGCTGGTGGGGCACGCCGGGGTGATGCGGATGGCGCTGGCGTGGGCGCTGCAGATTCCGCTGGAACACGCCTATCGCATCGAGGTGGCGACCGCTTCGCTGACGCGCCTGCGCTTCGACGCCGGTCGCGCGAGCCTGATTTTTCACGGCAGCCCGCGCGTCGATCGGTGATTCGCCGCCTCGTTTTTTGGCTCTGTCTGCTGCTGGCGATGCCGGCACCGGCAGCCGCCATCCGCTTGGTCGACGACGCCGGGCAGACCCTCGTATTCACCCGGCCGCCGCAGCGCATCGTGTCGCTGACGCCGCATCTCACCGAACTGCTATTCGCGGTCGGCGCCGGGGCGCAACTGGTGGGCGTCGACAGCGCCAGCGATTACCCCGCAGCGGCGAAAACCTTGCCGCGCGTCGGCGACTACAGCCGCATTAATTTCGAGCGCATCCTGGCGCTGATGCCGGATCTGGTCATCGTCTGGGTCGGCGGCAACCGCGCGGCGGACATCCACGGCCTGAAGCAGATGGGCCTGCCCGTGCTGCACACCCAGGCCACCCGGCTCGAGGACGTGGCGCGCCTGCTGCGCCTGATCGGACAGGCGAGCGGGCATGCCGCGGCAGGGCAGGCGGCGGCGCGGGCGTATTCCGCGCGGCTGGCCGCACTGCAGGTGCGGGTCACGCAGAAACCGCAGCTGAGCGTGTTCTATCAGGTATGGGATCGCCCGCTGATGACGGTGGGCGGCAGCCACTGGATCAGTGATGCGCTGGCGCTGTGCGGCGCGCGCAATGTGTTTGCCGACCTGGGCGGACTGTCTCCGGTGGTGTCGCGCGAGGCGGTGCTCAGGCGCGCGCCGGAACTGATCGTGGGCGGCAGCGACGCGCCCGACCTGAGGGGTCCGTGGCAGCGTTTTGCCAGTCTGCCGGCGGTGAAAAATGATGCGTTTGTGCAGGTGGATGCGGATCGCCTGCACCGTCCCACGCCGCGGCTGATCGAGGGGGTGACGGAATTGTGCGCGGCGGTGGCGGCTTATGCGCGGTGACGGCTGTCGCCCGGCTTGCGGTTGGGGCAGTTTTCCTTGATGCAGTCGGCATAGATCTGCAGCGAATGGTCATGGATGGTGAAGCCGCGTTCCTTGGCGATGCGGTTCTGGCGTTTTTCGATTTCGCTGTCGTAAAACTCCTCGACCTTGCCGCACTGCAGACAGACCAGATGGTCGTGGTGGTCGCCCTGGTTGAGTTCGAACACCGCCTTGTCGCTGTCGAAATGGTGGCGGATCAACAGCCCGGCCTGCTCGAACTGGGTCAGCACGCGGTAGACCGTGGCGAGGCCAATGTCCTGGCCTTCGTCGGTTAGCAGGCGGTACACCTCTTCTGCGGTCATGTGACGCTTGTCGCTCTGCTCGAACAGATCGAGGATTTTCAGGCGCGGCAGCGTGGCTTTGAGACCGATGCTCTTGAGATCGGATGGATTGCTCAATGGGGTCTCCAGAATGGGAACACGAATACGTTATGATACGTTTTTTTCCACCCGCCCCAACCCTTTCGGTTGCCTGACCATGCGTCATTTCCTGATTTCCGCCCTGCTTCTGAGTCTGGTTGCCGGGTGTTCCAGCGTCAATGTCGGCCCCCACCGAATCGATGTGCAACAGGGCAATGCGCTCGACCAGGAAAACGTCGCTCGCCTGAAGCCCGGCCTCAACCGTTCGCAGGTCCGCTTCCTGCTGGGAACGCCGCTGGTGGTCGATCCCTTCCGCACCGATCGCTGGGATTATGTGTACGTGTTTTACAAGGCGGGGAAACTGGCCGAGCAAAAGCGCATCACGCTGTTTTTCGACGGCGATACGCTGGCGCGCATCGAAGGCGATCTGCCGGAGCCGGCGCCGCAGCCGGCGCCCCCGGCGGTCGAGCCCCGGCCCGAACCGCAAGCCGCACCCACGCCGGCACCGGAACCGCAACCTGTGCCGGTACCGGCACCGGAGCCTGTACCCACCCCGGAACCCGCCCCGGCAACACCCGTGACGCCGCCTGCGGCCGAGCCGGTGTCCCAGCCCGCGCCGGCCGTGCAGCCGGCACCCGTTGTGCCCGAATCCGTTGCCCCCGAACCTGCCGTTGCGCCGCTTGCGCAGCCGGCCGCGCCCACGGCCGAGCCGGCCCCCCGGCCGGCGCTGCCTGAAACCAGCGTGGTGGCGCCGCTGCCCAGCCCGAAAGGCGCACCGGCGTATGCGAACCGGCGCCCGCCTGCCGAGTTGAGCCTGCAGCCCGAAATCGACGTGGCGAACATCCAGCCGGACGTGATTCCGCCATTCCCCGAGCCTTACCCGGCCGGGACGGGCGATGAGCCGGTGCTGAAAACGGTGAACGAATGGGCGGCGGCCTGGGCGCGGCGCGATGAAGAAGCCTATCTCGCTGCATACGACGCCGATTTTGTTCCGCAAGGCGGGGGCAGCCGAACCGACTGGGAGAAACGCAGGCGTCTGTTGCTCGGCGTGGCCAGGAACGTCGACCTCAAAATCGATTCGCCACAGGTCAGCCGCGCGGACGACGGCACGGCTACGGTCACGTTCAATCAGTTTTACCGCTCCGACAGTTACCGCGATGCCGTGGTCAAGCAGCTGCGTTTGGCCGAGCGCGACGGCCGCTGGCTGATCGTCGAGGAAAAAGTGCTGTCGACCCTGCGGGGTATCCATCCATGACCGTGCAGACTGCGATCGCAGGCGTGTCCGGCCGCATGGGACGTGCCCTGCTCGAAGCAGTGGCGGCCGATGCCGGCTGCGCGCTGTGCGCGGCGATTGACCGGCCCGGCAGCCCGCTGGTGGGGCAGGATGCGGGCGCGGCCTGGGGCGCGGCCAGCGGGGTGGCCGTAACCGATCGTCCCGCCGCAGCCTTGCAGGGTGCGCAGGCCTTGATTGACTTCACCCGCCCCGAGGCCACCTTCGGCTATCTCGAAGCCTGCGTGGGAGCCGGCGTGCCGCTGGTGATCGGCACCACCGGCTTCGACGAAGCTGGCAAGGCTCGCATTGCGGCGGCGGCGCAGCAGATTCCGATCGTGTTCGCGCCCAACATGAGCGTGGGCGTGAACCTGCTGATGAAGCTGGCCGAGCTCGCCGCCCGGGTGCTGGAGGACGGTTACGACATCGAGATCATCGAGGCGCACCACCGCCACAAGGTCGATGCCCCCTCGGGTACTGCGCTGGGCCTGGGACAGGCCGTCGCCCGCGCCATCGACCGCGATCTCGCCAGCTGTGCCGTGTACGGCCGCGAAGGCGTCACCGGCGAGCGCGACCCCAAAACCATCGGTTTTGCCACCGTGCGCGGCGGCGACATCGTCGGCGACCACACGCTCTTGTTCGCCGGCATCGGCGAGCGCGTCGAGCTCACCCACAAGGCCAGCAGCCGCGCCACCTTCGCCCAGGGCGCATTGCGTGCCGCCAAGTGGCTGCAGGGCCGCGCGCCGGGCCTGTATGACATGCGCGACGTGCTGGGTTTGAAATAGCAATCTGAATTAACCCTAGCCACAGGAATCCACCATGAACGCCGTCAAGGTCTACAGCACCGGCACCTGCCCCATCTGCGTCAAGGCCAAGGCCTTTCTCGACAAGCGCGGCATCGGCTACGACGAAGTCCGCATCGACCTCGACCGCGAGGCGATGAAGGAATTCGCCGTCGTCACCCACGGCGCGCGCACCGTGCCGCAGATCGTCGTCGACGGCACCTGCATCGGCGGTTTCACCGAACTGACCGAGCTCGACATGGATGGCGGGCTGGAGCATCTCCAGCCCTGATCCGGGCGGGAAAAAGCCCGCTCAAGCGTCGTCGAGCATTGAAGACAGGCGTCAGTTCGGCTACAATTGCGGCATTCAAGTTCAGGCGGGTTCGCGCAAGCGGCTCGCCTGAATTTTGTCACCTGCGCCACGCTCATTTGTCTTGCGGAGTATTCCTTGTCACGTGCCCAGCCCGCCATCCTTGTTTTAGCTGACGGTTCGGTTTTTCGCGGCCTGTCCATCGGCGCCGACGGCATCACGACCGGTGAGGTGGTGTTCAACACCTCGCTGACCGGCTATCAGGAAATCCTCACCGATCCCTCGTATTCGCGGCAGATCGTGACGCTGACCTATCCCCATATCGGCAACACCGGCATCAATGCCGAGGACGTCGAGGCGGACCGCATCCACGCGGCCGGCCTGGTGGTGCGCGACGTGCCGCGCCTGCATTCCAACTTCCGCGCAGGATCTTCGCTGCCCGATTACCTCAAAAGCCAGAACGTCGTGGCGATCGCCGACATCGACACGCGGCGGCTGACGCGTATCCTGCGTGAAAAGGGCGCGCAAAGCGGCTGCATCATGGCCGGTGCGGTGGACGAGGCGAAAGCGCTTGAGGCCGCGCGTGCCTTCCCGGGTCTGGCGGGCATGGATCTGGCCAAGGTGGTGAGTGCGCCGGCGGCCTACGAATGGAGCGAGACCGAATGGAAGCTGGGGGGCGGCTATGGCAAGTTGAGCGCGCCGCGTTTCCATGTGGTGGCCTTCGATTACGGTATCAAGCTCAACATCCTGCGCATGCTGGCCGAGCGCGGCTGCCGCCTGACCGTGCTGCCCGCTACCGCTACGGCGGCGGAGGCGATGGCACTGAAACCGGACGGTGTTTTGCTATCCAACGGCCCCGGCGATCCGGAGCCATGCGATTACGCGATCAAGGCGATCGGCGAACTGGTGGCAGCAAAGATCCCGACCTTTGGCATTTGCCTCGGCCACCAGCTGCTGGCGCTCGCCTCGGGCGCCAAGACCGTCAAGATGAAGTTCGGCCACCACGGCGCCAACCATCCGGTGAAGGACCTCGACAGCGGGCGGGTGGCGATCACCAGCCAGAACCACGGCTTCGCGGTGGACGCGGCGACCCTGCCGGCCAACCTGCGCACTACCCATGTCTCGCTGTTCGACGGTTCGCTGCAAGGGATTGCGCGCACCGACGCCCCTGCATTCAGCTTCCAGGGCCACCCTGAAGCCAGCCCCGGCCCGCACGACGTGAGCTATTTGTTCGACCGATTTATCAAGCTGATGGCCGACCATGCCCAAGCGCACTGACCTAAAAAGCATCCTCATCATCGGCGCCGGCCCCATCGTCATCGGGCAGGCGTGCGAGTTCGACTATTCCGGCGCCCAAGCCTGCAAGGCGCTGCGCGAGGAAGGCTACAAGGTCATTCTCGTCAACAGCAATCCGGCGACGATCATGACCGACCCGGACATGGCCGACGTCACCTACATCGAGCCGATTTCCTGGCAGGTGGTCGAGAAGATCATCGAGAAGGAGCGCCCCGATGCGCTCTTGCCGACCATGGGCGGGCAGACCGCGCTTAACTGCGCACTCGACCTCGCCAAGCACGGCGTGCTGGAAAAATACGGTGTCGAGATGATCGGCGCCTCCAAGGAGGCCATCGACAAGGCCGAAGACCGCGAAAAGTTCAAGGCAGCGATGACCAAGCTGGGCCTCGGCTCGGCGCGTTCGTCGGGCGCGCACAGCCTGGAAGAGGCGCTGCAGGTGCAGGCGGCGCTCGGTTTTCCGTCCATCATCCGGCCGTCGTTCACAATGGGCGGCTCGGGCGGCGGCATCGCCTACAACAAGGACGAATTCGTCGCCATCTGCGAACGCGGGCTGGAGGCCTCGCCCACCCACGAGCTGCTGATCGAGGAATCTCTGCTCGGCTGGAAAGAATACGAGATGGAGGTGGTGCGCGACCGCAAGGACAACTGCATCATCGTCTGCTCGATCGAGAACTTCGACCCGATGGGCGTGCACACCGGCGATTCCATCACCGTGGCGCCGGCGCAGACCCTGACCGACAAGGAATACCAGATCATGCGCAACGCCAGCCTCGCGGTGCTGCGCGAGATCGGCGTCGACACCGGCGGCTCCAACGTGCAGTTCGCCATCAACCCGGAAGACGGCCGCATGGTGGTGATCGAAATGAACCCGCGCGTGTCGCGTTCGTCTGCGCTGGCGTCCAAGGCGACCGGCTTCCCGATCGCCAAGGTGGCGGCCAAGCTGGCGGTCGGCTACACGCTCGACGAGCTGCAGAACGACATCACCGGCGGCGCGACCCCGGCCTCGTTCGAACCGTCGATCGATTACGTGGTGACCAAGATCCCGCGCTTTGCCTTCGAGAAATTCCCGCAGGCCGACGACCGCCTGACCACGCAGATGAAGTCGGTGGGCGAGGTGATGGCGATGGGCCGCAGCTTCCAGGAGTCGCTGCAGAAAGCCCTGCGCGGGCTGGAAGTCGGCGCCGACGGCTTCGACCCCAAGACCACCGATCAGGAAGAGATCGAGGCCGAGCTGATGTCGCCTGGCCCCGAGCGCATCTGGTACGTGGGCGATGCGTTCCGTGTCGGCATGAGCCTGGAGGAAATCCACGCGGTGTCGAAAATCGACCCCTGGTTCCTCGACCAGATCCAGGGCCTGATCGAGCTGGAAACCTCGCTGGCCGGACGCGCGCTGACCGACCTTGGGCGCGACGAGCTGCGCGTGCTGAAGCGCGCCGGTTTTTCCGACCGCCGTCTGGCCAGGCTTTTGGGCACCGACCAGCACGCGGTGCGCGCGCGCCGCAATGAATTGGCGTTGCACCCGGTCTACAAGCGGGTCGATACCTGCGCGGCCGAGTTCGCCACGCAAACCGCCTACATGTACTCGACCTATGAGGAGGAGTGCGAGGCGCATCCGACCGACGCCAAGAAGATCATGGTGCTGGGCGGCGGGCCGAACCGCATCGGCCAGGGCATCGAGTTCGACTACTGTTGCGTGCACGCCGCGCTGGCGCTGCGCGAGAACGGCTTCGAGACCATCATGGTCAACTGCAATCCGGAGACCGTGTCGACCGACTACGACACCTCCGATCGTCTGTATTTCGAGCCGCTGACGCTGGAAGACGTGCTGGAAATCGTGCGCATCGAGAAGCCGTGGGGCGTGATCGTGCAGTACGGCGGCCAGACCCCGCTGAAACTGGCGCGCGATCTGGAACGCAACGGCGTGCCCATCATCGGCACCAGCCCCGACATGATCGACGCCGCCGAAGACCGCGAGCGTTTCCAGCAGATGCTGCACGACCTGGGCCTGAAGCAGCCGCCCAACCGCACCGCGCGCAACCCGGAGAGCGCCATCCGCATGGCCGAGGAAATCGGCTACCCGCTGGTGGTGCGCCCGAGCTACGTGCTGGGCGGCCGCGCCATGGAAATCGTGCGCGAGGAAGCCGACCTGCGGCGCTACATGACCGAAGCGGTGAAGGTGTCGAACAAGTCGCCGGTGCTGCTCGACCGCTTCCTTAACGACGCGATCGAGGTCGATGTCGACGCGCTGTCCGACGGCGAGCAGGTGGTGATCGGCGGCATCATGCAGCACATCGAGCAGGCCGGCGTGCATTCGGGCGACTCGGCGTGTTCCTTGCCGCCCTACAGCCTGTCGAAGGACGTGCAGGACGAACTGCGCCGCCAGACGGTGGCGATGGCGAAGGCGCTGAAAGTAATCGGCCTGATGAACGTGCAGTTCGCGATCCAGGGCGACATCGTGTACGTGCTGGAAGTGAATCCGCGCGCCTCGCGCACCGTGCCCTACGTGTCGAAGGCGATCGGCGCGCCGCTGGCGAAGATTGCCGCGCGTGCGATGGCCGGCATTTCGCTGAAGTCGCAGGCGTTCGAGAAAGAGATCATCCCGCCGTATTTCTCGGTGAAGGAAGCGGTGTTCCCGTTCCGCAAGTTTCCCGGCGTCGACACCATTCTCGGCCCGGAAATGAAGTCGACCGGCGAAGTCATGGGCGTGGGCGACAACTTCGGCGAGGCCTTCGTCAAGTCGCAGTTGGCGGCCAGTTCCGAACTGCCGAAACCGGGCGGGCGCGCCTTCGTCAGCGTGCGCTCGGGCGACCGTGACGCCATCGTCGAGTTGGCACAGGCGCTGCGCAAGCTCGACTTCAACCTGGTCGCCACGCGCGGCACCGCGCAGGCAATCGAATCGGCGGGGATTCCGGTGGCCGTGGTCAACAAGGTCAAGGAAGGCCGCCCGCACATCGTCGACATGATCAAGAACGGCGATATCGACTTCATCGTCAACGTGGTCGAGGACAAGAAGGCGGTGAAGGACTCCTACGCCATCCGCGCCGAGGCGCTGTCACGCCGGGTCGTGTATTTCACCACCCTGGCCGGCGCGCATGCCGCCTGCATGGGCATGCAGCATGGCGACGGACTGGAAGTGTATTCCCTGCAGGCGCTGCATCAGCGCCTGCACTGAACTGAAAAGGCAAGCTTGTGAACAAATTCCCCATCACTGTCGTGGGCGCAGAAAAGATGCGCGCCGAGTTGCAGCACCTGAAAAGCGTGGAACGTCCCGCCGTGATCCAGGCGATTGCCGAGGCACGCGCGCAGGGCGACCTGTCTGAAAACGCCGAATACGACGCCGCCAAGGAAAAGCAGGGCTTCATCGAAGGCCGCATCGCCGATCTCGAAGCCAAGCTTTCCAACGCGCAGATCATTGATCCCAAGACGCTGGACGCGGATGGCCGCATCGTTTTCGGCGCAACGGTCGAACTGGAAGACGCCGAATCGGGCGATGCCGTCACCTATCAGATCGTCGGCGACGACGAGGCCGACATCAAGCAGGGCATGATTTCCGTGTCCTCGCCGATCGCGCGCGCGCTGATCGGCAAGTATGCCGGTGACAGCGTCGAGGTGCAGGCGCCGGGCGGCATTCGCCATTACGAAGTGCTGGACGTCGAGTACAAGTAAACATGCGGCGCTTCTGGGACGGCCTCGCCGGGACGATGCTGGTGCTGTGGATCGGCGGCATGTGGGCGATCGGTTACGTCGCGGCGCCGGTGCTGTTTGCCAGCCTGGGCGACAAGCAGCTGGCCGGCATGCTGGCCGGCGAGCTGTTCGAGGTGATGGCGTGGACCGGCATTGCCGCAGCGGCGTATCTTTTAATTTACCGCATCGCGCGCGACGGCGGCGCCGCGCTGAAAACGCTGTTCTTCTGGGCGGTGGCGCTGATGCTGATGCTGACCCTGATCGGCTTGTTCGGTATCCAGCCCATCATGCAGGGTCTGAAGGACCAGGCCATGCCGCACGCCGTGATGCAGAGCGTGTTTGCCGACCGCTTTGCCCGCTGGCACGGCATATCCAGCATTCTCTACCTGATCCAGAGCGCGCTCGGGCTGCTGCTGGTCTGGCGTTCGGGGCTGGCGCGATAGCCCCCGTCCGGCAGCGGTCAGCCCGGCAGGGCGATGACGGGTTTGGCCGCGGCGCGATAAATTACCAATACTTTGCCGATCTGCTGCACCGGGGCGGCACCGGTGGAAGCGCAGATTTCTGCCAGCCAGGCGCGCCGGGTCTCCGGCTCGTCGGTGGCTGCCTTGATCTTGATCAGTTCATGCGCGTTCAGCGCGAGATCGACCTCCTTCAACACGGCAGCGGTCAAACCCTGGTTGCCGATCATGACTACCGGCTGGCGCGCGTGGGCAAGCCCCTTCAAGAATTGCCGTTGTGCGGGCGTGAGTGATTTCATGCGTATTCCCTTCAAATGAGCGCGGATTGTAGCCGATAGAGCGGATAGACATGGCGCAGAAACCCAAGCGGACCAAATCGGGCAGTGCCTGGATGCACGAGCACGTCACGGATCCTTACGTCAAAAAGGCGCAGCAGGACGGTTATCGCTCGCGCGCCGCCTACAAATTGCTGGAAATCGACCAGCGCGATCATCTGCTGCGCCCCGGCATGACGGTGGTGGATCTGGGCGCCGCACCCGGTAGCTGGTGCCAGGTGGCGGTGCAGAAGATGAAAAAGCAGGGCAGGGTGCTGGCCATCGACCTGCTGCCGGTGGCGCCGATGCCAGGGGTCGAGAGCCTGGAAGGCGACTTCACTGATCCGGCGGCGCTGGCCTGGCTGGAAGAAAAGTTGCAATCCGGGCGGGTTGACCTTGTATTAAGCGATATGGCGCCCAACATCAGTGGGGTGATGCTGTCGGATCAGGCACGCCATTACGAGCTGTGCGAGCTGGCGCTCGATTTTGCAGTGAACTGGCTGAAACCAGATGGCGCTTTTCTCGTCAAAGTGTTCCAGGGGGTCGGCTTCGAGGATTTCCGGGCACAGATGCGGCAGGCGTTCGAGCAGGTACTGATCCGCAAGCCCGATTCCTCGCGCGATCGCAGCACCGAGGTCTATCTGCTGGGACGCCGCCCCATTCTGGAAAGGGCGGCGGCGCAGGAAACCGCCGTGACAAGCTCGCAAGACTAGGTTTAGAATGAGTCTAAACTCGCTGCGCTTAATTAAACGTGCTGCACTTGGCACCAAGGAGTAAACGTGAACAATTTGTCCAAGAACATCGCTGTCTGGCTGATCATCGCCGTCGTCCTGATGACGGTGTTCAACCAGTTCGGCGCGCAGCGCACCGCGCAGACGCAGATGCCGTACTCGCAGTTCATCGAGGAAGTGCGCCAGCAGCAGATCACCAAGGTGGTGATCGAGGGTAATGTGTTGAAGGGCGAGCGCAGCGACGGCCAGCGTTTCACCAGCTATGCGCCAAGCGACCCGTGGATGGTGTCCGACCTGCTGAAAAACGGCGTCTCGGTCGAGGCCAAGCCGGAAGAACAGCCGTCCTTCCTGATGAGCCTGTTCATTTCCTGGTTCCCCATGCTACTCCTGATCGGCGTGTGGATTTTCTTTATGCGCCAGATGCAGGGCGGCGGCCGCGGCGGCGCCTTCTCGTTCGGCAAGAGCCGCGCACGCCTGCTCGACGAAAACGCCAACCCGGTGACCTTCGCCGACGTCGCGGGATGCGACGAGGCCAAGGAAGATGTGGCCGAGCTGGTCGATTTCCTGAAGGATCCGACCAAATTCCAGAAGTTGGGCGGCCATATTCCGCGCGGCGTGCTGATGGTGGGCCCGCCCGGCACGGGTAAAACCCTCTTGGCGCGCTCGATTGCGGGCGAAGCCAAGGTGCCGTTCTTCAGCATCTCGGGTTCCGACTTCGTCGAGATGTTCGTCGGCGTCGGCGCCGCGCGGGTGCGCGACATGTTCGAGCAGGCGAAGAAGAATTCGCCCTGCATCATCTTTATCGACGAGATCGACGCGGTCGGCCGTCAGCGCGGCGCCGGCCTCGGCGGCGGCAACGACGAGCGCGAGCAGACCCTGAACCAGCTGCTGGTTGAAATGGACGGCTTCGAGGCGACCACCGGCGTCATCGTGATTGCCGCGACCAACCGTCCCGACGTGCTCGACCCGGCGCTGTTGCGCCCGGGCCGCTTCGACCGCCAGGTGGTGGTCGGCCTGCCCGACATCCGCGGCCGCGAGCAGATCCTTCTGGTGCACATGCGCAAGGTGCCGCTCGCCCCCGACGTGCGTGCCGACATCCTGGCGCGCGGCACCCCGGGCATGTCCGGCGCCGATCTTGCCAACCTGGTCAACGAGGCTGCCCTGTTTGCCGCACGCGGCAACAAGCGCCTGGTCGACATGGACGATTTCGAGAAGGCCAAGGACAAGATCCTGATGGGCGCCGAGCGCAAGTCCATGGTGATCACGCCCGAGGACAAGAAGAAGACGGCTTACCACGAATCCGGCCATGCGGTGATCGGCATGACCCTGAAGGGCTGCGATCCGGTGCACAAGGTAACCGTGATCCCGCGCGGCCGCGCTCTGGGCGTGACCATGTCGCTGCCCGAAATGGATCGCTTCAGCCTGTACAAGGACGAGATGCTGTCGCAGATCAGCATGTTGTTCGGCGGTCGGGTGGCGGAGGAGATCTTCGTCGGCAGCATCTCGACCGGCGCGTCCAACGACTTCGAGCGCGCCACCGGCATCGCGCGCGACATGGTGACCCGCTACGGCATGTCCGAAGCGCTGGGCCCGATGGTGTACGGCGAAAACGAGGGCGAGGTGTTTCTCGGACGTTCGGTGACCACGCACAAGAACATGAGCGAGGCCACCATGCAGAAAGTCGACGCCGAGATTCGCCGCATCCTCGACGAACAGTACGCAGTGGCGAAGAAAATCCTCACCGAAAGCCGCGACAAGGTCGAGGTGATGACCGCCGCCCTGCTGGAATACGAGACCATCGACGCCGAGCAGATCGGCGACATCATGGCGGGACGGCCGGTGCGTCCGCCGAAGCCGGCTGCGGCGCCGCAGCCGCCCGCAGGCGGCGGCGACAAGCCGAGCGCGCCGGCGCCGACCGCGCAGCCCGCACAGGAGGCCTGAGCGCCGCTTCGGGTTCAACCATTACAATAGAGGGGCTTTGGCCCCTCTATTTTTATGTCCATTCTCCATGCCGGTTCGCACCGGCTCTCCCTGGCAAGGCCCCTCGTCATGGGCATCGTCAACGTCACGCCTGATTCGTTTTCGGATGGCGGCCGCCTGGGCGATGCGCAGGCGGCCATCCGGCATGCGCTCAAGCTGCAGGAAGCGGGCGCCGATATCCTCGATGTCGGCGGCGAATCCACCCGCCCGGGCGCGGCGGCGGTGCCGGCCGACGAGGAAATCCGCCGCGTGCTGCCGGTGATCGAGGCGCTGGCCAATCGCGGCTGCGTGGTGTCGGTCGACACGATGAAGCCCGAGGTGATGCGCGCAGCGCTCGAGGCTGGCGCTGCGATGGTGAACGACGTGATGGCGCTGCGCGTGCCCGGCGCGCTGGAAGCGGTGGCGGCGAGCGACGCGGCGGTGTGCTTGATGCATATGCAGGGCGAGCCGCGGACCATGCAGCAGTCGCCTGCCTACACCGATGTGGTGGACGACGTGAAACAGTTTTTGCGGGTCCGCGTCGTGGCCTGCGAGGCGGCGGGCATCGGCCGCGAGCGGCTGGTGATTGACCCCGGGTTCGGCTTCGGCAAGACGCTGGATCACAATCTTGCGCTGTTGAGCCATCTGGGTCGCCTGGCTCAGCTGGATTTGCCGGTGCTCGCCGGGCTGTCGCGCAAATCGATGCTGGGCACGCTCACTGGGCGGAGTGTGGAAGAACGCGAGTTTGCCGGAATTGCGGCGCACCTGGCGGCGGTGGCGCGCGGTGCGAAGATCTTGCGGGTGCACAATGTGGCGGCCATGCGCGATGCGCTGGCCATCTGGAATGCAGTGGAGGAACAACAGGATGGGACGTAAGTATTTCGGCACCGACGGCGTGCGCGGCAGGGTGGGCGAGTCGCCCATCACCCCCGAATTTGTCATGCATCTGGGCTACGCCGCCGGGCAGGTGCTGGTCGCCGACCGCGGCAGCCTGCCGCCGAACCAGCACCCGACCGTGCTGATCGGCAAGGACACCCGCATTTCCGGCTATATGCTGGAAGCCGCGCTGGAGGCCGGACTCACCGCCGCCGGCGTGAATGTGCTGATGACCGGGCCGATGCCGACGCCGGCCGTGGCCTATCTCACGCGCGCGCTGCGCCTGCAGGCCGGGGTGGTGATCTCGGCGTCGCACAATCCGTTCGAGGACAACGGCATCAAGTTCTTTTCCGCCAGCGGAGAGAAACTGCCCGATAGCGTGGAAGAAGCGATCGAGGCGCGGCTCGATCACCCGATCGTAACCGTTGAAGCGCGCCAGCTGGGGCGCGCACGGCGCATCGAGGATGCGGCTGCGCGCTACATCGAGTTCTGCAAGAGCACCTTCCCCAACAACCTCGACCTGCGCGGCATGCGCATCGTGGTGGACTGCGCCAATGGCGCGACCTACCACGTCGCCCCGCATGTGCTGCACGAACTGGGGGCCGAGGTGATCGCCATCGGCAACGAGCCGAACGGCTTCAACATCAACGACGAATGCGGCGCGACCCATACCAAGGCGCTGTCGGACGCGGTGCGCGCCCATCGCGCCGATCTGGGGATTTCGCTCGACGGCGACGGCGACCGTTTAATGATGGCCGACGCCGAGGGGCGGATTTACGATGGCGACCAGCTGGTCTACGTCATCGCGCGCCATCGCATCCAGAGCGGCTACATGAAGGGGGGCGTGGTCGGTACCCTGATGACCAATCTCGGCACCGAACACGCGCTCGGCCGCATTCACGTCCCGTTCGAGCGTGCCAAGGTGGGCGACCGCTATGTGCTGGAGCGCCTGCACGCCAATGGCTGGACGCTGGGCGGCGAAACCTCGGGACACATCCTCTGCCTGGACAAGCACACGACAGGTGACGGAATTGTTTCAGCCTTGCAGGTACTGCGCGCGTTGCGCGAAACGGGCGAGACGCTGGATGCGTTCACCGCCGACCTCGAAACCTATCCCCAGGTCATGATCAATGTGCCGGTGGCCAAGGGTTTCAAGCTGAATGCCGCGCCAGCGGTCAGTGCATCGGTTACCGAGGCGGAAGCGGCCCTGAACGGCAACGGCCGGATCGTGCTGCGCGCATCCGGCACCGAGCCGCTGATCCGCGTGATGGTGGAGGGCAGGGATGCAGAGCTGGTCCGACACACGGCTGAAACAATCGCCGCTGCTGTCAAGGCTGCCGCCGCGGGCGGGTGATTTCCCGTCTTGAAATATATCTGTAATATTCGCCCGTTAGTATGACGACGTCGCCCGTGCGGCAACGTCAACTACTATCGGAGATATTACATGCGTACACTCAACAAACTCGCTCAAGGCACGCTGGCTGCGGCCTTGGGTCTGGCTTTCTCGGTTAGCGCACTGGCCGCTGACATCACAGGCGCGGGCGCAACCTTCCCCTACGCCGTTTACACCAAGTGGGCCGAGGCCTACCAGACCGCTACCGGCAACAAGGTCAACTACCAGGGTATCGGCTCTTCGGGCGGCGTCAAGCAGATCAAGGCCAAGACCGTCGATTTCGGCGGCTCGGATGCGCCAGTCAAGGAAGCAGATCTGGATGCGGCGGGTTTGGTTCAGGTGCCGACCGTGATGGGCGGCGTGACCATCGTCATGAACGTTCCCGGCATCGAGTCCGGCAAGCTGAAGCTGGACGGCGCCACCGCCGCCGACATCTTCCGCGGCGCCATCACCAAGTGGAACGACCCCGCCATCGCCAAGCTGAACCCCGGCGTGAAGCTGCCGGACCTGGCGATCACCGTGTCGCATCGTTCGGATGGTTCGGGCACCACCTATGCATTCAGCAACTACCTGGCCAAGCAGTCGGTGGCCTTCATGCGTGATGTCGGCGCCGGCAACACCGTGAACTGGCCGTCCAACGCGGTGGGCGGCAAGGGCAACCCGGGTGTGGCTGCCAACGTGCAGAAGATCAAGGGCGCGATCGGCTATGTGGATATCGCCGACGCCATGAAAAACAAGATGGACTTCGTCGCGCTGAAGAACAAGGCTGGCAACTACATTGTGCCGAATCAGGATGCGGTGGCGGACGCTGCTGCGGGCGCCAACTTCAAGGTCCGTGGCATGGCGCCCGATCTGCTCGACCAGACGCACAAGAACGCCTGGCCGATTACCAGCGCCACCTACATGCTGGCGTATGAAAAGGGTTCTGATGCAGCCAAGCAGAAGGGCGTGGTCGACTTTTTCACCTGGTCCTTGAACAACGGGCAGAAAATGGCCGAAGATCTTGGTTTCGTGCCGTTGCCGCCCAGCGTCGTGAAAATGGTCGAAGCGGAAATGAAGAATATCAAGTAAGCAGTCGAGCTGACTTGATTGATGCCGGGGGCGGCTTGCCGCCCCCGGTTTTCTACGAAAGCATCTGCCTGAACCGCGGGTGCTTCCGCAGAAAATAATCGAACCGATAGGCACCCCCCAGTGAGTGAGCCCAGTGTATCCGCCGGAATCGATCTGCATGCCAGGCAGGTCCGGGAATTCCGCTTGCAGGACAAGTTTTTCCACCACTCCACCCAGTTGTTTGCCTTCGTCGTCCTGGCGACGCTGGTGGGAATTCTGGTGTCGCTCACGATTGAAGCGTGGCCCAGTCTCAAGGCATTCGGTCCGTCCTTCCTGTGGACCAATATCTGGAGCGTGCCGGATGACGAGTATGGCGCGCTGGCTGCCATTTACGGCACGGTCGTGACCTCCGTGCTGGCGCTGTTGATTGCGGTGCCGATCAGCTTCGGCATTGCCTTGTTCCTGACCGAAACCTGCCCGGTGTGGCTGCGCCGCCCCCTGGGGACTGCGATCGAATTGCTGGCAGGCATTCCCTCTATTGTGTACGGCATCTGGGGCCTGTTCGTCTTTGCGCCGCTTTTTGCCGACCATATCCAGCCCCCGCTGCAGGCGCTGTTGGGCGACGTGCCGATCATCGGCAGTTGGTTTTCCGGCCCCCCCATCGGCGTTGGCATCCTGACGGCCAGCATCGTGCTGTCGCTGATGGTGATTCCCTTCATCGCTTCGGTCATGCGCGATGTGTTCGAAACCGTGCCGCACGTGCTGAAGGAGTCTGCCTACGGCGTGGGCTGTACCACCTGGGAAGTGGTGCGCAGCGTCGTGCTGCCTTACACCCGCGTCGGGGTCATCGGCGGCATCATGCTGGGTCTGGGGCGGGCGCTGGGAGAGACGATGGCGGTTACCTTCGTCATCGGCAACGCCAACCGCATCAACGGCAGCCTGTTTGCACCAGGCACCTCGATTGCCTCCACGCTGGCGAACGAATTCGGCGAGGCCGATCCCGGTTTGCACATTGCTTCGCTGTTCGCGCTGGGTCTGGTGCTGTTCGTCATCACCTTTGTCGTGCTGGCGATTTCGCGCTGGCTGATCAGCCGCAGCATGGGCTCCGAGGGGTTGTAAATCATGCTGAGCCTGTACACCCGCCGTATCTGGATCAACCGCATCGGCATCACCCTGTCCATGCTGGCGATGAGCCTGGGGCTGATCGCCCTGCTGTGGATTTTGTGGACGCTGTTTTCCAGGGGTTTTGCCGCGCTGAGCTGGGATATGTTCACCCAGGATACCCCGGCGCCAGGCTCCGAAGGCGGCGGCCTGCGCAATGCCATCGTCGGCAGCGGCCTCATCCTGCTGTTTTCGATGCTGATCTCGACGCCGATCGGCATCCTGGCCGGTATTTATCTGGCCGAGTACGGGCGCGTTTCGAAGTTTGCGTCGTTCACCCGCTTCATGACCGACATCATGCTGTCGGCCCCCTCCATCGTCATCGGCTTGTTCGTGTATGCCTTGTTCGTGGTGACCACGGGCGGATTTTCCGGCTGGGCGGGGTCGCTGGCGCTGGCGCTGATCGCCATCCCGGTGGTGGTGCGCACCACCGAAAACATGCTGAAGCTGGTGCCGACCAGCCTGCGCGAAGCGGCATTTGCCGTGGGCGCGCCGCGCTGGCAGGTCTCGCTCAAGGTGACGCTGCGCGCGGTCAAGTCGGGCGTGGTGACCGGCGTGCTGCTGGCGATGGCGCGCATCACCGGCGAGACCGCGCCGCTCCTGTTCACCGCGCTGAACAACCAGTTCTTCAGCACCAACATGGCGGAGCCCATGGGCAACCTGCCGGTGGTGATCTTCCAGTTTGCGCTGAGCCCGTATGACAACTGGGTCAACCTGGCCTGGGGCGGCGCGCTGTTGATCGCCTTCCTGGTGCTGGCGGTCAATATCGCTGTGCGCGTCGTTTTCCGCAACAAAGACAAACGTTAATTTCTCCGGAGCTACGCTGTGCTCAATCAATCCATGCCCGATCAAGCCATGCCAACCGGCGAAAATGCTGCCTTGCAGGTCCGCAATCTGGATTTTTTCTACGGCGATTTCAAGGGCCTCATCAACGTCAATCTGGACATTGCCCACAAGAAGGTGACGGCTTTCATCGGGCCGTCGGGCTGCGGCAAATCCACGCTGTTGCGTACCTTCAACCGCATGTACGACCTGTACCCGGGGCAGCGTGCCGAAGGCCAGATCCTGTTCCACGGCAAGAATCTGCTCGACAAGAGCCAGGACGTGAACCTGGTGCGCGCCAAGATCGGCATGGTGTTTCAGAAGCCGACGCCGTTCCCGATGACAATCTACGAAAACATCGCCTTCGGCGTGCGGCTGTACGAGCGCATGTCGAAAAGCGCCATGGACGATCGCGTGGAATGGGCGCTCAACAAGGCCGCGCTGTGGGGTGAGGTGAAGGACAAGCTGCAGCAGAGCGGCCTGTCG